>Ga0180431_10000211_pt1 | contig 81337 bp, 78 predicted proteins | sample SS_ome_11_FD_132459 | JGI IMG/M metagenome (GOLD analysis project Ga0180431, IMG submission 132459) | Hypersaline lake sediment archaeal communities from the Salton Sea, California, USA - SS_1_MS_1 metaG | ecosystem: Environmental > Aquatic > Non-marine Saline and Alkaline > Hypersaline >...
CCCACAAGTTCCGCATCAGGCCGCCCCAGATTCTTCGCCCCCCTGGGATTAATCATCAGGATATTGCCATCCCTGTCGAAGATAGTAACCGGATTCGACGACCCCTCGAAAAGTAATCGGAATCTCTCTTCGCTCTGGCGTAATAACTCCGCCAGCTTCAACCCGGTGATGTCCGTGCCGATCATGCCCATGCCCTCTCCCACCTTGAACGCGCGTATCGACAGGTGTTTTTCCCCGAACTTCGGGTGTGGCGTCAGGTCGTCGAAGGCTACAGGCCTGCCGGTCTTGATCACATCCTTGTATTGCTCATATCTGCCGGTTTTCTCAAGGTCGGGGACAATCTCTGTGATGTGCTTCCCTATCAAGTCCTCCTTCTTGGTGCCCTTAGGGTGGTAGCTGAGTGAAGCCTGGTTGATATCGATAAGATACAGGTTTTCGTCCCAGATAGAGAATGAGTCGGTAGCCGACTCCATGAATGCGTGCAGGCGGCTCTCGCTTTGCTGCAGTTCGTACTCGGCCTGCAGGCGGCTGGCCTCGATGACACGTATCTCGGCTGCCAGCTTACGCATCTCCTGCAGCTCTTCAATGAGTTGTTTCTTGGTCTTCTCATCGTCTTTCATGGACCACCTCCTGGCACAGAGACGGCTGGTGACTGACAATTTTATAAAAAAGTGTAGTGCCTGTAGTATACGCTTATACTACTTTGGACGATGCGTGTCAAGATAATCGAGGGTAATAGTGCCAGAATTGAAGCGATATCATATCGCCGGACGATAGTTGTGCAGAAAGGTAAGGGCGGCTCAGTCCAAAAATCGACAATGCAAATGGTCGACTTACATCATAATCTTTCCAATGCCACAGCCATGCCCTGGCCGCCACCCACGCAGAGCGTCGCCAGCCCGAGATGCAGGTTGCTCCTCTTCATCTGGTGCATGAGGGTGACCACGATGCGGGCACCGGTGCACCCGATGGGGTGTCCCAGCGATATGCCGCTGCCATGTATATTCGTATTGTCCCAGCTCAGGTTCAGCTCGCGCATGCAGGCGATGGCCTGGGCGGCGAAGGCCTCATTCAACTCTATGTTATCGAAATCGCTCACTTTAAAACCGGTTCTGGCCAGGAGCTTGCGCACTGCCGTCACCGGGCCCAGGCCCATGTAAGCCGGATCTAGGGCGCCGGAGGTGAAAGCCTTTACCTTTACCATCGGTTCGATCCCCAGCTCGTCGGCCTTCTCCCTGGACATCAGTACGACGGCGGCGGCCGCATCGTTGACCCCGGAGGCGTTCCCCGCGGTTACGGTGCCATCCTTCTTGAACATGGTGGGGAGTTTGGCCATCTTCTCCAGGCTGGTGTCCATCGGACGTTCGTCGGTATCGAAGGCGATGGGGTTCCCCTTCTTCTGGGGCACCATCACCGGCACGATCTCCTGTTTGAAGATGCCATCGGCTATCGCTTTCCGGGCGCGGCTATGGCTCATCAGCCCCAGCTCGTCCTGCTCCTGCCGTGTGATGCCGTATCTGGCGGCGATGTTCTCCGCCGTGTAGCCCATGTGGTAATCGTAGAAGGTCTCCAGCAGGGCGTCCCACAACAGCAGGTCGTTCATCTCTGCCTTGCCGTCGAGGTCCATGCGGTAGCCCCAGCGGGCCCTGGGCAGCGAATACGGAGCGTTGCTCATGCTCTCCATTCCCCCGGCGACCACTACGTCGGCCTCGCCCATCATGATAGCCTCAGCACCCAGCGTTATAGCCTTCATGCCCGAGGCGCACAGCTTGTTCAGGGTGAAGGCAGGGGCCTCCTTGGGCAGGCCGGCGTAGATAGAGGCAAGGCGCGCCGGGTTCTGGCGCTGGCCGGCGAACAGCACCAGCCCCATGATGACCTCGTCGACCTGGACCGGTTTCAACGACTGGTCCCATTGCATATACTTCGTTTCAAGTTCGATAAACCGCTCGTCCTTGAGCCTGTCAGGTCCGTAGGCCAGCATCTCGTCGCCGGTGACCGGGCGGATGCCGGCTCGCACCATGGCTTCCCTGATTACGGTGCTGCCCAGCGTAACGACGGGCACATCCCGCAGCGTGCCCCCGAAGGCTCCTATGGCTGTGCGGGCGCCGCTGACTATAACAACTTCTCGCATTATTACTCCTTTAAATCATGGTTATCGAAGATATGGGATTGCGGTTTGACTCGAAGTGCAGGGCATAATGGGCAGGGGTTGAAAAATGAACGTATGCCATACATACAACATGGTACTGGCGCGTACAGGGGTTGTCAAGGCGGGTGTCGAGTGGTATATGGTTCGATTACCGCCCGATGTCCCTGAGGTGCTTTAAGAAATCCTCAGCCACGTTTTCACCCAGGTATTTTAAGGCGATGCCGCTGGCGCGCGATGCAACCAGCAGCCTGCAGGCAAACTCCAGCGCCTCGGTTTTAAGCCCTGCCGCTTGGAGGGACGTATCATGGCAGATAACGCCGTGATTCTTCAGGATCAGCACCTGGCTCTGCATGGCAGCCTCGGCTGTCGCCTCAGCCAGCTCGATGGAACCGGCGTGGTGGTAGGGCACCATGGCAATATTGCCCAGGTAAGCCATCGCCTCTGGCAGAAAGTCCGTGCGGATATCGATATCGGAACATGCCGCCAGTGTCGAATAGAGCGGCTGTGAGTGTATAATGGCGCCTGCCTGCGGACAGCATTGATAGATACCACGGTGCAGGCCGGCCTCCATCGATGGCCTAACCGTGCCCTCATACCCGTCATGCCCGATGTGGCATTTGACCATGTCAGCATCGGTGAGGCGACCGAGGTGTGTGCCCCCTGCGGAGATTACAAAGGAATTCCTGTTCAGCCTAACGCTGATGTTTCCGCTGTGCCCCCACACCAGACCCTTTTCTGCGAGGGCACGTCCGCATTGCTGCAACTCTTCTCTGGCCGTTTTAATGTTCATGGCGTGCCTTTCAGTTGGATACGTTCAATATCCTAAACCACATCGGCCGCTGGGTCAATCTGGATGAGGTATGCGCATTGCTGCCGTCGGTCGCATGTAATTACTTTGGCGACAGACCCATTCCATATAGTGCAAAGGCTAGTGCGATATTTAGCGACGAACACAGGTCGCATTTCACTATTTATGGGAACATCGTTCGATGTGAAGCTGAATAACTCACAGGCGACATTTCCCCAATAAAAAGCCCCTCGTTAGATAAGAAACCCATCCCCATCTAACGAGGAGCCTGTATCAGTGCCGGCGCGTTACTCAGGAAGCGGCGCTTCGGCTGGCTTCCACCGGTTTCTTCTCTTCGGGTTTGTTCTCCCCCGGTTTGGTTTCCGATGGTTTGGTGCCGAAGTCGCGCCTGATAGCCCTGCTAATGAAAGTAAGCAAGGCCGGGATGTTCTTCGCGAAATAGAGCAATGCCTGGACGGAAAGCATGACGCGGAGTATGCCGCGTATGTCCTCTTCGAACAGGGTTACCTCATAGTTCCAGGCCACTGGTTCGGTGATAACGCCGCGCATGACGATCTTGCCTTCTTCTCGGGTCATGTTGCCCCTGCTCAGATCTATGACCAGCTCTCGTTCCCCTAGACCTTTCGACCAAAATCTCATTTTAAGACCCCTTTATCTAACGCTTTCCGCAATTATTAGCTGCTCTTGGGTTTCTCTTTGGGCTTTTCCAAAGCCTTTTTCTTGCTCGCCCCACCTTTGATAAACCTGTCATATCCAAAGGTCAATACGTATTTGAAATTGCGCAAAGTGTGGCGCAGCATCGGGTATGAGAGGAGCATGTACAGGAGCCCGGGCAGATCGTCTTTCGAGAATGTGAACTGGCAGTCCCATATGATGCCTTTATCGCGCACGATGCCCTTGGCTAATAGCGATCCCCCCTCCACCGCCAGATCGGTTCTGAACCAGTCCGCATTTAATGCCTGTTTGCCTAATCCCCTTGACCAAACTTTCATCTTACATAATGCGCAATAATACTATTGCCCTCCTTTTCCTTGATAATCCATTCAAGCTAAGGTTACCACAATGGATGGTCTCTATACAGCCCAAATATATTCTACTGGCTTAGCACTTTAGAGTCAAACTTCGTTATTACATCATGCTGTAGCCGCCGCTGACGCTGAGGGTCTGGCCGGTGATGAAGCCGGCGGCGTCCGACGCCATGAACAGCACCGCATTGGCGATGTCGCTGGAAGTGCCCAGCCGGCGCAGCGGGTAATTCTTCTTGATCTTCTCCTTCAGATCATCGGTGAAGAAGGCGGCCGTCATCTTCCAGGGGCTCCCCTCGCCGTACTCCTCCTCGCTGGCGGGCAGGGTGAGGCCGGGGCACACCACGTTGAGGCGAATGTTGAACTTACCAACCTCGCGGGCGACCGCCTTGGTGAAGGCTATCACAGCGCCCTTGGTGCCGCCGTACACCGCCTCTTTGAACTCGCCGATTCGCCCGGCGTCCGAGCCTATGTTAACGATGACGCCTTTTCCCTGTTCCATCATGGTGGGCAATACGGCCTTGGTGCAGTTCAGCACGGTGCGGTAGTTGATATTTATCACCTTGTCCCAGAAGTCAGGACCGGTATCGGTGAACAGCTGCTGGATATCCCAACCCACGTTGTTCACCAGGATATCGACTGAGCCGTTATTATCTTTAACCTTCGCTACCATCGCTTCAACTGCGGCGAGGTCGGTTACGTCGGTTTTCACCACCACGGCGTCGGCAGCGCCTGCCTTTTTCGCTTCACTGGCGACCTTCTGCGCCTGCTTCTCATCGATGTCGGCGATCGTTATCTTGGCACCTTCCCTGGCAAATCCCAAGACGATGGCTCGCCCTATGTTCGATCCACCACCGGTGATGATAACGCTCTTCCCCTTGATTCCCAGTTCCATTTACTATCCTCCTTATTTTGTTCTACTTTTTATATATCAGCACGATCGATATCGACGCTGAATGACTACCGTTTATTTCCGCGGCAACCCCAGGCCAACGGTGGCCAGTATGTTGCGCTGTATCTCGGGCGTGCCGCCGGCGAATAGACACCCCAGGTTGTTGAGGTAGTTGCCAGCGAATATTCCATTAATAGGGGCCAGCCTGGATTTCCATGCCAGGCTCCCATAAAGCCCCATGATCTCGGTGCCAACTCGAGCGATGTCGAAATACATCTCGTCGCTGAACAGCTTGGACATTGAAGCCTGATACGTTGGTATGAGGCCCTGCCCCTGCATCCAGACAGTTCGATAGGTAAGCAATCTGGCGATATTAACGCCGATGGCCATATCGGCCAGCTTGTGTCTCACCAGCGGGTCCTTTGCCAGAGGCTTCCCGTTATAACTGGTCTCCCTGGCGAAAGCTACCAGCTCGTCAAGGCTGCGCCGCATCGAGCCTGCCAGGGACGCCAGAGTCCCCCGCTCGAATGCGAGGATGGTCATCATCACCATCCATCCGCCGTTCTTGGGCCCCAGCATGTTCTCCCTGGGTATGCGCACATTGTCGAAATAGACTTCGCAGAATCCCGGCGCACCCACCATGTTGGTGATGGGTTTGACCTCTATCCCCGGCGTCTTCATGTCCACCAGGAACATACTAATGCCCTTATGTTTGGGCACCTCGGTATCGGTGCGCGTGGTCATGTAGCAGAAGTCGCCGTGCAGACCGAAGCTGATCCAAGTCTTCTGTCCATTGATTACGTAGCTGTCGCCGTCCTCGACAGCCTTTGTCTGAATCCCTGCGGAGTCAGAGCCGAAGCCCGGCTCGGAGAAACACTGGATCCACATGACCTCTCCACGAGCTATGGGAGGGAGGTAACGTTTCTTCTGCTCAGGGGTGCCGTGGACCAGCATCGTCGGCCCGACGATGCCGGAGCCGCCGCCATCCATGCGCGGCGCCCGGGCATACGCCATCTCCTCATTGAATATGAGGTACTGTATGTCGGTGCCCTCGAGGCCGCCGTATTCCCTAGGCCACCAGATTGCGATCCAGCCCTTCTCACCGAGCTTGCGGGTAAACTTTTTTACGAAATCCCACTCTTCCTCGGTTTCCCCCCCATGTATAACCGGTCTCTCGTATTCCGGTGGAAGTTCCTTCTTGACAAAATCCTGAATCTCTTTGCGAAACGCCTCTTCCTCTGCGGTAAATCTCAGGTCCAAAAATTCACCCCTTTCGGTCAGCCACTTCATTCTATTTAGAAAATGCCCCCAGCGTCAAGACCTGTATATTGCAATGGCGCATGCTCGAACGAGGGAATTGCAGATTTACTACGGTTCACTAACTACCGGGTACCAATCTGGGTCTACCCTGAATATGTCTTTCTCGTCAGCTTTAACCTCGTATACACCCACATAGTTCACGGCAGTGCGCTTGGTTCCGTTGAAACTGTAGCGTTCGACACCATCAATGGAGAGCGAGAACGACCGCGCTGCTTCATACAGTGCGTCTGAGTTGAAGCCCTCAGGACCTGAGGATGCAACGGCATCCTTTATTATCTCCAGCATTACATAGACCTTAGCAACACTTAGGTACTCGTAGGAGTATAAATACAAATCCTTCGTATAATTGCCTTCTGCAAGAGGATGATTCTCTGCCAGCAACGTCTTAGTAAGATCAACTATGTCGCTCTCTTCATTCCACCACTGTGACGATCTGATGAGAAGCGTCCCATTCCATACGTTCCATTCCTCTGGAGACCACGAGTACTTAATGTCACTCAAATGCTTATCTGTGCCTATGAACTTCGCAGTGTAAGCTGACTCTCGATATTCTGCTGCAAACCCTGCGTACCCACATTGTTGTGTACAATGATGGTAAGTTGGCACAACGTAGTCACAGTCCTTGAGCGCCCCAACCTCAGTACTCCAGTTGCACTTATGGCCATCATCCAGGTAACCCGTTACCCATTCATACTGGTCAGGATGCACAGCAGCGTATTCCTCCAAACCCGCAAGGAACGATCTACCGTAAGAGTCGTCGCAGACAGCCGCTCCAAGCTTTGCCAGCCTACCCGACGGGAAATCCGTATCGTTCTCGGCAACCCACTTAAGCAGGGTATAAGCCTCTTGTCTAGGAGTGCTGCCAATACAAAACACATATCCCGGCGGCTGCAACTTATCTTCGTCTATTGTCTCTGTGGTAAACAGCACCATTTTATCTTCATTCACCACAGGACTCAAAAACTGGGCAATGTCTGCTGAAGAAGTGAAGATCACATCTACCCCACTTTCTTTGAGCTGTTCATAGCAGGATATGTTCCTCTGTGGCGCTTCCATACCCCAGTAAGGAATGGGCTCCAGACGGACACCCGGGATGAGGTTATTATCATTATAGTATTTGATCAGGTCATCGAATGCCTCTTCTATTATTACGTCGTCAGGAAGGGGTGAAAGTGGCATAGAACCCTGGAGATAGCCAATTGTGATTGTCCTCACCTCAGCAGGCTTGCCACAGGCACCAAGCAGGGGCAGTGTCAAAGTCATTAAGATGATAACTAGGCTTGCTTTTTTCATTAGAGTAATACACCTGAAATTAGTCATGGCCACAGCTCCACGCATCTCTCATTATACTACACAGCAGACTGAGCAAGTTCCCACGATTGATGCAGTTTGCGGTAACGCTGCTTCATATGTTAAAATTATTTCACATGGGTTACTATTTAGGCCTCGATGTCGGCTCGGTCAACGCTAAACTGGCTTTAATCGACAGTGATAATAATATTCGACACCTGGATATAGAGAAGGTAATCGCCAGCCCGCAGGCAGCCATCGCCTCTCTGATATCGAGGCTGGGCCAGAAATTCGTGCTGGGCGACATTGCCAGTGCAGGCGTGTCGGGTTCAGGCAGGTCCGCCATACCGGAAGAGCTGGGATGGCTGTATTACAGCAGCTCGCTGTCGATATCCTCCGGGGTGCTCCACTTCCATCCGGATGCCAAAACCATCGTACAGATCGGCGGGCAGACATCGCTGATCATAGGTCTGGAAGATGGTTTGCGCAAGCCGTGGAAGGTCGCCTCGAATCCGTTATGTGCTGCGGGCACCGGCAGATTCCTGGAACAGCAGTCTTACCGTATCGGCATATCCATAGGCGATTTCGCCGGCATCGCCCAGCAGTTCGATGGTCCCGCGCCGCGGATAGCTGCCAGGTGCAGCGTCTTCGCCAAGACCGACCTGATACATTTGCAGCAGAAGGGCGTACCCATGGGGGCCATGCTCCGTGGGCTGTGCGACAGCATCGCGCGGGGCGTCGCATCGCTGACCAGGGGCGCACTGGGTGAGCCTATCTACTTCGTCGGCGGGGTTGCCGCCAATGCCGCCATCGTCGAATCCATCAATGAGGTCCTGTCGGCACGCAACGACGTCCAGATCAGCGTAATTGTGCCGCAGCATTTTCAGCATGTCGAAGCCATAGGCTCGGCGTTGCTGGCGAAAGAGTCCGGCAGAAGCTCCCGTGTCGAGCATGTGTCGAGCGAAGGCATTGAGCAGTCCTACTGGCAGATGCCCAGGCTGAGCCCTGTGACCCAGAAGTACAGCTGGGTTTCGAGCAAGATAGAGAAACCGTTCAGTGGATATCTCGGTGTGGATGTAGGCTCGACCAGCACCAAGGCGGTCATCCTCGACGAGATCGGGAAGACGGTAGTTGCCAAGAACTATCTCATGACCGCAGGAAGGCCGATTGATGCTATCACACAGGTATTTCGAAACATCTACTGTGATGTCGGCGATAATGCACAGATCCTAGGTGTGGGTGTGACCGGCTCCGGACGATATCTGGTAGGCAGCTTCATCGGTGCAGACCTGATACGGAACGAGATTACCGCGCAGACCAGGGCCGCCGTCGAGATCGACCCGGATGCGGACATCATAGAGATCGGTGGACAGGACTCAAAGCTGGTGATCAAGCGAAACGGCGTCGTCGTCGATTATCAGATGAACAAGGCCTGCGCCGCGGGCACGGGCAGCTTTATCGATGAGCTGGCCGAGCAGCTGGGCGTCTCGGTGAAGAACGGCGATTTCGCAGCTCTGGCATTCAACGCCCCGTATACCATCGACCTGGGCTCGCGCTGCGCCGCCTTCATGGGGCAGGCGGTGGCATCGGCCCAGCAGGAAGGCGTCCCCATCGAGGTTTTAACTGCCAGCCTGTCGAATTCCATCGCCGCCAATTATCTCTCGAAGCTCGTAGGGACTCGCAAGCTGGGTGAAAAAGTCATCCTCACCGGGGCGGTATTTTATAACGACGCCGTGGTGTCGGCGTTCCAGCAGGCGCTCAGCGACAGGACGACCATAGTGCCCGAGCACAAGGAGATCAGCGGGGCCATCGGCGCCGCACTGCTGGCGAAGGAGGAGATGCGTGGCGCCACATCGAAATTCAAGGGATTCCAGCGGGTGATGGAGAGCCAGCCGCAGCTGTCGACCTTCGTGTGCAAGAAGTGTGACAACAATTGCACCATAAGTCGCCTGGAGGTGTCAGGGGAGCCGCCGACGTTTTACGGCAGCCGCTGCGACCTGTTCGACAGCACGCTCAAGGGAGGGCGGCAGACGACCGCCTTCGACGAGCGGGAGGAGCTGCTGTTCAAGGATTATCGCGATGGCGCCGGCAGCGGGCCGAGGGTGGGCATACCGCGGGCCCTCATGATATATGATTACGCTCCCCTGTTCATCGGTTTCCTGAACGCGCTGGATGCCCGGGTTGTCCTGTCGAGCAAGACCAACAAGCAGGTCATCGAACGTTCCTGCGAGCTGGGATACACCGACAGCTGCTTCCCTATAAAGCTGCTGCACGGCCATGCTGAAAACCTCACCGATATCGACTATATACTGTATCCCAGCGCCATACGACTGGGGGTCATGGACGGGGATGAGAACCAGAAATACTCCTGTCCGCTGGTGCAGGCATCGCCGTATATCATTCGCAACGTCCTCGGGCTGGAGGATAAGATGCTGATACCCACCATCGATTTCAGCATGGGCGACGAGGATGTCATAAAGAATCTGGCCGATGTCGCGGAGAAGCTGGGCTACGGTCGCAGGGAGGGCAGGAAAGCAGCCCTCGCCGGACTCAAGGCACAGCGCGCGTTCGATTCCGCCAAGGTCGAAATGGGGCGCAAACTCATAGAGCGCGTACATGCTGAGAACAAGCTGGGCGTGGTCATACTGGCACGAGCCTACATGTACCAGGACGCCGGTGCCAACCTGGGCATCGCCGAGAAGCTGGCGCAGCTGGGGATGGTGCCCATCCCCATGGATTACCTGCCCCTCGACAGTATCGATCCCAAGGACTATTCCGACAGGCCGTACTGGATGTATGAAAGCAAGCACATCGCCGCTGCCGCCATCACCGCTGCCGATCCGCAGCTGTTTGGGCTGATCCTGACCAACTTCGGCTGCGGGCCCAACTCCTTTGTCATCAACATCGTGCAGGACATCATGGGCGACAAGCCCCTGGGCCAGCTGGAGATAGATGAGCATGCCGCCGAGGCCGGGCTGGTCACCCGCCTGGAGGCCTTCGTCGATACCATCGTCGGCTTCGCGCGCGATGGCAAGGTGACGCAGGGTTGGAGCGAGATAGCCTATCGCTCCGCCCCGACACAGGTCAATAAAGATAAGGCCATATTGATACCGCTTATGGCACCCCACGCTAACATGCTGGCCGCCGCCATGCAGGCGTTTGGCGTGAAGGCCACCGTGCTCCCCGAATCGACAGAGCAATCGCTTCTGCTCAGCTCCAAGTTGACCGCCGGCACCGAATGCCTGCCGTACCGCGTGACGCTCGGTGACTTCCTGATGTTCCTGCAGCAGGGAGGCAGCGGCACGGTGGATATGAAAACCATCGAGGGCTTCATGCCCAGCGCCTTTGGCCCCTGTCGCTTCGGCAAGTATGCCGTGGAACAGGTGCGCATATTCAAGCAGCTCGGTCTCGATTTCCCGCTGCGGACCACCGTATCCAACAATGCTTATCGCGATCTGGGGCTGGGCACCGCCTTCGAGAGGCTGGCTTGGAAGGGTATCGTCGCCATGGATTATCTGCAGCGGTTGCAGTGGCGCTCGCGCCCCTACGAGAAGTCGGAAGGTGCGGCGGATGAGCTGTTCGACGCTTACACTGTTAAGATCGCCGACCGCATGCGCAAACAGGAGGATTTCAATGACCTGCTGCTGGCGGCGACCGCAGACTTCAAGGCCATAATCGATCCGGCACTGCCGCGCCGCCCGCTGGTCGGCATCAACGGCGAGATATTCCTGCGCTCCAACCGTTTCAGCAACTGCGACCTGGTCAAAGAGTGCGAGAAGGCCGGGCTGGAGGTCATCGTTTCCCCGTTCAACGAGTGGATGAAATATATCACCCATCGCAACATAGAGGATGGCATCCGTGAAAAGAAACTGAAGAAGGTTATCAAGGGCAGCATCCGCAAATGGCTCATGGATAAGGACGAACGCTATATTGCGATGAATTTCAATGGTATGCTCAATCCCAAGGAGCCGTCCACCAAAGAGGTGCTGTCATACTCATTCCGATATCTGTCGCCCAAATGCGGCAGCGAGGCGGTGCTGAGCATCGGGAGCGGCGTGGAGTGGATGGAGAACCCCGAGTACGCTGGCGTCATATCGGTGATGCCGCATGGCTGCATGCCCGGCGGGATAGTGGCCGCCATGTCGGAGAAGTTCAGCGATAAGCACGGCAAGCCGTGGATCAACCTCACCTACGACGGCACGCTGGAGACCAACAACCTGGAGCGCATCAACAACTTCGCCGAGATCATCCGGTTCTGCAGCAGCCCGAAAGAATAAATACAGCGAGGTCACTTATCGAAATTGAAAACCCCGCCCGGTTTAACCACAGCGGGGTTTTATTCTCCCTCTAGTTACTGGTACCGTTAATCATCCCCTTTGTATCAGTGCCTCGTTTATTGCTCTCGCAACTTGCGCGATGTATTCCTTGCTACGAGAGCCTATTGCATCTGTTTCAGTCGATGAACTGGATATCCTAATAAAGTAAGTAGGCTTACTCAATAAAGCCCAAGCAATACCCAGAATAAAAAATAAAACACCAACTCCTATACCTATAGGAATATTTAAATATGCGCTGACGGAAATAGTTGCGAAACCACCTATCGCGAGTAGTATTCCTGGAGTTCGATTTGCTGGCTTAACATGGGTTCTAACAGATGCGATATTTGCCATGGCATAAGTCGTCGAACCAATTAACAGTCTAGTTGTAGAAATTCGTACTCCATTCTCATCTGAGTAGTACGTAGGCTCAGTTCGCTCGATTGTAATAGTGGACCTGCGTTCCTTGGGTTCTTCTGCAACTGAATCCACCGATTGTATAGTCACCGTATGCCCACAGTTTGGGCAAAATCTCATCGCTTCTTCTACCCTATTGCCACAATTTGGACAGTACTTCATTTGATACCTCCCATCAAGACCATAGCCAGCCTTTCACTTACACACTGCTGATCTGTAATCTCTCGAACTGCCCACTAGCCTAGAACTGCACCGTCTTCCGCTTCTTTCTGGCCTTGAACTCCTCCGGCGTCTCCCACGGCTGCTGCACCATCGGCAGGGTGCTCTCATCAATGCCCTCCGGTTTCGCAGAGGGAGCCTCTGCCACTTTCTCGGCTGCAGGCTTCTTGGCCTTTTTCGGCTTTTCCGGGGCAGGTGCCTTTGCCTCTTCTGTCACAGGCGCAGCTGCCGGAGCAAAAGTAGGCTGAGCCTCTTCAGCTAACACAGGCGACGGTTCCTCCACGGCAACCCCGACGACCGGAGAGGGAGGAGGAGGTGGGGGTGGAGGTGGTGTGGTTACAGGGGCTGGTGGGGGTGGTGGAGGAGCCGCTGCTACAGTTGGAGCGGCAGCCGGAGCGGGCTGCGGCACCGCGTAACGCGGCCGCGGCCTGGAAGCGATTGACGCTGATAGTGTAACGAATGCGAATATCAGGCCGACGAGGGCGGCGGCTGCGGATACATACACGCCGTACCCGATAACGCCAAGTTGAAAATTGGGACCGAGCTTGATTAAGATATCGATAATGTACCAGACGGCCCCTCCGATGGCTACCAGCGCAACCACTGAGGCCAGGGAGCTGAGCACAATTGTCGCTACCTTCGCGCCGCCGGTGACCATCGACAGGATGAAGCAGGGAAGGATGAACAAAATGAGCAGTATACTCGAAAGTAATACTAAAAATGGTTGCGCGCCATCGGATACCCCGAATGTCGATATTATGTTCCAGCCTGAACCGTGAAAGATATCAATTCCAGCTAACTGATTACTCCATAGCATGAATACCCCGACCAGAACGGCGATGCCACATATGAGCGTGAGAACTGAACCGGCTACCCTCATTTCACACCTCCTGTATGAATTATACTGGATAAAAGTCGGGGTGGGCGGATTTGAACCGCCGACCTCTTGGTCCCAAACCAAGCGCGCTAAGCCGCTGCGCCACACCCCGCATGGGGGGAAATATAGCAAATGGGATATAAAAGGTCAAGTTGTCGCGATGGGGTAAGTAGTCATGCCGAACAACGTTCGCGGTCCAGCAGCCTCTTCCAGTGCCTGTCCACCATCCCCTGGAACTCCTCGACGAGGTGGCTGTTCTCTGGCCTGACCAGGTGCTGGAATCGACCCTGGGACTTGAACCACTCGATGACAGGTTTCCTGGGTTCGGGGTGATAATTGATGATCCACTTGCCGTCGATAACCTCATACAGCGACCAGACGCACGTGTCGACGGCCAGACGGGACATGGCAATGGTCTGGTCCTGGGGATAGCGCCAGCCCCGCTGACATGGAATCAACACGTTGATGAACGACGGGCCGTCGGCAGCAATAGCCTTCTGAACCTTGGACATTAAATCCTTCCAGGCGTGGGGCGCCGCCTGCGCGACGTAGGGTATATCATGAGCGGCAAAGATGGCAGTGACATCCTTACGCGCTTCGGTCTTGCCTGCCTTGGCTTCTCCTACAGGAGACGTCGTAGTCCAAGCGCCGAAGGGCGTGGCGCTGGAGCGCTGGATGCCGGTGTTCATGTAAGCCTCGTTATTGAGGCAGACATACAGGAACTTATGACCCCGCTCCATGGCGCCGCTGATGAACTGCAGGCCGATATCGTAGGTAGCGCCATCGCCGGCGAAGACGACGAATTTCATGCCGACGTCCTTGATCTTGCCCCTTTTGACCAGGGCGCGATACATGGTCTCCACGCCGGAAATAGTGGATGACGCATTCTCAAAGGCGCTGTGTATCCAGGGCACGCGCCACGCGCTATGCGGATAGGGGGTAGTTGTCACCTCCAGGCAGCCGGTCGATGTGGCAACCACCACGGGGGTGCCCACCGCATGCAGCACCTGGCGGACAACTATGCTCTCGGAGCAACCGGCGCAGAGACGATGCCCTGAAGCCAGCAGATCCGGCTCTGTGGAAATTTGTTCCAGATTCAATACCATGGGCAACTCCTAATCCCTGACCCCCAGGAATCTGAGCGCCGGCTCGACGACGCCGGTTTTATCTATTTCGATCAGCTCTCGATAGACACCACATATGTGTTGCGGTATCGTATCGCGTCCACCGAGTCCAAAGACGTAGTTTATCAGCTTTGGTGTATAGCCATGCGTGTACAGGGCGGCGACAACCTCGAGGCACAGCGGGTTGACCTGGGCGCCGAACGACAGCGAGCGATCCATGACCGCGATGACCTTTTTGTTACCGATGGCCCGGGCCACCTCGGCAGCCGGGAACGGGCGGAAGCAGCGTATCTTGAGGAGGCCGGCCTTGACCCCCTCCTCGCGCATGATATCGACGGCGGTGCGGGCGGTGCCGACTGATGATCCCATCAGCACCAGGGCATAATCTGCATCCTCCAGACGGTAGCCCTCCATCAGCCCGTAGTGCCGGCCGGTGAGCTTGCCGAACTCCTCGCCGATCATGGGAACCACATCCATGGCATTAACCATGGCTTCCGCCTGCTGGCGCTTGTGCTCAAAGAAATAGTCCTGCAGATCCATCGGCCCGTAGGTAACCGGGTGATTGACATCCAGCAGGGGATACCTCGGCTGATACTCGCCGATAAATTCCCTGACTGCCTCGTCGGGCAGCACTTCAAGCCGTTCGACATTATGGCCCAGGACGAAACCGTCAAGGGCGTGTATCGTGGGCAGCATCACGTCGGGGTGTTCGGCGATGCGCACGCACTGGATGGCGTTGTCGTATGCCTCCTGCACGTCTTCGTCATACAGCTGGACCCAGCCTGCATCCCGCATGCCTATCGAGTCGGAGTGGTCGCAGTGGATGTTCAGCGGGGCGGAAAGTGATCGATTTACCACGTGCATCACAATCGGCAAGCGTGTCCCCGAAGCCACCCATATCACCTCCCACATCAGCGCCAGCCCTGCCCCTGCGGTCGCTGTCTGCACACGCCCTCCGGCGGCGGAAGCCCCGATGCAGGCGCTCATGGATGCATGCTCGCTCTCGACAGGTATAAATTCAGTGTCCACCTGGCCGCTGGCCACGAACTCACTGAAGCGCATCACGATCTCGGTTTGAGGCGTAATGGGGTAGGCGGCTACCACGTCAGGATTCATCTGGCGCATGGCTTCTGCCACCGCCCTGTCGCCTTCAAGCGCTACCGCCTTGCCTTTGACCTGCTTCAATACCATATCTATGCCATCTCCCTTGCCTGGGCCTCTTCGATCATCCTGATAGCCTTCTGGGGGCACTCGGATGCGCATATGCCACAGCCCTTGCAATAGGTCAGGTTAATGCCGCTAACCTCACCATTATCGAGCCTTATAGCCCCATCGGGGCAATATGCCCAGCAGACCTTGCAGTTGGTGCACAGGCTTTCATCCCAGATCGGACGGAAGGATCGCCAGTCGCCGGTGGCATATTCCAGAGAGTTACCCGGGGCTGTGATAAGCCCGCCAATCGGAACCTCGCGCCAACTCTTAGCAGCCAAGGCCGTTAGCCCTCCTTAACCTCGTTGTAGGCTCGCTCGAAAGCGGCCATATTCGCTTTTACCAGCTTCTCGCTGACTTTCGTGCCCATGCGCCTCTTTATCTCCTCCAGCACGGCGTCCTTGCCTACGACCCCGGTGGCCTTCACCAGCGCGCCCACGATCGGAGTGTTGGGGAAGTTTTTCCCGATGGTCTCCATCGCTATCCGCGTAGCATCGACGATGAACAGTCGCCCATGGTCGAATGAGATCTCTTTGCGAAGCTCTGACGGTGACTGCTTCGTGTTGACTATCACCACGCCATCGTCCTTCAGCCCATCGGTGAAATCGATGACCTTGATGAGCGTGGGGTCGAGGACTACCACGACATCCGGCTGTGTGACCTGGCAATGCTGCCGTATAGGTGCGGTGCTGATCCTGGTGTAAGCCCGGATGGGCGCACCCATGCGCTCAGGGCCGTAATCGGGGAAGGCCTGAAAGTATTTCCCTTCATGAAGGGCGGCTTCGGCAAGGATTTCGCTGGCAGTTACTGCCCCCTGTCCTCCGCGGCCGTGCCACCGGATCTCGGTAAGTTCAGTCATTCGTGTTTTAACCGTATCTCAACGCCCCTGGGGCGACTCGAACGCCCGCTCCCAGCTCCGGAGGCTGGTGCTCTATCCTCTGAGCTACAGGGGCACATATATATCATAATGCATAGACTGGGTAACAACAAGGTCAGCCCCTGGATGTTGCTCCAGTAGCCGCTTTTTTAAAGAAAGGCTTTAGCATCGCCGGGGTGATCAGCGTGGTGAACAGGCTGACAGCGACTGCTGCGCCGAAAAGTTCCTTAGACATATTTTCATCGCCCAGGGCGCCTGGTATTAGCAGGGCTACGCCGGCGACAATCAGTCCGACCTCGCCGCGCGGGACCATGCCTACGCCTACGATCATGGACTCGTTATGGGAAAGTCGCCCGACGAATTTTGCCGGCAGGTAACATCCTATTATCTTGCCGATGGCTGCCAGCAGTATGAGGATAAAGGCAAGCAATGCCACCGGTTTCATCGCCGGGATATCCACCTGCATCCCAAGGTAACAGAAGAAGAATGGGGCAAGGAACAACATTATAGGCCTCAGTTTGTCGATTATCTCTTCCTTCTCTGCGCAGGCAGCAAACATCAGTCCGGCAACGTAAGCTCCAACCACAGGATGCAGATCGGCCAGTGTGACCAGATATGCTATCAGGAAACCGATGAGGATGGCAGCGATGGGCATGGTGCCCGATCTCTTCAGCGGGTTGAGTAATATCCTCGAAATGTATTTGTTGAACTTCACTCCTACCATCAGCAGCGCAAACCAGACGGCGAAACCGATCAGCGTGATGCGGGCGATAAACCAGCCCGAGACCGCAACCCCGGGCTCGGCCACCTTGGCGACTACCGAGAGGATGACGATGCCGATGATGTCGTCGATCACGGCAGCGACCAGGATGGTGGTCCCCGCACGGGTGTTCAGCTTGCCCATGTCCATCAGGATGCGCACCGTTATCCCTATGCTGGTCGCCACCAGCACGGCCCCCATGAAGAACCATGCCGTCGAGGGACCTTCAGGGTAAAATGCCTTGGTGATTAAAAAGCCGAATACGAAGGGCAGTACCACGCCGCCTATCGCCACCAGCGTGCCGGTCTTTCCCTGTCTTAGAAAGGCCTTGACATCGGTCTCCACGCCGGCGACAAACAGCAGCACGACCACTGCGATCTGCGAGATGACCTCCATCACGTTGAAAGAGCCCTCATGGCCAAGATGCCACGATTCCGGCAAAGAGGCGTTAGGGATCTGTGCGAAGTTGAGGATTATGGGGTCGTGCCCGAATATCAGGCCGCCAAGCGCGAACGGAGATATAGCGATGCCGGCCACGAGTTCACCGATGACCGCCGGCTGCTTGAGGAACCGTTCTGCAAATTCGCCCCCCAGCCTGGCGGCGACCAGTATCAGGGCGAAGCTCAGTATGAATTTGAAATAGATCTCTACTTCCATCGGCTATTTTCTCTCTAGATTACACTGCCAGATGGAATGTGAGATAATGCCTATGTAATTTATCTCTCCGATCAGCTTCCCCTCTTTATCAACCACAGGTACCTCGTAAAAGCCTTTGTGTAGCATTAAATCGATGGCTTTTTGCACGTCGTCATCTGGCTTGACGCTGACAGGCTCGCTCATGATATCCTCGGCATACTTGGATGTCAGGAGATGCAGCGCCTCGCGCCCGGAAAAAAACGGATATTTTGTGCCGCCGTAGTCGCATACCTCGGCCGCCTTCAGCAGTTCCTTGGGGGTTATGATGCCGATGAGCCTGTCACTATCGTCCACCACGCATGTCAGCAGGGTCTCCGGGTCCTCCGCCACCCTGTTTGCGGCTTCATATATCTGGTCATTCCTGCGAACCCTGACGCATTTCTGTATCATCAGTTCTTTAACGCGCTTATCCATTCCTTCATTCCTGCAACAGATTCGCTCGTTTTGAGCATATTTACATTACTACAAATTTTAGTCGGGGGCAACATTGTACGTCAATTCCAGGGCTGGGCGAATATGACATAAGCTCCGGCCAGATACAGTATCGCCAGCGCCAATGAATACCAGCTTACCCTCAGCAGCCTCTTCTGCGTACGGGCGACCAGGCCAAGCACAACGACCAGCGTCATCAGCACTACCAGGCAGGCGGTGAATATGTGGCTTCTCGATGCCAGCCAGAAGATGGGGCCCTCGCTGGAGAAGATGTCATAGCAGAAGACGCCGACGCCGATATTGAACATGTTGCTGCCCAGTATATCGGCAATGGCCATGTCCGGTGCCCCGATGCGCAGTGCGGTGGCGGCGACCACGAGCTCCGGCAGGGAGGTGGTGATCGCCAGCAGCAGGCTGCCCACGAAGCTGGCATCCAGCCCGTATGTGGTGGAGATCTCGTCGCCGATGATGGCCAGCCATGTCCCCGCGGAGACGATAGCCACGGCGGAGATGGCGAACATGACATAGGCCTTTTTCCTGCTGACCGATGCATATCTCTGGTGGATGGCTTCCGCTTCATATGGCGGTAGCCTCTCACGCTTAAATATGATCCTTGAGCCTATGATGTATACGATGACAAGGAGCAAACCATATAAGCCCAGGCGACCGATAGCCCCGTCCCACAGATTTGCGCTGACGAAGATAATGATGCCGGCAATCGATATCAGGGCAATGCCCAGGGCCGCCGATAATATGTGGCCAGTTCGAGCGTAGCCGATGGTGAGCAATGGCCCGTCCCGGCTCACTGTGTCGAGGACAGCCAGGAGGAATAGATTCAGCGCATTGCTTCCAAAGATGGTCCCCAGCGCCAGGTCTGCACCCTCGTGTCCCCCGACAATTGATACGGCGCTGATGCCGGTGATGATCTCCGGCAGGGAGGTGATGATTGCCAGGAGCAGCAGACCCGCCCATACACGGCCCAGCCCTGTCTTCTCGGCGATAACATCTCCGTAGCGTGAGAGTAGAGAGCCAAAGAATAAGATGATCGCTGCGCAGAGGATAAAATAAAACCAGAGCAATTCAGATCAACGCTTTCCCGGGGCATAAGGCCAGTGCCATCTGAATAGCGATTATATCACAGCCATAGCGTTATTCAAACACAGGGCTTTCGTTATCGAGGTCGAAGGGGGTGTGGCGGGGTAAAATAAGGCGACAGGGATATCGATGCCTGGCAGCATCGGTCTTCTTGTCCCGCCGCCGTGCCGGGCGTATCATATAGGCGATGTCAGGGATAAAGACTCCAGCCGCTGCTGCATGCCTCACCGATATGACCGGCACCCGGATGCAGGCGCTGGTATCCGGGCTGGGCGAGCCGGGCTACCGGGCGAAACAGCTCCAGCACTGGATATACCAGCGGCTCGCCGTCTCGTTCGATGAGATGACTGACCTGCCGAAGGCCTTTCGCAGCAGGCTGGCGCAGGGAGCGCAGCTGCACAGCCTGACGCCGGCGCACCAGGCAGTGGGGCGGGACGGCACGGTCAAGGCGCTGTTTGCCCTGAGCGACGGCAAAACTATCGAGTCCGCGCTCATGCCTCACCCCGCCGCTGGAGGGGGAACCCGCCATACCATCTGCCTCTCCACACAGGTGGGCTGCCCCATCGGCTGCCCCTTCTGCGCCACCGGCCAGCAGGGCTTCGAGCGCAACCTCACGCCGGGCGAGATCATCGACCAGGTGCTGTACTTCGCCCGCCGCCTCCGCGATCGCAGCGACGAAGCGGATATGGAGCCGCACGCTCCGGCAGGCCGCATCGGCAACCTGGCCTTCATGGGCATGGGCGAGCCGCTGGCCAACTACGATGCCGTCCTGCAGGCAGTCGGGATGCTCAACTCGCCGCAGGGTTTCGGCCTGGGCGCGCGCAGCATGACCATCTCCACCGCCGGGCTCATCCCCGGGATAAAGCGCCTGGGCCGGGAAAAGCTGCAGCTCGGGCTGGCCGTCTCGCTCCACGCCGGCGATGACGCCTTGAGGGACGAGCTGGTGCCTGTCAACAGGAGATACCCCTTGAGGCAGCTCATCGACGCCTGCCGCCAGTACTGCGAAACGTCGGGGCGCCGCATCAGCTTCGAGTATGCGCTTTTCGCGGGCATCAACGACTCGACAGGTCAGGCTCGCTCGCTGGCCGGGCTGCTGTCCGGGCTGAACTGCCACGTCAATCTCATCCCGTCGAACCTGACCGGAAGCCAGCGCTTCCGGCCCCCCGACCACAGCACCATCCTCGCCTTCCAGCGAGAGCTCAAGCGCCAGGGCATCGCCTGCACGCTGCGCCAGAAAAAGGGGCTGGATATCGATGCAGGCTGCGGACAGATGCGCAGCCGGCTGGCGAAGGCGCTGCCGAAATAAGCGGGAGGAACCACATCCACGGAAAGGACAGGTTCGTTTTAAGAAGGACATCGAGGCCAGGGCTCGAATGATTTCCGGATTCATCTCGATAGAATGAAGGCGACAACCGGCATCTTCTTCCATTATCAGGACGGTGACAGGCTGCGGGATTTCCCCGAAGCCCTAGAGGGCATCCTGTCGCGGGATAACGTGCTGTACTACGACGCGTTCTATCCGGGGAAACCCCCCTCATCGTTCGATATCGAGCCCGTCCCCCTCGATGAGGTCTGCGCCGTCCACAGCCACGACATGGTCGGTCGCATAAGTCGAAGCCCGGACTTCGAGGGGGCGCTGCTCTCGGCTTCAGGCACCGTGGCGGCAGCCACCAGCATATGGCGCGGAGAGATCGACAACGCCTTCGTGTTCACCGGCTACGGCGACCACCACGCCGGCAGGGACTTCTTCGGCGGGGGCTGCTACCTCAACGGGGTGGCCATCGCCATACACCACCTGCGCCGGCGATTCGGCGCCAGAAGGTTCGCCATCATCGACACGGATGCCCACCACGGCGACGGGACGTGGGACATATTCCGTGACGACCCTGACGTCCTGTATATGTGTCTGTGTCACGGTGGCGATCTCGAGGAGAACAACAATGTGAACGTCAGCGTGCCGTGGCGGGTAAGCGACGCGCAATATATCGAGCTGATAAGAAAAAAGTTCGCTCCGCGTGTCGCCGAGTTTGAACCCGAAGCCATCTTCTGGAACTGGGGCTACGACGGCACGCAGGGCGAGTACGGCGACATGGGGCTGTCGCCGGCTTTGCATGCCAGCCTCGCCCGCCAGATCAGGCGCACCGCCGAAAAAGTATGTCGCGGCAGGCTCATCGTCGTCCTATGCGGCGGCAGCCGTCGCGACCTGGCGCGGCTGATCATTCCGCAGGTCATACGGGCGCTTTCAGATTAATACAGAATTAGTCTGCTGCTCAAAAATATTGAAGCTGCTTAAAAATACGGGATATTCACTATATACTCATGTAACCCCGCAATCGATCGTTAAATACCGAGCCCTGGTTTTAGAGATCTTCATATATTTAAGGTCTAACTATCCTGATGCGATATTGACACTTACCAGGGGAGGTGTTATCATACAAATGATAATGAGAATCATTCGCAATCAATATTCAACTCTGCAGGACCGTCCTGCTACGGCACAGCGCAGGTTAATTCTTGATGTCCTGCGTGAATCTGGATGCCATCTTAGCGCTAAAGAGATTTATCTCAGGTCTGTTGAGAAAGATCCCCACATCAGCATGGCTACTGTGTATCGTAATTTGCGTTTGTTTAAGGAATTGGGGCTGGTAGATGAACAGCGCCTGGACGAAGTGCAATGTTACTACGAGATTAAAAAGTCAACCGATCATTATCATCTCGTCTGCAGGGGATGTGGCGATGTTATGGAGTTTGCCAGCCCGTCCATCTCTAAGTTACTGGAAGATGTGCAGCGTAACAGTGACTTCACCGTGAGTAAAGCCGTTCTGTATTTGGAAGGATATTGTAATAAGTGTAAAGGTGAATCCGAGCCGGGGCAAACCTGAACGTGGAGGATGTGGCAATAGGTCGAAGAGTGTTGCGCTTGGTTGTTAATAGATATAGGTGCGGCAGGATATTGGATTCCGCTCTCTCTGGCTTGGATGGATGGTGAGCATTGTTTTAAGCGCGGGTTGGTTATGACTGGCATTCAAGTTGATACTATGTGCAGGGATTGGATCGAGCTAAATTATGGTGGGGTAATGGCTTCTAGGTATACAAGATACTCGCTGGTAATGCCGACGTATAACGATGATGAACTTAATGAAGCATTGGATGATCTGATAGAAGTCCTGTGTATATTATTTGGTCCTGATGAGACATTTGAATCTACTGACTATTATGAAGCGAGAGCGCGGCTGGGTTTATCCATCGATAAATCGCCAATACCAGACGTTTATCTAAAGGTGTTTGACCATGGGATATAAATATGGAGATATGCTGGGATGAGTCAATATAGCTTGTCTGATGGTAGGGTTATATGGAAGCAGAAACAGTGAAGCATAATTTTAACCAGACGGTACTGGAATCCGAATTGCCGGTGCTGGCTTTTTTCATGTCAGCTAAATGCAGCACGTGCTTTGCCCTCAGCCTGATAATCAATGAACTGGCTGAGGAGTACGATGGTAAGATTAAGTTCGTTAAGTTAAATGTAGAAGAGAATATCGAATCAGCAGAATTATATGGCATTAAAGCTCTACCGTCCGTGCTTCTATTCGATAAGTCAATACTGGTACAGAAATCACTGGGGTTCCATTACAAGAATGCGCTGAAGACTTGGCTGGAAGAATCTATAAAAAGTATTGGCGACCTAAGCGAATCTGATTAAAGGAGAATGATGCAATGGTAGAGGAAGTTGCAGATCAGGATTTTGAGGAAAAAGTATTGAGGGCGGACATACCTGTTGTAGTGGATTTCTGGGCGCCATGGTGTGGTCCCTGTAAAAGGATTGCGCCCATAACGGAAAGGTTGGCGGAGGAGTTTAGGGGGAGAATCAAGTTCTGCAAGCTGAACGTGGATGAGAACTACGAGACGGCTATGAAATACAATATTATGAGCATACCGCTGTTGCTGTTTTTCAACGCGGGGCAGAAAGTAGACGAAAGCCTGGGTGCTGTTCCGGAAGATGTGCTCCGTCCCAAGATCGAAGCCATAATATCATGACACTCTCGTATGTGAGAGGAGGATAAGCATGTCAACATTTGAGGAGATCGACGAAGCTCGGAAGGTTCTGGGATTGCTGGACTCCGCAAGCATGCGTGATATTAAGGGTGCTTACCGCAGGCTGTCTTTCCAGTATCACCCTGACCAGAGCGGGAGTGGACAGGGGGGAGATGAGATGATGAAAAAGGTGAACTGGGCTTACAAAGTGATCATGGACTACTGTGCCAAATACAGGTATGCCTTCCGGGAGGAAGATGTTGCCAGGGCATATCCGGAGGAATGGAACATGAAGCGATATATGGAAGGCTGGTTCCACGGTGTTTAGCTGAGGTTTATGCGATGAGTTCTGATGAGATCAGGGAAATCGAGAGGAAGATTGAGGAATTGAATCGCCGAATGCCGCCTCACTCTATACCTCCGGCGCTGATCGATGAGCTCGATAGATTGCACGAGCAACTGCGTGAAGCAAAGTGGGCCGAAGGAGGGAGTGACTAGCGTTTGCAACAACTGAGTGTTGTGAGGCGTGAGAGGGACGGTTCATATGCGGTGCTCCAGTATTTCTAAGTTCCAGATTGCAGGATTTTTATCTGTTGGCTACCGGATGTCAGGGAAATCAGTATTCAATCGTGGAGCTTAAGGGTTAATTGTTGCATTTATGGAGGGTTGTTCGAGCGACTGTAGAGATGGTATTTCCTCCCCCGGAGCGGAGATGATCAGGTCGATTTGAATAAACCGGTTGCATGCACTTTATAATGGCCGGTCGCTTTTCGTAACTTAGCATCGGCAGATATTAAAGGGGGATTGTTATGGAAGAAAGGGACGTTTTTATCATCGGTGCTGGACCGGCAGGCCTGTCGGCGGCGATCTTCACACAGCTTGATGGATGGTCCACACTGGTTCTGGAAAGCGATTGGATAGGTGGACAGGCTGCCATCGCCTATACCGTGATTAACTATCCCGGCTTCCCTCCTGGAGATGGAGCTATCCTGATCGAGAATATGAGAAAACAGGTTACTTCTCTACCTCCAGCCGGTGTTGGAGCGGAGATCAGGCAAGAGAAGGTTCTGGGTATAGATACTGGGGAGTTGGTTGTTCGCACAGATACCACTCGATACAAGGCGAAAGCAGTTATTCTGGCTACCGGCAGTAAAATGCAAAGGCTGGGAATACCCGGCGAAGACAAATTCTCAGGTAAGGGCGTTTCTTACTACGCCAGGCTCGATTCAGATAAGTTCGCTGATAATAAGGTCCTCATAGTGGGCGGTGGTAATACCACTGCCAAGAGTGCGCTGCTGGTAAAGAGTAAAGCCAGTAGCGTTACCCTGATCCACCGCAGAGAATCGCTGAGGGCATATCCTGCTATGGTAAAGAAGTTAAAAGATCAAGGTATCAAAATACTGTATGACACTGAGGTCAAGGAGTTGAAAGGCGATAACAAGCTTGAAACAGCTATCATATTTAACAATAGAACAGGTGAAGTGAGCCAGCTTAAGGCCGATTATCTCGTCGTGTGTGTGGGAACTGAGCCGGATTTGCAGCTGGCCAGCGATGCAGGCCTGGAGGTTGAGGGAGGTTTTGTGAAAGTAGATGCAAGGATGAAGACCAGCAAGAGGGGTGTTTTTGCCTGCGGAGAGATTACCGGTTGCGACAGGCACATCATATCGTCTGCGGCGCAGGGAGCGATGACGGGCATGGCTGCCAGCGAGTACTTGGCGCTGGAGATGGTTAAGCGGGGAGAGATCTTTGAAGGGGCAAAGAATGGGAAATATGCCGATGAATATCTGGCAATGCTAAAATAGCCCCCGTTTTCCCTGAATTAACAGATACGGTATCCGGGAGGATTTGCGGACCTTAATCTGATAAGTATTCTGGTATATGAAATTAATATAGACTACTTTAGGAGGTAGGAAATGGCATATAAGATAACGGAGGATTGTATCGCATGTGGCGCATGCGAATTGGAGTGCGTCAACGAAGCAATCACGGAGGGAGAAGTAATATACGTGATAGATCCCGATAAATGCACGGAGTGCGTGGGCAACTTCAGCTCGCCTAAGTGTGTTGAGATGTGTCCGGCAGGTGCTTGCGTTCCCGACCCAGAGCATGAGGAAACTCGCGAGGAGCTTCTGGATAAATGGCGCAAGCTGCATCCAAATAAGATTCCCAGCGCTACCTAATTTGGGGGAAAGGGGATAGTTTAGAGGAAAAATTTATACTGAAAGGGTATTCCGCCTAGAGCTGTATCCGGGGAGGTGAGTTCATGAGCCATCCTTCTTCCTTCGCCGATTGGTCTATAGTGGCATGCGGTACGCTGAGCTTGGAGCTGAATTATCTTAGAGATGAAGGCTTTCTGGATGCTAAGAAGATTCTGTATACTAAACCAGGCAGGCACGAAGTTCCGAGAGAGCTTGAAGAACAATTGATAAGGCAAATCGGTAATGCAAAGAGGTATTCTGATAAGATAATCGTGGTCTATGGAGGGAAGTTCTGCTATATCAATGCCGACGATCCATACAGAACTATCGATAAAATCATCGAAGAGCAGGGACCCGGGGTGACTCGCATAAGAGCCTCACATTGTATCGATATGCTTGCTGGTGAGGAGGAGCGGGATCGGATGAGCAATGGGGAGGATGTTTACTGGCTCACGCCGGGATGGTTCAAATACAGAAAGCATGTGTTTCAGGATTGGGACAAGGGAATGGCGAATGAAAACTTTCCCAAACACAGCGGCGGAGCGATGATCCTAGATGCGGTGGGTTTCTGGGATGAATATATTGAGAAGGCACCCGAAGAGATCCTGGAATTCTCAGACTGGATGGGCATTCCTATTGAATCAAAGACAATATCTCTGGATAGATTAAAGGGTTTGCTACGGGAAACGATCGGGCATTAGATTAGGGCTTGAATGTCAAGGAAGTGGATGGTCGCAGGATCGTGTGCAGCTTGAGGATCTATATCCTGGCAGATGCCGGTATGGCCTCTGAAGATCGCTGGGGGCAACTATGATTACCTCAGACACAGTGTTCGATGCGTTAGCCCGCGAATATGACTCGTGGTTCGATGAAGAGGGGAGGCTCATATTCAAAATAGAGGTCAGGGCCTTTCGGGACACGCTGCCCCTGCTGCCCAAACCGTGGCTCGAGGTAGGGGTAGGCAGCGGCCGCTTTGCCCGGTCTCTGGGAATAGATACCGGGATTGATCCCTCAGGCAATCTTTTAAAGATAGCCAGGCGTCGAGGCATAAACGTATTCCACGCCAGTGGGGAAGAATCGTCATTCGAGAAGAACACCTTTGGCACGGTGTTCCTGATCGTAACGCTTTGCTTTGTCGAGTCTCCGGCGGATGTTCTGAGAGAGTCATATCGCATATTGAGAGGAGATGGTAAATTAGTCGCCGGCCTGGTGCTCAGGGAAAGCCCCTGGGGGCAGTATTACCAGGGCAAGAAGCGGCAAGGCCATCGCTTTTACCGGTACGCCAACTTCTACAGTTTCGACGAGATCAAGGGTTTGCTGGAGAACGCGGGCTTCGTTGTCGAGGATATTATTTCTACGCTGTTCCAGAAGCCGGGTGAAGTTAAACGGATGGAAAAACCTCTGAGAAATCTGTATGCAGATGCAGGTTTCGTTATAATCGTGGCTGGCAAGGGGAATGATAGACGTAGGTAGAGAGGTGAATGCGAATGGCATTACGTATAATTACCCTCAGCGAGAACACGGCCGGCATGCCCGGGGTCATCGCCGAATGGGGGCTCAGCGTGCTGGTGGAGTGCGGCGATGTCAGGGTGTTGTTCGATACCGGCGCCACTGCCTCCGTGCCACACAATGTCCGCATGTTCGGGCTGGATCTGTCGACCATCGATAAGATCGTGCTGAGCCATGGCCATTACGATCACACGGGTGGCCTCAAGGGGGTGCTGCAGCAGGTGGGCAAGAAGGTCGACGTCATCGCCGATGATGATGTGTTCGACGACAAGTGGATCTGCGTGGGAGACTACAGGCGCTACATCGGGGTGCCCTTCACCAGGGAAGAGCTGGAGGCGGAGGGGGCCTCGTTCGTTTTCAGCCGCTCTCCTGCCTGGATAACGGATGAGATCGTGGCCACAGGGGAGGTCCCCATGGTGACCGGCTATGAGGCCATAGAGCCCAGCATGCGGCTCAAAAGGGGTGACGATTTCGCCCCCGACCCGTTCAACGATGACCAGGGGCTGGTTGTGAAGACTGAGCTTGGACTGGTAGTGATACTGGGCTGTGCCCACAGGGGCGCCATCAACACCATAAAACATGCGCAGAAGATAACCGGCGTGGAGCAGGTTCACACGGTGATCGGCGGGACGCACCTGCTGGGCGCCAGCGAGGAGCGCATACTGCTCACCGCGGCTGCATTGCAGGAGATGGGCGTCAGGCGCGTCGGCGTCTCCCACTGCACCGGGCTCAACTCATCGGTGCTGCTGGCGCAGCAGCTGGGGGAAACCTTCTTCTTCAACAACACCGGCACCGTGATAACCATCCCCCAGGTTTAACCAATGGAGAGAATCATTTACGGCCCTGTGTCCTCGTGGCGGCTGGGAAGGTCGCTGGGCATAGATCTCCTGTCCAACCCCGGGTGCACCTGCTCCTTCGACTGCGTATATTGCCAGCTGGGTAAAACCGCCGATCCGCTGGTCGAGCCCAGGGCGTTCGTTACCCTGCCCGGCTTGTCGAAGGAGCTGTCAGCGGTGCGAGATATACCGGCCGACTACGCGACCTTTTCGGGCATGGGCGAGCCGACCCTCGCTTCCAATCTGGGCGAGGCCATCGAGCTGGCGAGATCGATCCTGAAGCTGCCGGTTGCGGTGCTCACCAACTCCTCGCTGATGCCGGTAGATGCAGTGCGCAAAAGGCTGGCCCTGGCCGATGTGGTGGTGGCCAAGGTTGACGCGCCGGACGATCGCAGGTTCAGGGCTATCAACCGGCCATTCGTTAAATACACCCTGGATGAGATACTTCAGGGCTTGAAGCGTTTCAGAGCCGAATACGGCGGCAGGATAGCCTTGCAGATGATGTTTGTCGCCGAAAACAGGGGCTGTGCCGCCGAGATGGCTGCCCTGGCTGCAAGGCTGTCCCCCGACGAGGTGCAGATCAATACCCCTCTGCGTCCCTGCGGCGTCAGTCCGCTGACCCCCGATGAGATCCTGTCCATAAAAGGTGAGTTCGCTGGCATCAGGCAAGTATTCTCGGTATATGAGGCATCAAAGCCTGAGATTAAGCCTTTGCATCTCAAACAGACCCTCAGACGAAGGCCAAAGCTTTAAGCGGGGAACGACCTCAAATAGGGTAGCGGGATTAGCATGATGCGGTGGCCAGTCCGGTAGCCTGCCTGTCGGGCATTACGCTTGTATGCTGATATGGCTGTCATAAAACTTTCAGGTAGGGTCAGCTTACGATTTGACCGTTTGCCTGACGTTCGTGCTGAGACTCCACCTGATTCAGCTACCGTTAAGTACAAAGGTTATTACAGTTATCGCCTGAGCCATGATACAGTGGTACAATTGTCTGAGGCATTCAGGGAAATCATGGCGACGGATAATAATCAAAAACCATTAGCTGCTTCAGCGGATCAGTCCGAGGGGCAGCCGCAGGCGCCGTTTCTGTTCAAGACCAGCAAGGAGGTGCAGTTCCTCAGGGAGGTGGTCGAGCGCAGCCTGCCCCCCAGCACCAGGTTCCTGACCACCATCCCGTACAAGAACCTCACCGTTTTCGTGATAGCCACCGATTCCAAGATGGTGATGGTGGATGACGGTTTCCTGCCCCTGGGCGTGGTGATACTCAACGTGGGCAAGCCCAAGGGCCTGCTGCTCACCCGTGAGGAGTACGAGGTGCCCTACGAGTTCTCCAGCAGCGAGGTTTACAGGAGCTACGGCATATCGGACAACTACCGCATGTCGGAACTGAACGGGTTGAGACTGCTGGGCGTGGGGCAGCCGTACAGGGGGCCCATGCTGACCGGGCATGGCGATGCCAAAAGCGCCGTCCACTCCATCGAGGGGGTGCCCGTCTCGGAACTGGTCAACTACCTCGTGGGCGTGACTACCAAGAGGTACGGCCTGGTCCTGCGCAAGATCCTCGCCACGAGCTGCAATTCTCGCATCGGAAAGCTGGGGGAGGTGAGGATACCGGTGGTCTATGCGCTGGAGGATGTGAGGCCCTTCTCCTTCCTCGATACGCGGACCAGTCCCAGGGGTATGGGTTCGGTGGATCTTTTCGTGACCTGGGGGGACAGGTGGATGGTCAAGCGTCCGGGCAGGGAGCCGGTAGTATATCGCCCCAAACCGGAGGATGTTGCCGCCCACCCGCCGCTGACCCCCGATGAGATACAATTCCTGCTGCAGAAGGATGCCGAGGAGAGGGAGAGGGCGCAGGATGAGGCCCTGCGGTCTGCAGAGGAGGCCCAACCGGTGAACAGGTCACGGCAGGTTGCGGATTACCTGTCGATGGTGAGATCCAGCCTCGTCTCCATGAAGCACATGGTCGTGCGCCGCCCGCACGAGGCCGTTCCCTCTGCCTATAAGTCGTATGAGGTGCCGGGCTCTATCGATGACAGGGAGGGCGTTGAGGGCACCATCTACGGGATCGATAGCGATGTTGAGGGGGTGATAGCCTCTTTCTTCGAGGGGGACCTGAGCGAGGAGGAGTATACCTCCTACATGGAGGAGAAGGCGAGCGAGCTGAGGCAGAAGTGGGGCCCCTTCATCGAGGCCGCCAAGGGCGATGCCAGGGCGCGGCATGATGCCATAAAGATACTGGATTCACTCCTGTCGAACATGCCGGAGACGCATACTATCAGGCCGTTCCGCAGCCTGCTGGAAGGCTGGTGGATGGAGCTGAAGGCCGCCGCTGCCCACAAGGGGAAGTGAAGGTTTGTGGGGGGATGCGGTCAGGCGATGGGACGGAGTGTTGAGTGTTGCACAAAAGACTAGATTGTTCAATCAGCTGCTATTACACAATCTGACGAATTGTCGATATAGTTATATATAGGGGTTTTATGGTATCATAACCGCCATTAGGAGGTGTAGATATGGGTAGGTTGTTCTGGGAGATAGTTGATAGAACTATGACTGGACCTTTGATGAAGGAAGATGAGTTCGAGAACGAGTTCTTCCCCACGAAGATAGCCGAGATCGTGGCCCGGCATAAGTTCGAGTTCGACCCGGCCGAGCCCATAATGTACGACCCGGACATGGCGGATGAAATCTTTCAGGCAGGCTTGGAGCTGCTGCTGGAGGTCGGACTGTACTGCAAGGACACAAAACGCATAGTAAAGTTCACCGAACAGGAGATCAGAGATGTTATCGCTACCAGGAAGAGCGAGGTCACATTCGGACAAGACAGGGATGCGGTCGCACTGAAACCCAGGGCCCCGGAGGATAAGCAACATCCATACACCTTCTTTCCCGCCGGGATCCTGACAAGAGACGTTAACAAGTATAAACTATATGCATTGACCACCGCGCAGGAACCGACGTGTGATGGATTAATCCCTTTGCCTCTGGCTGGAATAGGAGAGATTAGGCCGGCATCCGGGACACCGACTGAAACGCTTATAGCCCTGACTGAAGCCCAGATAATAAATGAAGTAGCAACCTGGGTTGGCAGGCCAGGCTTGTTCCGCGGGATTCCCATGAGTGCCACAACCCCGGTCGCTTTAATAAGTGTCTTCACCTCCGGCCTGTACAACAAACACAATTGCTGCATGTCCACACAGATACTGCAGGACCTGAGAATCAACTATGACAGACTTAATCTAGCCCACTTCGCCCAGCAAAACGGCATAGTACCCTGGCAGAGCAGCTGTGCCGTAATGCATGCCTATCTCACCGGTCCGGAGCAGGCGGCAGTCGAACTAATCGCGCATACACTGGGAATGATGGCGTTTGCGGACGGCTCATTTACACAGGCTATGTCTATGACGATTGATGGTTGCTATATGGGCCCTGAGATATGGTGGTGCAATTCGGCAGCCGCCTTGGCCGCAGAGAGAAACCTGAAAGTACCCTGGATCAGCTTCGGAGGTCAGGGACAGCAGGTGGGGCCTCTAACCGATGAGTCCTGGTATGCGATAGCTGCCGCATGCATAACCGCCTGCATATCAGGCATGGAAGGGATGTGGCTGTGTGGTGGGCCCACCGGCTTGGAAGCCAGATGGGGTGGGGAAATAACGAGGGCTGCCGCAGGCATCAAGGTCAGCGATGGCATCGCCATGATCAAGGAAATCGCCAAAAAGTGCAAGGAGCCCAAACACGAGCCGGTTTCCCTGAAAGAGCTCTACGACCTGAAGACCCTGAGGCCTAGCGATAAATTCCTCGGCCACTACAAGAAATTCACCAGGATATTCAAGGGCATGGGCCTTGACTATCCCACTTGGGACTAGCAAGGGGCTGCTGAAGAGGGACATAGAGGTCTTTCTGAACAATCTCAACAAATTAAGAGAGGTGAGACAATGACGGATATAGCTGACCTGAGGAAAGTGGTAGGCGAGCTGAGGCAGAAAGAAGCTGAGCAGATCACTAAGGAACTCCTGGCCCAGGGTCTCGATCCACTCAAGGTGTTAGAGGATGGCATTGTTAAAGGTCTCAGCGATGTGGGAGCAAGATTTGAAGCCAAGAAGGCCATCATCCCCGATCTGGTGAAAGGAGGTATAGTAGCCAAGGCCTGTATCCCCCACGTGGAGGCGGCCTTGCCTAAGGGAGGAGAGCATGGAGCCACGAAAGGGAAGAAGATACTGATAGGGACGATGTTAAGCCAGCACAATATTGGTAAGAATCTGGTCAGTACTTTCCTTTCGATCAATGGTTTCGAGGTCGTCGATATAGGTTCAGAGAACCAGCCGTGGGACTTCTATGAAAAGGCCGAGGCGGCGGGCGCAGATATGATCGCAGTCTCGGTAATGTTCATTCCCGCCCTGGAGAAATTCGCTGAGCTGACAGACATGCTGAAACAGATGGGAGTGCGTGGAAAGTACAAGCTTATAGTAGGCGGAGCTATAACCACAAAGAAGTGGGCAGACAGTGTGGGTGCGGATGGATGGGGAGCCCAAGCAAAGGATGGGGTGGACCTGGCTAAGGAGTTGCTGGGTGTAGCCTAGATCGGCATTACTACCCCTGCTCGTAGGGCACACCTTGCGTCAAGGCCAGGGTTAACTTGGCAGCTTCCTGCCCCAAATATCTTATATGCTGGGCTGTCAGCCAGGGCATGGTATCAACAATATACCGGACCAGATCCTCTGGATCAGCAGATTCCCCTTCCCACAACACCGTATTGGCTTCAGAATCGACGAACAGGGCTCTAGTCCGACCATTCTCTACGCCAAAGAAGAACAGGCCCGAGGGGTCAGGCTGGAGTGGCAGAGGCCGCTTGAACCACTTATCCAGCTTGGCTCTGGCCTTTCCCCAATCCCTTTCATAGATATGGGCTGAGTGGGAAATAAAGGTAGCAGAATCTACCGCTACGCCCACTTGCTTGGATACCTCCCGCTGCAGTCGCGTCAGGGAAAGGGCATCAAATGGCCACATATTATAAGTGTCATCGCTACGCAGGACATAGGTCCCATAAAGCCGCTCATCAACGATGTTGAACGTGATTAAGACGACGCAGGGAGCTTTCGCCATCTTGTCGAGGTCAGTGGGTCCAAGCAGAACCATAGTACCCCTTTTAGTGTCATGTGACCCTTGCAGCCTTTCGATAGTTCTGTCCAGCTGTCTCACCCCTTGGACAGAGGAAATGGGGAAAGAGCGCTTGTAATACACCTCAAGTTTCTCGGTACCGATGTCGAAGCAGGCAGGGAGTTCTTCCTCAGCGGCTAGCTTTATGGTGACTATAGCATTTAGGACCTCTGTCAGCCGCTCGCCTTTTCTGGTGCTCTTCACCGTGCCACAATGCATAATCAGATTCAGAAGCTGCAACCAGCCATCACCCATATCTTCGGCAAACAGAGTAAAGGTAGTCTTACGCGAGGGGAAAGTGGTGTATTCATGTCTTTCTTCAGCATTCATAGTCATTCACCTATTCAGATCCATTTTGCCGATTTTGGTTCCATGTGAGACGCCTCTGGGAATCGAAAGTCGTAACCATGCTTAATACTCTCGATTTACCATTTTCACAGAGGTTTGTCAATTCAGGACTTCGGCTATATCGAAGGGGCGACTGATCAACTATAACGCGACTTGCTTTATAAAATTTCCAGGCCAACTATTCTATTATAATGGGGGTTAAACAATTCGCCATATTGGTGTCATCAAGTTATATGGCAGCCCCTGTAAAGAAGTTGTCGAGGTTTTTTTATTTTACTAAAAATGGGAGGGCTTTGTTATTCAAACATCGGCCTGCCACTAATAATTGCACCACTCTATAAGTCAGTGTCATTGGTACGATGATCCTAGCATTCTGATAGGATTTAAAATTCCTCCGTTTTCTTCAACCAAGTAACAGATGCCTATTTTTGTTGAACGAAAACTTATCTGTGGACCCAAACTGCACAATATAGCGTTCTGTGTCACCCGCTCGTCTCGCCGCCCGCTTCCCTTATCTGCCTCAGCACCTCGTTGATCCTGCCGAAGGTCTCGCTCCTGCCCTCGCGGAACCTCCTCCGCGCCTGCCTCTCCCGTGCCCACTCGTCGAACGAGGCCAGCCTGAGGTATGGCACCTGTCCGTCGGCATCAACCATCGCTTTGCGCTCCAGCGGTATGCCCATCGCCAGCAGGCCGCGCTCCAGCGGCGTGTCGCGGCTGGGGTCGCAGGCGACCCACTGGCCCAGCCATGCCTCGCAGTCCACGTGGTCCTGTGCCATCGGTGAGTCGCCGAGGGTGCTGCCCATGTCCTGCAGCGCGGCGATCTTCTCCCACAATCTGTGCTCGGCCTCGATGGCGTATATCCGGTAGCGCGACGGTATGCCGCAGCAGCGCAGCATGGCTACCAGCAGGTTGGCCTTGCCGGAGCACATGCCCCAGCCCTTCTCCAGCGTGAGCGAGGCGGGCACGTCCCAGTCGTCGAGGCCGTAGGGGAGCTCCTTGACGAAGGAGGAGATGCGCCTGAACTTCTCTTCATTCGACTTGCATACCGAGGATAGTTCGCGGGACTTCTCCCGGATGGCGGGGCAGCGGTCGAAGTCGCACAGCGCGCTAGGCTGGAGATATGGGCCTTTGTCTTCCTTCGCCATTTCGCTGACCTATTGTGGCAAGGGCCGTGGCGGATGTCAAACTTGCGCACCTGGACCTTCGACCGTCGACGCCGCCTGGGGGATGGGAACGGTTACAGGCCGATCCCATCTGCCGTTCAGGATATCGGCAGGCTGGCTCCGAACCTGTCTGCGGGCGGCGGCCCGCGTACGAAAAGCCGCAGGGGATACCGCAGGCAGGCGGCTAAAAGGTGTTATTAATTGCCTACCGACAGGGCGGCGGGAAAGTTGCCGCAGCGCGGGGTGAACAGCCATTAAATCGGTCGAAAGAGGGGTATTGACAAGGGCGAAAGACGGTGCTATAGTATTGGAGCAATAGGAAACCGATTGCCGTTATGAACAAATGTATAGTGATCAAGGAGGAATGCTGTATCGGGTGCGGGCTGTGCACGGTCTACTGCCGGGCGGAGCACTCCGTCTCCAAGGACGTCATCAAGGCGTTCAAGAGGGAGGTCCCCCGTCCCGTGTCGCGCGCCCGGATAGAGAAGGATGGACAGACGTGCTTCTCCATACAGTGCCGCCACTGCGACGAGCCGTGGTGCGTCTACTCCTGCATCACCGGCGCCATGCACCGGGAATCGCCCGGCGGGCCCGTTACAGTCGACGCGGACAGGTGCGTGGGTTGCTGGACCTGCATCCTGGCCTGTCCCTTCGGGGCCATAGCGAAGGATGACGCCAGCAAGGTCGCTGCCAAGTGCGACCTGTGCCCGGACCGGGAGGTGCCGGCCTGTGTGGCCAACTGTCCCAACGAGGCGCTGGTTCTCAGCGAAGCGGGGGCGCCACGATGATAGCGATAGTCGATTACGGGGCGGGCAACCTGCGCAGCGTGTGCAACGCCCTGAAGGCGCTGGACTGCGGTCACACCGTGACCGGCAACCCGGATGACCTGAAGGGGGCTGCGGCCGTCATCTTCCCCGGCGTCGGCGCCGCGGCGGAGGCGATGGGCGAGCTGAAACGACTTGGGCTCGACCGGGCCATCAGCGATTGTGTTCGGCGGGGGACGCCCCTTTTCGCCATCTGCATAGGCATGCAGCTCCTGTTCACCTCCACCGAGGAGGACGGCGGGGGCGAGTGCCTGGGCATACTGCCGGGGCGCGTCAGGCGGCTGCCCGCCGGGCTCAAGGTGCCGCACATGGGATGGAACCAGGTGAAGCAGATGGCGAAGCACCCCGTATTCGACGGCATCCCCGACGATGAGAACTTCTATTTCGTGCACAGCTACTACGCAGCGCCGGAGGACCCGTCGGTGGTCGCAGGGGTGACGGAGTACGGGGTACCACTGTGCAGCATGGTGATACAGGGCAGCATCATCGCCACCCAGTTCCATCCGGAGAAGAGCGGCGAGGTGGGGCTTCGGATGTACCAGAATTTTGTAAACATGGTCGGTAGAGAGAGATAAGGACAATGACTCGAAAACGTGGCACTGAAACCGAATACCTGATCATCGGCAACTCAGCCGGGGCAATCGGCGCGGCGGAAGCCATACGCGAGGCGGATGCCGCAGGGACGCTGACGATGGTCTCCGATGAGCCCTACCCGGCCTACTCGCGGCCGCTGATAGCCAAGTACCTGGCGGGGGAGCGCGGCTTCGACCGCATGCTGTACCGGCCGGCGGATTTCTACGAGCGCAACGCCATCCGTTTACTGCCCGGGAAGAGGGCGACGGGTTTGGATTTGGATGACCACGTCGTCACGCTGGAGGGCGGCGAGCGTATACGCTGGAAGAGGCTGCTGATAGCCAGCGGCGGCAGGCCCATAGTCCCGCAGGTGAGCGGCATGGATAAGAGGGGCGTGTTCAACTTCATCACCTTCGATGATGCCCGGGCCATCGACGGCTTCCTGGGGAACGCCACCTCAGCGGTCGTCATCGGCGGCGGCCTGATCGGGATCAGTGCCAGCGAGGCCCTGGCCCGGCGGGGGATAGCGGTCACCATAGTCGAGATGAAGGAGGGGATACTCAACACCATACTGGATGCGGAGGCCTCGGCGATGGCCGCGGCGGCAGTGGAAAGTGCCGGCGTCCGGATTATCGTCGGGCATACGGTAGCGGAGGTCAAGGGCAGGGAGCTGGTTACCAGCGTCGTTCTGGATAACGGAGAAACCATAGCCTGCAGTCTCGTAGTGGTGGCTATCGGCGTCCTGCCGCGCATCGACCTGGCACAGGGCTCAGGTATCGCCGTCAACCGGGGCATCGTGGTCGACCGCAGGATGGCCACCAGCCACCCGGACGTTTTCGCCTGCGGCGACGCGGCCGAATCGTACGATTTCGTCATCGGCGGCAATCGTCTTACGCCCGTATGGCCCAACGCCCACATCGGCGGGAGGATAGCCGGTTTCAACATGGCGGGCGTCGAAAAGGAGTATGGCGGCGGCACGGCCATGAACTCGCTGACCTATTTCGGCACCAGCATAGTCTCCGCCGGGTCGGTGACAGGGACAGGCGATGAGGGTTGCGAGGTGCTGGTGCGCCGGGGGAATGGGACGTATAAAAAAGTCATATTGAGGGACGATGTCATGGTGGGGCTGATCTGCATCGGCGATATCGAAAAATCGGGGATGCTTTACGGCCTCATGCGGGACAGGGTGAACGTGCGCGATTTCAAGGGCAAACTCCTCGATGACGACTTCGGGCTGGTGCACCTGCCGCGCGAGCTGTGGCAGCGGAAGCTGGGGATGTCTCCGTCTGCCGATGCCGCCTCGCCGGGCGTATCGCCGGAGGAAGGGGTTACGGCCCGTGCCGGGGAATGAGTGTCGTATGTGCGAGGGACAATCATGAGGGATCTGCGAGCGATAAATAATCCGTACGGCGACGATAAGGTCATCGACGCCTGCTCCATATTCGGGGCGATGGATACCTGCGGGCGCCGCTTCAGGGGCACCGGCGTGATACGGGCCATCGCCAACATGCACTTCCGGGGCAACGGTCTGGGTGGCGGCTTCGCCGTCTACGGGCTGTATCCGGATTATGCCGAACATTACGCCTTCCACGTCATGTACCTGGACGCGGGAGCCAGGGCCGGGGTCGAGACATACCTGCGGCAACATTTTGTCGTCGACATGGCGGAGGAGGTCCCCACCAGGCCGACGCCGGCGATAAAAGATCCCCCGCTGGTCTGGCGTTATTTCCTGCGGGTCGACCCGTGCAGGTGCGAGCCGGCCTCCGCCGATGATTTCGTCGTATCACGGGTCATGGAGATCAACGCCGGCTTCGATGGCTCGTTCGTATTCTCCAGCGGGAAGGACATGGCCGTGTTCAAGGGGGTGGGCTATCCGGAGGAGATCGCCGAGTTCTTCTGCCTGGAGCAGTACGAGGGGTACCTGTGGACCGCGCATGGTAGGTTCCCCACCAACACGCCCGGATGGTGGGGCGGGGCGCACCCGTTCAACATACTCGATTGGACCGTGGTGCACAACGGCGAGATATCGTCCTACGGTACCAACCGGCGTTTCCTCGAGGAGTACGGCTACCGGTGCACCCTGCAGACCGATACCGAGGTGGTGGCCTACGCCGTCGACCTGCTCGTGCGGAGACACGGATTGCCGGTCGAAGCGGTGGCCAAAGTGCTGGCGGCGCCGTTCTGGGACGATATCGAGCGCGCGCCCGCCGCGCAGCGGGAGCTGTGGCTGGCGTTGCGGCAGGCGTACGGCGGCCTCCTGCTCAACGGGCCGTTCACCGTGATAATCGCCCACCACGGCGAGATGATCGGGCTGACCGACAGGATACGTCTGCGCCCGCTGACCGTGGGCACCAGCGGCAGCATGTTATACCTGTCGTCCGAGGAGTCGGCCATCTGGCTCATATGCCCGGAGCTCGACCGATCCTGGAGTCCCGTGGGGGGAGAGCCGGTGGTGGGCAGCCTGAAACAGCCGCTGACGCAGCAGCCGGTGCCGTCGGCCGGAAGGGAGGCATGATATGTTGACCCGGAGGATAATACCCTGTCTGGACGTTACCGGCGGCCGCGTGGTCAAAGGGACGAGCTTCACCAGCCTGCGCGATGCGGGAGACCCGGTGGAGCTGGCGTCTCTGTACTATCGCGAGGGGGCCGATGAGTTGGTGTTCCTGGATATCGGGGCTACGCCGGAGGGGCGCGACATCATGGCGGACGTGGTGGAACGCGTATCGGAGCGGGTCTTCATCCCGCTGACCGTCGGCGGCGGGCTGCGCAGCGCGGGCGACATGCGCCATATGCTTGAGGCCGGCGCGGACAAGGTGAGCGTCAACACCGGGGCGGTGCTCGATCCCGGTCTAATCTCGCAGGGCGCCAGGCGTTTCGGCTCCCAGTGCATCGTGCTGGCAATCGACGCCCGCCGCACTGTCGGCAGCGACGCCGTGCGCTGGGAGGTGCTGACGCACGGGGGGCGGAAACCCACCGGGATCGACGCCGTGCGCTGGGCCATTCAGGCCGTCGGGCTGGGGGCGGGCGAGATACTGCTCACCAGCTGGGACGCCGATGGACAGCAGCGGGGCTATGACATCGAGCTGACGCGGGCTATCAGCGAGGGGGTGCCGGTGCCGGTCATCGCCAGCGGAGGCGCCGGCAGCCTGGAGCACCTGTACGAGGTGCTCGTGAACGGCAAAGCGGACGCGGTCCTTGCCGCCAGCATATTCCATTATCGCACATACTCGATCGAACAGGTGAAGGGATACCTCGCAGGGAGGGGGATACCCGTGCGCCGGGTCGAAGCGGATGGAAGGATCGAGGAGGTTCGAAGGTGAAGACATATCTGCCTCCCAAGTTCATAGTCGAGCGGGACGCGGAGCGCTGCATACAGTGCCAGGTGTGCGTCAACCAGTGCTCCTTCGATGCGCACTATTACGACGCCGACGATGACCAGGTGAAGAGCCGCGAGGGTGCCTGCGTGGGGTGTCACCGCTGCGTCCTGTTCTGCCCGACCTATGCCTTGAATGTGAAGAAGGTGCCGCTGGACTACCGCGATAACTACAACTGGCGGCCCGAGTACGTCGAGGACATAATAAAGCAGGCCGAGACCGGCGGCGTGCTGCTCACCGGCATGGGCAACGACAAATCCTATCGCATTTACTGGGATCACCTGGTGCTCAATGCCAGCCAGGTCACCAACCCCTCCATCGACCCGCTGCGTGAGCCCATGGAGCTCACGACGTACATCGGCAAGAAACCGGATCGAGTGGAGTTGAGCCCCGATGGGAAGAGCCTGAAGACGCGGATCGCGCCGCAGGTAAAGCTGGACATACCCGTCATGTTCTCCGCCATGTCCTACGGGGCGGTAAGCCTGAACGTGCAGGAGTCGCTGGCGCGCGCCGCCACCGCGTCCGGTACGCTGTGGAACACGGGCGAGGGCGGACTGCATCCCAGCCTGTATAAATATGCCGACAACACCATCGTGCAGGTGGCATCGGGGCGCTTCGGCGTCCACGCAGGTTATCTGGATGCCGGACGGATAGTCGAGATCAAGATAGGGCAGGGCGCCAAGCCCGGAATCGGGGGGCACCTGCCGGGCGAGAAGGTGAGCGCCGACGTATCCTCCACCAGGATGATACCCCGGGGAACCGATGCCCTGTCACCGGCGCCCCAGCACGATATCTATTCCATCGAGGACCTGGCGCAGCTGGTGCATGCGCTGAAGGAGGCCACCAATTACACCAAGCCGATATCGGTCAAGATAGCCGCCGTGCACAACTCGGCGGCCATCGCCAGCGGCATGGTGCGGGCCGGCGCCGACATGATAGTGCTGGATGGCCTGCGCGGCTCGACCGGGGCGGCGCCCAAGATCATACGCGACAACGTGGGCATACCCATCGAGATGGCGCTGGCCGCGGTGGACACACGGTTGCGAAAGGAAGGCATCCGCAGCCAGGCCTCCCTCGTCATCGCCGGCGGCATCAGGAACAGCGGCGATGTGGCCAAGGCCATCGCACTGGGCGCCGATGCGGTTTACATCGGCACGGCGGCGCTGGTGGCCCTTGGCTGCTGCCTGTGCCAGCAGTGCCACACCGGCAAATGCGCCTGGGGCATATGCACCACCGACCTTGCGCTCACCAGGCGCATAAACCCCGATATCGGCGCCAGGCGGCTGACCAACCTGCTCCGCGGCTGGAGCCTGGAGCTCAAGGAGATACTCGGCGGCATGGGGATCAACGCCCTGGAGAGCATGCGCGGCAACCGGCTGCACCTCAGGGGAGTCGGCCTGACCGATACCGAGATGGAAATACTGGGCGTAAGGATGGCAGGTGATTGAAATGGTTAACCAGTTGATGGACAAAAAAGTTATCTGTACAGGCAGGATCGATGCTGAGGGCCTCGGCCACCGCGAGCTGAACGCCGCGATGCGCGATGCCGTTGCCGGTGGGGCCCGCAGGCTGGAGCTGTTCAACGTTTACGGGCAGCGGTACATCGGCACCGATATCGATGGCCCTGTCGAGATCGACATACACGGCGTCCCCGGCAACGACCTGGGGGCGTTCATGGACGGGCCGCGGATCACGGTGCACGGCAATGCCCAGGACGGCTGCGGCAACACCATGAACGCGGGCGAGATAGTCGTGCACGGACACGCCGGCGACATAACCGGGCTGGCGGCCCGCGGCGGGAAGATCTTCGTGAAAGAGGACGTTGGCTACCGCGCCGCGATACACATGAAGGAGTACGGGGACCAGAGACCTGTCCTGGTGATCGGGGGCACCGCTCAGGATTTCTTCGGCGAGTATATGGCCGGAGGCGTCGTCGTCCTGCTGGGGCTCAACCTGTCGGAAGGGCAGAAGCACCGTGCCAGGTTCATCGGCACCGGGATGCACGGCGGCGTCATATACCTCAGGGGCGAGGTGGAAAGCTATCAACTGGGCAAAGAGGTGGGCGTCGCAGAGCTCAACGACGACGATGTCCGAACCCTGAAGCGGCTCGTGGAGGAGTTCGCATCTCACTTCGGATACGCTGCCGGCACGATAATGGATCGCAAGTTTATCAAGCTATTCCCGCTGTGGCTCAGGCCATACGGCAGGCTGTATGCCTATTAGGGAGGTCGATCTTGCTCACCGCCATAGTGGTATCGCAAAAACCGGAGCAGTTCAGGGAATTAAATTCCAGCCTGACTTCTCTGGGTTTGAATTGTTCGCTAATACAGAGTGCCAATGGTGACATAGATGACATGCCGGGACGGGACCCCGACCTGGTGCTCATCGCTATCAATGGTGCCTCGCCAGGTTCGGCATTCTTCAACCTTCCGTCGAAGATTAAAAAGGAAAGGCGGCTGCCGGTTATCGCTCTCCTTTCGAGGGAGGCCATGGCCAATGCGGGCTCGCTCGCAGGCATCGACGACTTCGTTTTAGAGCCGTGGGACGCCGCCGAAGTTGCCGCCAGGGCCGGGATGACCCTGCGCCGCCTGCGCAACGTGGACAGCGAGAGACTGGTAAAGGTCGGCGACCTTGAGATCGATCTCGACAATTGCGAGGTGACGGTGGGCGGCAGGACGATCGACCTGACATTCAAAGAATACGAGCTGCTGCGGTTTCTCGCCACCAACAGGGGCAGAGCCTTCACCCGCGATGTGCTGCTGGACAAGGTGTGGGGATACGACTACTTCGGCGGGGACAGGACGGTGGATGTCCACATCAGGCGCCTGCGGGGCAAGATCGAGGACGCCAGCCATACCTTCATCGAGACCGTGCGAAATATCGGCTACAGGTTTGTGAGGTAAGAACAATCTCCCTCCAAGCTGCCATATATGTTATTGTAATTCCAATCGCTACCGGCACATTTCCGTTATCTACAATCTATCTGTAGAACGCTTGTAATATTCCTGTAACAAATATCTTTTATCATTCAGATGACAGTAAATAGTAATCGGTAATTATTCAGTCAGGGGAATGCTACAAATAAGTGAGGTGAAGCGACATGTCTTATAATTGGGGACCGCATTTTATCGTTCCATCAGAGGTATCCAGAGTCTTCTCGTCAGGCGTAGTCCAGCTAAGGGAACGCTTCGATGACCAGCTGTTGCAGGATGAACTGAAAGCCTTGGGCCTGCCCACTACAATAGTGCGTGTAACCAACCCGTGGTACTATCGAAAAAAGAGGGCCGATACCTGGATAAGGATCGGAGAATCGGATGATATACACGATAACTTCCCCGTGACCTGGGACACGTCACAATTGGAAGATGGACAGTACGAGGTCCTGGGGTTGATGCACATTTTCGTGAAGAAAGGTGACATTGAGGGGGCGATAGCCAGACAGAATATCGTGGAGGTCACGGTAAAGAATACCAGGAACTGACAGCCATATCATTATCGTTTTCGTACAGGCTGATCCTTATTTGTCGATACAATCGCTCTAATTAACGCAGTAAACGTTTCGGAAGATTTGTGAGATGATCAACGCGGGCGACACAACCTGGGTACTCATATCTACGGCACTCGTCATGCTGATGATGCCCGGCCTGGCTCTGTTCTACGGGGGTCTGGTAAGGCGCAAGAATGTGCTGTCCACCCTGATGATGAGCTTCGTTCTTTTAGGCGTTATAGGGATATTGTGGGTGCTGTACGGTTACAGTTTAAGTTTCGGGAGCGACGCCGGTGGTTTTATCGGTGGGCTCAATTTCGCCGGTTTGACCAATGTAGGACAGGCTCCTTCCGATATATATGCCACCACCGTTCCGCACCTCTCATTTATGATGTTCCAGGGGATGTTCGCCATCATCACGGTCGCGCTGTGGACCGGCGGCATCGTGGAGCGGGCCAAGTTCAGCGCCTTTCTGGTTCTGGCAGTTCTGTGGTTTACGGTAGTTTATTGTCCAGTCGCCCACTGGGTTTGGGGGGATGGGGGCTGGCTGGCAAAGCTCGGCGCGCTCGATTTCGCTGGAGGGGCGGTCGTCCATATAAACGCGGGAATGTCGGCACTGGCGCTGGCGTTTCTGCTTGGTCCCCGCAAGGGGTTCAAGGAAGGCGAGCCGATGGAGCCGCACAACATTCCGATGGTAGTCCTGGGCGCGGGGCTGCTGTGGTTCGGATGGTTCGGTTTCAACGCCGGCAGCGCCCTTACTTCTGGAGGACTGGCTTCCAGTGCCTTCGTCTCCACTATGGTGTCGGCAGCCGCTGCTACAGTAACCTGGATGACCCTCGGCTGGATCCACCGCCGCCCTTCTGCACTGGGAGTCGCTACCGGCGCAGTAGCCGGTCTGGCAGCAGTTACACCCGCAGCCGGCTTCATAGAGCCTATTATGGCAATACCGATAGGAATCGTAGCATCGATTGTGTGTTACTATTGCATCCTATTCAGAACAAAAAGAAGGATTGATGAGTCTCTGGATGTCTGGGCTGTCCACGGTGTAGGCGGTGTATGGGGAATGCTGGCAGTAGGGATCTTCGCCAGCTCCGCTGTTGGTGGAGCCGAAGGGCTGATAGGCGGAAACGGAATCCAGTTCGCCAAGCAATTGGCCAGTGTTGCGGCTGTAGGAACATATGCATTTGTCGCTACCCTGATACTGGGCAAAGTGGTAGACTTAAGCATCGGCCTGAGGGTTAGAGACCACGAGGAGGTGGTAGGACTGGATCTATCGCAGCATGGCGAAAGGGCTTACGGGGGCACGATACTGTGAAGAAGATAGAGGCGATTATCCGGCCTGAAAAACTTGATCCGGTGAGGAAAGCTTTAGCGGAACTTGGTATAATGGGCATGACCGTGACCGAGGTAAGCGGCCGCGGTCGCCAGAGCGGGATAACGCTGCAGTGGCGCGCCGGAGATTACAAGATAGAGTTCCTGCCCAAAGTGAAGGTGGAGGTTGTGCTTCTGGACGAGGATCTGACAAGAGCGGTGGACACTATCATATTACGGGCTCAAACCGGCGAGCCGGGGGATGGTAAGATTTTCGTGTATCCTGTAGAGGATGTCATACGCATCCGGACGCGTGAGGAAGGCGAAGGAGCGATATAAGAAGGAGGATAAATGGCAGAGAAAAGTAAAAGTGAAAGCAAGGAATATGTGCTGAAGAAAGCCAAGGAACATAATGTTAAGTTCATACGATTGTGGTTTACCGATATACTGGGCATGCTCAAGAGCTTTACTATCACTGTAAGTGAACTGGAGGGCGCGCTGGGAAACGGCATGGGCTTCGATGGCTCATCCATTGAGGGATTTGCCCGTATAGATGAGAGCGATATGGTAGCCATGCCGGACCCGGACACATTTCAGCTGATTCCATGGCGACCCAAGGAATATCACGCTGTAGCGCGCATGTTCTGCGATGTGCTGCGGCCCGGCGGCCAGCCGTTCGAAGGCGATCCGCGCTACGTTTTGAAGACTAACCTTGAACGCGCTGCCAGCAAGGGATACACATTTTATGTGGGCCCGGAGCTGGAATACTTCTATTTCAAGGATGCCAAGAGCACCGAGCCGCTGGATAGGGGAGGCTACTTCGATATCACACCTCTGGACACCGCTTCCGATCTGCGGCGGGAAACCGTGCTCACGCTGGAGCAGGTCGGCATAGGCGTAGAGTATTCACACCATGAGGTAGCCTACAGCCAGCACGAGATCGACATGCGCTATACCGATGCATTGACTATGGCCGATAACGTTATGACCTACCGCCTGGTAGTCAAGCAGGTCGCCCTGAATCAGGGTGTGTACGCCACCTTCATGCCCAAGCCTGTTTCCGGCATGAATGGCAGCGGCATGCATGTGCATCAGTCCCTGTTTAAAAATGGTCGGAATGCATTCTTTGATGTCAAGGATTCTTACAACCTGTCGAAGATAGCCAAGTGCTATATAGCTGGATTGCTCAAGCATGCGCCGGAGATCACTGCGGTCACCAACCAGTGGGTTAACTCGTACAAGAGGCTGATACCGGGATATGAGGCGCCGGTCTACATCTCATGGGCCAGGCGCAACCGCTCGGACCTGATCCGTGTACCGGAGTACCAGCCGGGCAAGGAGAATTCCACCAGGATAGAGCTGCGGTCGCCGGACCCGGCCTGCAATCCATACCTGGCCTTCAGCGTAATGCTGGCCGCCGGGCTGGAAGGGATAGAGAAGGGTTACGAGATACCGGAACCGATAGAGGAGAACGTCTACGAGATGGGCTGTGAGGAGCGCGAGAATCGAGGCATCGGAACGCTGCCCGGGAGCCTGATAGAGGCGCTACAGCTTGCGGAGAAGAGCGATATCGTGCGCAAGGCCCTCGGAGAGCACGTATTCAAGTCCTTTATCCAGAATAAGAAGATAGAGTGGGACCTTTATCGTTCTCAGGTAACCAACTACGAGCTGGACAGATATCTGCCGATATTGTGATCGATGGTGGGGGACTGATACCTTCGGGGTGTTTCCTATGCGCCGCTTGCGCGTCGGCATCGGACAGATGAACACCATTGTCGGCGATTTCGCCGGCAACGCAGAGAAGATCGTGGAGATCGTCTCTCAGTCTAAAGCGCTGGGGGTCGACCTCTTGACATTCCCCGAACTCGCCACCTGCGGCTACCCGCCGGAAGACCTGCTGTTCAAGCCCCGATTCATTGAGGAAAACCTCAACTGCCTTGAAGCGGTAGTCAAATCCTCAGCCGGGATAAATATTGTCGTAGGTTTCGTCGATCAGCATGATGGTCTATACAATGCTGCGGCCGTAATAGTCGATGGCAAACTTGCCGGCGTATATCATAAGATATTCCTGCCCAACTACGGTGTCTTCGATGAACACCGCTACTTCAGGCCCGGCGGTGAATGCTCCGTGTTTGTGATCGCCGGCGTGTCTGTCGGCGTCACCATCTGCGAAGACATCTGGTTCGATGCGGGGCCACACGTAGTGCAGGCCGATTCGGGTGCAGAGGTCCTGGTTAATATCAGCGCATCCCCCTACCATTTCGGTAAAAGCGACAAGAGAACGGAAATGCTGCAGGAACGGGCACGCGATAACCAGTCCGCTGTGGTCTACTGTAACCTCGTGGGAGGACAGGACGAGCTGGTGTTCGATGGCAACGGATTGGTTCTGGATCACGACGGCCGGCTTATCGCCATGGGGAAGCAGTTCGAAGAAGACTTGGTGGTGGCTGATATCGATGTAAACGCCATAGCTGAGGCGCGGCGATCGAACGCCAGGCGGCACAAGGCTGCATTGCCACCAGAGGCCATCCATTGGCGAAAGAGAAAGGTGTTGATTTCCAGGTTCGCATACGATGTTGACAAACCCACTCTGCCTGCAAGGTCGTTCCAGACAAAAGGCTCGCTGGCCGAGGTCTATGATGCGCTGGTGCTGGGCACTCGCGATTACGTGTTAAAGAATGGCTTTAATATGGCGGCTATCGGACTCTCAGGCGGTATAGATTCCAGCATGGTGGCAACCATTGCCACCGACGCGATCGGGCCGACAAATGTAATCGGCGTGACCATGCCATCGCGATACTCCTCCCCTGGAAGTGTGGTCGACTCTGAATCCCTGGCGTTGAATCTGGGCATCAGGTTATTGAATATCCCTATAGAGACGATATTTGAAAATTACCTCGAGACACTGGAACCGCATTTCGGGGATACCGCATCGGGGGTGGCGGAGGAGAACCTTCAGGCGCGCATCAGGGGTAACCTGATGATGGCGCTGTCGAACAAGTTCGGTTGGCTGGTGCTTACCACGGGCAACAAGAGCGAAATGGCCACAGGCTACGCCACTTTATATGGCGATATGGCCGGGGGCTTTGCCGTGATCAAAGATGTAACCAAAACGCTCGTATATCAACTGTGTCGTTATCGCAATTCGCTGTCGGCTTCGCCAATCATCCCCGATAGCGTAATGCTTAAGCCACCTTCGGCGGAGCTGCGGCCCAATCAGAGAGATATCGATAGTCTGCCGCCGTATGACATCCTCGACCCGATACTGATAGCTTATGTAGAAGAGGATAAAGACGTACGTCAAATTGCGAAGATGGGTTATTCGGAAGATATAGTTAAGCGTGTTGCTCAACTGGTTGACCGCAGCGAGTACAAGCGCAGGCAATCACCACCAGGGATCAAGATAACCCCGCGGGCTTTTGGCAGAGACAGGCGTTTGCCGATAACAAACCGTTTTGCAGGTTGAATATTTTAGCATCTTTTATCCTAAATTATATTTTGTTATTACCAAAAAAAGCTTTGATGCGGGTCAATGACATCGGTTCAATGGATGGATACCGCATTTTCCGTATAACACACATTAAAATAAATGAAAATACTTATAAAAATACGGGTCATTTTGCTTGACAGATGACCCAATTTCGTGTATAGTCAGGCTGGATATGCGATAAGTGTTGTGGTTATGCTTGTGGATATAGGACAAGTTTCAGGAACTGGCAACAGGGCATATCGCCACCTTATTCCGCATGTAAAGAAGCAAACAAGAACCTAGTTTAATATTAGCTGAATCTACTTCTGGCATTCTCAATACATATGTTGTTCAGGGGAGGGAGTCAACCAACAGGCAAACCTCACCGATTTGCCGCCACCATGGCTCTGCCAGCCTCTCCCTCCCCTAAATAAACAACACAGGTCCCCCCGGTCCGCAATTAGTTTCGCCATATCTATCGCAGTGTCACCGGATTTTTAAGGTAATGAGCATATTTATCAGGGCTCATGTCGAATTCGATGCAAGGCTGATTGCATATTTTGCCTGAGCGGTATGTTTTAGGTTATAATTCGCATCTGGGAGAGGTGTCCGAGTGGTTCATGGTGCCGCTCTCGAAAAGCGGTCTCGCCTCTGGCGAGCGTGGGTTCGAATCCCACCCTCTCCGCCATAGCGATAATTCTCAGAAGGGCTGGATGTATAAAGCTTCTACCAAACTGATGTCGATGTCCGAGGAGGTGTGGTGGAGACACGCCAACCCCTGGAGCGGGTGGACTAGAGTAGCGACTGTCCCGTTTTTGGTCGTGGCGTTCTGGAGCCGTGACTGGCTGGGGATATATTTCCTTATTCCGGTAGCAGTTATCTTACTCTGGGCTTGGCTCAATCCACGTGTCTTCCCGAAGCCGGTGTCGACCGACCACTGGATGAGTAAAGGTGTCTTCGGCGAGAAGATATTCACCAGTCGCAAGAAAGGCAAGACCGAAGTACCTCAGCGTCATGTAATCGCCGCGAATTTGACCACAGCGATTTCGATCATCGGAGTGCTTATTCTGGTTTATGGCCTGTATGCATTGGAGGTCTGGCCCACGTTATTGGGGACAGCACTGGCCGTCCTCGGTAAAATGTGGTTTGTGGACAGGATGGTGTGGCTCTACGAGGATATGTGCGGTATCGATGAGGGATACAGGCCATGGGTAAAATAGTCTGAGGGAGACGGCATGGCTAAAAAAACCAGGCCGCCCGACTACTGGCGGGGCAAACTGGCCGACAGCAAGGGGCTGCCCAGGGTGGTAACCATCAGCGAAAAGATGAGCCAGCGCTGGGGCGCGGGCACGGTCGTCATACCGGCGCCGGTGGAGGTCGATGAGATCATGAGGGGGGTGCCTCGTGGGAAGCTCATCACCATAAACGAGATTCGGGGGGTGCTTGCCGGCAGGCATGGCGCCACCATCGGGTGCCCGATGACTACCGGGATTTTTGCGTGGATAGCTGCGAATGCGGCAGAGGAGGAGCGGGCGGAAGGCAAGAGCGATATAACACCTTACTGGCGCACGTTGAAAACGGGTGGCATCATCAACGAGAAGTATCCCGGCGGCGTCGAGGCGCAGAGGGGATTGCTGAAGCAGGAAGGGCACAGGGTGATCCAGAAGGGCAGGAGATACCTCGTCGCCGACTTTGAGAAGTGCCTGGCTTCGTCATAAGATCGTTACGAGCTACCGCCATCGCATCGCACATCGGCATATGTAGAGACGAGCGGCAAGCGCTCATTAATAGTTTTGCAGTTGCACGGAGAGGTGCTGGAGTGGTCTAACAGGCGCGCCTGGAGAGCGCGTGTAGCCGTCAGGCTACCGTGGGTTCGAATCCCACCCTCTCCGCCACTCAATAGAGGAAACCGCTATTTCGATTCCAATGGATTCTAGTCGATAGGGCCATGGTTCTGAAAAACCGGCGAAACGAGTTACTGTACTAACTATTTTTGATACGCGAAATCATACGCTGGAAATTATGCTGTACTTGCTGTACTTATAGTATAAATCGGCTGAGGGGGATGTATGAGCGCGATAGTACTGGGAGTGATTTGCGGCCTAGCTTTCGGGGTGATCGATGCGCTGGTGATGATCCCGCTGAAATACGAGAATCGGCGAAAAAGGATAGAGGCGATATCAGCCGCTTTCCTTGAAAGATTCATGATCGGTTTCCTGATCCCCAATATGGAACTTGGGATTCATATGGCAATCGTCGGAACAATTGTAGGACTGGGGCTGAGCCTGCCATCGGCGATTATCACCAGGGCGTATGCCCCGATAGTTGGAATCGGAGCGATCGGTGGGATGATAATCGGCTTTGTGGCAAACGCCGTTTTGTTTTAAAAATGCTCCGCCGCGCTGTCACCAGTACTGCTAGGAAGCCGGTATTTGACACGGTTTACATCCGTGCTATAATTACGTAAAGGTATCCTCGCATCAGCTTCCGGGTCGGCCTGCGAGGGTCTGGAGGACGTAGCCCATGAAAATATCGATAATAGAGCCAAAGACACCCTTCTATAATTTCTACAGCGCACTGATAAAGTATTTCCCCCTGCTGGGACCGATATATATCGGCACCATGCTGAAGAACGGGGGCCACGATGTCACTGTCTATAATGAGAACATGGGTCCGATCGACTACAATCGCATTAAGGACTCGGACGTGCTGGGCCTGTCCATGATGACCTCCACAGCTCCCCGGGGTTATGAGATCGCACAGAAATTCAGGGAGCTGAATCCTGATGGCAGGATAATCATCGGCGGAAGCCATGCCACCTTCGTCCCCGATGAAGCGGCGGAATTCGCTGACCACGTGGTAACCGGCGAAGGAGAAAGCGTCATCTGCGATCTGGTCAATCACGGCAGCAGCGAGAAGATCATCGCCGGGAGCCCTGTGGAGAAACTCGACGAATTGCCTTTCCCCGATTTCGGCATTGTTGATGGAATCAAGAACAAGAGCCGCATGCAGTTCACCCCGATATCGACATCCCGTGGCTGCCCGTTCGACTGCACGTTCTGCTCGGTAACGGCGATGTTCGGCAGGAAGTACCGCTTTCGCTCCACCGACAGCGTCATCGAGGAGCTATCTCGCTATAAGCATCGCCGCATCTTCTTCTACGATGATAACTTCGACGCCAACAAGAAGAGGACTGCAGACCTGCTGGAGAAGATGATCGAGCACAAGATAACGCCCAAATGGATCGCCCAGACCAGGGCAAATGTGGCGAAGGACGAGGAGTTCGTCAAGCTGATGGCGCGCGCCAATTGCTTTCAGCTGTGCATCGGGTTCGAGTCGCTCAAGCCGGAAGTTCTGGAAAGCTACAATAAAAAACAAACCCCGGATGACATTAGAAATTGCATAAAGGTGCTCCACAAGCATGGCATCAAGGTACACGGCATGTTTATATCGGATGGGTACACCGATGCTTACCACAGGCTGGGAGTGGACAGCCTTCAGCTCTGCATACTGGTACCGATACTGGGCAGCAAACTCTATAGCGCCATGAAAAGTAAAGGGCAGCTCATCACCGACAGGTTTCCCACAGACTGGCGCCTGTTCGACGGGGGGCATGTGGTTCACTGGCCGGATAACATTTCACCACACGAGATGCAGCGTGAGACAGTACAGGCAATCAAGAGCTACTATTCCAGGATCAATGTGGTCAAACTGTTGCTCAGAGGCAAGTGGGTTAACTTCCGGATAAGAATTATGGGCCACAGCATTATCAATAAATTCGAGGCACAGAACCGGGAGTACGTTGAGCAATTAAGGAAAATACGAAGCCTTAATAAGAAGACTCCGGGCTTCGTATAATACAAAACAAAATGAGCCAGACTTGACAGAATACCCCTGCTCTGCGGGCAGGGGTATTCTCTGATATTGAGCCCTGTGATAGAATAGGCTATCCATGAGTGACACCAAATATCGAGTAGGGTTAACACTTATTCCGGGAATAGGGCCATCCCGCTTCTCCAGGCTTGAGCAATACTTCGGGGATATGGAACATGCATGGAATGCCAGCGCCGGTGAACTGGAGGCTGCCGGCATGGATCCGAAGGCTGTCAGGTCGATCGTACACAATCGTGATAGCATCTCTCTGGATGTGGAGATGGAGAAGCTGGATAGGCACGGGATATCAGCGGTCTCTATCAGGGATAGATCCTACCCTGCCCGCCTCAGGGAAATATACGATCCACCGCCCGTTCTGTATATCAAGGGACAGCTGTCGCCAGACGACGAGTGGTTACTGGCGGTGGTCGGGACGCGCCGTCCGACTTATTACGGTCGGGAAGTGACGGAGGCTATGGTCAGCGATCTCGCGCGGAACCGGATAACCATTGTCAGCGGGCTGGCAAAGGGCATAGATGCAGTGGCCCACCGTGCCGCGCTTCAGGCCGGCGGGCGCACCGTCGCCGTTCTCGGGTGCGGCCTTGACCGTGTATACCCGCAGGAACATATCAAACTGGCGAGCGAGATCAGCCGGCACGGCGCGCTGGTGAGCGAGCAGCCCGTAGGCACACCCCCGCGGCGGGAGAATTTTCCGCTGAGAAACCGCATCATGAGCGGCATAAGCCTTGGCGTGCTGGTTATCGAGGCTGACCAGAAGAGCGGCGCCCGCATCACCGCCTACCGGGCGCTGGAGCAGGGGCGCGACGTTTTCGCCGTGCCCGGCAGCATACTCTCCCCGATGAGCCGTCTCCCCAACCAGCTGATACGTGAAGGGGCCAGCCTGGTGACCGGCGCCCATGACATCATGGAGGAACTGAATCTCACCATGGCGGTGCAGCATGCCGAGGTAAAACAACTGATGCCGGCCACTGAGACCGAATCCGCCATACTGGACATCCTGCGAAATGCATCCCCGGAACCAATCCATATCGACGAGTTGAGACGCCACTCGAATATGCCAATAGCCGCTGTATCCAGCTCTCTTTCCCTGATGGAGTTGAAAGGCATGGTGAAGCAGGTGGGAGGCATGAATTATATCATCGCCCGTGAGGCTAGAGAAATGTATCGTGTAAAGGTGGAATGATGGCACAGGCGCGCAAGAAACGCAATGCAAGAACGGTAGCCAAAAAGTCGAAGGCGGCGGAGGCAAAAAAATCCAGGCGCACTACTGGTGCTGCCCAAAAAGGGTCAAAAAAAGCGCAGAGGAAATCGACCGGTCATGCAGGCCGGAGCCTGGTCATCGTAGAATCGCCGGCGAAGGCACGCACCGTGGGCAAGATGCTCGATCGCGCACACTCAATCAAAGCGTCGGTGGGCCATATCCGCGACCTGCCGACGAAGTGGCTGGGCGTATATCTCGATAGAGGTTTCACCCCCAAATATGAGATCCCACAGGATAAGAAGTCGGTGGTGGAGGCGATAGAAGAGGCAGCCGGGAATGCCTCTGCCGTGTACCTGGCCACTGACCCCGACAGGGAAGGCGAGGCCATAGCCTGGCACCTTGTCGAAGCGGCACATCTGGATCGGTTGCCGGTTAAACGGGTGGTATTTCACGAGCTCACAAAAGATGCGGTGACAGAGGCGTTCAAGCATCCGCGCGACATCGACATGGACCTGGTGAATGCGCAGCAGGCGAGGCGCATCCTCGACAGGCTGGTGGGTTACAAGCTGAGCCCCTTGCTGTGCCAGAAGATCAGGCGGGGGCTTTCCGCCGGCAGGGTTCAATCGGTAGCGCTCAAACTGGTGGTAAATAGGGAGCGAGAGATCCAGCATTTCATTCCGCAGGAGTACTGGTCCATCGATGCGCTGCTGGAGAAACCGGCCACCAAAGAACGATTTTCTGCCGGTTTCATCGGCGATATGAACGGAGATAAGATCGACATAAACAGCGAAGAGGCGGCATCGACACTGATACAGAAACTGAAAACCGCCGCTTACCGTGTCGCCGATATACGCAGGAAGGACGTGCTGCGCCAGCCGGCGGCGCCGTTCACCACCAGCACTTTGCAGCAGGAGGCGTGGCGCAAGCTGCGTTTCAACGCGCAGCGCACCATGTCCATAGCCCAGCAGCTGTATGAGGGGTTGTCCATGGGTAAAGAGGGCGCGGTGGGTCTCATCACATACATGCGCACCGACTCCATCAGGGTAGCCCCGTCAGCCATTGAGGAGACGCGTGCATACATCCGGGACAGGTTCGGCGGGGCGTTTTTACCGAAAAGCGCGCGCGCGTTCCGCAAGAAGGCGAAAGGGGCGCAGGAGGCCCACGAGGCCATCCGCCCGACTTCCGTCGCGCGGGAGCCGATATCGGTCAAGTCTCACCTGACTCAGGACCAGTTTCGCCTGTATGAACTGATCTGGAAGCGCATGGTGTCGAGCCAGATGTCGGCCGCGATAATCGACACCACCACAGCCGATATCGAGGCGAAGCCGAAAAAGGCGAACACCTCTTACCTGTTGCGTGCCACCAGCTCAGCGGTGAAATTCCAGGGCTTCACCATCCTGTACAGTGAAGGCAAGGATGAAACCGACGATGAAAATGGCAGGACGCCGCTACCGGCTTTGTCTGAAGGTGACCCTCTGATTCTGATAGACCTTGAGCCCGAGCAGCATTTCACGCAGCCGCCCACCCGCTATACCCAGGCGACGCTGATAAAGGCGCTGGAGGAGTGGGGCATCGGGCGGCCTTCAACCTATGCACCTACCCTTGCTGTTATCCAGGACAGGGATTATATAGTTCAAGACAGCGGACGTTTCCGTCCGACCGATCTGGGGATGACCGTAAGTGATTTGCTCAGCGAGCATTTCCCCAATATTGTCGACTTCGGATTCACCGCAAAGATGGAGGAGGGACTGGACCTCATCGCTCAGGGAAAGAGAGAGTGGGTCCCCTTCCTCGACGATTTCTACGGGCCGTTCGAGGAGACGCTTCGCGCAGCTAAGTCGAAAGTGGAAAAAGTGCCGGATGAACAGACTGATGAGCTTTGTGAAAAATGCGGCAAGCCGATGGTCATAAAGAACGGTCGCTACGGCAGGTTCCTGGCGTGTTCGGGATACCCCGCATGTAAGAACGCGAAACCGATCGATAAGGTGGAGCAGGCGGAGGAGCGGACCGGCGAGTCCTGTCCCACATGCGGCAAGCCTATGGTCATCAAGTCAGGGCGCTTCGGTAAATTCATCGCATGTACCGATTATCCCAGATGCAAGACAACCAAAAAAATACTCAAGAAGATCGGTGTCGCCTGCCCCAAATGCGGCCGCGACCTGGTGCAGCGCAGGAGCAAGAAGAAACGCAACTTTTACGGCTGCTCGGGATACCCCGATTGCGATTTCGCCATCAGCTATAAGCCGGTGTCGCAGCCGTGTCCTGAATGCGGCGGACTTATGGTTGTCGCAGGTAAGGGCACGGTGAAATGCACCCGCTGTAACCTCAGCCGAAAGGCTGAAGAGCCGAGCAGGGAGAAGATAGAGGCATGATACCATTCATCCAGAGCAAGGAGGGCGCAGCGGAAGTCATCCGTGATTATATCCGCTACCTTGATGCCGAGCGCCATTCGTCTCGCTACACCATAAGGAATTACACCAGGGACCTGCGCCATTTCCTCGATTTCCTGTATAAGGAAAACGTGGCTACGCTGGACGAGGTGGAACGGCAATTGCTGCGCCAGTATATCGCCAGCTTGCAGGAACAGGGATTCGAGAAGTCCAGCATATCCCGTAAGCTCAGCGCTATCCGCTCCTTTTACAATTACCTCATGGAGCGTGATATGCTATCGGCCAATCCGCTGGACACCGTTTCCTCGCCGAAAATAGACAAGAGGCTGCCCTCGTTTCTATCGGCTGAGGAGATGACCCGGCTCGTCGATATGCCGGATGCATCCACTCCGCTGGGACAGCGGGATAAGGCCATGCTTGAGCTGCTGTACGCTTCCGGCTTGCGTGTCAGCGAACTGGCCAGCCTCGATATAGGCAATATTAATCTGGAATCGCGTGAGATTCGAATTCGCGGCAAGGGCTCCAAGGAGCGCATGGTGCTCATGGGCATGCCGGCGGCATCGGCGCTGGAGCGTTATATTAGCGAGGGGCGCAGACAGCTTATGAGCGGACCTGCGACCACGGCGCTGCTGCTCAACCGATACGGGAGGCGGCTTACCGAACGTTCCATCCAGAAGATCGTGTCCAGGTATGCTGTCGCTGCCGGCCTGGGTAAGCGGGTCTTCCCGCACATGGTGCGCCACAGCTTCGCCACGCACCTCCTCGACGGCGGCGCCGACCTGCGTGTCGTACAGGAGCTGCTGGGGCACTCTGACCTTTCCACCACGCAGATATACACGCATGTGACACAGGACCAGGCGCGCAAGGTCTATCTTGCGGCACACCCCAGAGCCAAAAAGACGGAGGTACAGGATGAGGATACTGCTGATCCACGGACCTAACCTGAACATGCTGGGCAAGAGGGACCCGGATATCTATGGGGACCAGACGCTGGCCCAGATAGAAGCCCTGGTGGTAAAACGGGCCAAGGAGCTTGGCGCCAGCATCTTCTCCTTCCAGTCCAATCATGAGGGCGCCCTCATCGATTTCATCCAGGTGGAATCGCCCAAGTCGTCGGCAATCATAATCAACCCGGGCGCGCTCACCCATTATGGCTACTCCCTCCGCGATGCCCTGTCCGACAGCATGCTGCCGGTGGTGGAGGTGCATCTATCCAATATACATGCGCGTGAGCGCTGGCGGCACAAATCGGTAATTAAAGATGTCGCTGTCGAGCAGATCAGCGGCAAGGGATGGAAGGGGTATATCGAAGCGCTGGAGATGCTCGTCGATCGGGCGAACGAAGTCAAATGAGCGGTCGCATCCACGAACTGCGCCTGCGGTTTCAGCAGGCGAACCTCGACGCCATACTCGTATCTCAGGCGGAGAACCGACGATATTTAAGCGGCTTTACTGGATCCGCCGGCTTTTTACTCATAACTCAGGCCAGCGCCCTGCTGGCGACCGATTTTCGCTATATTGAGCAGGCGCAGCAGCAGGCACCGGATTTTGATATCTTCCCGATTTCAGGCGGCGTGGCGAACTGGTTCCCCGAACTAATATCCCGCGATGACATTAAAAGGTTGGGCGTTGAGGCTCATGACATGTCGCAGGCAACATATCAGCATCTGACAGGCATCGTGGGCAAGGGGCAGGTCGTACCTACAACCGATATTGTTGAATCGCTGCGCGCGGTGAAGGATCCCGGTGAGCTCGAGCGTATCCGGCGGGCGGTCGAGATCGCCGACGCCGCTTTCGCAAGCATAGTCGATCGCATAAAGCCGGGCATGACCGAGAGGCAGGTGGCCTGGGATCTGGAGAAGGCGCTGCGCGAGGGAGGCAGCGAGAGCCTGCCCTTCGATATCATCGTGGCTTCCGGACCCAACTCGGCGCTGCCGCACCACAGGCCTGGAGACCGGGTGGTACAGGCTGGCGAGCCGGTGATCATCGATATGGGGGCGCGCGTTGAGGGTTATTGCAGTGACCTTTCCAGGACCATCCGCGTTGGCGGCAGAGAGGATGAGAAATTTGGTAAAATATATGATCTGGTGCTTGGTGCCCAGCTCACTGCAATGGCTACCATCGCCGGTGGCATGAGCGGAGAGCAGGCGGATGGATTGGCGCGGGGGGTGATCGAACTGGGAGGCTACGGAGAGCAGTTCGGGCATGGGCTGGGGCATGGTGTGGGGCTGGCGCCCCATGAGCTGCCGCGCCTGGGCAAAGGATCTGCCGATGTGCTGGTGGATGGAATGGTATTCACCATAGAGCCGGGAATCTATATGACCGGATGGGGTGGGGTTAGAATAGAGGATACGGTTGTGCTGGAGCAGGGCAGGGTAAAAGCCCTGTCGAGAGCGCGCAAGTAATATTTAGTGTTTTGCAGCACATAAAGGCTGGCAAAAAAGGAGAACGTGAATGATCGGGACAGGTGACCTTAAGAAGGGCGTGACCATCGAGATGGACGGGGTGATCTACCAGATTGTAGACTGGCAGCATATAAAGATGGGGCGGGGCAGCGCCCAGGTCAGGTTGAAGCTGCGTGACATCATCGGGGGGCACAACATAGAGCGCACATTCCAGGCAGGTGAGAAGTTCACACGGGCGCGCCTTGAGCGGGTCAGCATGCAGTACATGTACAATGACGGCGATCTGTATTACTTCATGGATTCGAAGAGCTACGAGCAGATAATGCTGAACCGGGACCTTCTCGGTGATGCCACAGATTACCTGAAAGAAGGCCTGTCGATCGATATCATGTATTATAAAGAAAAACCGATAAGTGTCGAGCTTCCCAATTCCGTCGAGCTGGAGGTGCTGGAAACCGATCCCGGCTTCAGGGGGGACACGGCAACTAATGTAAACAAGCCCGCTAAGCTCGAGACCGGCATTACCATTCAGATACCCCTGTTCGTAAACGTGGGGGATGTGATCAGGGTGGATACGCGCACCGGACAGTACCTGGAAAGGGTGAGCTAGTTGGATATACATTCAGTATCCGATGTAACAGGATATATCCGTGATTTACTGGATGAAGACGATTTGCTCTCAGACATATGGGTCAGCGGGGAGGTGTCCAACCTGTCTGAGTCGGCGGCAGGGCACATGTATTTCACCCTCAAGGACGAGTCCAGCCAGCTCCGGTGTGTCCTGTTCAATTCCTCTCGGTTGGCCGTCTCGATAAGCAACGGCATGGCGGCTGTGGCACACGGGCATATCTCCATCTACGAGGTGTCTGGCGCGCTGCAATTGTATGTCGACGTTGTCCAGCCGGAAGGCGTTGGTGCCCTCCACCTAGAGTTCGAGCGACTCAAGACCAGGCTGGAGGGCGAGGGGCTTTTCGATCCATCGCGCAAGAGGCCGCTGCCGGCATTTCCACGGCGCATCGCGGTGATCACCTCGCCCGATGGGGCAGCGTTACGTGACATAATTAACGTTGTCGGCAGGCGCTATCCGCTGGCGGAGCTGCTGGTGTGTCCCACGCCGGTACAGGGCGATATGGCGGTTCCGGGCATCGTCCGTGCATTCGAAGCGCTAAATCGCGCCGATAGCGTCGATGTGGTGATCCTGGCACGAGGGGGCGGTTCGCTGGAAGACCTGTGGGCCTTCAACGATGAGGCGGTGGCGCGCGCCATCTATGCCTGCAGGGCGCCGGTGGTCAGCGGGGTGGGACACGAGACCGATTACACCATAGCAGACTTCGTCGCCGACATGCGCGCACCCACGCCATCGGCGGCTGCCGAGCTGGCCGTGCCCAGCAGCAGCGAGCTGCAGGCACACCTCAGGTCGCTGGCGAGATCGCTGGAGTCCTTGCTCTCGGGCAGGATCGAACGCTTCCGTCAGCGAATCGACGAATTGAACCGCGCTGCAGCCACTTATTTAACCAGTCGATTGGCCATCGCCAAAGAGAAATTCCGCGCCGTGGAGCTTGAACTGATGACTTTGAGTCCGCTGGCCACTCTCGAGCGGGGGTATGCCATAGTGCAGCGCGCCGACAGTGGAGAAGTCGTATCGCGAATTGAACAGGTCAGCAGCGGGGATTGCGTGCAGGTCATGGTCAGCGATGGCCGGTTTGCCGGACAGGTTACTGAGGTATAAAGGGGGTTACGGGATGGATGACGGGCTTTCCTTCGAAGAAGCGTTAGCGCGGCTGGAGAAGATAACACAGACCCTGGAACAGGGGGGGCTGAAGCTGGACGAGTCCCTGGCGCTGTTCGAGGAGGGCGTGCAGCTTGCCAGGATATGCAATGAGCGTTTGAACAGTGCCGAGCTAAAGGTAAACCAGCTCTATACCCTGGTCGATCAGGATGAGGAAAGCGAAGGCTGATCCGCTTGGTAAAGGCCGACCTTCACATCCACACCATTCACTCCGGCGACTCCAGGATACAGCCGGAGCAGCTGGTAGAATGCTGCACGCGCTGCGGGATCGACTGTGTAGCCGTCACCGATCATAATACTATCGCCGGGGCGCTGGAGGTACGCAAGATAGCGCCGTTCAAGGTGATCGTGAGCGAGGAGATACATACTGACGATGGAGAGGTCATCGGTTACTTCATCGAGGAGGAGATACCCAAACGCCTTCCCGTCAAAGAGACGGTTGCCCGCATAAAAGGCCAGGGGGGACTGGTGGCGGTGCCGCACCCTTTCGACCGGTTGCGGGGCTCAGCCATCAGGCGAAGGGCGCTGGAGGAGATCCTGCCCGAGATCGACATCATTGAAGTGCTGAACGCGCGCTCTTTCATGAAGCGCTATAATACCATGGCGGAACGTTTCGCGCAAAGGCACGGGCTGCTGGCCAGCGCTGGCAGCGATGCTCACACGCCGGGCGAGATCGGCAGGGCATATGTGGAGATGCCGGATTTCGATGGCAGGGACAGCTTCCTCATGGCCCTGGCGCAGGGTAAGATCATGGGACAGGTGTCGCCACGTCTGGTCCACTTGAAGAGCACCTGGGCCAGGCTGAAGGGGTTGTAAGGTGCGCGGCGGGTATCGACTCGGCTGGTTCTCCACAGGGCGCGGCGAAGGCTCGCGCAACCTGCTGCGCGCGGTATGGGACAGCATCACCTCGGGTGAGATAAAGGCGGACATATCCTTCGTCTTCTGCAACCGTGAATACGGCCAGGCCGAGGGCAGCGACGCATTTATCGATCAGGTTAAAGGCTACAGCATACCACTCGTCTGCGTATCGTCAAAGAAGTTCAGGGACAAATACGGCGACCAGTGGCGGCCCAGGTTCGAGGAGGCGGCGATAGAGAGCCTCGCGGGATACGATGCAGACCTCGTCGTCCTCGCCGGCTACATGCTGGTCGTCGGCGCCGATATGTGTCGGCGCTACCCCATGCTGAACCTGCACCCCGCCCTTCCCGGCGGGCCGAAGGGGACGTGGAAAGAGGTCATCTGGGAGCTGATGGACAGGGGCGCGGTCGATACCGGCGTGATGATGCACCGCGCCACGCCGGTGCTGGACGAGGGCCCGGCGGTGACCTACTGCAGGTTCTCCATACGCGGCGAGCCTTTCGATAAGCTATGGGACGACATACAGGATCGTTCCGTCGCCGATATACAAAATCAGGAAGGCGAGGAGAATGCGCTGTTCAGGGAGATACGTCGGCATGGTGCGTCGCGCGAGCTGCCGCTGATCGTCGCCACCATCAAGGCCTTCAGCCAGGGGCGTGTGCGCATCGAGGGCAATGGCATCGTCGATAGCAGGGGTAAACCGATAGAGGCGTACGACCTGAGCATGGAGGTGGATAAGGCGGTTCAGTCGTCATTATCCGCCTGAGGCGAATGATCCAGATGTAGGGGCGAATGACTATTCGCCCTTCTAGATTGCCCGATCAAGTCAGGAAATGACGATTATGAGTGGGGTGATCACAGGAGTGTCGCCGGTGTCGTTGCGAGGAGTGGAGCGACGAAGCAATCCCGGTGGTGTGTGGCAGGGTGATGACGGGTGTGAAGGCGGGCGATGAGATTGCTTCGCCTCCGCCTGAGGCGGGCGGATGGGCTCGCAATGACAGAAGGTGAATGTGGGCGTTGAGATTGCCGCGCTCGCTTCGCTCGCTCGCAATGACAGAGGGAGATTGCGTTTGCCTGCAGTGGTGTGACGAATGTTGTGTCTTACGTGTCATTGCGAGGAGTTCGCCTCTGGCGAAACGACGAAGCAATCTCTAGGTTAGTCGTAACATGAGCAGAAGGTTGATGGGAGTGAGCAGCAGATGAACCTCATCTTCTTCGACATGGAAGGACCCCTGTCGATGCAGGACAACGCCTGCGAGATGATGAAGCTGTTCCCCCGCGGCGGCGAGATATTCGACGTCATCAAACGCTACGATAGCCTGCTCGCTGCTGAAGGCGGCGACCACTACGACCCCGGGTACGGCGTGGCGCTCATAGTCCCGTTCCTGATCCACCACGGCATCACGGTCGATGACATGAGCCGCCTTGCCGACAGGGCGGTCATCATTGATGGCGCCCGCGAGCTCATCGCCAGCCTCAAGCGATGGCAGGTTTTCTGCGTTACCACCAGCTACGAGCAGTACGTCGCCCGCATCATGCAGCGCGTGGGCATCGATCGGCATAACGTCGCCTGCACCCGTTTCCCCCTGCAGCGCTACCGCAGCCTGGCGTGTGAAAATGACCATGCGCTGGTGCACCGTATCGAGGAGGAGATGCTCTCCCTGAGTCGCGAGGACGTCGCTGGCATTAAGTCGTGCCTTGACCGCTTCTTCAAGGTGGAGCTGCCCCGCACCAGCTTCGGTGTAGCCATCGCGGAGATGAAGCCCATGGGCGGGCGACCGAAAGCGGCGGCCCTGCGGAATTTCGCCCGCATCCGCGGCCAGTTCCCTGAACAGGTGGTGGCTGTCGGCGATAGCATCACCGATTCGCGCATGCTGGAGACCGTCGACCGCGAGGGAGGGCTGGCCATCGCCTTCAACGCCAGCGAGCACGCACTGTACTACGCCACCGTCGGTCTTGCCTCGACCAGCATCGCTGACCTCAAACCGATCCTGGACATTTGGGAGAAAGGTGGACGGGAAGCGGTCAAACAGGCAATCGAACGAGAGTCGAAAAAACAGACTGAGAGTTCGAAGTTCCAGTGGCTCGCCGACCGCTGCAATTTGGATGAAGCACTCCAGCTACACCGCAAAGCCCGACAGCGGGTGCGGCAGACGGCCGGGCTTGGTTGACACCGTCGCAAGGTAGATGTCCCGTCAGAATGGATGTTGCGGCATCGAGCGCCACAGGCTATAATTTACGTTTGAATGATGATTTAAAATATGATGAGCAACAATCGCAATAATATCTTAAGGAGGTAAGTCGTTGAAACTGGAAGACATAAAAACTGTGGCAGTCATTGGAGGGGGAACGATGGGCTCGCAGATAGCCGAGCTGCTGTCCAAGGTCGGCGGGTATCAGGTGGTCCTGTGGTCGCGCAAGGACGAGACGGTAAAGCGGGGGGTTGACGCCATAAACGACAGGCTGCAGAAGTTTTTCGTCGACAAGCAGAAGATGACGGCGGCGGAAAAAGACGAGATCATGGGTCGCATCACCGGCACCACCGACATGGCCGCCGCAGTGAAGAACGCCGACTACGTGATTGAGTCCGCCGTCGAGGTGCTCGATATCAAGAAGGAGATATTCAAGGTGCTGGATGAGAACGCGCCGGCGGAGACCATCCTCGCCTCGAACTCCTCCCAGTTGAATATAACGGACATGGCCAGCGTCACCGGGCGGCCGGAAAAGGTGCTGGGGATGCACTTCGCTAATCCTGTCGGTGTGATGAAGCTGGTGGAGGTGGTCCGCGGCTCGCTGACCTCGGACGAGGCGGTGGAGCTGACGTCAGCGCTGGCCGAGAAGCTGGGGAAAGAGCCCATCGGGTGCAAGGACTTCAGCTTCGGCTTCATCGGCAACCGGGTGTACCGCGCGCTGAGGTGGGAGGCGCTGCAGATGGTATGGGAGCGGGTGGCCTCGCCGCAGGACATCGATAGGGCGCTGAAGCTGGGTTTCAACTTCCCCATGGGCCCGTTCGAGCTGGGGGACTACAGCGGGGCGTGGGGCACCTACGCCATATCGGAGGCGGACGCCATCCGCGAGCTGGGGCCGGAGAAGGGGCACCTTCATCCGCTGATCCGGGTCATGGTGAGGGCGGGCTACACCGGCGGGCGGCACGGCAAGGGCATCTACGCCTTCTGGGACGAAGTCATGTCCAAGTGGTAAAAAGGATTAATCGAAAATCGCCAAACGAAAAGGGCGCGGGATGAAACCTGCGCCCTTGTTTATTCTTGATTCCTGTCGCTTACCGACCCTTGAAGACCGGCTTCCGCTTCTCGGCGAAGGCCTTGGGGCCCTCCTTGGCATCCTCGGTGTCCAGCAGCTTGTCCACCAGGTCCAGCTCCAGCTGCATACCATCATCCAGCGGCATACTGGTGCCCCGTATCATGGCCTCCTTGGCGGCTCTCACCGCCAGCGGGCCGTTCTGGGCGATACGTTCGGCGTAGGCCTCAGCCGTCGGCATCAGCTCCTCAGAGGGAACCACCTTATTCACCAGACCGACGCGGTAGGCTTCATCCGCATCGATGGAAGCGCCGGTCAGCAGCATCTCGGCGGCGATGGCCCGGGGGATCACACGCGGCAGCCGCTGCGTGCCGCCCCAGCCCGGGATCAGGTTCCACTTCACTTCAGGGACGCTGAGCTTGATACCTCTGGCGGCGATCCTGATATCGCAGGCCAGTGCCAGCTCCAGCCCCCCGCCCATGGCGAAACCGTTGATGGCAGCGATGAACGGCTTCCATACGTCCAGCCCCCGCTGGATAAGGGGCGGCGCGCCCTCTCCCGGCGAGGGCAGTTTGTCCGCTCCGGGGACCAGCGCCTTAAGGTCGAAACCGGCCGAGAACGCCTTGTCGCCGGCTCCGGTAACGATGGCCACCCACGCATCGGGGTCATCCCTGAACGCCAGAGTGGCATCGCTGAACTCCTTGATGGTCGGCGGATCGAAGGCATTCATCGCATCCGGTCGGTTGATGGTGAAGTAGGCGACATGGCCCCTCTTCTCATACAGGATATTCGGCATTTAGTTTGCTTCCTCCTTTAAATCGTTCTTTCACTACTTGTTGACAGCGAGGATCTCATCCACGATGCCGTATTCTACCGCCTGCTCCGCGCTGAGGTAAAAATCGCGGTCGGTATCCTTGGCAACCTTATCCAGTGGCTGTCCGGTGTGATTCGCTATGATGGTGCGCAGCTTCTCCTGCATCCTGATTATCTCCTTGGCGGCGATGGCGATATCCGCCGCCTGCCCCTGGGCGCCCCCCATCGGCTGGTGCATGTGTATGGTGGAATTGGGTAAGGCATAGCGTTTGCCCTTTGCCCCCGCGCACAGGAGCACCGTGCCGAAACTGGCTGCCAGACCGACGCAGATGGTAGAGACATCACATTTAATCAACTGCATCGTATCATATATGGCGAACCCGGCGCTGATGACCCCGCCGGGGCAGTGTATATACATGCTTATATCCTTGTCCGGATCCTCGCGCTCCAGATACAGCAGCTGTGCAACGATTAGATTCGCTATCTGGTCGGATATCGGCGTCCCCAGGAACACTATCCGTTCCTTGAGGAGCAGTGAATAAATATCCATGGTGCGCTCTCCTCGCGCGCTGGTCTCGGTAACGAATGGTATTATGTTTGATGGATTCATGTTTATCCTCCCCTATACTTCTGTGTGGCTGTTAACCCTGAGGCTGAGCCTCGTCAGCCTGCCCCTCTGTTGCAGATGTTTCAGCTTTAGCATTCGTCTCCCCTGAGCCTTCGGAGACTACTGTTGCTGGATCACCATCTGCCGTCTGCGGTTTATCCTCTGAGGCTGGCTTGTTGCCCAGTGCCATCTCTACCAGGCACCCTATTGTCTTTCTGGTTATCAATGTGCCTCTCAGTGTATTGCGGGTTCCCGGGGATTGAAATAGCTTCCTGAGGCTATCGCCATTCTTGCCGGCGTTCTGCGCCATGATTTCGATCTCAGCGTCCAATTCTTCATCGCTTATCACAATACTCTGTGCCTCGGCCAGTTTTGACAGAACCATAGAACGCGTTATCTGCCTGCTGGCTATGGGGCGGAGTTCATCTCGCAGCTCCTGGCCGCTCTTTTTTTGGTTCTTCAGGTAATCCTCCAAGCTTATCCTTTGAGCCCGCAGCTCGTTCTCCTGCATCGAGATGAGACGGTCTATCTCCCTCTCCACCATGACTGTGGGGAACTCGACGCGGGACATATCCGCCAGGGCATCGATCACACGGTTCTCGTGGGTTCTCCGGGCGTTGTCCTCTGCCATTGCCTGCAGGTGTGTGGTCACATCCTGCCTCAGATCTTCCACGGTCTCAAATCCCTGCCCCAGGCTCCTGGCAAATTCGTCATCCAGTTCGGGAAGCTTCTGCTGCTTGATTTCCTCAATCCTGACATTGAAGAGGCAGTCCTTCCCCGCGATTTCCTTATCGGAAAAATCTGCAGGGAGGGCGATGTTCAATTCCCTGGCCTGTCCTATTTCAGCGCCGATCAGCCCCTCGGGGAAACCGGGAGCCGGGACGGGCATGCCCTCGATAACCTGGTACTGCAGGCCTTTCCTGTCCAGTATGCTCTTGCCTTCCACCTGAGCGGTGACGTCGATGGTAGTCAGATCGCCGAACTGCACCGGCCGTTCCACTGGCTCCCATGTGCTGTGCTGCAACCTGAGCTGCTCGATAACACTGCTGGCGTCTTCGTCAGTGACATTTGCCGGTTCCCGGGGGATGCTCAGACCGCCGTAATCGCCCAGCTCGACCACGGGCATAAGCGGGACGGTGGCTTTGAAGGTTACCGGTTCGATACCGGTGATCTCGATCTCAGGCTGTGCTACAGGTTCAACCTGCCTCTCATCGATCGCCTGGTTAATCAACTGAGGCACCAGATTTTTCAGCGCCTCAAGCAGCGCCCCCCTGCCGATGTAGCGCTCCAGCATGTCGCGGGGGGCCTTGCCCTTGCGGAACCCGGGCACCTGATGCCGCTGCACCAATCGGCGATAGGCCCAATCCAGCGAGCGCTCGACCTCTTCGGGCTCAGCCTCGACCTCGAACACTATCTCTCTGTTTTCGGTCTTCTCTGATGCTATCTTCAACGGAATGTTCTCACACAGATTATATCATGGAAGGGGTACCGATGCTATAAAATTCACCGCTCGATCCATACATCAATGAGCACCGGTATTATCACGGATGAAGGCGAGAAGCCCTTTACGTAAGGCTTCACCAGGTAATATGTCCGGGGGTAGTATATGGGAAGCCAGACCGCTTCATTAACCAGAATATACTCGATGTCCCGGTACAGAGATAGCCGTGCATCGCTATCGGTTTCCACGCGGGCCTCCTCCAGCAGCCGATCCATCTCGCTATTGTTATATCCGATGTGGTTCACTACACTATCGCTATGAAACAGTACGTCGAGGAAGTTCTCCGGGTCCGGGTAGTCCGCTATCCAGCCGATCTCGAACGCCGTCAGTTCCCGTTGTTGCAGCTCAGTGTAGAAGGTCTGTGGCTCGACGCACTGGATAGACACGTTGGCGCCCAGATTCTCCTGCCACATCCAGGCGATGGCGCTGCTGATGGCGGACACGCCGACGCACCATCCCGCGGTTGATAATACAATAGATGGCAGCCCGCCGCTGTAACTGGATTCGTTGAGGAGTTGCCGGGCCAGCGTCACATCGTACCTGAGCCCCTCCAAACTATCGTTGTACCCCGGCATCCCGGGCGGGAGTATGCCGTATGCCGTGGTCACAATCCCTTTGGCCAGCACCTCTACCAGCTTTTCCTTGTCGACCGCGTGGCACAGTGCCTGACGCACCCTGACATCATCCAGTGGCGGTGTGCTGACATTGAAACCTATGTAGTAGACGGATAGTTCGGAGGCGACTACCAGTTCCCTGTTCAACGGGTTGCTGGTGTCCAGCGCCCTGTCGACATCTGAAGCGCCGATAGCAACGATGTCGATCTGGCCATTCTCATACATCATCATGGGGCTTCCCCGCAGGTTGTAGGTAACGCTGTTCAGCCGGGCCTTCCCCCGGTAGAAATCGTCATTGCGGTGTAGTACGATGATCTGCCCCTCAGCCCAGTAGTGCAGCTTGAAGGGGCCGGTGCCGTCGGGCTGTCGCCACCACTCATCGCCGCTGGCCACATTTGCGCTGTTCACCACGAAGGATGTGGGATGGGTCAGCTTGGACAGGAAATACGCCTTGGGGGCATCGATGGTGATCTCCAACGTCCGGTTGTCTACAACCTGCACCCCGCTGACCTCTTCTGCCTCGCCGCGGATCTTCTCCCTGAAGCCGACGATATCGCCCAGATACGCCTCGGCCACCGATGAGCCGGTCTGCGGGTCGGCAGCCCGTTCGATGGAGTACTTGAAATCCGCTGCGGTCAACTCCCTGCCGCTGTGAAACTTTACACCGTCGCGAAGATGGAACGTGTATGTCCTGCCGTCGGCGCTGACCTCCCAGCTCTCAGCTATATCACCGATGACTTCGAGTTCGCGGTCCAGCGTGACCAGCCCGCTGAAGACATTGACTATGTAGCTGGCCGAGGACGAATCCGAGCACATGGCCGGATCCAGCGATGAGGGCGATGTGTCGAAAAGGCTCAGGTCACCTGAGCCGGCGGGTGCGCTGCAGCCCGGCACTGGCAGGATGGATGCCAGCACCAGCAATGCGGCGACCGCTCGCATCAGTGCTGAGGGTGTGATTCTAATCCAGCGCATGGCTAACCTGCGGCGTCAATCGAGCCTCAGTTTGAGGTGGAGCTCCTTGAGCTGCTCCTCAGACACATCTGACGGGGCGTCGAACATCATATCCACCGCGCTCTTGTTCTTGGGGAAAGCGATCACTTCCCTGATGCTCTCCTCTCCGGCGAGCAGCATCACCACGCGGTCGATGCCGGGGGCGATGCCGCCGTGTGGCGGGGCACCGTATTCAAAGGCCTCGGTAAGCTGCCCGAACCGCTGCCTTATCTGCTCAGCGCTATATCCCAGCAGCCCGAATATTTTCTCCTGAAGCCCCCTGTCATGTATCCTGATGCTGCCGCTGGAAAGCTCGGAGCCGTTGCATACCAGGTCGTAGTGCTTCGAGTGAACCGCCGCCGGGTTGCTGTCCAAGAGCGGGATGTCTGCGTCCTTCGGTGCCGTGAACGGATGGTGCATCGGTTGCCACTGTTCCCCCGTTCCCTTCTCCAGGAGCAGAAAATCGACGACAAAACAGAAGACCAGCAGGTGTGGGTCGATGAGGTTCAGGCGGCGCGCCATCTCCTGGCGCAGCGCGCCCAGCGAAACCGCCACTGCCATCGTCTCGCCGGCAATGATGAGGATGAGGTCGCCCTGCTTCGCTCCGAAACGGTTGGCGATATCATTACGCTGTTCATCGTTGAGGTATTTGGCGAGGACGGAGCTTGCTGTCTCATCGCCGATGGGCAGGGTGAGCAGTCCCTTGGCGCCATATACTTTAACCAGCTCGGTCAATTCTTCAATCTGCTTTCGAGAGTACTTTGCGCAGCCAGTGGCGCAGATGCCCCTGACGCTGCCCCCGGCGTCGAGGGATGAGCGGAACAGGCCGAACTCGGTGCTCTCTGCGATATCGGATATGTCCCTGATCTCCAGCCCGTAGCGCAGGTCTGGCTTGTCCGTGCCGTATCTCAGCATGGCATCATCATATTTAAGGCGGGGGAACGGCTTGACGAGATGCAAGTGCGGAGTGATGGTTTCCACCAGCGATGTGAACATGTCCTCCATGAGGGAAAGGATATCTTCTTCCTCGACGAAGCTCATCTCCAGGTCAAGCTGGGTGAATTCCGGTTGCCGGTCGGCACGCAGGTCCTCATCGCGGAAGCACCTCGCCACCTGAAAGTATTTCTCGAATCCGGACACCATGAGCAGCTGTTTTAACATCTGTGGAGACTGCGGCAGGGCATAGAATTTGCCGGCATGGACCCGGCTGGGTACCAGATAGTCACGCGCCCCCTCCGGCGTGCTCTTTATCATTATCGGGGTCTCGATCTCAAGGAAGCCGCGCTCGTCCAGGAAATCGCGCATGAACTTGATCACGCGATGTCTCAGGATCATGTTATGCTGCATGCGCTCGCGGCGGAGGTCCAGGTAGCGATATCGCAGGCGCAGGTTCTCATCGATATCGGCTTCCTCGCCGATCTCGAACGGCGGCGTCTTTGCCGGATTGAGCAATGACGCCCGCTCAACGATAACCTCGACCTCGCCCGTGGGCAGCCTGGGGTTCTCGGTGCCGGCGGGTCGCCTCGAAACTTCACCTGTAACTTGCAGTACGTACTCATTGCGCAATCTTGCAGCCAGCTCGTGGTTCTCGCGTGATACCTCCGGGTTGAACACCACCTGCACCAGCCCTGAACGATCCCTCAGGTCGATGAATATCAGCCCGCCGTGGTCCCGCCGCCTATGCACCCAGCCAGCCAGCGTGACCCGGTTGCCCGTGTGGCTGGCGTTCAGCTCCCCGCAGTTTCTATCCTTGAACATGTTCACACCTCAAAACCCGATTATATATTATGGTATTCGCCTTTTCAATCCAGAGAATATGCGACCGCTCGCGGCGCTGCAGTGTCAGCAGGGTGTTTGACTTTTTTCTCCGCATGGATTAATATGCCACAATGCCCATTTTAAGCGGGGCACTGTTAAAATAAATTTGCTTAAGGATATATAAAATTTGACATTTGCTGTTAAATATGATAAATATATCATGTATAAGAATAGTCAGCAGTTTGTCCCTGTAATGTGGAGAGTGGAATTTCTATGGCGGATGATAAGCGCGCAGCGGTGAACAAGGCCAAAGAGGTCGAGCGCGTTGTCAGGTTCGGCAACGTGCCTACCGTCGATCTGCATCAGGTGCAGCCCCAGAATGAAGCCCTGGCCCTGATACCGGAGACGGCGGCGTTGAGGTACAACATACTGCCCCTGACCCTGAACGATGATACCTTAACTGTGGTCACAGATTACCCGGATGATTTCCAGCTCATCGATACCATCTCCCGGTTGACCAGCAAAAAGGTCACCATGGTCACGCCCATCAGGGGGAACCTCCGCGATTCCATAACAGGGCATTACAAGAAGTACACCGAGGAAGGGTTCGACCAGACCGTGCTCGATGAGGCGATGGATGAGTCCTACATGGACGAATCGGTGCTGGACATCATCGCCCCCATGGAGCTGGTCAAAGAGGAAGATGTTGACCAGGATGTCGTTAAGGCGGCGCAGGACGCCCCCATAATCAAGGCGGTCGACATGATCCTGACGCAGGCGGTGAGGGAGCGCGCCTCAGATATCCACATTGCCCCCGAGGAGAAGGTGCTGAAGATACGCTACCGCATAGACGGTGTGCTGCATGATGCCCTCAATCTGCCCCCGGAGATATTGTCGCCGATAGTTACCCGTATCAAGATCCTGGCCAATATGAATATTGCCGAGCGCCGCCGTCCACAGGACGGCTCTTTCTCCGGCAAGATATCCGGAAAGGTGATCGACTTCCGCGTCGGCACCATCGGCACCAACTGGGGCGAGTATGTCGTCATGCGCGTGCTGGAGAAGAACTTCAGCCTGTTCGAGCTGGACGGTATCGGCATGCCGCCGTATATAAAGGAGACGTACGAGCAGTGCCTGGCGGCGCCGTTCGGCATGATCATCATCAGCGGGCCCACCGGCTCGGGGAAGACGACCACCCTGTATGCATCCCTGCTGAAGCTCAATTCAGATGAGCTCAATATCATGAGCATCGAGGACCCGGTGGAGTACAAGTTCAAGGGCGTGCGACAGATACAGGTGAACCGGGCAGCCAATATCACCTTCGCTGCCGGGCTGCGGGCCGCCATGCGCATGGACCCCGACGTGATACTCGTAGGTGAGATCCGCGACCAGGAGACCGCGGAGGTAGCCGTCAACGCCGCGCTTACCGGTCACCTCGTGCTGACATCGCTGCATGCCAACGACTCAGTGGGCGCGCTGGTCCGCCTGATAGACCTCGGCGTGGAGCCGTTCCTGGTGACTTCTGCTGTTATTGCCACTGCATCGCAGCGACTGCTCAGAAGGACCTGCCCCAAGTGTGCCGAAACCAAGAAGGCTGCCATGGCGGATGTCCTGGCTTATAAACAGGTCACCGGCAAGGAGCGGGAGGAGTTCACTTACGGGGCTGGCTGTGCCAACTGTAATTTCAAGGGATACCGGGGCAGGATAGGCGCATTTGAACTGTTGCCCATCACCGACTCGATACGGAGCCTGGTCGCCAGGAGCGCCGGTGCCCCGGAGATCAAGGCGCAGGCGTTGAAAGAGGGAATGCTGCCCATGCGCCATCACGGCATGATGCTGGCCAAGGAGGGTGTGACCACGCCCAGCGAGGTGGCGCGTCACGTGTTCACCATAGGTTAACGGATATCTGGCAAGTCCGATATGACGTAGATATACAGGGTCGATGGGGGCTGCTCCCCTTTGTTGATTCGGACTTGACCGAATCATTTTTATTATTAATATAGTAAGTGGGATACAGGCGATGCGATATTTTACCCGGCAAAAAGGTGAAAGGGGGAAGGCATAGATGAAATTCACCTACGTGGGAAAGAAGCCCAAAGGGCAGACGGTGAAGGGCGTCATGGAGGCTGAATCGGTAGAGAAGGCCGAAGAGACATTGTGGAAAGCAGAAATAACCATTGTGTCTCTCAAACAGAAGAAAGCTTTCCCCACCATGCAGGAACTGTTCCCCACTATGTACGGCATCAAGCGTCAGGAGATCGTGACCTTCACGCGCGACCTGCATACGCTCCTCAGCGCCGGCATCGGCATCTACCCATCGCTGCAGATGCTGCACGAGCGTTCCGCCAAGCCCAGCCTTAAATCCATGATACGTGACGTTCTGCTGTCCGTGGAAGGCGGCAACTCTTTCTCCGATGCCTGCGCCAAGCACCCCAAGGTATTCTCTCCTTTTTATCTCAGGATGACCAAGGTGGGTGAGGAGATCGGTAACCTGGAGCAGATGCTGGGACAGATCACCGTGCAGATGACCAAGGAAGCGGCTATCGTGAAGAAGGTCAAGGGCGCGCTGACCATACCCGCGATCACGTTTAGCGTAGCCATCGTGGCCATCATCGCCCTGGTCACCTTCGTCGTGCCGGCGATGAAAGGCCTGTTCGAGCAGATGGGCGGCGAGCTTCCCATGATAACCAAGATAATGGTTGCTGTATCCGAGGTTTTCACCGGATACTCGTACATCATCTTCCCGGCGATTATTATCGCAATTGTAGGCAGTATCTTCTATTTCAGGACGAAACGCGGCAAGAGAACCATGGACACCATCAAGCTGAAGATACCCATACTCAAGGATGTACAGGTCAAGGGGGGCATGGCGCGCACCGCCCGCAATATGTCCATCCTTCTGGGCGGCGGCATACCCATAACCGAGGCGCTGGACCTCATCGTCCAGACCAGCGATAACGTACATTTCAAGGAAGCTTTCGTAAAGGTGAGAAGCGACGTGTCCGAGGGCCAATTGCTGTCGCAGGCGATGGCCGGCCAGCGTATCTTCCCCAAGCTGCTGACGCAGGTGATAAGCGTGGGTGAGCTTACCGGACGGCTGGAGCCCAACCTTGAGTCCGCCGCTGACTTCTACGAGATGGAGACCGATGACGCGGTGGCGCGGGCGACCTCCCTGCTGACGCCTATCATGACCGTGTTCCTGGGAGGATTCGTGGCGCTGATAGCCCTGTCCATGTATCAGCCGATATACGGCATAGCGGGTGGCCTGGGAGGCAAATAGAAAATATGTATCAAATCAATTAAAAATGACTAAAACATATTGATATTTATAAAAAAACATGATATAATTTAACACTTTAAGGACAGCGATCGGGGGTGAGGCACATGATACGGGGTTTTACTCTGCTGGAGGTGATTATCGCCATGGCCCTGCTGTCAATGTGCGTTATAGGCTTCCTGCAGGCGCTCAACGTCAGCATGGTGGGCACGGACAGGGTGAGGCAGACCAACTACGCCGTGGAGTTGACGCGCTCACAGATGGAATACATACAGCAGCAGGACTTCATACTGCACAACGACAGCGAGCCCAGCAAATACGGCAACGTCTCAGAGATTCCCCCGGGATGGAACGCATCCGCCATATCCACCACGATCTATAACGTAACCGATGCCAACGGCTCGCCGATGGACCACCGCGTGCTGCAGGAGGTGGTGGTGGAAGTGACATACAGCGGTGGTAAAACCCTTGAGATGAGGGACTACAAGTCCCCGCGCGAGGGGAGCTTTGTGACATCCGGCTCCGGCTGGCTGGTGACCAGCGTGATAGATATACCCTTGCTGCCGTCTGCCTTCCAGTTTCTCTGGTGGGGTGGCGAGTACTGGGGATACTACTACACCTTCGAGACGGGGACGACCACGTCTGAGCAAGGCATGATAAGCGGCCTGTGGCAGTTCACCGCATCAGCCTGGTTTATCTTCGGCGTGGTTGGCAACCCGGCTTCGGTCTACCTGTACAGACACTCCGATGTGGTTGACGAGTTCCCCGGCGAGCGCGGGATGATTGCGCTGAAGCCAGCGGACGTCCCCTCGGGTTATCTGGTAAAGGCAACGAGCCATCTCTGGGGCACCGGCGACAGGGAGGTGACCGCCCTCGAGTCGGACCCTGTGGATCCCGGCGAGTATACCCTATTCTTCTATAATGAGGGTATCAGCATTTTGGGCCTTTTAGGATGGAGCCGGGACATATACCCGTCGACGGCGACCATCACCTACTACAAGTAACCCGCACTTAGAGAGAGGGACATGCTGAAAGGCAAAAGAGGTTTCACCTTACTGGAGATACTGATGGTCATGATCATCACCGGCATGACGCTGCCGGTGGTGGGCATGGCGCTGTACATGCTGCTCCACGTGCCCGCCAAGGAAACCGGCAAGCTGACAGTCATCAATGACGTGAACCTGGTGCTAAGCTGGGTGCATGAGGATATCAACCGCGGGCAGTTCTTCTCCGGCTCCCCCGGCTGGCTCAAGGGGGTGCACACCCTGGATTTCAACACCAGCGCCGGCACGGACCAGCAGGCGTGGCAAGCGCTGGGCATACCCGCCAGCCCCAGCGCCGGCGGCACCGAATGCTCCGACTACGGGCTTATCAATGCCTCTGACAACCAGCGGTGGACCACCTCTCTGGCGACCGCGGACAAGGAGATAAATGCGCAGTGGTTCCAGTTCACCGTGCCGGAGGGCAACGAGGGGATAGAGCTGGATGAAATAGAGACGATGGTGGTCTCCTGGAAGGGCTACGGTGAATCGCGCGACGAGTATAATACGGAGATAAAGCTGTGGAACGTGACCAGCAGCGCGTGGGAGGAGTTCAAGCCCCGGGCTTACCGCGCGGCCATGGGCACCGAGGGCTGGCTCAGCGGCAGGAGAACCAACGTCATGGATTACATCGACGGCAACCGGCGCATATACGTATTGGCCACCAGCGAGCATTACGTAGAGGGCTGCCCGTTCCTGTTCGGGTGGGACGGCCAGCGCTACCGCTACATAGATGCCACGCTGATGCACGCCTTCTTCAGGAGGTATGAGACCACCACGTATCACCAGACAGCGGACCTGGAGCCGGAGAACGGCTGTTACGACCTGATGCTGTTCCAGGGGCTGCCGGAGACGAGCTACGTCAATGAACTGGGGCTGTGGGCGGTGGACCATCCGCAGGGGACATCCATAGTGCTGGAGCGCAACGACCCGCCCGGTGGACTGGGCGTCATACATACGATAAGCCATCCGCAGGCGGTTGCCGCCGTGGACCGGGAGGGCAACGATGTCACAGAATTGCTGGCACGTCAGGACGGAGCATACTGGGAATCCAATCTCTCCGGGAAGGACTTCAGCAAGACTGAGAACCTTAATGACTGGCTGGTACTGACCCTGCCCGAGGGGCGCGATAGCGGAATCGCCAGGCTACTCATAGATGTCAGGCAATCCCCTCTGGGCGAGTACTACCACTGGTACTTCCTGCACTACATACTGGGCACGCCCAATGTGGATTACATCAGGGACCTCATCGAGAACGACCGGGATTTCATACCGCACTTTGACCTGCAGATGTGGCTGTCCACCGCCTTCCTGGTCCAGTACTGGGACGGCTCGGCGTGGGTGGATTACGCCTCGCTGCCCGGCCTCGATATGCATTTCGGCAATCCCCAGGTGGTGCCCATAGACCTGAGCAAGATAGAAGGCAACCGGATAAGGCTGTATACCCCCTTGGGACTGCGCGAGATAGACTACATCGCGGTGGACTACTCCCCGGACGAAGCGTTTGCTGTGACCGAAATGACGCCTGCGGCGGCAACCCAGCACATGCTCGACGGTTCCACGGCGGACATCCTGCAGGACATCGCCTCCCCCGATGACGCATATGCGGTACTGGAGCAGGGGGGCTACATCAATTACAGGTTCGGCGAGCTTGCGCCGCCCGCCGCGGGGATGCAGCGGACGTTCGTGCTGCCGGTGGGGGGCTACTACTACCTCGACGGGCCGGAGGTGCCCGAGGACAAGATGGGCAACCTGGGCCTGTGGGAAGAGCTGGCATACGTCCCCTATGCCTATTTGAAGTGGGTGCTGCCCCGATATGCCAACCTGCAGGCGGACCCGTCATGGGAATACTACCGCTTCAACACGGCCAGTCCGCCGTTCGACACGGATAAGGAATTCTATTCCCTGCACACGAACTATATCAAGCTCACCTTCATCACCGAGGGCACCGAGCTGGGCTACGTATCGGAGAATTATCCGGGGAACACCTACGGCGGTTTCCACTGGGTGGATCGTACCGCCGCAGAGAGTACAACATATACTTCACATTACTACTGGGTCAACGAGAGCAGTCAGATGATACGTCAGGAATGGCAGAACAACGATTTGGTCTCCACCACGGTCCTGGCGCGCAACATCCCGAACTACGATGATATCACCTTCGAGTATTTCACCGCGGGGGCCGAGCTGGGAGGCGCGCTCCTGCCTTATCTGGTAGTAAACGTACTGGCAAGTGCGGGTACGGGGGATTTGTATGTGGAAGCATACGGTTCCTCCCATATTGCTTTGAGGAGCACTACACTCAGCCGGGGCATGGCCGTGATTGCCACCGAGGGTCTGGTGCCGAATGCCAGCTCGATAAACGTGACGGGGAGCGGGCTGATAGTCGACGGCCGCGTGCGCTCGTTCGGCAACATCTCGGTGACCGGCGAGGACGTGATCTTCACCGGCAGGACGGAGGCGGCGGGTTACATAATCGATAGCGCCAGCTCAATCATAGAGCCGGATCAGTTTGCCATCCTGCAGGCAACGGACTGGGCTCTGGTAGCGGATGATTTCGTGAAGGAGTGGTGGAACCCGGCCTCCAACGAGTATATCTGGGCCGCCGGCGATGTGGATCTGGATAGCGAGTCGCAGGACGATAACGGTAAGCTTATATGGGATACGACGGATGCGGCAAAACCTGTCCTGAAGCCGGGGGTGTACTATGCCGTGAACGGAAACATCAGCCTGGGAACAACTAACGTCACCGGCATGGTGACCCTCATGGGCGACAGGGTTAAGGTGGACGCCGATAATTCCACCCTGTCACCTTTCTGCAGCGGCGTTTTGCTGTATGCCACCGGCAGCCACGATGATGCGATCGAGTTCTCCGGCGACGGCGGCGCCTGGTGCGGCAACCTGTTTGCCCCCGAAGGCGGCGTGCTGGTGACCGGGGACAGGGATGAGGATTTCTACCTGTTCGGTGCCATCGCGGCGAAGAAGTTCAGATACGAGGGCATCGGCACTAAAATCTTCCGTATAAGGTTCTAAGGTCAGCGGAGGTGAAACCCTAATGAAACTAGCGAGGCGCGGGGGCAAGGGTCAACTGCTTATACTGGTGCTGGGCATCATGGCAATAGGGATGCTGGTTATCGCTCCGCTGCTGGCATACGTAGACCTCAGCCTGCGCCTGAGCCTGAGGTCCCACGGCAAGACCGCCGGATACTATGCCGCCGAGGCCGGAGTTCATATGGCCATCGGTGACCTGTACGTGGGGCAGGACATCATGGACAAAACGTACACCGGGGAGATGAATAACTATAAGTTCATATCGAATGTCAGCCCGGCTTATGGCACCGCACCGCAGGATGTCACCGAGGCTTACTTCGACCCGGGCGTATCCATGGCACTGCGCCCCCTGGCATCGGGTGATACTCATGAATACTCATTGGTAGCGCTCAAGGGAAAGGCGTTGAAGATAAGCTGGGCGGCATACACCAACAAGGACGCTACCAATAAATCCGCCTGGGATTTCAATTCCGGCACCACCGAGGACCTCAATACGCTTATAGAGCTGTTCGACAGCGACGGAAACCCCGTGGCATCCAAGAGGGCCAGCACGGACGAGCGCCATGCCAGCGATCAGGCGCGGCTCATAGCCAACACCCTGTACGTGCCGGGAGAAGATATCGAAGGCGGCACATATACTGTGAGATTCACCAACGAGGCTACAAGGGCAGGCAATCCCGCATACAGCTGCTCGCAGCACTTCTCCCGTGACGCCGATGAGTTGTTCGTTTTCAACGGTACCATCAAGAACACCTTTACCGGCGGCGCGTGGCACAACTGCAGCGATTTCTTCAGCGCAGGCGGCGAGGTCACCCTCCTTGCCATAAATGAGGACCAGGGCGACGCGACAGGTCAGGTGAACACCTTCTCATTCTTCTGCGATTTCGTGCAACTGAATGTGACCTCCCTGGTGGAAGGGAACACCACCGTCACCACATACAACTACTCGCAGGCGGAGTCCGGCATGGGCGGCAACCGGAGCTATACCGGCGCGCTGAACGTGAGCAGCGGCGGTACTCTGGGACAGCCCGGCAATGCGATCTATCACAGCCCGTCGTGGTACGGTGGCGAATACTTCGGCGATGATGAGGACAGGTATGCCACTAATGTAAAGGACAGGATCCCATTCGTTACCGGATTCACCCACCCCAGCGCCAATTTCTCTGAAATGACCAACGACCAGTATTTGAACATTTCAGCAGCGGACGGCGCGCGCGTCATGGCTACAGACCCCCGTCCGGTGAACAAGAAGAACGCTTGTACGTGGCACGTGTTCACCATAGATGAGAACCCCAGCGATGTTATTCAGTTAGACATCCACTGGGAAGGCTACCAGACCAGGGCGGCGCCGGCGTTTCTGTGGTATGGCACCGTTGAGATTCAAGACGATGACGACCTGTATCTGCTCATGTGGAATTACGCCGAGGACGCGAATAGCGACGGACTGGACGGCAAGTATCACATACTGGATAAAAAGCAGGCGAACGCCGGGTTCACCTGGATCAAGATTGCGCAGGGCGGATACGCGGATTACCTGATCACGTCAACATCATATAAGGATGAGAATGACAACGATGCGATAGACGAGGGCGAGGAAGTGGTGATGGTTACCTGTTACCTGATACAGGTGCCCGGACCTTCTATCTGGTGGGAAGAGCAGTATATCGACATAGTATCATGGAACGTGCATCTGTATCCCGGAAGGCAATAAAACCATCTCAACCTATTGACATTTATCGCCATTCATAGTAAAGTCTACTAACGCTTTAAACGGACACGAAAGAGGTCCTTCATGACAATGCAGCCGGCGCCGGAACGGCGTCCTAAGAAGATAGATCTAAATCTACTGCCGCCAGAGTATCTCCCCAAAAAGGCGTCTCGTTTAACTATCGGTTTGATCGTTGCTGCCATCATCCTTGCCTGCGTGCCGTGGCCTTTCCTGGTCATGCAGATGGGCGTCAAAAACGACAACAGCGTGCTCGATACGCAGCTGAAAGCCCTGAAACAACAGCTCGCTGTGATAAACAACGAGATAAACCAGTGCAATGCTGTACAGGCTGATATCGATGCGTGCGAGGAGCAATATGGCAGCATGTGGGATGACCTCGAGACGGTACAGGATATGGTATACGTCTGGTCCCAGATAATGGCGGATGTGCAGGAGGTGCCCAGGGGTGCTGGCGGCTCGCTGGGGGATATAAGGCAGACCGGCGATACCATCACTGTTAAAGGGGAGTTCGCCAGAGAGAAGTATGTTTATGAATATTCCATCATGCTTTCCGAGACAGGGCATTTCTCCTCGGTCACCATAAAGTCGATGTCACTCCAGGAAGGTGAATCCGGCAATGTTTACAATTTCGACATTGAGGCGAAGCTGAAAGAGGGTGGCAGCCAGTGAAGAAATTTGAGCGCATTCAGCTTATACTGTCGGGGGTTTGCCTGCTGCTTCTGGGGCTGGCCATCTTCTTTGCTGTGGGTCTGTTGCAGGAGAAAGGCCGGACATCCAAGCTGGAGAAGGACATTGCCACTACAGAGAACCAGATCGATAATATCGAGGGCACATGCGTACTTATCGAGAAGCAGCTCCAGCTCGAGGAATGTCAGAATAAGCTGCAAACGGAGTCCCCGTTCCCTGCAGACGTCATCGATAATAAAGAGGTTACCAATGCCGTAATAGCCGTGGTGAGTGATGCCCGCCTGAATATGGACCGGCTGGATTACCGGGGGACATCGTCATACCAAATAGGGGACACGCAATATACAAAGGCGACATACGCCTTGCAGTGCAGCAGCCAGATAGGTAAGGAGAGCAGGTTCCTGACCTTGCTGGAGCTTTTCGAGGAGATGAGGGAAGAGAAATATCCTACGCTCTTAGTCGATAATATAAATCTGCCCGACGGGGATCCGAGGATTACGCTGGATATTATCATTATTACCCAGTAGTGCATGCATTTGTGTTCTAGTCAGGAGTGATGGCGATGGCGGAAGACAGAGAGCTAACCAGGGCGGAGAAGCGGGCCGCAGCGCGCGCGGAGAAGGCACGGGCACAGGAGGAAGCCAGGGCTAAGAAAGAGGAGGAGAAAAGAGCCAGAGAGGAAGCGCGCAAGGCCCGGGCGGAAGAGCGCAAGGCTAAGAAGGGTGAGGAGAAGCCCGGGGAGGCTGAGAAAGCGGATACCGCTAAAAAGGAAAAGAAAGCCAAGCCCCCCAAAGCTGGTAAGGGGGAGAAGCGCATCGTGACCATGAGCATAGAGGGCAACGACCTGCGGTTGCTGTATTTCTCCGGCAAGGAAATTGAATCCTGGGACAGCGTGGCCTTCGCCCCCAATCTGTTGAAGGTCGGGCAGGTGTCCGAGCCTGAGGGGCTGTCGGCGGTGATAAAGAGTGCGCTTGAGGGCAGGGATATAACCCGCGCCCAGTTCCTGTGTTCCCTGCCGGGGCTCAGGTCCGTATCCCGGGTGTTGACCATACCCAGGACCGGTAAAAAAGAGATGGCGGATGTGGTTCAGCGCGAGGTAAACAAGCTGATGACCGTTTCTATGGAAGATAACTATCTTCACTGGCAACCCCTGACCGCTGAGAAGTCGGAGCAGATGGAGGTCTTTGTCCTGGCAGTTCCCAAGGAGCCCTTCGATATATTCATGGAAGCCCTCCGCATGGCCGAAATCAAGCCTGCGGCAATAGATTTGAAACCGCTTGCCCTGGCGCGGGCGGTGAATCAGAGGGATGCCATAATAGCCAGCGGCGAGAGTAACAGCATGGAGCTCGTTATAATTGTCGATGATACGCCGGTGCTGATACGCAGCGTGTTCCTCGGGGAGGGGATCGTGACGCAGGACTACGCCGTGGGCCGCATCAGCGACGAGCTGGGACGTACCATACTGACCTATAACGAGATCAACAAGGATAAGCCTCTGGATCCGGAGGTTCCCATTTATCTCTGCGGTGGCTCCGCCGGAGGCGTTCCCTTCGCCCTGAACGTGGCGGCGCTTACCGGGCGCACCGTGCAGCCGCTGGAGCCGCCGATACCGTATCCTGACGATTTTCCCGTCGCTGACTTCATGGTCAACATCGGTCTCCTGCTCAAGGTCTTATGACAGA
>Ga0180431_10000213_pt1 | contig 80658 bp, 118 predicted proteins | sample SS_ome_11_FD_132459 | JGI IMG/M metagenome (GOLD analysis project Ga0180431, IMG submission 132459) | Hypersaline lake sediment archaeal communities from the Salton Sea, California, USA - SS_1_MS_1 metaG | ecosystem: Environmental > Aquatic > Non-marine Saline and Alkaline > Hypersaline >...
AATACCATACTCCAAAATCGGACAAAAGTCGTCATTCAAAATCTCGTTGGCCATTTCTTCAGCAACTTCCAATGCTTTCTCTGCATTATTATAAACAGTTGTTCCAAAGTAATAGCGAACAATTTCTTTCGGATTTCCTTCACCCGGCTTCTTTTCCTCCCAGTTCAAATTCTCAATCGCTTGAGCATGAATCACTCGGTACTCAAACTTGTTAGCGCCTTCTGTTACTGGCGTCTTCAAAACATAGATGCCATTGTCTGCTGACATCTTTGCTCCTCAAATGGCGGAAGCGGCAGGACTCGAACCTGCAACTCTCAAAAGAGAGCACCTGACTTCCAATCAGGCTGGCTACCAATTACCACACGCTTCCTTGATGGCGGAGGTGGAGGGACTTGAACCCCCAAGCCTCGAAAGAGGCCACCCGATTTCGAATCGGGCCGAATACCAATTATCGCACACCTCCTTCTGAATCACTAAACAACCAACACACAAAAATGAACAACCAAAAAACACTTCGAAAAATTGCTACTACCCAACTCACCATTTTGTAAACCGAATCATGACGGTGTCGTTTGGGCGGTTCTTCATCGCACATCTTTCTGTATTCAACAGCAAAGACTCCCAACGCAATAACAGCGTAGATTCCTAATACACCCAGTATCCAATGCATCTTAATGGGGTGGCATACGGGAATCGAACCCGTACTTCGACATCCACAGTGTCGTGTGCAAGCCGCTACACTAATGCCACCACAAACGCTGCCAATGCAATTACAATCCAAATGAGACAACCAAATGTCCCGTCAAACTTCATTTTTCTCCTTTCAATAAGTGGCTGGCCCGCCAGGACTCGAACCTGGAATACAAGGACCAAAACCTTGTGTGTTGCCAATTACACCACGAGCCAATTATTCGTATCGCGCTTTCAGTTTTTTAAGCAATGCTCGTTCTTTCTTCTCCTTTTCACGCTTCCGTTTTGCAGCAGCTTTTTTTGCTGCTTTGCTACGCTTTAAGCGTCTTGCAAGCTCTGCATTCGTCTCCAATCGTTCGCCCCAAAATTCAAAATGGCAACTATCATAATCTATTTCGTGAACCATCCTGATATTACGAAAGCCTTTTGATTCACAATACTTTTTTACAGCTCTCAACATCTTGATAATGTCATCAATGAGTTCTGTTTCACAAAACTCATCAAACATTTCCAACGTTACAGGAATTTCTTTCTTGACCCACTTCTTCTTTTCCATTTCTATTCTCCTGACAAATGGCACGCCCGGCAGGACTCGAACCTGCAACAGTCCTGATCCGTAGTCAGGTGCCCTATCCAATTAGGCGACGGGCGCATTACCAATGAAAGTCAGGTTTCCAAAAACGCATCAACCACTGCGTAATTCTCAACACAATCCACAATGGCTGCATCAATACCATCAAAGACACAAAAACAACAATACACACTCGGTCTTTCCGCGTCTTCATAGTGTATGGCGGAGAGTGAGGGATTCGAACCCCCGGTGACATTACTGCCACTCTGGTTTTCAAAACCAGTGCAATAAACCTGACTCTGCCAACTCTCCTTATCCTATCAGTTCTTTCATTGCAACAGCGTGCTCATAAAGCTGTTTGACTTTTTGGTCGTTCCCATCCAACTTTTTCAATAACTCAAGGTCTTCCAAAACGTTGACCATTCTCTTTTCAATCCGCTCCAACTTCCTCACCTTCTGAGCTTGTGACACCGACTTCTCCTTTCATTTGCTTGTGGCGGAGAGAGTGGGATTCGAACCCACGGAGGTTTTACCCTCACAGCATTAGCAATGCTGCGCAATAAACCTGGCTCTGCCATCTCTCCACATTAACCCTCTCGTGGTTCATCAGCATATGGTGCTAAATCATGACCTACTCTTCATAAATTCATCAACCCACTGCTTCCAAAGTCCATCTAAAACACTTGTCGACCAAATGTTTGTTCTTGGGACAAGCACTAACTTTGCACCAATCTCCTTACATGTAGGTGCCTCGGGACAGTCGTACCCGTACTCTTTGCCCGTACAGTGTACCTGTGGTTGAACTTTCTTGATAAACTCTGACGGGTTCGACTCCTCAAAGACAATAATATCTTTGATAAAACCCAAAGCAAGCAAAGTTTCTCTGCGTTTCTCAGCCGTGAAAAAAGGCTGTTCACGTTTCTTTCTCCTGATATAGTCGTCACAGTTGATCCCGACAACCAGCTCGTCACCTTGTGCATAACAGTAACCCAAATAGAAAAGGTGGCCAGGATGGATTCCATCAAAACATCCATTACAAGTAACGGTTGTCGTCACAGCTGGACCCTTTCCGGTTGTTTGTGAGCGTGAATGCGTTGCAGCTTAGCATCCAGCTGGTCAACGCTGTGAAACTTGAGAAACTTTTGTGCACGCTCACGCGCTTGAACTTCATCAATTGCTGTAAGACGCAGCTTTACTGTAACGAGGTACTGTTTCATTTAGCACCCCCTTTCTTTTTGGTGGACGCGGACGGACTCGAACCGTCAACTTCCTCCTTGTAAGAGAGGTACTCTACCAATTGAGCTACGCGTCCAATCAGTCCACCCATTGAATCTTAATGCCAGGCCCAAAAGTTCTTTCGAGTACTTTTTCTACCATGCTGAAAACTGCGTATTCTTTTTTCTGCACAGGTTCGCCTTTCGGCTGAATCTTATAGCTTGGCCAACCTTCGCCAATGCTATAGATGTACGCAACCGTTTTTTCTCCGACATCCGCACGAGCACAGACTTTCACTTCATCCATTATAAACCCCCTTTCTTATTTATATAACTGTGCTCCATGGATTTTTGCATCCCTCTTTTTGGTGGGCGATAGTGGATTCGAACCACTGACTTCCAGCTTGTCGAGCTGGCGCTCTTACCAGCTGAGCTAATCGCCCTTTTTGAGATTCTTTTCTTCCTTTTCCAAAAACCTGATTGCCGGATTCACGTATTTTTCAACATCCGCAATCTGTATGTGTGGGCAATAACCCATATGATCACACTTGTTTTTCAAACTTCTCAATTCTCTCAAGGCTCTCGTAATATTGTGCATCATTACGCTCCCTGTAAAGTGGTGGCGCTGGAGGGAGTCGAACCCTCACGAGCCGAAGCTCACTACACCCTGAATGTAGCGCGTCTGCCAGTTTCACCACAGCGCCTAAATGATTCTCCTTACGATAATGGGTGGAGTTTTTGCTACCCATTCTGCTTTTCTTCTTTTGCACTCTTCACACACACAACCAAACCACCAATAGTCCTTATCCGGCACTATCTCTTCAGCATCTTTCTGGCTCATTTTGAACTTCCAACGAATATGCCGAATGATTTTGTCGTCATCCCAACCTTTCCTGTGCAATCCGAATGCGATTGTTTTTGGGAGCCAACATTGTCTGTCTTTGTATGGCTCATCCAAAGAAGTAGGCGGAATGGCTCTTTTACGAACTCCATTCCTTACAGCACGTCTGTGTCCACCCCGAACCAGCCTAAACGGATTTGGGCTGTACTTCTTACGCGTTCTACTCATGTTAGGTCTCCTTATTTAAGAACCTAACATGGCGTACCTCCTACTGAGCGAGTCATAATTCTCTCCTTTGAAAATGGAGCCGCCTATCGGAATTGGACCGATATCTGAGGGTTACAAAGCCTCTGTTCTGCCATTGAACTAAGGCGGCCCATCATCTTATCGTCCTTTACTCAAACATATTCGACACTTTTCTTGCTTCAAATTTCTACTGATTTCTTTCCCACAACACACACAACGCTTATAAACAGGTTCTTTTTTCCTCTGTCCTCTCGAAAAAGTCGGCTGTTGGCTATCACAATTAGGACAAAGAAAACGCAAATTTTTCAACCTGTTGTCATTATTGACTCCATTAGCATGATCCAAAATCAAATTCAGCGGTTTCCCTCTCCAAATTGGTTTCAGACCACATATGGCACATTCATACTTCAATAATCCCTCTTCAAGAATTCGAACTTTTAGCAAACCTCTCGAATAACTCGAATCCCTAACCAGTATTTCTTTTAACGGTTTTCTCTTTTTCCAACTCCAACCGTGTGTTTTTCCACGCAGATGTCCTTGTCCTAAAAAATGCGAAACATCTAACTGAAGTCTCTCTATGTGTTTTTTGACCGTTCCATAATTTCCAGCATGATTTTTGTTCAAGCCAAGCTTTTCAATCACCTGTGCATATGAAATCGATTTTTTAACTGCTTGAACAAGTTGCACATCTGCCCATTTCCTTCTTGCCATAAAGACCTCCTGGTGTGGGTGAGAGGATTCGAACCTCCACGTCCTTTGGACACTTGGCCCTCAACCAAGCCTGTCTACCAGTTCCAGCACACCCACACATCAACCTTGCGTGTCTGCCAGTTTCACCACTTGCGCATTGTCAAACAATTCACAACCCACACTATGTTCAGGCCAATCAGGAAAAACTCTTCCCATCACTACACAAGCCCATCCTCGTTTTTCATTCATTGGCTTACCATCCGTACAGGGATGAGAAAACATAGGCCAATGGTTTTTGCACTTGCAACAACATTCATCAATCCCGCACATTGTACCACTCCAAAAAAAGTTGGCTCCACAGCCAGGACTCGAACCTGGAACAAACTGGTTAACAGCCAGCTGCTCTACCAATTGAGCTACTGTGGAACATGGCTGACAGGTGAGGACTCGAACCTCATTTCTCGGTCTACGCAGAGACCCAAGAAAGCTTCCCACGCCCCATTAGGCTTTCGCTCCTGCCAATAATGGCTCCGGTACTTGGATTCGAACCAAGACAGACTGGTTAACAGCCAGCTATGCTACCGTTACATCATACCGGAATAAATCCAGCACCAAAAATCGCAATGAGCTTGGGTTTCCTCAAATGAAGAAGTATCTCATTGCTGAAGCGTACTGGATTTCTTTTCAAAGAACAATGGTGGGCGATAGAGGACTCGAACCTCTGATCTCTTGGTTGTGATCCAAGCGTTCTACCAACTGAACTAATCGCCCAAATTCTGGTCGGTGCGACTGGAATCGAACCAGCATTTATCCACATTAAAAGTGTGGCGCAAGACCAATATTTGCTACGCACCGATCACTGTATTGGCGGAGCTGACGGGACTCGAACCCGCAACCCTCGGATCGACAGTCCGATACTCTTACCAGTTGAGCTACAGCTCCATGGCGGCTCTGACCGGACTTAAACCGGCTTCCTCTACCTTGACAGGGTAGTGACTCGTTCACTTCGTCTTCAGAGCCTTTGGTGACCCTACAGGGATTCGAACCCTGAATGCCAGACTGAGAATCTGGTGAGTTGCCAGTTACTCCATAGGGCCAATTCCCAGTACCAAAAATCGCAGAGAGAAATTTTAGCGCTCTACCAATTGAGCTATACACAACCGAAGTTGTGCAACAGGACTCGAACCTGCAACCTCTCGCTTAATAGGCGAAGTAACCCTCCACTGAAGCGTACTGGAAAGTTCTGGTGACGCTACGGGGACTCGAACCCCGAATTTCAGGCTGAAAACCTGATGTGTTTCCAATTACACCATAGCGCCGTAAAATTTAATTGTCAAAGAACTTCGCAAGCCTACGCAATGTATGGCTTCCATTGCGCATATTCTGGCTTTTCCGCATGATGCCTATACAGAATGCCTCGATGCGGCGTAATTGGCTTTCTCATCAGCTTTTTACCTGTCTGCTTCTCGAACTCGGCAGCCTTCAGGTCATCCTTTTCATTGTTGCATGGCTCACAACAAGCAACCACATTTCTCCACGTATTTGTACCACCCTTAGCCAGGGGAAATACATGATCGATTGTGCCATTTACTGATGTCAGCTTTCTACCACAATACTGACACGTAAAATTGTCCCTGATCATTACATTCTGACGAGTCAGCGGCAGAATGTTCGAGTGCGGGTACTTATCCTTGTTATCCAGCAGAATAAGCACTGATGGCAGCTTGAACGACTGACGCTGAGAATGCACTTCAACATCCTCATGAAACATCAGAGGAAATGCTGTATTGCCACGAAAGTAAGCCAGGTTGATTGCTGTCTTCCAACAAATCACACCCAGCACTCTTCCACCACGTCCAAGCAGTAGTGAATTTCTCAGTCTCATCTGCCATCAACCCCTTTCTTCATCTCATAAAAAAACCGCCAGCTTTTATTGCTGACGGTTTGAATTCCTTTCTCCCCATCAGCTTAGCTTGTATCTTCGTTATTCTTTTGATTCTGCAATTTGGTAATTCTTGACGACATAGCAGACAGCAAGCCCGTGACGCACGTTCTAACTCGCACGTAGGGCCTGCAACTAAGTCGTCCGGTATGTACTAACGCTATTGGAAACATTTCATCACCTAAAAATGATTCTCGCACGGCTCCCATGAGAACTGCGTCGTGTGTCCTCGGAGGCCCGTCCCGCAGAGCGCCCTCTGGTATTTCGGCTTCAGCGAGAACCTTATTTCTCTGGTAGCGGAGGCTGGAATTGCACCAGCGATCTTCTGGTTATGAGCCAGACGAGATGCTACTTCTCCACTCCGCGTTAGTTGAGCTCTTACATCGCAAAAGACTTATGTCTTCCATCGCTGTAAGAGCCCTTATCAAAGAACAATGAACTACTGTCAATATAATATACGGAGTACGAGCTCGAAAATCAAGCCTTTTTTTGAATTTTCTAAAATATTTTTTTGCCGCTATTTTTCTTCTGCTTTTGGCTCTTCCTTCTTCTCTTCTGTTTTTGGCTCTTCTTTCTTTGGCTCAGCCTTTGGTTCTTCTTTTGGAGCTTCAGCTTTTGGTTCTTCCTTTGGAGCTGCTTTTTCTTCAACCTTACCACAGCCACACATCATGACTGCCAAAATAGCAAGTGCTATCAAAACCTTCTTCATTTACCTTCCTCCTTCTCTCTCTTGTTCTTCTCCGTAGCGTATTCGTTATAAGAACGGACAGTTGCTTCGTTCTTTTTCCCCCACTTGATTAGCTTGTCATAATTGTCCTTTATCTTTTTTAAGCCATCCTGCTCATCAGTTTTCGCCTTTTTTGCAAATTCATCAAATTTTTTCTTGTCATCTCCTTGCAACCTTGATCCAGCAAAAGTAGCTGCATCCCTCCAAGGATGCATTTCCGAACCACTAATATTTTCGAGTTCCGGTTTTTCTACTACCTGATAAATTGGATATTCCTCATAAACGTACTGCTTTTCAACCTCTTTAGGCATCTCCACTTTGACATTGATACAACCTATAAATAACAACGGAAGCAAAAACACTAACCACTTCATTTCTTTTTCTCCTTTTCATCTGTATTTTCACCCTTATTGAACTCGTCAAAACTCAATCCACCATCGGGTGTAGTACTTACATCGGAAGGCTGATTATCAATTTCTTGGTGCTCTCCATCAACCTTGCCTTCCTCATTTTGTACATTCTGTTGATTCTGCTGCTGTTGTTGATCGACTTGCTGGTTTTGTTTCCTCCGAAAAAACCAATCAATAAGCTTTTTGAGAATTTCGAAAGCAAAACTTAACCAACTCTTTTTCTTGTTTTCGTCCGACATCGTTACCTCTTTACGTTCTTATATTTAAGCATCCCCATCGCTGTAATTGCTGCAACAGCATACTCACGTTTTCCATATTCAACATACGCATCAACAAATAGTACATGTTGCCAACCATCATAGAACCATTTTGACGCATCTGGAGAACGAACTTTCACAACAGGTAAATCATCAGCTTTAGACATTTTTTCCAATGTCTTGACATCTCGATCCAGATGTCCAGCCAATGTTTTAGCAACAGCAGTGAGTTCTTTTGCATCCCACAATCCGTCGGTCATCCTCATACCAAGACGAAGAACCAACGCATCGAGGGAAACGAAATATTGACGAACGTACTGGTCACCAACAAGCGATTTAGCCAATTTTACCAGTCGTTTGGCCAGCTTCTCTTGAACGGGTTCTTGTTCTCTTTGTGTCAATCTCGTTCTTTTCATTCTGGCTTCTCCTTTTTAACCTCAACAGCAGCAGGAGCACCAACCTTTTTACCTGCACCCTTCTTTTGCTCACTGGCAGTTTTTGCAAGAACTCCATTGCTGTGCTTGAAATACTTCTGTTCTGGCTTGGTTTTCATTTCAACCTCACACTCGATAGCCCAGTGACTCCAAAACCTTTTGTGCTTCTTCTTCACCACGAAAAACCGGAACATAAATTTCCGCTTTAAGACTTAGCACGTACTCATCTGGGATTGTTATAGAGGGTCTTCCAATTTTCGCTTTCGCTGCTGCTTTTACTTTCTGCATATCTGATTTGAATATCTTCAAAAGCATTTCTCGCTCTTCATCAGCATAGTCTGTTTCATCTCTCCCTTTAGCAGCCTTTGACCAGTCCAAATCTATCCCAACTTTCCATCTGACCTGTTTTTGCCTTAAGCTCCCACGTGGAGGGCGAAAATAATACCACTTGCTAATTTTGTAATCGTGGTCCAGCGAGGTGATCTCACGAGCAATTTTCAGTAACTCAACAACCACTCGTTTCATTTCAGCCCCCAAATGGTTTAGCGTCTAATCTGTCTTTTGGACCACTCAATTGAGGCACCTGAGAGAAACCACCCTGAGATAGGTATTTCAGCATTTCTTCATGAATTCTAACCCATGAAGCATCTGGATGCGTATTCAGTGCACGTAACAACATTGCAGTCATGGCACCTTGGTATTTGCCATCGATAAAAGCATCTGCGCTGGTTTGGTCGTCACGACAACCAGAAATCAGCATATGACGCTGATTAGTATAAGAAACATCATTTTCCCCGCGATTTAGACTCCTCCAACCCAACTTGTTTACTTTCATATCCCGACCTCTCGAACGGGCAATAATATCGGTTGGAGGCGCAAGAAACCGCTCTTTATTAGGATGAGAATCATTTGACTGAGGTTTCAAATCGCGGTCCATAGTACCACTATGACAAGCGTCACAAACAAACGTCAAAAAAGCACCCTCTGGAACCCGCTTGAAATGGTCCGCTAAAATGTCGTCTGACAATGGGTTATCCCAGTCCAAATCATGTGGACAAAGAATCTCGTCCAAACTGTCCTTCAACTCATCGCCATTACGATCTCTGACTTGACTATTGTGAACAAAAACCCCCGCTGTCAAAGCAAAATTGTGATACTTTTCAACAGTTATATCATAAACCGGTATAACTTCTGATTCTTCAACAACTTCAACGATTTTGTGGTTTTTAACCGTTCTTTTTTCTTCAATACAGAATTTACAATTTGAATCAAATTTATTACGCCGAACATGCCAACGAGTATGGTTAGCTTTTTTGTTTGCCTCCACAAGTTGTAAACGTCTCTCTTCTGAATGGCTTACCAAATAAAATCTGCTATTTTCGTCTACAGCAGTTTTCTTAAATGAAGCCACAGCTTTCCTACGTGCAGCTTTTGTATGAGATTTAGAACGATTTTCATGCAATGCCAAAACACGCAAGTCACTGTTTTTGTCAACAAAAGATGCTTTCAAAGCTTGCACAACTTTTTGACGATATTTTGGATTTTGCCAATCCTTTTTCCTTGCTCTACTCGATGCAATACCAAGCCTTTTCCTGAACTCTTTATCATTCTTAACTCTTTCTCGAAACCCATTACGATTCCATTCTGCCATCCTTTCAGCATCTTTCTTTTTACGTTCTTCACTATGAGAATGAATCTTAGCATGTTTTGTCCAAGTCAACAGTTTAAGATTTTCAGGAGTATTATTCGCTTTGTTAAAATCACAATGATGTAATACTCCCTTATACCCTTTTTCTAACTCTCCTTGTTCATAAGCCACTAACCGATGAGTATAATAATAGCATCCTGATTCCTCAAAAATCCCCGATTTTCTCAGCTCGTTTCTATAACTCAGCGAAGGAACATAACACAATTCATAACCATCCAATCGTTCCCCTTCTTGCCTATTGCTCGTTTTACGATACAAAGGCATTAATGAATCACCCGCTACTAATTTCGCCGCTTCCTTATAAGTGCCATCCCTAAGCATAAAAAGATGATCAGAAGTACAACTGATCTCTTCCCCATTATCAACCTTTATTCTAACGGTATTGCTATATTTTGTTACTCGTGGAGAATGGGCCAATCCTGGTACAATTTTTCCATCCTCTGCACGAGTAAACCCAAAATTTTCTGTCATGAAATTCTTTCGTCAACTCCTCAAGTGTCCTCTCAGTTCCATCAAGAAGGCTAATTCTTGTATCTCCAGAAAAACAGCCGTGACCTGAATACTGAAAAATCAAAAGTTCGCCCGCCTTAGCATTGTCAACAAGCCACCCAAGTCGTTGTAAGATATTAGCTTGCGTAGCTCGTTCATCTGTCAACATGCGTACATTATCTGGGTCAAACCCGTATTTAGTAGTGAGCTTTTCCCACAAGTTGTTAACATCGTTCACACAACCATTTAGGTCTGCTCCAGACATCGCATATTTGTTAATTCCAACCAACAAAGCTTTATGTCCTGTTACTGGTTGTGTCACGGGTTGTCCTCCATTATCATTTGGCTCATCATTTTCGCTTGGGAAAAGCCAACCAAAAAGACAGCCTTTCTTCTCTTTTGCCATTTCTATTCTCCTGATATAATTTGGCGGGCAGGCTTTTGACCCACCCGCCAACAGGTATAGTCCCAAGTTTTCACTTGGACTTAATGTATTTAATTGCCACGACCAACCTTACGCTTCAGCAGGCTACCATCGTCGATTTTGTACTCGACATCCACACTTGGCACTTCGGGCAAACCAAATCCGCGCTCTTGACTGTCAGTCATTGGTGGATGATCTTCAAGGTCATAATTGTCAGCACGATACTCAATCCCATTCAATGCAGCTTTGATACGCTTCAAATTGTCCTTGCCAACCTTTTGGGTATCCACATGAATATTCGATACTGCTGCAAGGATTGCATTGAAGTAGGGTTGGTATTTTTCAGGAATAAGCTTATCGAGTGCCTTCCTGAATTCGCCCATGGTCAAATCGGCAACATTTCCTGTTTCAAGAAATTTACGAATCTCCTTGACCGTCTCTTTGATTGCCTTGATGTCGTTTGGAACTTCAACAGTCGGCCTGTTATCAAGAATAGCAGCAACCCCTACTTGCCCACTCCCATGAATCGCCGAACGCTGGACATTCAATCCCGTCACATTCACATCCGGCATTTCACATCCAACCAGCAGTACAAAAACCGCTACCACAAACAGCACTCTCTTCATCTTAATCTCCTTTCATAATACGTTTTGCATGCAAAACGAAAACAACTTCGACTACATTCCTCGCCATTTGGTATTGCCGCTACGCCGTCTTCCTTGCAACTCACTCATATCATAACCATAATGGTCATCATGATAAGTGATTTGCCCTTCATTTCCTTGTGTCATGTTTTGACCAGCACCCAAAGGATTGCCGATATTCTTGGTTTTGCTGTCATCAAAAACAGGAATAGTCGTGTCAAATTCGGCATCCTCGATGTTTTGCTGGCCTTTGTCTGTAGGATTCTGACGGTAAGTGGGCGATGTAGGTCCTGCCATGGTTTATCCTCCTATCTTACGTAAATAGTTTGCTATTATGAACTTGCGACATTTTGATCCAAAAGCAAGTCCAATAGCGCTTCGTCATAAAGCAGAATATAAAATAATTATGCGATTATCCACAACCGTTATTAAAACCACACTCTGGGCACGTATGACATAACCCTGTACGTCTCAATGGGTAATGACCACAAATCGGACACACCAACTCATCACCAACTTTTTCCAGCTCTTGTTTTTTCTCAACATCTTCACCAGATAAATCTGTATTGTGAAAATCTGCTTCTTTGTCTTCTTTCAAAAATTCATGAGCAACCCAACGGAAAATATAGTCCACTGGCGAACGAGCAAACCCCAATTCTGGAAACTTTGTGTATCCACTTGGTTCAAATCGCATAAAGCTAAACTTGTCAATGAAATCTTTTAATGGAATCCCATACTGCAATCCCATGCTAACTGCTATGGCAAAAGCATCCATCAGTCCAGAAATCGTACTTCCTTGCTTGCTCATTTTGATAAAGAGTTCACCTGGCTCTCCATCATCATAAAGTCCGATGTTAAAGTAACCATCGTGTCCTCCAATTTCAAACTTATGCCGAACACTTTTGCATGTATCAGGCAACTTATAGCGTTTTGGTGCATGACGAAGCACAGAAATTCCATGCTCTTTTCCTTTTGCCGTCAATGGGGAAATTTTGCTTCCATTACGGAAAATCGAGACCGATTTCAAACCCATTTTCCATGCTTCAAAAAACATTTTCTCGATTTCATCAGCTGTAGTGCTTTCCGAACAATTTACCGTCTTAGAAATGCTGCCACTCAAAAACGGCTGAACGGCTGCCAGCATCTTGATATGCCCCCAACAATCGATTGCATTGTCGCCTTCTGCACACGAAAAAACTGACAAATGTTTCTTCTTCATTTTTGGAGCACCAACCAATGTTCCAGTCTCCAAAAGGTGCTTTATGATTTCCGATGCATCCTCTTCAGAATAGCCAAGGTTGTGCAAAGCAGGCTCAACTGATTGATTAACAATTTGGATAGAGCCCCCTTCAATCAACCGCTTAGTCTTAACCAGAGAAAAATCAGGCTCAATACCTGTCGTGTCACAATCCATCATGAAACTAATTGTTCCTGTCGGCGCAAGCAACGTCACTTGAGCATTTCTGAAAGCTTTTGCTGTAACTACGTACTGCCACAGTTTGTCAGCCTCTTGAAACAGGTAAGCAAATTTCCCTTTCTTTGTTGTGCATTCTTCATTGTGACTCTTATGGAGCCGCATCACCTTTCTGAATGATTTCACATTGCTCTCATATCCTCCAAATGAACCAAGCTCTTTGAGAGCGAGATGAGCAGAAACACAATAAGCTCTTGCTGACATCAAACTGCTTATTCCAGCAGCAAACTCTCGTCCAACATCGCTATCGTAGGGCAACCCCAAAGTCATCAAAGTTGCGCCGAGGTTAGTATACCCCAACCCTAACGGCCTGTATTTGTGACTGTTTACCACAATCTTTTTTGTTGGATATGAAGCTCTATCAACAAGGATATCTTGAGCAATTACGAAAATGGTAACCGCTTTTTGGAAGCGTTCTACATCAAAAGAGAATTCTCCATTCTCATTCTTCAAAAACCGCATTAAATTCAAACTGGCAAGATTACAAGCAGAATCGTTAAGGAAGGCAAACTCCACACATGGATTCGTTGCATGAATGTCGCCACTGCTTTTACACGTATTCCACTTGTTGAATATGTCATGAAATTGAATTCCAGGGTCACCACAACAATGACAAGCTTCAGCCATCCTTTTCAAAATTGCTCTGGCTTTGTGCTTTTCAAATGGCTTACCAGTCTTGACAAGCCTTGTCTCCCACTCCCCGTCATCTTTATACGCTTGCATAAAATCGTCCGTTACGCGAACACTGAAATTCGAATTTTGGAACATTACCGTCTTATAAGCTTCTCCCACCATTCCGCTTGAATAACCCTCTCTGATCAAAGCATGGGCTTTTTTCTCTTCAACCTGTTTAGCTTTGATAAAATCCATAATATCTGGGTGATCTACATTCAACAATTTCATAGCAGCAGCACGTCTGGTTTTTCCACCCGAACGCACTACCGCACCAATCTGATCACTTATACGCATAAACGAAAGAGGCCCAGATGCCAAACCACCTCCAGAAACACGCTCATGACTTGACCTTAGAGAGCTGTAATTGATTCCAACACCAGAGCCATACTTGTAAAGCATAGCTTCAGCATGAGCCGCTTCCATAATCCCATCCATAGAATCTGCAACAGATATTATGAAACATGCTGAGATTTGAGGGTTTTTCAAAGCATCTTTTGCAATTACAGCTCTGCTCTTCTTTGGATTCCAAATATAGAAATGCCTGGAGCTTTCGTCTCTGATGCCATAAACGTAGTTCAAACCGCAGTTGAACCAAACTGGACTGTTGAATGAGCCATATTGATGCAAACACAACCATGCTAATTCGCAATAAAAAGCATCTCGTTCAATCTTGTCCTCAAAATAACCGTCTTCAAATCCCCAGTCTGCAATTGATCGTGCAACTCTATGGATCAATTGTCTTATGCTGTTTTCTTTGACTTCATCGCTTTCGCCACCGTAAAAATAGTGGCCCGCTACAATCTGAGCGGCATTATCACTCCAAAACGAAGGTGCTTCTATATCTCCCTTTTTGTCTTTGATTTGAGAATGCCTCTTTGTCCACTCACATGTTGCAAAAGGATCGCTACTCTCGCAAAAGAAAGGCTCAATCTTGAGTTTCATAGTATTCCCTCGAAAGGTATTTTAGCATTTGCCACCGATATGAAAACCCACCAAATAGCAAGTATCAAAAAATTATACGGCGTTTCCGCCGTACTTTTTTCTTATGGTTCTGTAACTCTTCTTGCAACTACAACTTGCCACGGATAAAAAATTTCTCTTTTCTCGTTGCAAAAAACCACCACTATTTCACCGACATCCGATTGCAAATATACGAAAAGTACCAGACATTTTCTGCCAAAATCACACAGGTGTCATCCATATTATATAGACACGGCCATGCACTATTTATACTTTTTCACAACATCCAGAAAAACCCCGTTAAAAACAATCTAACCGATTGCTTTCTTTTAGAATAGAAAGAAATTCCTTCTTCATCAGACATGTTCAAAATAACCGTTAATCTATAATAAAACCTACCACAGCTATTCTATCGAATTAGCTCATGGGCAATTCTAATCAATTCACGTGCTACCTTTTTTATTGCAGGTTTGACCGCTATTGTAATGTGAAAATTATGATTGCCATGAATTAAAGGCGTTAAGCCGTGCTTCTTGCGTAATCCTTCCAGCTGTGGACTCTTACACTTGACGAACCATACTTTTTCCATTTCGTCCCAGTCATCCGGATTGCAAGACTCTATACCATCAACCTCAAACTGAAATTTCTGTCCAACCTCGCTGATGCTTTTTCCTTCCGTTTCATCCTTGAGAAAAACTGAGATATGAGGAGTATCTTCTGGACGTTGCATCCCTTCTTCTTCAATGGCTTTGTATACTGCTTCGCCAAACTCTTTAGGCACCGTCACATAGAAGAAACTCCCATCTTTGCGTAGGATTCCCTCCATTGGAATGTTTTCATATTCTCTAATCGTATCGCCTGCTGTTTTCATTAGACTAATTGCTTTGCGCGTTCGAGAAATGGAACAGCCAACTCAGGATAACCAAGCTTCTCAGCAGCCTTTCCTCGCCTAATCGCTTTTTCCACATCTCTTATGCTTTTAGCCATTCTTTCAGCAGCTTTCAAAATAGCATCTGGTCCTTTTGGTCCAAAACGTTTTACCATGTCCTCAATACGTTTGATATCTTTCGGAAGTGGTTCAGTTCCTCCTCTTTCAATAGCCTCCCCTTTTCTCATAGCCTCAGCAATCTCCGAAAGATAGGCACGCAATGTGTTTACAGTTGCATCAGGTTCATACTTCCGAATAATATCCAGCATTCGATCCCCAATAATCGGGATAAGACCATGAAATCCAAACCCACGTTTAATCCCTGACGGTAAATTTCCCATCAGCTGTGTTTTACTACCTGTTCGTGTCTTAATAGCTGTCCAAAACTCCCATCCCGTTCCTGGTGTGTTTTCCCATGCACCATCAGAAATTTGTCCTGCCAACTCATCATTCCATAAATCTTCCATAGCCTTGTTGCGAAAGACAAATACAACATCTCTCGCAGCATCACGCCAATAGCTGCGTTGATTCTCACGCTGAATATCCCACCATGTCTTCTGGTAAGGTCCCCCTATCAATAGCTTAGCAATCTTGGTTAATTCTCGGGCGATTTTCTCCATGACATGACCTCCAAAAATACCTGTTCATATTATAGCCGAATATAAAGAAAAATTACACTCTTCTCATCTTTTCACAAAAAAAAGTTCCGGCCCAAAAGGACCGGAACTTTGCATTCGGGTTAGCGACCTTACACCGCAGGTGCTTAAGTGCGTGTGATATTGAGGACTTGGAGCGCGTAAGGGTTATAAGCACCGATTCCAATGTTCTCAAACACCGAGAACCCAATGAGACGATTCTTTGGATCGTCAGCGCTGAGCACAGTCAACTCTGTACGTACGGGAATGCGCCCGAAAAATTCCGGCTCACCACAGACGTACACCGTGCCTTCCGGCACGATACGCGAAACGATCAATTTGGCACCCCAAACAGTCGCCATCAGACCAGTCTTCAACAAGACAGCCTGAGTTTCGATGTCCAAGGTGTCCCGGTCCCACTTACGAAGGTCCGCATAATCCTTCGCGTTCATGAACACATTAGCAACCCGCATGTCCGTCCGCTCGACATTCGCAAAAGCGTCAGCCAGAGCATTGGCGGTCAGGTTACCGGTGACCGGAATCGCAGGGTTCGGGTTTGTCGGGTCAGCCGACAGCGCATTCATAACGGCGAAAGCCTTACGGTCTTCTTCCGCTTGAATCTCAGCCTTCGAAAGATCAAGGGAACGCTCAATCAGATCAAACCGACGAGCTTTGATCTCGGTCAGCTGGATTTCCGGGTTCGAAGCAATTTCGAACAGCGGAAACATCACGCGCTTTGGCTTTGCCACGGCCACAATGTTCTCACCTTCTTCGCCGACCACATAAGCTGTGATATTCGGGTCTTTGTCATAAAGCGGCAAAGCACCATCTGGAAGCTGCTCGACATAGAATGCCTTGCGGCCAACAGATGAGTAATCACGCCTACGGCGGAGAGGCTGGATCATGGACGCAGCAAGACGTTGGCGACCCGCAGCAGTCTTAATGTATTGACTGATGATTTCCTGCTTGGTCTGGTTATCCAACTTTGCCATGATCAATTCTCCTTTTGCTAAACGGAAGTGACCAACTCGGTCTAAACTTCCTTTTTTCTGAGTGGTTTCACGTTTACCACTCAAGGATATTCTTTTGGCTCTACGGATGAACAGCTGACTCAGCTCGTTCCCCTTCAACCTCCAAATACCCTTTTGTCTTTACTCTCCATTTATTATACACGCCGAGAGACAAAGCGTGTCCCGCATGCTTAGATGCGCATATCGAGGCCAAGTGTCGGGCTGGCAGTTGTCGGAGCTTTGGTGCACAAACCGATAATAGTATCGATTGAGCCACCAACACCCGACGGCAGTTCATTGGTCAAGAAACCTTGCGCCGAAGAATACAGCCTGTTACCGACAGCATACGTGATGTCTGCGGTATTGCCTGCATTACGTGTCTCATACACGTCCACTTCCACGCTCGGCTGACCTTTGATGACCGCGACTTTGCCCGATGCCACCGCAGGCGCATTTTCAAACGCAGCCCCAGCAGCATCATTGACAAACAGGCCGACTGGTTCCAGATCGATATGACCTGGCACGACCGTGTAGTCATTGCCCGCACTCACAGCCGCGATAGAGCCACCCAAAACACCTCGCGGAGTGTTGACGCTCAAGGTCGTATTCGTGTTCACGCCATAATTCTGCTTGGTAAAGCAGACATCGGCGAGCTCAGGAATAGAGTTGAGCTGAGTGCGAATCAAAATCGTGAGCATCGCTCATTCTCCTTTTCGTTAAAAACCCTGATATTCCAATCGTCCACAAAAGGACGCTAACCCGTTACTTCCAAATCTCTTCCATGCTTGGAGCAGAATTCCACAGGTCGGAGAGATTCAAGCTCTTTTCAGAAGAAGCAACCTTTGGTTGACCACCAAGCTTTTGAACACCCTTCTTGCTGGCTTTCTTCTTCTTTTCCTCTTCATCCTGAGCTTCTTCCTTCTTTTCCTCTTCATCTTGAGACTTTTTCTTAGCTTCAGTCTCTTCTTCCTTCTTTTCCTCTTCGTCCTGAGACTTCTCTTCAGTTTCTTCAGCCTCATACAGTTTGGCGAGTAGCTTTTCATCATTTTCACTCATTACTATCTCGCCTTCCGGAGCGGCCAATTCAATATCAAGCTCAGCCTTACGACTTTCGGTTTCCTCTTCGTCCTGAGCTTCCTCTTTCTTTTCTTCTTCGTCTTGAGACTTTTTCTTAGCTTCAGTCTCTTCTTCGTCTTGAGCTTCCTCTTCGTCTTGAGACTTTTTCTTAGCCTCAGTCTCTTCCTCTTCTTTCTTTTCTTCCTCTTCATCTTGTGACTTGCATGTCTCTTTAGATGTCTTTTCCTCTTCGTCCTGAGCTTCCTCTTCCTTCTTTTCTTCCTCTTCATCTTGAGACAAAAGTTCATGTGCTCTGGTCAAAAGCTCCTTGATCTCTGTCGCCTTCTTCTTCTTTTCCTCTTCATCTTGAGCTTCCTCTTTCTTTTCTTCTTCGTCTTGAGACTTTTTCTTAGCTTCAGTCTCTTCCTCTTCCTTCTTTTCTTCCTCTTCATCTTGTGCGTAAAGCTCAGCAGTATCAGCATAGCGCTTTAACGCATTGTCAAGACCTTTCGTGCCCAGACGCATAAAATCCTTAGCCTGCTCCTCAACTGTTTCTTCCGGTGATTTGTCACCAAGGAAATAAACAGCCAATTTCACAGCTTTAGCAGCAGCACTTCGAACCTTTGCAATAGTTGCTTTCTTCATAACCGGAAAACCAATCTCATCACGTGCGTCGTCGAACTTGGTCGGTTTTTCTTGAAGCTCCCAACCAGGCTCTTCGACGTAATTATCGTACTTATCATCCGGTTCAAACGTTCGGTCTGGTTGCCCGACCATCCCTGGGTATGGCACCGCCTCCGCACCCTTGCGATTCTTCGGGTGCCGCCTGTCTGTTAAACGAACTCTTGCCATTTGCAATACCTCCTTTTTAGGTTTCTAATTGAGTTCAATTTACGAAACAAGCCGGGAGGCGACCCGCTTCGCAACTACTCTACGTTCACCGTCTATCGCATCAGCAAGCTTGTCCAGACGATAAGCAATCTTGACCCACTTGCCACCCTTCTTTTCAAGATAGCTGGAAACACGATCCAAACGGTGTGATGCCTCTTTCAACCGCGAAGCATACTTGATTTCATCGCTGGCAGTGACATCCTTCTCAGAAACTTCCGTTTCTTCTTTAACTACAGGAAGAACATCTCCGCCTTCACCAGAATCTGTTGAGGGGGAATCAACAATCTTTTCCACCACATCCAAATCTTGATGCATTAACTCTCCAACTGGTTCTTCATCTTGTGCAATTTCCGCCTCTTCTTCTTCGGTTTGTGATTCGAGCATTTCAGCCAAACGAATCAATTGCCGAGAAATTTTTGTGTTTTGATCTTCTCCTGATTCCAATAACCCTATATCACCCTCTCCGACGCTTTCTTCAATCACATCAGCGTCTTCATCAACAATGTCTTCGGCAATGTCTTCCAGCTCTTCTTGTGTTTCCAGAGGAGACTCATCTTGAGCATATTCCATAATATCTTCATCTTGTGATAGCTGATCTTCAAGTTGAGCAATTTCCTCTTCAAGACCCATTTCCTCTTCTTCAACGATTGGCTCTTCAAGCACCTCCTCTTCAAGAATTGGCTGTGAACGACGACGCCTTCTGTACATTGGCACCACACCAAGTCTCTGCTCAAGAGCTTGGATTTCTGCTTCAAGGCTCTTACTCATCTACACACTCCTTTCAAGATAAATGGCTACAATAGAACGACTTATATACGCTTTTGATAGCGTTTTCCGTCGTCCACAGTGACCCGGTAGGACTCCAAAAATGAAGCAGGGCCTATCGCTTAAAAAAGAATATAAAAAAATTTCCTAAATATCTAAAATTTCGTAAAGCAAAACACTACAACAATTTCAGATCAAAAAAACTTTTTACCTACTCATAATTGGAGTTAAAAAATGCAATCAAACAATATTCCCAGTAAGCTGGGACAATTTCACAGCAAAAAGCTACAACAAGGCCATATCAATACTATCACAATACTCAAAGAGTTCGGCAAATTACTCAAACAGAAAAGAGTCAAACTTGGTTATACCAGGACAGCACTTGCAGAAGCATTGTTGCGAAAAAAGAAGCCTGACTCAGAAATTAGTTCTGACCAAGGAAAAATAAGAGCAAAAAAAAGGAGGCAACTTGCCAACACAATCGCAAACTGGGAGAAAGGGAAATGCTTTATCAAAAAGCTGAGCCTGATTATTGAAATCTACTATGAAACCGAAATCTATGTTCCTCATCTGCTTCATCAAGCCATCGTAAACATTCTAAACCGACGAAAGTGATTCGCACTTTTTTCTTGACGCTCTAATCTTTTCAAGGAGAGAATTGTTCAACGGCAAGTTTTTCAGCTGAGCCACTTCATGCAACACAACCCCATTTTTTGATTCACCCCATCGAAACACCTTATAACTTTCTTGCTGCAATAGTTTCAGCCCAGAATCTGTGAAATCCTTTGCTATGGCAACACCTACCACGTAATCCCAATGCCTTGTTGTGCTACCTTGTTTTTCCATTGCCTGCACAGCTTTTTTGAGTTGTCCTACAACTTCATGGTCTCCGATATCACTTTTAAGTTCGAGAACAAAGCAGGTTGTATCAGGTTCAGGACAGGAGAGATCAATCTTATCTTGAAAAATGAGGTCAGCTTTTTCTTGTGTAGCCTGGTCAAAAACGAACTCTTTTCCCCTCACAAAAACAGTTTGCAATTTTAAGGCGTGCTCAAGGATGGAAGTATTCCTCCAAAGAAGCTCTACCATCCTTTTGTGTTTTTGAGTTTCTTTTTCGGGTACTACCTGCATATTTTGCCACGCATTCTACGGCCTATTTTTTTAACTGACTTCTTGTCACGCACATCAACCAGTTCAACGCTATTACAAGCAGGACAAAATACTGGCACCCGTCTACTGCGCAAAGACTTTCGCAAAATCTCTGTTTTGTCAGTCGTATGGAAAAATCGTTTAAGGGCGCGTTCATACTTTGGTGGGAGTTTGCCAGTATCTATCTTTTCGACTTCCATATCGAAGTCGTAAGGTTCATGTTCTTTTTCACATAAGACATCAAGATCAACTAACCAAGGTACAGCGACTCGTCGTCTCATACGTCAATATCCGGCCAAAAACTACCTTCTTGTGCCATGTCTCGCACCACGCCTACGGTATAGTCATCAGCCATTTTTATTGCTTCATTGGATGAAAGACCCATTCTTTTGATATCAGCTTCCATTTTCCTCTTTGCCACAAGCACTGTTCTTTTTGCACGCTTCAAAAACTCATCGTACTCATCTTGCAAATCATTTATCAACTGTTGACTTCGAAAAGTTGCTTCGCTCTCCGCTTCTGACTGCATTGGAACTGCCGAAGAAAGTTCTTTCGCCAACCGGACTAATCTCTTCGCAAGTCGTTCTTTATCCATTTTTTCCTCAGTTCAAAAAACCATGAGCAACACGTTCAATCGTTTCTTTGCGTCGACGCCGCAACAGCTCCTCACGTGCAACACGTAACACCATCATACCAGAGACGTCTGCTACGCGCAACTTGAAAATGTCATCCACAACAGCTTGAAGTTGGTCATCGAGGTAAATTTTTGCAATCCGCTTGTCTGCACCCGAAATGTAGTGATTGATAACTGCACCTTTGAATGCAGGCTTTTCAACCCAGCTGGCTTCAACAAATTCAACCGACTTCGAATCAGGAACTAATTCACCCGTCTTCGAGTCTTTGATCATACGACCACAAAGCTCGGCAACAATACGTTTGACCCCCGTTTCATCGGTAAAGTACGTTAGCATCTCATGGTCAAGGTGGTAGCAATTTGGCATATCGTCATCAATTTGCTTACCACACTTCGAACAAGTAACCCAGTGTGCCAAGCAACCCATTGACATCGCATTCAACTCACCACGTTCAATACGATCAATGATATCCGTATGTTTGCGATCAACAGCAACAAGAATATCGACATAGATGACATCAGCAGTCAAACCGTCACGCCCTTTGTACGTAATGGGTCGCGCAATAGCATCCAAAATTCTTCCTTTAGATAATGCCGGAATTTGGATGTGTTCCAGATAGTTATTTTTGCCTACAAACGTTCTGAACGTGGCAAGCAAGATAGGAGTATTCCACGCATTTCCATTATTGTTAACCAGTTCGTCACATGGCGGGTCAATGTAATAACCATTGTCAGCTACTTGGACACTACTCACAATCGTGGAATGGACAAACAAATACTTGTCCTGTGTAAACTCTTTCCAATCTACCGACAATTTTCTATCCGACGCAGTACGTAGACAACCCCGAGTCAATCGACGCCAATCCTGACGGGGATTCTTCAAAATCGTAATTATTGGTAAATCAAACCTAACTTTTCTACTCTGACGTCTCATGTTTACCTCAATGTTGGAATAGCCTTGCTCAACTCTGAATCATCCATATCCTCTGCCTTCATTGAAATTTCTTTGAGCGCCACCAAAAACTTACGCTTGTTCCGTCGAAACAATTCCCGAGGAGTAATGGATAAATCAAGATTTTTGAAGTCGTCAAAACCCATGTCATCTGCAAACGCATCGAGGTCTACTGTACCAATATCAAAAAACTTAGCAAAAGCATCCCAATTTGTGCCACGAGGAGGTGCATTGTACCGGCTCAAAACTCTATTCGCAATATAGTCATATGCTACTCTTTCAAGCATACCCGCTTTCTTTTTGTCGATCTTGTTTGCTACACTCCAAGCAATGGGGAAGCATTTAGCATCATTTCCGCCACCAGCAAAACAGTCATTGATAGCACCCAACCAACCCCGTTGAGCTTTTTGGCTATACTTTCCTAAACCAGGGTGCTTTTTGACTGCGTCTTCAACACTTTTGAAGGGCATTTAGTAACCTCCAGAATGGTCTACATCAGAACCACCAATATTTCCTTTGTCACCATAGCGCCGATTGCCAGTAGCAGCAAACAATGTGTCACAATAGCCTTTTTCACAGCCATTAAGCAATTGAATTTTGCTCTTCATATCTTGACCAATAAGAGCAATCATCTCGCCAAGATATTCATTGTTGTTCTGCTGACCCGCAGCAGCTTGTTTCTTCTGCTGATCTTGAACCAACCATGTGCGTTGAGTAAGCACATTAGTTACAAACGTTTGGGCTGCCGTTGCTTCAGCTCCTGTCGGGGGATTGAAACGCATTGAGCGTCCAATAATATACACCCACTGTGCATATTCCCAATTGTCAACCGTCGTCACCGCCATGATTTTTCTCCTATTGCTACAATGTTTTACCTATATACCCCAGTCAATGCCCTTTCAAATTGCTGCTGGATGTTTTTGACCGTACTCATTGGGATTTTTCTATCCTTCTCCCATGAATACCGACCAAGAATGTTGCTTACCGCCTCGCCAATACTTCTCATAGCATAACCGCGTTCATTTAACGTATCACGCGCTTTATAAGCTATATTATAAGCAGCCTCTGCATCTCCTCTTGACAAAGCTCTCTGCAATTCAACAAAAAACTTTTCAACATCCGATTTTGCCATCAATGCAATAGCCTGAGCAAGCTTGTCAATCTTCTTACCCATATACCCAAGCACAGCTCCTTTGTCAAATTGAGCTTCTGGCTTTCCTTCTTCTCGTCGTCTCCTGAACTTTCGACTCTTCATTGCTTCTTTGACTGGAGCCATTGTTTTTCCAAGCGGAAGTCCCAAATCTTCCAAATGCTTTTTGATAGACTTGAAAGAGGTAAATTCACCATAACCCGGCGGGTATGACCTCTTAAATTTTCCACCCTCTTTGACAAAAAGTGCAATATGGCCTGTCGGCTTTGGACGGAAAACAATCCACTGCGGTTTTCCGGCAGAAAATCCTGCCATCACACCACTGGCTTGAAAGCCCTTATTACTAAATGGTACAGGCGACCATTCCGACTTTTCTCCTACGCCTTTGTAAACAAGTTCCTTTTCAATTCCTTTGAAATTGCTAAGAGAAACTTGTTCCGCTACAAGCAAAGAAGCAAGTCGTCGTAACCGAATGGCAACGTCTTTCATCTCCTACCCTTTCTTAAAACCAAGCCTTCGAAGCGTTCTGAGAGCCTCGTCATGCATCAATGTTGGACCAACAAAAAACTTAGTCAGCGACCAAGTTCCATCACTCCAACCAGTAAATTCTCTTTCAGAAAATGCACTGTGAAAACCTGCCTGCTCATAACCTAAGCGGCCTATGCTATTTTTTGCTTCTGCTTCTGTTTGCTTCGCAAAATAACTTAACCGACTTTTAAGCTCATCAGGTTCAAGTTCATCTCCTTGTTGAACCACCCAAGCAAGATAAATTTCAGACCTATCTTTACTCTTGTTTATGCCTTCATCGTCAATCTCACGCCGAAAAATGTTGGTTACATAGGCAGACAATTTCTTAGCAATTCTATTCGCAATTGCTTGCTGGTTCATCTTAAGTCTCCGATTTCGAAAGCGTTTTTTCTTGTATTTCTTTGGTAGCCTTTTCAATGCGATTATGTCCTGCTTTGATCGCAGCTAAAGCAAGGCCACCAAGAATCGCCAAAAGCGTTTTGTGTGTGTCTTGATCTATCACTCCAAGATGGTTCAATATCGCAGAAGCAATAATCAAAGCAACGCAAATGTATGTCTTCAAACCTTGGAGTTTTGCGAGCATTTATACACCATCGTGTGGGTCTGGAACATTAACCGGATTTCTCAATGCTGCATAATTGCCTGGCTGTTCTTTATAAAGCTCAGGCGTTCTTGGACCAACCACATTCCGAGGCGTCATTGTTCCTTTAGGGAGTGCAACAGTATTTTCCCTAAAGAATGCAAGTTCAGCATCTCGGCCAAGACTACCATGACCTTGCTGGTACTTTTTTGAATACGCCATAGCACCCTCCTATCGTCAGTTGCCCAGCTGGACAGCTTATGACGACTTAGCGAGTGCCATTATTGTTGCTGCCAGCGTCGTAAGCTTCAGCAATCGCATTACCGCCATTTGCGGCAACAATTTGTGCCTCAGTTGCGCCAGCGGCAACTGGACGCTGCTTACCAACGTACTCGTTCGAGTAGTTCTTGGTAATCACGGGCTGTTTCAAATGACCACCGGTACGATGTGCACTGAAACGCCCCGTTGCAAAGGCACTGAAATTGCCACCATAGAAAGCAAGCAATTCATCCTCGCGAACACGACCCGCAATCACTGTCTGATAAGCTTTTCTCTGTTGTGCAGTAGCTGCCATTTCTATACCTCCTAAATGAACCGTTCTTGCGTCACAAAACCTGATGGGAATCCAACCACAACTTGACCAAAAGTTTCCTTCTTTATATCAGAATCAATATTTTTTCGAGCCCAAATTTGGATTTGTTTTCCAATAGCTTGTTCCAGTGCAGGTTTGTCATATTCAAATTTATACTCATACGCAATTTCACTTGTTTCGCTATCACGATACTCATCCGCTTTAACTAAAACCGAAACAGGAATGGTTAGTTTTGTCCTATATCTCTCTTTTGTCGTCCCTCGGTATAATGCCCGGCCTGCTGAAAGGGCCTTCGCAAGCTTGAGCAGTCTTTTTGCAATTTGCTTATTGTCCATCTCTATCTCCTAATCCATTACCTTATCAGTTGTGATCTTCCAACCGCACCCCGGACAAACCCAAATTCCTACTCCGCGAACAAAAGGTTGTTTCTCCATTTCAACAACATCAGGACGACAACGAGGACAAATCATCATATCCATTTGACGTTCGAGTTGTGTCCTGCGATAAATACGACCCTTATCTGCATGGTACGCAGCCATGCGTCGTCCAACATGAGCTTTCTTTCCTAAATGCTTGCTCAAATCTCCTGTTACCTTACCCACAACCTCATCAAAGCCTTCTTTGCTCAAATCGGCTTTGTAGATATCTTCCTCTGAACCTGCAACAGAGCCATCTGGTCTCTTGACGTAGGCGTATCCTACAACGCCTTTCTTTTTCTTTCCATCATTGATTTCCAGCTCAATTTCGACATTCGAGCCATCCGCAGCTTTTCCTCCACCACGAATAACTGTTGAAACTCCTGTTTTGTTTACTTTGAACTTAGCATCGGCTACTCCATGTTTTTCAAGCATACCTTTCATTGTAGATTTAGCTGTTGACTCTCTCTCTTTTGGAATATCAAATTTGGTTTCAGCTTTCTCTTTGACGACCTCTTTGACCTTTTCTTTCATTTCCTCCTTCGGAGGAGCCTCCTCTTTTTTTTTTGATTCTTCAGTCTCTTTGACTGTGTGTTTGCTTTTGTCAGAACCAGGATGCTCTTTTAGATATTCATTTAGAGCTTCTTCAGTTTCAAATTCAATCGAAACCCTACGACGACCAATTGACGCATTAACCTCTTTGCGTTTTCTCGAAAACTCCAATGCTTCATCATGCAATATTTTGGTAAGCTTCTCCATCACATCAGTACCACCAGAAACTGGTGTATCGATTCCATGCGTTCTCGGGTCACCTACAAATTTAGCCCCTGCCATACGACGCGAAGCCAGTTTTTCTGTTTTGACAGTATCTTCTATTCCAGGATTGTCTTCAACAGTTTCTGTCATAGCCCGACCAGACAAAGAAGGCTCAGTTGGAAAAACCTTCAATTGAATTTCATCCGGATCATGCTGCTTAATAGGTCCACTATTCCAAGCCACGTAAACCTTGTTTTCAACAGGGCTTACACGACGCACTACTCCTGTTATCGAATCACCTGGACTTTCAACAGTGAGTGGTCCGACAAGTGCACCCTCATAAAATTGGTCAATCATTCGCGACATTTCAGGCCGCGAAAGTCTACCGCGTCGAGTTCTCATCATGCTTCCTCCGAACATGAATCATTCTATATCATTGCAAAATATAAAATAAAATCACAACATAATTTCAACAGGCCATAGCGGTTTGAAATTGCTATCGGTTCGTTCAACAGCTCTTATGTTCTTGACATAAAAGGACTTAATATGCCGATCCTTGAAATCATACGCAAATAGCAATTTTCTGTAACCTGGCCTTGTTCTTTTGTACCTAAACGAGTATGGAGCTACCTTATATCTTTTTACTTCACGACTTGTGACTTTTCTGTAGGTCATTAGCATATATTTTCGGCCAGCAGCACTTTCTCGAATTACCAACCGAACACTTCTGGTCCCAACCAATTGTCTAAAGCGTTTTTTGGCACGCCTTGAAACACGAGCCTTCGTTTTCTGCGCTTCAATGAATTTCTTTCTGATCTCTTCAACCCGGTCACGAAAAATGGGTTTGGGCATTAAGTCTCTTGGCATATCTTATTCCCTATCGCTTCCTGTTACCGGGTCATCAATTCCGCTGCCAAATGGCTCAACCAAAATCTTTTCCGTCTCTCCTAACCGATAATTGTAATCAAGGTCTCCTTGAGTCCACGTTCTAATTTGCTGTGCTGGGTCGTTCGACCATGAAGCACATTGAATTCCGAGATGCTCATCAAGCACTTCGCCTGCTTTGTTGTTTTTGCTTGGATGTTGAGCATACCGATAAAGCCAGTAAAATGCCTGGCAATACTTTCGATGCACACAAGAACCACAACCCTGTCCGGGTTCTCTTCGAACAGTACCCATTTCTGGATATGGAAAGCTCAACTGTTCAGTCATAATTCATTCGCAATATTTCTAAGCCTGAAAACCACAAACGCTCGTACTGATGCAGTTTTAGGCAATTTCCTTCTTCTTTTTAAGGCCATCCATGCTTCACCTACAGCATCCGCATCTTCATCACGAAGCGATTTCAATACCTTTTCAGTACTCCAACCTTTTCTGTACCCTTCGAGTATCCGTTTTTGGATATCTCTGATAACAGGAGAGACATATCCTTCTCTTTTCATCATTCTACCTCAAACACGTTAAAAGCTTCGAGCACGTCAGCAATATACGGGTTAATTGCTGTCTCAAAAAGGTCTTGAATTTTCGCTTTCGCTTTCTCTTGGTCTGCATTTGCTGTTTCTACACCAGGCAAAGCATCCTCTATCGCTTTGATAGAAAAGAGAATCTTATCCAACTCATCGTCTATCATATCCAGAGCTGGATTATCGCTTTTTGGAGCAACAGAGGGAGAAGTTACATCGTCAGCTACTTTGTCAGCCATGGCTGCCATCCTTTTCTCATCCATAAAGAGTACCTCACTCTTTCAAGTCCTTATCTTCGTCTACATCCTTATCACGTTCTTCAGGTTTCTTACGCTGAGTACCAAAAGGTTTTTTGACATCCTGACGTGGTGGCTTTTTCCTCGTTTCTTTGCGCTGATAGGAAGGACCACCCGTATCAGACATCAAATCCTTATCCTTACGCTTCATCTGCACACCTTGCATAGCAGAATGGATACTTGCTATGACAAGGTCTTCGTAATCAGGAGACAAAGGTCCTTCGCCCTCTTCAACTTCCTCCTCAGTTTCTTTTTCGGTCTCTTCCGTCTCTAAAGGTTTCTTTTCCGGAGTTTCCTCTTCTTTTTCTTCAGGAGCTTCTTCAGGCGTTTCCTCTTCCGAGGGAATACCCTCTTGCTCTTTTTTCGCTTTGAGTTTTTCCATCACCTTTGAAGTGATTCTATCTACCATCTCAGATTTGTTGTTTTCTTCTTCTGATTCTTCTCCTTCGTCTTGACCAAGAAAGTAATGTGCTACTTTGTTAACTATTTTCTCACTGGCAGCCAATGCTTCCTCTTCTTCCGGAACGATTACAGATAGAACAAACGAGTAAAGGTCATCCATTGTTTTGATGCCCTTCAATATCTGTTCTTTATCCTCGCCACTTTGCTTCAAAAATTCATCCAATTTTTCTTTGAAAGCCTCACGCATATCCGCCTCAGACATCTTCGTTTTCTCAGCAAGGTTTTTCATATTCTTGAAATGATGGACCTTTGGTTTTTCTTCCTTGCGCTCTTTCTTTGACTCCTCAATGACTTTTTTTGCCTCTGGATTTTTAACCAAACCAAAATGCTCTTTGAAAGAGTCGGCAAACTGAGTAAAATTGACCTCTCCTGCTTCACTTGTTGCATCTTCAAGCATCTTGTCGATGGCACCCACATCCTCTTCAGTAAGATTCTTTCTCTTCTTAGACCACTTTTTTGCCAAACCTTGTACAGGCAGCATCGATTCGATAAATTGAACTTCTGGTCTTTCTTTGATTTCCTTATCAATCTGCTTTGGAGATAGTGGCTTCTTTTTTTCTTTTGGCTTCTTTTCTGGAACCTTTTCTGCTGGTTCTTCTGGCTTTTCCTCTTCCAGTTTTTCTTCCGGACCTTGCTCTAAAATCTCACGCAATTCAGAAGGCAAAGACTCAGCAGCAGCCTCATCACCTTTTTGCTTTCTTTCAGCATACTCAGTAATTTGTGCCATTACTTTGTCATACTCTTCTCCACCCTCTTCTTCTCTTTCGCCTAAATAGTCAACAACCTCATCACGCTTAGTTATCTCGCCAATCTCTTTCTTGACTGCATCTACAAACTCTCCTTCTGGTTTCTCTTCTGGCACTTTTTCTTCTGGTTTCTCTTCTGGCTTTTCTTCAGGTGCTTCTTTCTCTTTCTTCGGTGCACGCATCAAATCGCCTTCTTTTGCCCGACTGGTCATCCTATCCTGCACAGACTTTGGCAAATCACCAAAACGAAAATACCTACCCGTTTTAGGACTTACCACTACAGTATCCGACTTCAAAATATCTTCTGGCGTTTCTGTAGCAGGAATATCCTCAAAGCCATGCTCTCTCATCTGGTCTTTGTTTTTCGGATCAAGCGGTTTTTCTGCATTAAACCAATGTGGAGCTGGCCTACCTAACGATTTTGGTTCTTTAGGCTTTTTTTCTGGTTTTTCTTTCTTCTCCTTCACGGTATGTTCATGGGGGTCAGCTTTCGGATGCTTTTTCAAGTACTCCTTCATTTCCTCTTCAGTTTCAAACTCAATAGCAATCCTACGTCTCCCCACGATATCCCATGCTAAACCCAAGTACCTGTCTGCTGCTTTATCAATATCCTTTGCTGACGCTTTTTTCTTGGTAGTTCGTGGTTTACGAGGTGGCTTGGTACGCAAAAGAGTCATTACCATATCGATTACGTTTTCCATTAAATCAAGCTGACGCTCTTCTTTAGCTTGCACATCCTCCATAGTCTTGCGTAGTTCATCCAACTCTTTTCTCATCTTACTTGTTAAATCTGCTTCTTCTTTTTCTCCAATTGGTTTCTCTTCAACTTTTTCTGTTGGTTCTTCCAGTTTTTCCTCTTTCGGTTTTTCTTCCTCAATTTCTTCTTCTGGTTCATTTATCTTTTTAAGTTGCTCAACTATATCGTCAAAGTTTTCACTTGTAACCTCTGTATCCCAATCAACCATGTCATCAGCAATAATCAAATTGCTCATTCCAAACCTATCAAGCACTCGATCTGCAATAGCTGCTGCGCTAACATCAGCAGTTTTCTCTTCTACCATTGCCAATTTAACCGCAGACTTTATCATGTTTTTGCTCCCACCGTTTCATCAACTACTTCATCGACAACTTCACGAACCTCTTCTTCTGATGAATCTGCTGGCATTTCTTCAGCAACTGATTCCGCTATTTCTTCCTCTGGGGACTCCTTTGTTTTTTCACCAAAACCTCCAGCTCCAAAACTCCCAAAGCCTTCTTCACCTTCTCCCCCCTCAGCCGCCTTATATTCCAAGCCAAGATATTTTGCAACTCGCTTAGCAATATCTGTATTTTCCACAAGGTTACGACCCACTTCATCGTTAATGTTTTCGATTGTACGATTGAAAGTTGGGTCTCTAACGGTAAACAAGTCCTCTTTGATTCTGTCATGCACTGAATCGCTGTCCAAGTTAAACAGTTCAAGAATAACACCAATCGGCAACGAACCTTTCTGATAAAGCTGAAACAGATTCTCGAATACCTCTTGGTTATCACGGATGCTAAGACGATTAAATCCAATTCTTGGATAGAAATACTTGCGAATCCCATTTCGATCTGTCGTATACCACTTATGTGCAATCGCGACAGGTTCGAACAATTGTTTTTCAATATACGTCGTGAGCATTTCACGAACCAACAAGAAAACCGTATTGAGGATTTCAATCGTAATACGATTTCCTGAATATGTTCCTTCACCAGTCAACAATTCGCGAGTCACACCCAAACCAGCAAATACCTGATTTTCGATCATCTCATACTCTGAAGTGAGATCAAGCAACCTTGCATCAGCACCAATCTGCTCCCACTCCCATTCATAGTTTGTAACGATAGTGTAGTCAGGGTCCATATACGACAAATCAACCTGAGTACGTAAATCATCCAATTCAGGATCATTCAACCCACTTGCACTAATTTTGTTTTTCGGAGTCATGTTACGTGTTGCCAATGCCAGTTGCGTATAGCGGTAATTCTCTTTCTGAAGCATTGGCACCAAAACACGCTCAAGAACAGAAGCTCCAAGGTCCATGTATGGACTTCGCCGACGTGCAAAATGGAAAGTAAATGAACCAGGACTGCCTCCAACCATTGGGTCACTGTCCATAACGATACAACCTTCTTTACGAACCATTTCCTTGATATCATTAGGAATATGGTCCACAATCTGCTGCTCAAATGGATTCATCGAATGGTGGCCAGGATCACTTTGCTCCTTTTTGATAAGCTCTAATAGCTTCTCTGGCCTATATTCAATACGAGCATTATCGCTAAACGGATATGTGAAACAAGCAACCTCTTCGGGTGGTAAAAGAACAATCTTAGACCACATGTTCTTATCGTCATCCCATTCGTGAAATGGAAAGACGTTTCCAATCATGTTGTATTCCCAAAGAATCTGCTGAAGCCGTTCAAACAACTTAATGCGGTCACACATATACGTGTAGAACGTATGAATTTCTTCACGTAGCTTTTTATCCTCTAACTTGGGCACATGAAGCGTTATCTTACTCATTGGCAGGTCGGACAACAATTCAAGTGCTCGACCTACATAAGCATCAGTACGGGCAAAGTAACGATACCACTCATATTTTTCACGCAAGCTAACCGGCCAATACAACACTCCACCATTCTGCTGATTCATCATAACGAAATACGTTGGGATATCACGTACTCCGCCACCATACATCGTATTACCACTGGCATAGCTGGTATAATAAGCATCAAGGGATGAAGCACCCCAAATTCCGCCTGCTCCCATCAACGACATATTATCCAACATCATTCCGGCAGATTTTGTACCTGCTCCAGGAATCCCAGACGCAATCCGAGCTATTCTTGCTCTGCGCTCCATGTTGGCAGCTACTCTGACTCTTGTTTGATCAACTGGGCCTTTAGTAATTCCTGGAGATGGAATTCCAAAATTGGCTACTGTTTCTTCAGTAACCGGAACACGTGTGACTGCTGTTGAGCTGGGTCTTTTTGGGTTACCAGCTGAACGCTTCTTTGCTGTTCGCTTCTTTGCCATAACTGTGTCTCCAAAATAGGTTCATATTGCCGTCAGCTATTCAATTCTGCCAACGTTTAGTTTCGACGTTATCAGACCTCTATGTGCAGCAAGCAATAGCCTTTTCAAACGTGCTACTTTGATTCGTGCTCCGCCAACCAATACTTTTTGATTTTCATCAACCACTTTACCAAAAGAAGCGATATCTCCCACCAATTTATCAATCCCTTTGTTTAGCTCGGATGCAGCACTTTTATGGCGTTGCTCCTCCTCATCTCTTTCAGCCTGTCTTGCCTCTGCTTTTTTTGCCTTTCTTGCCTTTCTTGCTTGTCGTATCTTCTTTCCTTCCTCTTGGTCTTTCTCAAACTGCATCCGTCTATCGTATTGCTCTTTGGCAAGTTCCATGGCAACACGAAGCGGGTGACCAGGAGGCAAGTCATCAAGCTCACTACGTCGTCCCTCTAAACGAGCTTGTTCTTGCTCAGCCTTTTCTTTGTTCTCTAACTCTGTAGCTGCATTAACTGCACGAGCCAAATTTTCTGAATCCAACACAGCATGCTGTTTCTTTTTCATACTTTCACTCCTTTCAAGAGTGTATTACCTAAACTTTGTTCGAGTAAACTTTGGCAATGTCCGCGCTCTAACCACCCCGTGGTGCTGATTGCGGAACTGCTTAAATCGATTCATTGATATCGGAGCAGAAATCAAATTCCCAGTATGTCCTTTAATACCAGATGCAATTGCCTGACCCTTGTCTTTATAATGGTTGTAAGCTTCCCAAATGGCACGACAAACCGCATCTGAAATATCATCGTGAGCACCGCGTTTGTTTTGCGCTCTCACTTGAACTTTCTTTTTTGCTTTACGCTCAGCTTCCAATGCCAAAACTTCGCTAATCAAAAGCTCAGCATTATAAAGCTCTACCATCTGACTGCTATAAAGGGTTTTCCATAATTCGTACATCGAGCTGTTCAATGTATCAGTTACTTGCACCATGTGGAATTGTGTTAGACCCGCTTTGTGCAATTGCTCAAGCAATGCGTAGCCATTGTATTGATCAAACCAGCCTTTCTTGATTGGAAACCAACGGCACAATTCCACAACCTCTTTTACAATCTCAGAAACCGGAATGATTTCACAACCGGCATACTTATCGCAATCCTTATAGATTGTTTTTTCAACATCCCACACGTCTGACTGGCCACCAAACCAAACGTCACACCAATCTACCACAATCTTTTTCGTCTTGTAATCGACATGGACGATACCGATAGCTGTCCCATCATTCTTCAAACCAAGGTCAAGACCCATAAAGTAGTCAATCCCAGGCATTCCTCGGCTTGGTTTTGGTCTGCTCGATACAACACATGCACGAAAGCGCTCTTCATCATCTACCCAAGAAGTAACCTTGTCGCTAAATTCCGCCGCATACTCTGTGAGGAACCCAATCTTATCACGCCGACGTTCAGCCCTCAAAAGATTCGAATCAACGGTGGGATTCGACATTGCACTGTACATCTGAAACATCAGCATGTTTTCCGTATCGTTGAAGCTCTGTGTATACAAATCCCAAAATTGTCCATACTTCGCATACGGCGAACTGATATTGATTACTTTTCCATCTCCTTTGAATGAAGCAGTAGACGGCTTCAAAGCCTTGTAAACTTCACTACCAGAAAACCGTCCTTGATTGTCAATAAAGAATGCCATTTCATCCATGATGATTACGATGTTATTTCTTCCACGCAAACTATTAGATGAACATCCTGCTGCAAGAACTGTCAAACTGGCTCTTTTACGTTTGGACCTTACTGCCAAATCAGCATCCGTTGAAATGTTGAAATAGGTCAACGTTTGGTTGATAGAACGATTGTGCAAAAATGGGCAAGCCAATGCGCGTTGTTGAATCATATCAAAAACGATACTGGCTTGATCATCTGTGGGAGCAACATTCGTAATACAAATATTCGTCTCGGGTGGGAACCCATAATGCTTAGACGGGTCACCACGCTTAACCAACTTATAAAGCTCGTAGCACGATATACAAGCGGCAAGAGAAGATTTTGTACCACGACGACCAACAACAAGTACCAATTCAGAAAAATGCTTTCCTGCCGTTTTGTTTGTATTACAAAGCCCCTCATCATAGAGAAATTGCAAAAATTCCGTCTCAGTAAACGTGTACAAAATCTTGTCATTAACAATATCAGGAACACTGATGGAACGTTCTTGGTCATCCAAGGGCAGTCCGTAAAAACACTTCAGGACAAATCTTTGGGCGGGAAAAAGAGGGAAGTTCAAACCCCAAGGAGATTCAATAAATGTCACAGCATCTGATACATCCGTAGTATTACCAGACAAAAATTCATCAGTCAAATCGTCAATGAAATTGTGTGAACGTGGCATTCATTATCCCCGTAAAGACAAAACATCCATATCATCAAGCTCTTGTTTCAGCTCTTTCTGCCAAAGTTCCATGGATTGTTTTAGCGTTCTAAAAAACGTATCCGAAGCTTCATCACTATATTGCAAATAGCGAAATACCTCTTTTACCTTTTTCATGAAATACTTGAAAACAACTCGCATTGCGGGACTCTCAATATCAATCCCATGGTCCTTATCAAAAGCCATTTTTGTTTGCGCTGCTTTTATGGCCTTTTCCAATACCTCTGCACGCTTAGCAGAGATGATCGTTGAATCTCTCAAATCTCCATTTTCACCAGCAAGCAATTCGTTTCCAAGTAGGTGGTCTCCCTCCTTGACAATTTCATCTACCAACGCAAGGATAAGATGTTCAATATTGTTTTGATGCTGACATGCAAGTCTTTCTGCTAACGACGACGCACCATTGTGGTACTGCTTAATCAGCTCGGCACGATGCTCCATCATATTCGTAGCAGAATGCTGCATTTGCTTAGCATCCACATGAATCAGAGCCGCTTCTTGATCGGCCTGCTTGAAATCATCGTGTTCAAATTCGTCAGCCATGTTCAAAACTCAATTTCAAAACCTTCGTCCATTCTGATCTTCAAATCCTGCGCTTGTTTCTTCTCCTCATCCAAAATGACTTCATCCACACCCTTAAATTCGGCTAAGTGTTGGGGAGTCATGTCAACGTCAACTTTACCCGCTTCCTCCAATTCGAAATCAGTCAGCTGTGCAACCACTTCATCAACTTTCGCTGTTGTTGGAGAAAGCTCCAAATCCTGTATCGAAAAAAGGCCAATAGTCGGGTTTCTCTTCATTTCGATCTGCGACAAAGACTCAGCACTCGCATCATCCACATCAAGTGACAATTTATGACTGTTGACTTCTACGTCTTCCAAACTTGGAATGGAGGATTCAAATTGCACATCCATTTCTGAATTTTCCAGTACGTAGTCTCTTGCTACGTTTGGAGCAGAAGCACTCTCGCTATGCTTTTGTTTTGCAATTCTCTTTTTGTATGCAAGACGGAACGCTCGTCTCAACTTAATACATGCTTTTTCCTCTTCCTCTTTGATGCGCTTAATTTCTTCATCAGGTACAAGACCAAGTTTGGCAAGTTCCATCAATGACTTTTCAGCATACTCTTCGTCAACGTACTCTTCGTGAGGTTGACTTGCTATCAAAATTGGAAGGTTCAACGGCTTGTACACAAGCCGAATTTCGCAATCTGAATCTTTATTTTCAAGCAAACCATCAATTGAACCACTGGTCATACTTGGCTTAGTCGTGGCTTGTCTTTCAACCAAATGATGCGAAGATACTTGTTTCGGAGTCATCAAAACATACTTGATGAATCGTTTGAAAGGTGATTGTTGTGCCGCTTTAATCATCCTTGTGTGATCATCGTCACAACGTAAGTCAATAGCAACACACCCAATAAGTCCTTCTCCCTTCACCAAGTCACGCAAATTTGGAACTGCTTTTTCAATAACGTCAGGTGGAAAATGTGTTTTGAGCGCTGCAACAAGCTCTTTTCCCATAATACCTTGGTTCAGAAAAACACGTGCAGACTCCACACATGCTTTTACGCTTCGCCAAGGGTTTCTAACATTCATCTCAGTTTGAATCGTTGTTGGAGGGGAACTCATCGAAATGTCTCCTCCACCTTGCCACTGAAGTTCCAAATCATCTATTTTTGATTGGTCAAGGTCTTTTGGCTCAAAAGTTTGTGGGTCTTCTAACCAATCAAGGTTGGTCAGAGAAGCCTCTTTCATCATGTCTCTCAAGTCCATTTTGTTCTCCTCAGCCTTCTAAGTCCTCTTCTGACAGTATGTCAGTATCGAAAACCGGCTCAATAGAGTCACCATCGTCACTTATACGCCAAAGAGCTTGTGTTGCTCTGTGGATTAACAGCTTACCATCGCCAGCATCAATAAAACTCTCCCGTGCTTGTCTTGTATTTGGAAATCTGGTGTAAAACCTTTTATGACCCTCAATTGCGCTATCAATTCCTATCGAGCTATGCCAGCGAAAATCGTTAAAATAATCAGTCGTCATGACACGACCTCCATGATGCGGGATTCTATAATAATGGAAAATATAAAAAATTTATTGTGGGGAAATCAGCGTTCCTTACGCCGTTGGTGATAAATTCGCCGAATTTTGTTCTTATTGTGATTGATAGCCGAAAAAATCTCGTACACTTCCCAATGCTGTAAAGCCTTCATTCGTCTCAAAGCCTTCTCAAATAGACTTCTGACCAACATCTGATGACAACCAAGAACTTTTGCGGTCAAGGTAAAAGAGGTTGTATAGTACATTAGCGTAAGAGTTTGCAGCATAAGGGGTTCATACTCTTCCTTGTTCCGTTCCAAAAAATCCATATAGATATCAAAGACTTGCTTCAAATACACAATGAATCGAACTCGTTCTCGAATTCGACGAATATCGTAGCAAAGCGATGGTTGGCTTCGACCCAGTATCTTTTGTACCTCCTTTTGCTTCTTTTTAGATACAAATATAAGGTACAAAATATCCCTATCTTTATCGTTCAGAAGGTTGAGAATGGAGAAATTATGCTTCAACTCTTCAGGATTGAAATGCACATGCGTGCTTTTGCGGTACTTCTGTCGAGCTGCTTGCTCTATGTGACTTCCTATGTATCGTATTTTCACAGATTTGGCATCTCACCTCTAAGGGCACTATTTCCGACAGTATATCCTCCGCAACTACCCCATCCTCGTCAGATATCACCGGAAACCGAACGTATCGAAAAATACTCCCCTGTACAACCAAATTGCTGTGACGTAACTTTTCAACAAGCTGACAACTATACAACCTAAAAAGCACCATATAACCATCTCTTTGACAACCACTTAGAACAATTCCATAAAGATTCTTGAGATGACCAGCTTTTACCTTGACCATATCGCCTACTGAAACCCTACCTGGAATACTATTCAGTTGAGCGGTGGTAGATGCAAAATTTTCAATGTCTTTGATGGCAACAGGAATGGGTGCATCAACCGAAGGCAAAACTATGGATATTGCAGAGCTGTTTTTGACCTTGTGAGCATGATTTTGGTAGTCGTGACATTGGACAAAAAAATAACTCTCTGATTGCATCTCAAAATTATTATCTGTGACACGTTGCCCTATAAGTTTTAGCTCACAAAAATCGTCACCAAATATGTCAACCATTTCTCGATGCAGAAACTTTTCCAAGTCTCCAATGCCACGAGTTTTTTGATTGTCGAGAAGAAAACAATACCAATGCGGTGTCATAGGCAACCCTCGTCAAAACCATCGAAAAGTTAGCAGACACCTTAAAGACCTAAAGAGGTCTTTAGCACAACCGCAGAGCCTTTTGAAGCGTGTAGCTTCTTCCGCATCAGGCATGCGCTGGAGAAACCACAACAGCACTGCAAGCTTCGGATATTTTTGCCCACAGATAGCTGGGCTTTTAAGTTCGCTGTGAAATGATTCAACTACTGCTTGCTCGTTGTTTTTGCATTTATAGTATCTGCACTTTTTGGCAGTTTGCTCATCATTGCAGACAAAAAGAAATTGTTTCGTTCGAGACACCACAATAGGATTGTGACAAAACCCGAACGAGCCATTCCCTTTTACCCGGTGTATATCATTATACACACAATTCCGAAAATTGCAAGATAAAAATTTTTTCTTTTTTTTGTCCAGCTCCCGCTCATAGAGCTGGTTAAACCGTTCCCGGACTTGTTCTTCGCTCCTCATCTAATCTCTCCATCTTTTCAAGAAAAGCATCCAGAGCCTTCTTGGAACCGTCATGAATACTAACCAATTTAGCAATATCTATCCGAGCCTGTTTACACTCCGTAGGAGTTGGCCACCTACCTAATCTATCCCTCATACGTATATACTTTTCCGCAGTTTTTGTTACAGATAACCGGTCAGCCCAATATGTTGCAGTTGTCCAACGACCAAATTGCCCATATACTTGGTTGATAGAGGGAACAATATCGGGCCTATGACAACGTAATTTACGATACTGCTCAGCAGTGCATATGTTGTTTGCTACCATTAACTTAAGGATATACAAGGGATCAGCAGGCGTTTTTCCACCCACTTCTTCTTCGGGTTTACTCCCAAAAGCAACTTTTTTGAATTCAGACCATGACCCAAACGCTTTTACGAAACTATTCAAATTTGGGTCACCAAAACCACGATTTTTCTTAAGCTGAGCAACAGTTCTTACATTATTGCTCTTCGCCCACAAAACCAATTCGTCACACGTAAATTCTCCTCGGGGCTTGTTATACAATCCTCGCTTGACGCCAAATTTCATTTGGCGTCGTTTTTCTACTGGAGTTGAAAGAAACTCTTTAAGATGCTTGTTGAACATTATCAACTGCCAACGTTGGCAACGTCCTCAACAGTCACTGGATTACGTGCAACCTTTTTCTTCTTCGATTTTTCCATTGGATCATGTGCGTCGTCATTTTCCATCCAGTTTGGGACTCCTCCAGAAACTGCAAACTCCTCAGCATACAGCTCATAATCAGGACGCTTGATCCGAGCATAATCTTTACTTTCTGGATCAAAAGCTCCTTCAGGAATAGCACACATAGTATGAAATACTGCAAGGTTCTTTCTCTTTTGATCCATTTCTGCCCACGTTTTTTCGGCAACCTCAACAATGTAAACCTTGTTGAGCCAAACATCATACGGATACCTCACTGCCTTCAACATCAAAGGCTTTCTTGCACTTTCTTTGTTTTTGGTGTGAACACAGCTAATTAAGTTCACATCAAATCCGGAAAACACTTCCGGAAACGTCTGAAGCATTTTCTCCATGATGTCTGTCACTTCGGGACCAACATGATAATCAATAACCTTCGGCATAAACTACCTCCTTACTCAATCTCAATACGTTCCTTGTTTTGACCACGAGTTAACCTTTCGGGCAACTCCACCCGAATTTTTTCTTCTTGTTGCATCAAATCGGCGACACTGACTATCATCACATCATACGGAGGCGTAGCATCCACCTCTACTTTGACATGATTTTCTTGAGTATCGCCTTCTTTCTGTGCCCCCACAATGAGTTCCCGAACCTTGTTGCGTATGAGGTTTGCAGCCGCAGGCAGACCATCTGGCTCTACCATTGGCTCAACCAGCATATAATCGTCGTACTCTTCACCGGCATGTTTGTTGATGGTTTGTTTCGTTACGATAAGCAGCGTTTTCATATTACCCTCCAAACATCAAACTTTTTCAGGAACACCATCATCGATTTTGATGAATTGCCCCCAAGGATAAGGAAACTCTTCTCGCGACAACTCTGTAGTTAGAACCCAAAGAATTGGAATGTTGTACCTCTTTTTGATATGAGGCGCGTAAAAATCAGTAAAATAAATCAATGCATCGTACCTTCTTTCGACCTCCTTCAAAACAGGCTCAAGGTCAGTTCCACCACGACCATGCACTTCACCTGTAAATTTTCCTTTGAATTTATACTCTGCACAAATGGCTGCATCTGCCTCATAAATGGTTATTGATGCTCCGTTCTTCCAAATCCACCGAATCTCATTGAAAAATACCACCAGCTGTTGATCTGAAATGCTGCCACTGGTATCTACAGCAACCGCAAGATTCAAAACGTCTTCTTTACGCGTACCTGGCCTTGTTCCATAACGCTTGCTCAAACGCTTCACAGTATAGCTGAGGTTGCTTTCTGTTGCGCTTGCAGCAAACTGTCTAAGAACTCTATTCCATGGAACAATTGGCCTTTTCTTTTCGAGCAAATCATCAATCTGTGCCAATACCTCACCAGATATATCACCATAATCCTTTCCACACAGATTTTTTGCTTTGGCAACTATATCTTTGACGAATTCACGCACCAGCGGGTCTTTCATTGCTTCTTCCCACATTTGATGCGAACCCATCATTTGTTCCATAAACCCTTCAGCTCCAAAAGCACCTTTCTTACACTGTTCTTGAAACTTTGAATTGTCTTTGAGATGGTTGTAATACCAGTATGCACTCTTGTGCGGTTCAAAACCATACTGATCTGGAGTGACCCAGTTGTCCATTATGTTCTCTGAATTGATACACGAATTCACAACACAATCAACAGCAACATTTCCTCGTACTTTATCCGTGAATTCTTGCATCAAAGGAACATGATCAAATACCAAATGAAGTGTTTCGTGTTCAAGAGCTCCTTGCAGCCACTTTGCCGCCTGGTCATCATCTTTAGCTTTTTCCCACATCTGACGAATGAAATCTTCACAGACATAGAGCTTTATCAATAGCTCGTTTGATCGTTTCCCGACACCCATTGTATGAATCCCAAGTTTCTCTGCTCCATACGTTTTTGTGAGTTGCTGCAAGATATGGCCGTAAAAGATTTTGTGCCTAATCAAATCGATAATACCCATCATCACTTCTTTTTTGGGATTGATTTTCTTCGAGCTGGTTTTTGTCATTTTAAGCTTCTCCAGGCAAAATTATCTTGCTGCGTCCATCTGCTTTTCTATTTTCCTCTCCACAGCGTTCTTTTATCACATGAGTAAGTCGATCATCGCTTTCCCTCATAGCCATTACACCAAGCTCGTTCGGAGTAAGATTCATTATCAGAAAAAGCCGATGGCCCAACTTCATATTCTCACGAATGAAAGATATAAGCATGCCCTCCATCAAAGTGCCATACGAACTCAGCATGTCTGCGAAATCGGCTGCTTCACGTATTTCTGCCCCCGTAAATTTGCAACCAAAAAGTTCAGACCAATCTTCTTCTTCGTCTTGGGGTCGACGCATAGCATCTCCTTGAGTGATTATATGTTTTATTAACAGAGCATTTATCAAAAAAATGGCTGTACCCAAAAAGTACAGCCATAATTCAATGTTAACTCACAACTTATTCTCAACCTCTACTTGTCACAGAATACGAAAACTGAGGTTGAGGTGGAATAGCTCCACAATCACAACGTTCTACCCACCACTTTTTTCCGTTTGACTTTGGAATCTGCCCAGTATCCCCGCATTTCAAACATTTTGGAGAAGGCAAAGGCTGTCCACAAGTAGGACATTCTCTTGTTTTTTCTGGAATGTCAACCTTGATAATAGGCATACGTTCCGCTTGTTCTACCCAACCAGTCCCTCCACACGTTTGACAAGTAATGTGGGGCATCTCTCACCGTTGGGACCGCAATAAAACATTGGGACTCCAATGTACTTCGGATCAGGAATACTACCCTTTCCACGACATGTTGGACATAGCATTCTCATTTCATGCTCTCCTTATCCTACAGGCAAATCCTTCAAATAACCTTGGTCATCGGATTTGAACTCCTTAACTCCACCCTGTTCCACAATCCTTTCAAATTGCTCTTCAAAACAGAAATACAACCGAATTACAGCTGAATGCTTGTCTTGCCAACCTTCCAAACCAAGGCTATCTGTTTCAAGGTCTTGATGAATCTTAGCACCAGCTCCAACACTTACACTTTTGCTACGCTTTACTGACTTTGCTGTTTGAGCCTTCCTTGCTTTTGCTTTATAGCTTGGGTCAAGCCCTCTAATCATTCCGCCAAACTTTTGAGACAAACCAGTAGAACTATAGCTTTTACTCGCATCAGCAGAAGTATTACTTGCATACAAAGACTGGACTTGAATACTTCCAGAATCATACGTCTCATAGTCTGAGTCCCACCCGCCTACACTTTGTCCACTAATACCACTGTAGCGCGTTATTTTTGGAGGAGGAGTACGAGGAGTTTTTGGTCTGTAGAATGCAAAACCAAACGCAGGAACCGTATTTTCTTTGCCAATCACCAAATTGGCAATGTCTCGCTTGTCCTCATCTGTGAAGAAAAACTGACGTACAGTTCCATCTGGCTGTCTGAACCCATCCCACCATAATGTGTTGGGAGCACAGACATAGTTTTGAGGAGGCCATTCATAACCACACTCTTCGCAATGCCTTCCATGAGCAAATGGCTTACCGTGTTTGGGGCACTTATCGGCAAATTGCTCAAGCTGGAGTCCTTCCAACTTTCTCCCAGTGATTGGATTCATCCCTTTTACGCTGGGGATAACAGCTGTATTCAAACTGTCATTCATTGTCCAATCAAACCACAATCCCCAACCCACATCTACAGGACATACATACGTACCCGCTTCACGTACCCATTCTTTAGGCGCTCCTGGCAATGCAGCAATAGGAAAAATAGGAATAGGTTGTCCAGGAGGCAAAACATGAACGCGTTCAGTATCCTCCAAACGCCTTGCTTTCATCAACCTGGCTTGAAAACCAGCATGCATCATAGAATGGACGTAGCCTTTCTTTGCGACCTTCGTAGCATACATGATGTCTTCCTTTCATAGTAAATCCAGTGTCCTGTGGAGCAAGAGAGGAGAAGGACTGGAATGACTCCACAGGACACCAGAATTCTAATTACCAACGTTGCTTGCCAGGGTTCATCGGATCAGCAACTCGCCGACTCGATGTATCTGACATCCGAATCTTCAGACTCGGCAAATCACCCTCTTCTTTGCGCTCATCAAAAACCAAAGCAACATGAGGGTAATCCTTTCGCAACCCATCAACTCCTTCCTGGCGAGCTGTGTTAACAAACTGACGCATGCTTGGCTTACCCCTGCCTATTTCATCCAACTCCTGAGCAATACGAGCAAACTGCATGCATTCATAGTCAACACCACTCCACATCACTTTTGCTTGGTCACAAAATCCTTCAACCAGCAAAGTTCCTTTGTGGAATGGACACTCGTAATAGAACATATGCGGAAATTCACCAGCAGGATATAGCCTTTTCAAACAATCAGCAACCTGATAGTTTACAGGTGTTTCCCTCCGACGCGCTTCCCGCAACATTCTGAGTGACAACTCGACATCAACCACCAAATCTTTCTCATCAGAGAAAGCTATGAATGGTCGCCCATGGCTACGTTCTTGCAACGCATGAACAATTTCCGGATCACATTCCGGACCATACACTTCGATCAGCTCTTTGTCCTTCCACTGGCCAACAGGACGCAGAGACTCTTTAATGCTTTCGCTGAGTTTGTTCAGTCCTTCAGCAACACCTTGGTCTCCCTTCGACTCAGCTTTTTCCTGTTTGCTTTCGCGAAGAATAGACCAAACACGTTTGAAACGTACCGGAGGAAGATTCGGGTCACCGTTTTCACAAAAAGCTCGACGAGCCTCTCCTTCGGTGCAGTCATCGCTCATCAATATTGCATGAGAGTCAGCATCTTTGTAGATGCCAAGCATCCCCAATCGCTTCCAAATATACTCACAAGCGATTTCATGGGGTGACGTAACTCTTTTTTGTGCTTCCGAGTCACGAATAGCTGCAACAAAACCAGGAATTGTTTCGATGACTTTGGCTGCTGATTCAACTTTGGACTGAAATGCTTCTGATGTGTACCCAGACATGTTTTACTCCTTTCACGCAAGTGACCTTGTAATCGGTCACAACTCTGTCAGCTTTTTCTTCTTAACCCTATTGTCAAGAGAGTTCACTGACAGCAACCATTGCTACCTGTAAGCCGGTAGCTTGCTCCTTTCTTACATATGCACCTCCTTTCGCAACAGCTTTTGCCTTAAAGTATATTATACTATTCACCCTACTGCAAATTATCAAAAAATTATGCAACTTTGAAAATTTTTTCTTTTGTCCTAAATCCTGGTTCAACAAACTGTTATAAAATTAAGGAGTTATTTATGAAAACAGAGACTGTCAAAAAGCACATGAAACGAGGCGAATGGAAAAAAGCTCTTCGCCTTGCTGCTTCTTTTGGTCGACTCAAAGAGCACAAAGATGCCATCCAAAAAGCACACTCTGCTCTGCTCAATGCAGACTTCTACAAATCAATGGGCTACAACGTTGATGAGTTGTTCCAAAATGGAATCAAAGCTCTCAAAGCACTCTATCCAGATTATGAATCGGAACTCACTCTTGAAGACCCAAATGAACTGATTTGCAATCTCGACAACAATTGGTTTGTTTGCCGTGTTTGTGGTCGAAGTGCACACAGAGCCAAAAGCATAAAACACACAAAATTTTGTCCAGCAAATGAAAATTAAAGTCAAACTAACAGAGGCTCTTGGAATCAAAATAGGAAACCTTTGGGACATATTCTCAGATAAGAAATGGGTTGCACGAGTCTCCTACGAAGGAAACACTTTAGTGATAATCAAAGGCAAACTTCCCATTTCCAAATCCAAAATCGAAAAACTGATCGAACTTACCTGTTAATGTCAAGCAAGTAAAGTAGCTCTTGACGAGCAACAGGTGAATCTCTCATCTCACCCAACAAGCACGAAGTAACCATCTCAGCATCAGGTTGTAACGCTCCTCTACAAGCCATACAGCTATGGGTCGCTTTAATCACAACTCCCACACCTTCTGTATCTACATGCTTTTGAATCGCCTCTGCAATTTCTTGTGTTAGACGTTCTTGAATTTGCAAGCGTTTTGCAAATGTCTGAACAACACGAGCCAGCTTTGAAATTCCCACAACACGCTTTTTGGGCAAATAGCCAACAGCACAAATCCCGCTAAAAGGCAATACGTGATGCTCACAAAGCGACGTAAACCGTATTCCTTTAAGAGCAATCATTTCATCATGATCAACCTCAAACGACTTACCAAGAATCTCTTCTGGGTCTTCATGATATCCCGCTGTCATTTCTTGCCAAGCTTTGACTACCCGTGCTGGAGTATCGATCAAACCATCACGTGTTGGATTCTCACCAATCCACTGCAACAAACGCACTACAGCATCTGTTGGCCCCCCAGTCCCTCCAGTCTCCTCATCTGTCTCCCACGGAAAGATAATCCAATGTCCTTTTAAGCCTTCTTTTTCTTTGTCCAACAAGACATGAAATGGCTTATTAGGATATTTTTCCTTCCAATACTTACGGGTACGACCAGAGTCGGTCAAATCATCCACAAGGATTTCAGCTTCCTCTGGTGTTCCAACTGCATTACCTGTCGCAGCAGCAACAAAAAATCCCCCTCTCGGAATCCCAAAACACTTTTTACCTTTTGGGATACTGTTTTCTATTCTGCTATAAACTTCTGCCCACGTCATCTTATACTTTTCGCTAACCATCAGAGCACTCCTATCACTTTATGAATCTGAACGCTCAAACGCCAACCAGGGTTGGCTAACACAAACTCAGCTGCTGGTTTGAAGTTCTCTGAACAAGGTTGGATAAAAAAGTGATCGAAATTCGTACTGCGAAATTTTGCGGGATCAATCACGCCATCCATAACCACTTTCAATTCATTACCATGAATAATTGAGAGCTTCGAATAATCTACCTTTGGTTTTGGAGACACAGTAACCCAATCAATTCCTGCTGGAATTGCATTTATATTCGTACCATTGGTTTCAATGGCAATATACCAATCGTTATTTTTGAACAATGTGACCAGCGGTCCCAATTCCTGCAATGTTGGTTCACCACCAGTAATTGTCAGTCGCCTGTTTTTGCATTCTTTGCAAGCAGCTTCAAAAATTTGTTGCTCCGTCAATTCTTCATTGACTGTATTGCGTTGCACTGTGTCACAAAAATCACAATTCAGATTACAACCAGTCAAACGCAAAAAATAGGTTGGAGTTCCTGCCCAAAAACCCTCACCTTGCACTGAATAGAATTTCTCAGTTATTTTGTATAGCATGCAACATTCCCCTCCGACTCTTGGACCACGACTTTAACACAATTCGGTACTTGGTCACATATCCATTTAGCGATATTCTCTGCCGTTGGACGAAGCCCAATAAGAACCCCGTTCAGGTTGACATGGTCAAGCTGGTTCACAATTTTTTTGATTTCTGTAAAATCGACAACCATGCCACAATCGTTAAGTTCTTCTGCCTCACAAGTAACCGAAATGATCCAATTATGTCCGTGCAATATGTTGCACTTGGATTCGTAAGGCAAATCAAGCTTGTGTGCTCCCGCTACTTCACAACGCTTAGTAACACGATACATGTCGCTCCTCCTAAAGATGGTTTTTCCACTCTTTAGCGCGACGGGTAAGATACAAAGTCAACCCCGCACTTTTTCCTGTGGAATGAAGTTTCCAAAAACTGGTACTGCTTAGCATGTTATTAAACGATAACTGAAGTTCAATATCCTCATTTGGAGAAATAAACCCGTCTACAATCATTCGTTTCATTCCGTCTTTCGCTTGAGCATACCCATCAGCAACTTGTTTCTGTGTAGGCCACCAAAGTGCCCTTTCACGCTCACGCTTCAATAGCTCTTTTCTTTGCTTTTCCTTTTGAGCAGCAGTCAGCTTTCTCCTGAGCCTTCTGCGGGACATTCCATATCCTCCATAATTACTGAACCTGGTTGTTGCCTCAGTAACAGAGTACTTTCAAGCCATTTCAAATGTTCACCTGGTACTTTGTCTTTGAGTTGCTCGATTACTCGCTTATCACTTGACGAGATTTTTTCAGTCCATGTTGACTCTTTTCCAGCCATTGGCACATGGTAACAAATTGCATCATGTATCCCAACACAACCAACCTTTTCGGCTATACGAGCAGTAACATAAACATCCTCGCCAGTCTCTCCAGAAATTGATTCGTAGCCATCGCAATTAGCTATCCACTCTTTAGTTTTTACCAAACAACAAGCAGTATCACACCATGGCATTTGGACATCTCTCTCGCGACAACAATTCATCAAATTCCAGTCACCTTCTCCCCATGGTTTATGACGAGTGATATCAAGCTTCACACCACCAACCATTCCCACCTCATATTGAGCTGCCCCATCCACAAGTTTTTTGAGACAGGTATGGTTCGCAAAAGAGTCATCATCCACAAACCATGTCCATACTGTCTTTGATTGCATTGCCAACCAATTTCGGCCCTCATAAGCGTGTAGCATATCTGGACCACGATAAATCTCGATTGGAGCAAAACGAGCATAATCCGCAATCACTGTATTATTCCCAAGATTTCCGTCTTTGCTAACATCCAATACAACAATACGAATTGGAGGATAGGTTTGGTTTGTAATGCAATGTAGTGCACCCAATGTTACATAGTCTGCACGAAAAGTTGCCATCACAGCAGTTACTGCATCCATTACTATCCTCCTTGAGGCTTTTGCACAATCCATGAAGGAATTTTGACAATAGGCTCTATCGTGTCTTCTGGAGTAACATAAATCTTGAGTTTTTCTCTTGCACAAAATTCATCGACTGCCTTAACCACTCCTCTTTGGACACCAGAAGGCTCCGTGTATTCCTCGTAGTCATGCCCACCTATCAATCCAAGAGGAGCAAGTTTTGGATACCATGTTTCAATATCCTTTTTGACACCTTTGTAGGTGTGGTCGCCATCAACGAAAATGAATGTAAAATGACCATTGGGAAATTGACTTGCGGCATCAGCAGAAAATGCTTTGATGACTTCCACGCGGGGGTTTCCTTCAAATCGTTCACGTGTCAGATATTCTGTATGCCGAATCACTTCTAAACTCAGCTCATCCGAATTGATGCTGGGATCACCTACCTCACACATATCCCAACAATCAATTAGATACAGCTTTTCTATCATGCCACAACCCAATAATGACTGTGCATAATAACCACATCGAACTCCTACCTCAGCTGCTTCCCCCCGCAAGTTGAACTTGTTCAGAAGAATTGTGAAGTCTTCACGGACATGAATATCTTTGAAAACATGTTCATTAAGAATCATTCTCGGCTCCGATAACACTAAATGCTCCAGTCGATAGGGACACCAATCGGGTGGGTCCTTCAAAACACTATTATACAAATGGTCCAGTACACTGCCTTCACGTGGGATCACAGCTGCGGGACATTTAACAGTATCTTCTTCATCCCAGCGAGCATCATCAGGCCAACGCCAAACCTGCTTCCAATCATTCCAACACCTTTTACAAACTTGCTTTTTCATTGCGCAAATACTGGATCAACTGTTCCGTTACGTTCAAAAGCTGTTTTCCGCATAAAACAAGGTCCACACTCACCACAATGTTTTTCCTCATCTCGATAGCAACTCCATGTCACATCAAATGGAGCATCAAGTTCCAAACCAAGCTTTACAATCTCATGCTTCATCAAATTACCAACCGGAGCAACTATCCGTAAATTGTACCCATCAGACACCGCATAATTCAAAACGTTATCGAGCAGCACTGTCATTTGCTCTTCGTTATCGGGATAGGCTCCGCTCTCCTCTAAATTGTTTCCAAGTGCAATACAGTGATAGCCATTCGCTTCAGCAAAAGCTGTTGCATGAGCCAGCATTAAAAAGTTTCGAGCAGGCACCCATTCATGAGCAAATTCGGCTCCAGCAATCCCATCAGCAATTTTGCTACCTTTAGACAGAATCGGACTGTTGCCTTTCATCTCGGAATAATCAACAGTCAAAAAATGGTAAGTACAACCCAAACGTTCTGCTATCTTTGGAATCAATGCAGCTTCACGAGTTTGAGCGGTGCAACCATACTTGAAGTGTAACAAACAGACATCCCAACCATCACGCACAAATTTCGTTGCTACACACGTACTATCCAAACCTGCGCTGGCAATAATGACTGCCCTTTTTGCATCTTTCCTTTCAATCTCACGCACAATACGAGTCCGTAAATCCATTACTGTATAGGGTGGTAGTTGCACAGGAGCTTGCCCAAACGGAAGAATCTCTTCAAAATGACGTGCCATACTACTAAAGTAGATTGCCTCACCGTAGGGCGACCAATAATGAATCGGTTTGTAGTTGTTAGCAAGAAAAACCGTGCCCTTTCCAGTACATGCAATAGCATAAGAGCCTTTGATTCTTCTCAACGACTCAACAAATGCATCAACGCCATGATTCCGATCAAGAATGCGAGGCAAAACCATGGTATCAATTTCGCCCGGTTTTACACCCAACTCTTTATCATTCGCAATAGTACCATTATGCACTAAGCCATCATAGGGCTGCAATTTCGATTTTTCAAGTTCGGGTGTTGGAGTTGCTCTCCAGTTCCCTAAAAACGCATAATATTCGTCACCTAAATCAAATCGCTCAATACGACCACCATCACGACCTCTGTCCTTAGCGTGTTCTTGGATTGGCCTCAAAAACTTTTTCTCGTCTACAAGACGACCAAAAGCTCCGAATATGCTACACATCATAATTTCTCCCTCACTCAAAAGCTGTAGACAAAGATAAGGGCTTCCTTTCACTCAAAGAAATGATACACTTCTTAGAAGGCAACCAATCAATCCTGAACAACCCATCTGCCTCACGTTCTGCTTTACCTTCTGGATACCATTTCTTTCCCCGGCCTTTGAGCGAGGAAGCCCGTACATTGAACAACTGAAAACTGGAATGGTACATATCCCATGTAGCAGATTGAATAGAAGGAATGGCAATCTGGAAATGGAGTGGTTCAGCTTCGCTTGGAGCAATTTCCCAATACAGAAAACCTGGATTCAAAATCTCTTGACGCATCAGACTTCCAAACCGATCATGTAACCGAATCTTTGACCCAATTATCACAATCCAATCAGTTGGAGTAAATTTCTCTAAAGCATCGTTAATGGCTTTACCTTTGTCAAAAAAGTCTTCTTCCATACAACACTCTGATATTATGTACAAAGCGTTATGCTCATTGCAAAGTCTATCCATCCCCACAACTTCATTTGGCACAACCACTACAAAGTCATCAAAATGCTGTCTGTTAACAGCAAGGGAACGAGTAATATCAAGAAGATTCCCATCACATGCCAATATGCAATCCAACTTTTTTGGCCTGATTGTTTTGGACTCATTAGCAATACGACGTGAACGGTCATCCGGAGGCAAAAACCAATCCACATCAGGGTGCCAGTCTTTGTAGTCTTCTATCTTATATTTTCCCACATCAAAGACTTTAACCTTGCCCTTCTTGATTTTGCCTGAACCTAATTTCTTAAGCCGTTCATAGTTACCTGGTGACACATCGTCAATTTCTTCAACTGCTATACGGCGTGGCATAGGCATAGCTGCACCACAAATATTGCACCACTTTAATTGATCACCAAACTCATCTGGCGTTCTCTTCCACCAACCAGGTTCAATAGGCCACCCACCTGGTCCATCAAATAGTAAATCAAGCTGAGCAGCGACTTCACAAAAGAATGCACCTTTGACAGTAACACAAGCCGACCAGTTGTTTTGCACCCAGCAATTATCAATCAGCTTTTTCTTCGTTTCTTCTGGGATAGGCAATTCTTCAGACGCAATCAACAAAGGAGTGTGAAGACCTTGATGATTATGATCATTGATACCTTGGAAACAAAACACTTCTTGGATACGCTCAAAGAACTCATAATACTGTTTCGTTAGCGATGTAAACAGACAGCTTCTTTCACGCCCAATAGTCTTTTCAAGATAGTCCATGTACTCAGGAAAGAGAGGAGCAATGGTTGGCTCTCCACCACAAAGCCCCATTTGAGATGGGTGATCAACAAGCGAATCTACTGCTTTTCTGAACGTGTCCATGTCCATAAAAACAGGTTTTTTGTGACCACAAAATCGGGTACAGTTTGAACACTGAAGAGGACATGCATTAGTCACATCAATCACAATCGTATTATGTGTCGCCGGAGACCTCATTCACATTCTCCTTCTTGGAAAACTCTGGGAGAGGTTCGTTCAAATCATCGAGCTCTTTCATCTGCTTACGCCACTTGACACGAGCACGATTTTCAAGGTCAAGAAAAAACTCAACCTCGCTACGCAAATTTTGTTTGCTGCCACGTACGCTCAAATTTCCGAACTGGCTCCAACTTCCAAAAGCACAAGGTCCTGTTACCCAATTTGTAGAATCCCATGAGCTGGCAGGAAATCTAAGCACATAACTTTTACTCGTCGTTCCAAATACATGGACCCGTTTGGGCCAAATACGAGCAAAACACTGTTCAAGCCATCCTACAACTTCTTTTGGTCCCATTGGAATTCCAACCAAACCACCTAATGCAATTTTAGGGTACGTCTTTGTGATATGTGTGAGCGCGTGTTCTGGTTCACGCGTATGATAGCATGGGATTGCTGGCACACCTGCTTCCCACATCTTTTCACAATTCACTATGCTTGCTTTCCAATCACCAATTACATCCAACGCAAAAATTTCTGTAAGTGTCGGATCAGTAGCCATTATCTCCAAACAAAACTCAATATACTCTTGCAGATCAATTACCATACCAGAATTGAAAGCAGAGAATGCACCAGAATCCATAGCCCAATCCCGATAAGTATTCGTATCCCTCGTCTCCATAAACTTTCTTACCGCAGGAAACGATACAAGCAAAGATGGTTTCTCTGATGCGTTTTCAATACCAGGAGTCGAAGTCGAGTCCCATGTAGCAGTAGCCAAACGCAGATAAGGAGGCCGTCTTTCGCTTTTTTTCAAAGATTGACCAAGCACTATTTCTGTCATGGCACTTCCTCGCAAATCACACTAACACAAATCCCATCAGAAAGTGTACCGTCTTGTTTGACTTTTCGCACTCTTGATATGGCATTGCGAACTGTTGGATAATCTTCCTTGTCTACAATCAAAGGCTTAGGCTTTTCAATTTGAAACTGGTCCAACATTCCATCAACAGCATCGGGAGGCGTCCAATCCTCAAGCGTCAAATCTTCAATCAGGTCAGGTGCCAAAACCGTATCGTTAATGTCTATGTTGGCTTCTTTGAGTTCAAACAACAAGTTGGACAGCTTCTCCAAATCATACTTACCTGAAGCATCCTTGCTGTTGAGTGCTATGTTAAGCGTTTTTTCTTTCGCACTGTTTGGTTCGACATTAATCCACGTAATGTCATTTTCATGTACCCAGTCTTGACCAAGTGCTTCCAAAGCTTTAACTCTTTGGTGGCCTCCAACAATACGATTTCCTTGCCTGTTAACTGTAATGCTGGTTGCAAGTCTATAACCATTACGCTCCTCCAAAGGGAATGCATTGGTATGCTCTCTGATGGAAGTCTTCAAGCGCTCCATTTCATCTTCAGTGATAATGCGCGGGTTGTAATCCAACGCTACCAATGTGCTAATTTTGATTTGCTTCACTATGCTGCTCCAAAAAATGTTCACATGCTATTCGCACACAAGTCGACTCGGATAGCTCCTCGTCATCCTTCACAATACGAATACGCTGAACTGTATTGTCTACCATTTCTCGCTGCTCTTTCGTCAACTCAATCAACACTTGACCTTCTTCAAGACCTGTTTCTCCACCACCTTTACCCGGCTTCTTTTCTGGCCATGTACCTGCCATTAATGGCTCGATTACATAATCTGCCAACGCTGTCAAATCGACATTCAAACCAGCGTCATGAATTTCATGCAACAGCTCAGAAAGTTTTTTGTAATCGTAACTACCAGCTGCATCTTCACTGTTTAGCGCAATATTCAAAGTCTTTTCTTGAAGACTTCCCGGTTCCAAATCAACCCAAGTTATGTCATCATCATGAACATAGTCCTGCCCCAATGCTTGTAAGGCAACAACTCTTTGGTGACCTCCGACAATGCGATTTCCTTGTTTATTGATTGTGATAGTCGTAGCTAAACGAATTCCTTGTGCCTTATTGTCCACACTTTCAGAGTGCTCTTTGATAGATAGCATCAAGCGCTTTAATTGCTCATTTGTAATGATGCGTGGGTTGTAATCAACAGGGTGCAAATCACTAATTTTCATTGTCATCCACCGACAAAAAGAGTTCACATATCTTCACTAACGCCTTTGCACTGGTATCAAGCTCAAAATCCAGTTTCGCTTTCCGAATAGCTTCCAAAACAGTATTTCGTTGATCCTTTGTTACTGCGTACGAAAGAGGAAACAATTCTGGCAGGGGAGTTGTGCCATCTGGAGGTGGTTGATCGGCGTCTTCCTTCAAATCTCCCTTGAACATATCAGAAGTCTGATGCTCTGGTTCAAACTCTGGCTCAAGCTCGGGCTCTGGTTCGCTACCTACCACACCTGTTGTGGTTTCTGTTTTTACATCAGAGCTCACAACCAAACTTTCCGCCGATTTTGTTTCAGTTGTTTGCTCGTGCTCTAAACCTTTCGAAATATCAAGCTTCGGAGGTTCAATATGCAACAACCCAAGTGTCTCGTACAATGCTTCATCATCAAGCTTAATATCGCCCAGTATTTCGTTTAGTTTTGTAGCATCCCATGACCCTTGTGCTTTCTCACTATTCAGAGCAATGTTCAACGCTTTTTCTCGGATGCTATCTGGCTCCAAATCAACCCATGTAATATCATCAGAATGAATCCAATCTTGACCAAGAGCTTCCAATGCTTTGATGCGTTGACTGCCACCGACAACACGATTACCATTCTTATTGACAGTTACTGTCGTAACAAGTCGAAAACCTTTGCCACGCTCTTTTTGCGGAATAGCTACGGTGTGCTCTTTGATACTGAGTTTGAGATACTCCAACTCAGTATCAGAAATCGTGCGTGGATTGTAAGGCAAAGAAACCAGCGAGGAAAGTTTGATTTTCTTCATGATTTGGCTCTCATAGTCATGTAATAACATAATGCCATGGCACCTAAGCAATTGTACAGAATTAGGTGCCTATGTCAACAAAAAAACTTCAGGCTTTTTAACCTATAGCAGAATATAAAAAAATTATTTCAACGGTGACAATCAACAGGTATGAATTTTCTTTGCGATAGGAGTGCTCTAATTTCCTCAAACGAAACAGGCATGAAACTCCAACGATCAACCCCTACATCCGTAGAAAACAAATTTTCATCGTCAGGAAGCGTCCCATGAGAATGCCCGTAAAGCTGATATGAACCGAAGTGAGATTTATCCCAAACCCGCATAGCATAATGACATAGGACAATATCCTGTTCACCCACCTTAATTCGCTTTAGATCACGTTTTTCAACAAATCCATTGGCTTTACGAACTGCTGCTTTATCATGAGTTCCCAAAATGAGGTGAACCTGTCCATTCAGTCTCTGGAGCAGTTTTTCAACCGTTCTGGACTCACGCGCCCAGGCAAAATCACCCAAATGATAGACTGAATCACCTGGACAAACTTTCTTGTTCCAGTTTTCGATGATTGTCTCATCCATCTCACGCACAGTTGTAAACGGGCGTTTACAATAGCGTATAATGTTCTCGTGGCCAAAATGGGTATCTGCGGTGAACCAAATCTCACTCATTTCTTCTTCTTTCTCTTAGGCATACATCGAGGACTAACCGTTCCAATCGTTTTCCTACCAAGCAAATTACAAACAGCAACATATGGGCAGTCTTTGTAATGCTGATGTTTGGCTGGCTTGTTTTTCTGACGCAAAGCTTTCTTCTTGCCACAAAACAGGCATGTATGATAACCCACAAATGCTCCAGAAATTGGGTCTCTGACATGACTGTACTTCAGTGTGAATGCCTTTCTCACAAAACGTCTCAACAGCTTCTCGGATTCTGATACCTTCATTGTTCTTTCCTTTCTTAACGTGTCCTTTGCACTTCAACAACACCTTTTTTTCCAACAGAGATGTGTCGCAAAATCTTTCCTGTCTTGCCAATCCGAACTCGATGCAACGTGTCATCTTTCGTGTAGTAAATAAAGACGAAAGGTCCTTTGTATCCCTTTTTACGCTTATCGTCCTTGAAGAATATAGGACCCATACAAGTAAAGTCGAAAGTGGGCTCTTGAGAAATATTCCTGACCACCTCAAATTGCTCCTGGGTCATCTTCGTTGAACGAATGTACATCTCTTGCCTGTGCTGCTTTAAGTGTGACATTCTAAAGTGTGTCAAATGTGTCATGCTGATCTCCTTGCGAAAGTTGTTTGTTGTTTATATAACAGCGAAGGAGTGTATTTCAGCTACTCAATCATTTGAAAAATCAGCTCTTCCAATTCCTCAACAGAATCAGCTACGGGAAATCTTTTGTCGTCTGGTTTGATTACCCACCCATAGCTCACTCCAATAAAATCTACATACGCATTGTTTGCAGCTTCATAATCAGAAATGTCATCACCAACCATGATGCAATCTTCATAAAATCTCGTAATATCACGTAATTGTTTGTTTTTGCTGTCAAAATGATCTTTGCTTCGTATTATGCTAAACATCCCAACAGCATCACCAAGTACATTGACTATGTTAACCAACCGGTTTGATGAAGCAATACACAGATCAGCTCTGCGATAAAGCTTCATCAGCAAAGCTTTCATCCCTTCGAAAAAAGGACACTCGTAATTAACAAACAAAGCTCGATAATCGGCAATAAGCTGAGGTATCATGTCAAGAGGAAATCCTGCATTCTCAAGAAATTTCTCCATAGGTGCTCCCAAGATTTCTTCCCGACTTCTTTCAGGCAAAACAATTCCATAATGCTCAGCTCTATCGTGACAAAATTGCACATGAGGACCAAATGAATCCACCAACGTTCCATCAACATCAAACGCAACAGCTTTAGAATGTGGCATTCTGTGTCTCCATCAAATGCTCTAAAACGAATGGACAGCTTTGTGGAGGATTTGAATCTATTCGAACATTCGACATCACACACCAGCACTGTGCATTCATATCCCAGAGCTTATCAAAATCCAAAAGTGGGGGACTGACTTCTTTGTTTTTCCTGCTGTCAAAACACTTTCTGCAAACGTGCTTACTAAGCATAGTCAAATCTTCCGGACTTGTTGCTTTCGTATGGATTTCGCCATCATATTGCACAAAAATTAAATGCTTATTCCATGAAGAAATTCGACCAAACTCCACAATTCCAAATCGGGGAGCATAAATCACTCTTCGTCCTACATGGCCTTTCTTCAATAGGCCAATTAACATATCAAATTTCCATCACATCGAAATTGTGTATATCACCAGTAAAAAACCCATCCCTAAAAAGAAACTGATTTCCACACCACCTTCCTTCCATAGTGCCACCCATCAAGCAATGACGATGCCCATGTTCATCACCTCTATGAATCCTCACAAGCAAATAGTTTTTGAACTTGAATTTCGAAAAACCATTAACAAGCAAATGTTCCAAGAAATAAGGGCAAAAATCTGGCGGAGGTTTGTGAATGTTGTTACAATGTCGTTGTTCAGGAGATAATCGGGGAGGACAAACAATTCGTTCAGCATCACGCCATGCATGATCATCCCACCATTCATTATGGTATAGTCTGCAACGTTTACAAACTGCCTTGCTCAATTCCATTTTGAAGCGCGATCAAATGTTCAAGCTCATAAGGACAACCACGAGGAGGTCTTTTGTCAGTAAAAGCAATAGTCCCTGCCGAACAACATATTGCTCCTTTTTCCCAATCTATCTCGTCACACCGATTCCAATTTGCCACAGATTTCTGGCAGCAAGCTTTGCAAATACGCTTGTCAAGCATCAACACTTCCTTGGGTTTCCAACAGGTGTTCGAGGTAGTATGGGCAATGAGCAGGAATTGGAGCGTCTTTTCGTAACAAAAGTTTACTGTAATAGGCATAAGGTTTCCGACCATCTTTGATGCAATTCCATTCATCCGTCCAAAGATGGAACCATTCCCACCCTCGATGACCCCAGCATTGTTGACAAATTTTTTTACTCAACACTCTTGTGTTTCTAACACGTGCTCAGTAACGAATGGACAGTTTTCCGGAACTTCACTGCCTCTTACAACACACGAAAGAATGAAATCTCTCGGTCCAGTTAGAGGGTTCAAACCGCACCACCACATTCTTTTGACTTCAGCTTCCAAATTGATACTCCTTGGTGCAAAAGGCAAAACTACTCGTGTCAAGGCAATGTACCGCTGCCTATCCGCGTCTCTCAAAACCTTGTAATAGCTACATTTTTTGCAGATTCGTTTGCTAAGCATATTCCATCAAATGCTCTAAAGTTATGGGTGGGTCATCAAACCGCCAATCTAAATAACCACTTCCCTCCCACAATGTCATATCCGATGTCCAGTTTTTAACACCTACTGGACAATCGACAAAATTCCCATATTTCCATTCATGCCCAAAGTTGGTCATTCTTCCATCGCCGTACCGCCCTTTGTCTCTTAGCTTTCTAAGCTTGCATTTTTTACAAATGCTCCTATCCAGCATTTTGCACCCCTACACAGAGCAATGCTTGACGAATCTTTGTCAGATACTCCAAAACCTTCTCGTATCCCCAAGCATGAATGCATGTCTCATCTTTGGTAACATTCTCATCAGCAAACAACTCAGCCAAATTCAAACCAACATCCAAGTTAATACTAACAACACGCTTTCTCCAGCCAATCGTAAATTTGCCAAGTTCCGTCTGAAATTCAAACCACGGAGCACAATAATCGCAATCGCAATACCCGCTTGGAATGGCTTGAATCAAGAAATATTCAAAACCAGCCTTCTTGAACACCCTGGTGAAATCTGCACGTACATCATGCTCATGCATAAGTTTGTAACACTTCCTATGATAGAATCGAATCACAAAAGCTCCTGCTTCATCTCCTTCTTCAATAACCCGGCTATCATCTACTTTTTCAATCCAACCGAGTTTGTTTCTAACCTCTTTTCTTTCCCACTCTTTTTCAGAGTGCGGGTTTTTCAATGTCAAATCAATATGCTTGTCATTTCGAATTTCCTGCATAACTTGATAAATTGCATCTCGCTTGGCAGCATAATGCTGTTTGGCTGCCTTAAAACTCTCACCCCAAAAAGCAGCAAGTGAGATTTTTTCGGGTTCATCCATTACCAAAAAATCCCAGCAGTCATCAAGTGTCCATTTTCTACCACAAAATGCACAGGGAATATCAGGGTGCGGAATATGAGGACTCATGCTCCACCAGTGAGCATCCGATTCGCCAGATGCTTCCGCAAGCATGCTATACTCTTCTACTGTACATACTGGTGGGACAAGAATACGCTTCTTCACTTGCGACACTTGACCATGCTTGTCCAACCTCCATAAACCTAACACAACAAATTCACTTGAGGAAGGATTCTCTCGGCGTGCCTTAACAAGTTTGTGCAAGTCTTCGAGGCTTGTGAGTCTTTTTTTGATCTCTTCTTTCTCGTCGCACCACATCCCAATTCTCCTTTACCGCTTTTTCCAATAAGTCCAACAAAATTTCCTTTATCGTTTTTGACATACACACTGAGCAATAAGTATATCGTTTAGGAAAGTGGCGACTCATTTGTTGAATGATTACACGTTTTTTCTGAGGAAGTTTTCCACAGCACTCACAAAGTTTTGTCATGCGAAGTGTGGCCTCTTCAACCCATATATCAATTTGGTAAGCTCCCCAAATGTGTTTCTTTTTTGCCATTTCAAACCTCAAACTTTACTGTAACCGAGTCTTTCATCTTCACATTATCTCCCAATGCTCTTTTATTTCCTCCCGGTTCTTTGAAACTTTTGTATCCTTTACTATCCAGTTTCCACGACTGACTAAAAGAAAACCTTGCTTTATCCAACAAATCCTTTAACTCAGATAAACGCTCAGGAGTTACATTGACAGCAATAGAAGCCCTTACTGCACTATCAAAAGTGCCTTCAGCAAAAGCCTCTTCAAAAGCCTTCTCATCTGCATCGCCATCAAACTCCAAACTGAAACTTGTTTTGCGAGTTGCAAGGGCATTAGCAACATTTCCTTCCAAACGCAAACTGGTTTCTCCCTCTTCAAACTTCTCATTTGCAGTCCGAGTTACTGTCGCTCTGATACCAGCTAACTCTACCTCAATATTCTTGAGTTCTTGATCTTTCTTTGCTCCATCATCAATTAACTTCGCAACAGAAGCATCTACTGACGCAGTCCGAACTTTCTTAGCCATTTTATCCTCCTAATAACCCTCGTTTTACCACGTATAAGAACGCTTTCACTCGCTTTAATAGCAATGAGTTTCTTTGGTTTCTTGATCTTCACATTCAATCGGATGAATTCCAAACTCCGGAAATGATCCGCTCTTTAATTGGTCAAGAAAATCTTGGTAGGCTTCCTCAGAGACTTCAGCAGCGTCATTTGAATCAGATTCGACTTGCGTACAATGCAAAAACTCAATGACCCATCGATAACGCTTTGGTTCACTCATCTCAGCGTATCCAAAATCAAATCACGCAGTTGGTCACTTCCAAGCAACCACTTTTGGTTCCTACCATCATGTTCTGGCCTGCGTGCCAACCTGCGGCAAATTGCATGTCGAATGTCTTCCGGAATTTCTTTGCTGACAATGAACTCTTGGAAATTTCTGATCCTTTGCTGAGTTTGATCTGTCTCCTCCATTACCATTGTTGCAAACAGCCGTTCACAGGTAACACCAAGAATATCCGTTCGTGGTTCCTTGCGATTCATCAGCTTCTCAATACGCTTTTTGTATCCTTTCTTTCCATCAAGGATATCCAGCGGCTCAATTACGTCCTCCATTTCACGAGTGCAGAAAATGAAAAACGCATTGATTGTCTCTTCATCCAACAGACTACGTGCGTGCGTCGCAACGTCCTTACGAATGTTTCCATCCACATCTTGCAAATCGTCCACCAGTGTCAGATATTGAAAGAACTCTGACAACGTTCGAGGGTTAGTAAGCTCTTTACCACACATCATTTCTGGATCGTACAGCAAGAATGAAATTCCTCTTGCATCAAGCTTCTGACTTGTTGCCCATTCCGCCCACAGTTTTGAATCTTCTTTGAGAGTAATGTGCTTGATACGAGTCAGAATAGCAGGATCGATTGTCGTAACGAGATAGCTTTGTTCATCAGGATTTCCAGTCAGAACGATATTGCATCCCGGAGGCAATCTCCAGCTAATCATTCCGTAGTTCTGCAAAAGCTGCATAATGCCTTTGATGATACGCAATGACGATCTGTTCCAGTCATCCAGCAAAAGAATAGCCGGACCTGGTTCAAGAGGCACCCAATCTGGTGGAGCCATTACTGTGCGTGGAGTAACATCAGAATCGATCACCCATCCATCTTCTCTGAACGCGATAATCGTCTGTTCTTTCTGAGGCACCCACCGATCAGTACGCTTTGAATTTGGCCCTTTGCCCTCCACTTTGTACATCAGGAGGCAATCCATTGGAATGCCGTGCAAATCTCCCATCTCCTCGCACTGAGCAATTGGAACATCCCTCACATCCCAACCATCAAACTGCTTGCCTCGCCATGTAACTGGCTGTCCTCTCAAATCCTTGACGCAAGCAGTCTTGCCAATTCCTGGATGTCCCCAAATGCACTGAGCAAATCGAGGCTTGTTTGCTTGTTCGTTGAGATCATTCAGGCTGAAATTTGTAAGCAAAAACTGCGTGACCTGATCAATTTTGACTTGGTCACCATAACATCCTGCATATCCTCTTTCGTACTCATTCAACTTCTTGTCTTTTTTCTTTGACATCGCTATCTCCTCAACAACAGTTTGTCTTCACGAGTTGTTATATCGTTCTGCTCGACGTAATTAACGTGTTTTTCAATTTTACTTTGAAAATATTTTCTCTAATGTATCCACCCCCTCTACAATGGGTTCAATTCGTGATCTTTCAAAACGTCCACCCCACCCCAGCACTCGATCAAGCCAACGATCAGGACCAAACCCCCTCCATTCTACATCGCAAGTCTTCGGATTGACTTTCGTTACAATATACCAAGCCCTACCGTCAGCAACTGGAAGGTAGAACAATTTGTTTTTCTTCAACCCACTTCCAACAGTTTTGGAAAGTTTGCGAGCTTCGAGCCAGCAACGATTTACATAATGATCAAATTCAGTTCCACCTTCGGTAATCTCTCCTGTGCGAAAATCCTTGACAGGATAATCTCCATAAGGAATCTCTGTGAGTTTGTTCGCTTCGATTTCGTAGAGCTCTGGCAGGATCGCATGCTCAACAAAGACGTTGCCTTTAGCTGCTTTGATTCCGTCATGCTTTTCGCCTGTGACAATACCGAAATGCCAATTGCCTGAATCATCTTGCCATTTCACTTGACGCACGAGTTAACCCTCCTTTTTTGTTCCGACATATTGCTGCAAGTATGGTTCTGCCATATCCCATGGCATAATTTTGCCTTGTTGGTCAGGGAAAATGATACGTAAAACTCTTCTGCCATTGTCTTCCGCTTCGACCAACCTTACTTGAAAATTACAAATCACTTCATCCAACACAGAGCCATGTTGAATATCCTCACCTGCCTTGATTCTGTTAGCAATTGTCGCAGCAATCGTATGAGCATCGTCGGGAGGCAAAGGCATGACAATCTGCAAATCTTTTCCTTCCGGCAAACCATGAGTGTGATAATTATACCTTGTTGGCGTAGTCGAGTCACCGCTTTGTATGATGTGAGAATACCAACCATGTTTTTTCAAACATTCCATTTCCCATGCTTTTGCATCACCCAACGATTCCTTACCCGAACAAATGTCACATTCGCAATCATCAGACATTTTACTCCTCCTCATCCAATTCGAAACGATCAGAAAAGCACTCCTTCGGCTGACCAAACTTGTCGTACACAACAACCAACTCAGGCTCACCAAGATTTGGCAGCAAAGATTTCTCATCGAAATCATACCCGAGTCCAATATCGAAATGTTCTTCCAAGCCCATGTTGTTAACACAACGCATCACCAAACGTGTTTTCGACCACTCTTTGAAAGCAGAGCACTGAACATCGACATCCTTGTCCGATACTCTGTTAGAACAGCTGTTGAATTTCATGCAACTAAGGCAACGATTCATTTCTTCCTCTGAACAATCTTTGATTACGATTCGTTGTATTTCTTTTGAACCACACGCCGAATTTCGTGCTCCCTTTTTGAAAGCTGTGATTTCAAATCTAAAAGCACACCACGTGCGGCTTCACGTTTCTTCCCCAGCATCTCTTGGTTTTTCTTGGTAGGTCGGGTGTGGTTTAGCTCTGTCAGTTTTTTGCTGGCCGCATCCATTTTCTTTCTCAGACAAACTAACTGCTTGTCCTGTTCCAGCAATTTCTTCTCATCGGCATCCATCTTGGCTCTCTTTTTTTCCCGCAAAAGAGATTCTCGTTTGGAGTGGCTCTGCAACTCCTTTTGTATGGCAGCCGCCTTGTGAACCACTTGCTTCGCCGACATCCTTGGGTTGGCTCGTATTACCTGCCCAACCAGATACTCCAAATACCAACCATCGTAATACATCAGTTACCTCCTTTTTCTTTTTCCTCTAAGCCAACATCATGTCTTGCCAAAAGGGTTCCGCAATGTGGGCAGTGCAAATGCTTGCTTCCCTCAACATAAGAAACAAGCTTCTCTTCCTTAAGCCAAATGTTGCACTCAGAACAAAAAATTTCCATCTTACTCCTCCGGTTCAATAGGCTCATCCACATCAGCTTGCGTGTAACCCGTAAGAATAATAGATCGATATTTGCTCAGTTTCTGTTCTTTGCAATCAGGACACACACGCTCAAGAGGAATGCCTTGTGCATCGTTTTCCCACCATGACTCTTTTCCTGAACCACAAGGACACTGATTCTTTTTGTGTGGACAAATGGAATCACACTCACCAACTCCGAGTATCCTGACAATTTCACACTCTTCATAGCAATCAGGAAAAGGAACATCCTTGAGTTCAGCAGCTGTTTTCATCGGTCACCCTTCGTAATCCGTGTGTTCTCTGCTGATCTCCAAAAACCCGCCATCAACCGCTACAACAGAAAGATGACGTTTCACAAACTCAAAATGTTCAGCGTCCCAATCAAAAAAACTATCACCCGTAATGATTTTTGCTGCTTTTTCGATTGCTTCCTTTTCGGACTTTGCTTTGACTAAACCAAGTTTGACAAAGCCATCGACATAGCCTGCTTCCTCTTGGTATTTCGCTAAATAAATCACAACACACCTCCTACGCAATTTCGACTCTGCGTACTCGGTTGTCGTAGTATTCGTTCCGCTTTCGATCTTCCGCAGTCTGAAAACCTTTGCCATTACAGCGATAGCACTTACCCGAATGTTGCGGCACTCCATTGATGATTGTACCCCAAACATAACGACCCGTACCACCGCAGTCCTGACATTTGACTTTCTCTTCCTTCTTCCCTTCATAGAGCTCCGGTGCAGGTTTTTGACGCACGTTCGGTGCAGTATTTCTCATCGACCGTTCACGTGCAATTTTGATCACCTTCCACACCCGTGATTTGACTCTCTCCTGCCAATTTGGAACTCGATAGACCCGCAGTGACTTCACCAGACCTCGGTTGCGCTTGACATCCACTGCGCAAATGCGAATCGCATCCGCACCTACCTTACGGCAACCAAAATCTTTGCTGATCGAGCTATATACCCGAACCACAACTCCGTCTCGTTCTGGCACAGCCCAATCGAAAACGTGCTCGTGCACATTGGCAACATCCACTTCCTTCCAACCCTTCTCTTCCTTCAACAGTTCCTTCACTTCATTGAGTTCAATTGCAACGTAGCGTGCAGCCATTTCTTGCCCTCCAGCAAATAGAAATTGTTCTTCAATTATTTAACTGGAGCAAGATAGGAATGCCAACAGTTTATTTGATTTTTTTGACGATTGCTTTTCCATTATCATCTGCTACATGCCATGCACTATTTGCTGTGGAATGCATTATCTCATGGTGGGAACACATAACCATTTGTAAACCAAGACGGCGAGAAACCTCGCCAACAAATTCAGCTACGCGCTCAATCCGCTCTGTCAAATCCATATATTTCCAAGGTTCATCTAACAAACAAACTCTATCCGTCTGCCGTGATGCCAAAAGCACTAACAACCTCAAAGGGACACTAATCGTATCTGAAACTCCACCACCATGCAGATTCATACCAGTACGAACTTCTCCGTCAGCCGTCTTTCTGACCAACTCTATCTCCATCGAACTGCGATTGTTCTTCACATCATAAACCAATTCGACTCTATAGCTGGGACCGTAAATCAATGCCAATGCTTCAGAAACGATTTTTTCGATCTGAGATTTCATTACTCCACGGCGTGTATTTGCAACGTCTTCAAGAAACTGAAGTGCTTCCTGTCCAATCTCCAATTGAGTAGTACACTCAAGAATACGCTTGGCATTTTTCTCAATCTGTTTGTCCAAAGCCTCATTTTCTACCTTGAGACGAAACAAGTCCTCTTTGCGCGATTTTAGCGCTTCTTCAACAATTGCCAATTTGGACATGACGAATCTCCTTTTCAAACAGTTATATCAGATTCGCCTTTCGTTTTCAAAGTCTTTTCCAATTTGTTCCACCAATAAAATACAAGCCTTTGTCTTTTTTGAGAACGCCATTCTTGACTTGACGACTCAAAACGGTTGAAACACTGTGTGGATTGAAACCGTACCCTTCAGCCACCTTAACAATTTTTCTTGGTGCTATGCCTACTCCATTGCTATTACGGACGATTTCTATCACAGTATCGGTAATTGGACTTTGCTGAACCTGTTTTGCACAAAGAAGCCTTCTGGCAATAGGTCCTTTTGGTTCGGAAAAACATTGCACAACATCTGGAATTACAAATGATTTCGTAAAGTGTGCAAGCTTTCGAATTGGTTGACCGTTCTTCCACACTACAAAAGCATAGGCTATGCATTGGTACAATCTTATCCCGGTAATCTTCTCAACACTCCCACCTGATATTTGTAATTTTGGATTTTGCAATAGTTCGCGAAGACGCCAACGTGGGTCTGTCTCAGTTTTCATTCCTGCACCCGTTATAACCATATTCCAGAAAGACCTCAAATCTTTTGGAAAATATTCGTAGGTCAAGAACATCATTGCAATGGACTCTTTCCACCAAGCATGCTTTTTGTTGGATTCGCATTGACCCAACAGCTTCGCAATCGCAAGCACGTACTTGTTTTTCTTGCCAAGAGCTTCTTTGGCCAACTCATTGACAGACTCAGACTCTGACTGCGGTTTGAATTCGCTCGCACGAATCCGTCTTTTGGAATTCCAAATATCTTTCATGAGAAACTGATTAAACCCATTCATGATTTTTTCCAAAGACTTCGGATCGTCAATCTTTTTCAACTGCTTAGTTTTATACAACCTGCCTTTGATTTTGTCTGACTTTGTGCGCCGCTTCATCTCATCAACCAAATTATACAGTTGCCTCATTGCGTCTTCTGCTTTGGCTTCGTAGACGACATAATGAACTTTGCGAGGTGATTTGAATTTCACAGGCATATCACATACTGCGTGCGATACATGATTGCCGTTGAGCCTGTACATTTTTCTTCCAAGCCAACAAACAGCAAGGGTAACATGTTCCCACAAAAAACTGCCCTCCTCCATTGAACGACGCAAATAGGCAACATGTTTTTTGTCCAGATTCCTATCTCCTACAAACTTAGGCAACTCAGCATGCTGTGCCATATTGTCTGGAGTAAGATAAATGTCCAAAATCTTCCTGATACAAATCCCAGGGATACCTACAGAATCTTTCTTTTTCATAATGTTCTCCTTTTACAACTATGACATCTGTTTGCGCAGTCGCTGAACCGCTGTAATTTTCAACTTCGTCTTTTTCGCTACGTTGGTTGGAAGCATGCCCTTTTTGAGCAATTTGATTGCTTCGTTCTTGCGACGCGTTTGAACTGCCTTCTTTGCGGCCTTTCGACCAATGTCCGGATCAGCCTTTGTTCTCGTCTCCCAAGCTTTGAGTGCCCGCTTGGTTCCATCTTTAGTTGGTGCCATCACAGTATCCTCCCAAATGGTTTGTCCGACTTCCTGCCGGACATCGTTAAATCCCAATGAACGAAAATGCACACATAATCCAGCTCGATTTGTTCCAAAGATACGAACCCAGTTGCGTTTCCCTTCGTAAGGCGTGATTAGCCAGTACTTTCTGGTCGGTTTAAGTAGACTAACTCCGTTGTGTCCTCCCCGTTTAATATACGCTGATGAGATGTTAATCAATACATCCACATCTTTCAAACCTGGAATCTTCAATGGTTCTACCATGCACTCGAAATCGAATTTGCCTCCACACAGGTCTACATAAACCAAACTTCGCTTACCATGCATCCACGACCAGAGAAAAGGGAAAATGTCTTTTTGTTCTCCACGATATACGCGTACATCTTCAGGATTGCCTCGTTCGACAAATTGCTGCAACAACTTCCAATAGCATTCTGGATTTTTATCATTCGCAAGAAGTGTGAACTTACCTGAAGTAGTGCGTGACCACTTGCGTAACGCAAAATAGAAAATCAAAGGACTTCCCCACATCCCATCATTATATTGTCCAGGACCAGCCGTTAAATCTGCAACAACAATTGGCCTTCCTGCACTACGAATTTGCGATAACCAAGTGGTAAATGCCTTGACGATGATTGCTTGTTTCAAAGGCGTGGCTTCAGAACGCATTTGTTCCTCCAAAGAGAAAGGCCCTCATTTAGAGGGCCTTTCGAGTGTCTCCTCTCACATTTCTACTACGCAGACTTAGCAGCTTCCACTTCTGCCAGTCTCTTTGCGACTGTTTCGCTTGCATTGTTGATCTCGTTGAGCAAATCCTCCGCTTCCGCACCGTACCCAGTCAGCTCAGCATAAGCCTTCAGCAGTCCAGCACTCTCTTCAAGACTTAGCTGACGCTTCTGCACACTACTGATTCTGCCAAGGTTGTCAACATCCCGCATGATCGTATCGACCTTGACCTTGACCTCGCGCTTGGCACACTCCCAAATCCATTCCTGCGACTCATCCGATTCAACCTTCATGTCGAACCAGATACGACCAAGACCCAACTCACTGCAAAACCTGTTGAGAGCCTGGATCGTAGGCAGGTACTGTTCGGGTACAAAGTAGAGTCCACCCGTTCGAATCAGAGCAACACCCTGACAGTCCTCTCTGATGATTTTGTAGATGAACCCACTGCGAATGTCATCGGAGGTCAAACCTGAAGCGTACAGACTATACTCCTCCATGAATGCATCCGCTTTCTCACCTTTTGCGTCCACATGCTTTGTGTTTTTGTTGAGTCGCACCGTTGTCGTTTTTTCGTAGTTCAGTTCCTCGTGAGCTTCATCTCGTGCTTCATCCACAATCCCCATCACGAATGACTCTCCATTCTCGTGAATTCTGCGAGCGAGATGGTCACGAAACTGACCGTGCCTACTCTGCGTACCATCCTTGAGCGTTTTGCAAACAGCATGAGCAGCACGAATAACTGCCCTCTTCCGACTATCTCTGGGAATGTATCGTGCCGTCAAGCCGCAAATCTCTGCGGTTTCTTTGACAACTGATGCAGGAATGACAGTGTCCATCAACTCGGCTTTGACTTCATAGCCGAGAACTTTGACCTGCTTCAAAACCCTTACCATAAGCTTACCTCCTTACGCTAAATGTCTGACAACACACAACTTAAACTTCACTCTAATTATATAACCTCTTACGTCTCAGTTTTTTGACTTGTTTTATTTTTCTAATTTTGTTCTTCTTCAAGCTTTCTGAGTCTCTGTGTTTGGGAACGTTTGCTTTCAAACGTGCCGCTTTGTTTTGGTTCCCTCACTGTGAAACTAACAATCACACTGGTTTTTTGCATTGACTTGAAAACTTGGTCAGCTCCCAAACCTTGTTCTGAAGCTTTTCTCAATTCCTCAAAGAAATCGTCGTCAGTATCTACATCTTCACTTCCATATACAAACAAAATCGTGTTTTCGTCAGCCCTCACAATGCTATCCGGCTCACGAAATACAAATTTTTCTTCTCTGCTAAGAGTAATCTCTATTTCGTTTGTGATGACGTTACGATAGACATCAACAACATTTCCTCGAACTTGACCTCCTCCTAACCGATCCGGAAGTTTGAACCAAATTTGCTTATCCAGCATCTCATAAATCAAGTATCGATTGACGTCCATTATGCTTCCCTCCATTTGAGGGGTAGGCTGGCTAAACCTACCCCTCGCCGCTTGGCTGATGCCGGAGGGTTAACTGCGTCGACGTGTTGGGCGATATTTCCTTTCAAGGTCTTCACCCAAAGCAACTTGCGCTGCTTCATTGAAAATCTGACGCTCATTCCCAGGCACATTAGTGATGACACCAAAGTAGATTGCCTTTCCAATGTCACCGCTGTAAACTCCATAACTCTTCCCGATAGTAACAATGTGCCTTGTGGTCAGCATCGTATCCACATTGTTGAGACGCATCTGATCCCGAATTGCATCACGAAACTTCAGTACATCTTTTACGATTCGATCATCGCCAATCTTTTGCCTCAGAATGTTTGCTTCCGCCTTCTCGTTCCAGTAGTACTCGAATGTCGCCTCGTAACGACTAAGCGTACTATAGTCCAGTGCATCTGCCTGAGCTGTCAGCAAATGATCCTTCTCATCAACATGTCCACGCCCAATCGTATTGCCGAACAGCACAATTCTAAATCCACTGTGAGCAGTAACTCTTCGTCCACCATCGGTTGTAACACAGACCTTACGTCGCTCTTCAAAACTATCGAGCATGTTGTTCAACCCGATTGCGATCCACGTTGGCGTAGTTGGAAATTCATCCAGCACCAACAGTCCAGGTTTTGGACCTACCTCATTTCCTTTCTCATCCAATCCACAAGTCATCGCTCGCAGAACTGGCCCTTCCATGAACTTGACATAGTTCTGCTTCGTCTTCTCATCGATTGCGATTGTTTTTTCTCCCAGCACCGCAGCCATATCCATATCCCTGTTGCAGTTTACCAAAAACAGTTCCATGTTGAGTTCATCAGCAAGGATATGAGCATGGTGCGTTTTGCCCGTGCCAGGTGCACCAACACCCTGCACCACCAAACCCGCTTGGATAGCTCTCTTCATGTCTTCATGGAACCACGGCTTTTCGTACTTGTGCTTCTTGCCCAGCGTAGGAACTTTCGGCTTTTCCGGCTCTGGCTCTTTTTTTGGTTTTGGTGCTGTTTGTGGCGTGGTAGTAGCAACAGCCTTTGACGAAGCAACCCCCAATCTCAACAGACTAATTTGCTTGTTGATTGGGTCGAGACTGACTACAACCTGCTCAGCGGTTGACAGGTGATGCCGTACTTTCGATTTCCGCAGCGTAGGCACCATGTCTTTGACTTTTGGATCGTCCCACGAAACATCCAACCGCCCGTGCTCTTCCACCAATTGTTTGGTGCGTTTGACAACCTCTTGTTCCTCCGCACTCATCGTAAAAGCCATCACTTAACCCTCCGAAAACGAATAAGCCTAATCTCTTCAATGTTTCCTTCCTTGGAAGAAATTACTACCGCGATCCCTCTCAGTGACAAATAATGTCTCACGCGAGCCATGCGCAAGATTTTGAAAATCCCTGCAATCTCTGAATCACCAATTTGGTAGGTCAAAGCTGAATGTCCTTCCATCAGCCTTTCCACCTGCTCTGCCACCTCTTGTTCCTCCGTACTCATCGTAAAAACCATTTTCTACCCTCCGCAGCCTATTTGTATCTTCATTTTATTAACTGATTTATCTGCGGTTGCCCTACAGCTTTTTTCAATTTTCTGACTGTACCCATGAAAATCTTGATGCATCATATTCTCCAACTACTCCTTTGTCATTTTTGACACAAACCATATCATTCAAACTGGCAACCAAAACATATGTTTCACTTTCTGTCAATTCTTCTATCCCTGTGCTATTCACACAATAGACAATAGGCATATCGATAATCGCTCCATCCGCTACAGCAAATTTGAAATCGAATGGCGTATGAAAAACTTCAGAATCCTCTTCCGTACTCAGATTCATTTTGCCATCTACCCTCATAACCTTAAGCCATCGACCTGTTTGCACATCGCAAACATACACTCCTGGCTTAAGATTGGTTCCATCAAGTATTTCAAAATGCTCTCGTCTGAAAAACCCATGTCCTGCTGCTCCAAAGGTATCATCTTCAGCGCGATCAATGACAACTGTTTCGCCTACCTCAAGACCCACTCCTTCAATCCCGCCAAGCCAAACTGCATAGACTTCTTCCAGTTCTTGGAAATAATCATCAAAGCGGAATTTGAACTTCTGGTCGTTGTCATCAGTAACATAAAACTCCGTTCGCCCAACTGCTTCATGTTCCAATGCATCGTGTGCGAAGTATACCTTCCCGACTGTAAAATCCCCATCGGGAGCACCACCGTTGTATCTCATGAAAATCATGATGAATTCTCCGTCTTCTTAAACCGATTCTTGAAGCATTCCTGCTCCTGGCCAAACTTGTCAAACACAATAATCATATCGCTATTAGTCTTATCAGCGTGATTTTTTGCAATATAGGTTACCCCTATATCAAACTCTTCTTCTTTTCCAGAGTTGTCAATGCACTCAACTTCAAACATTCCTTCTCCAAAGTCCTCCTCTGAAATTTCTACTTGGTTGTCGATAGCAACATAGCTTTCACACAACTCACCCGCCGGGGTAGAGTTAAGACTACACGATCCTCCATGATAATGTTTGCATTGTGAACAGTTCAAGTGTGGAGGTGCAATTTCATCAAACTTAAAACCAGAGAAACTGGCAGCATCTTTCGGGGTCATAAGACCGGCTTTGGCCATAGACTGCGCAGTCTCAATCTTTTCTTCTTGCGTCAACTCTCTTTCATCCCACGCGATTCGTGCCCATTGCCCACCGTTGTAGGCAAACAATTCTCTCGTATCCCACGCGTAATATAATCTTCCGCGCTGGAAGTGTTTTGGCAGATTTCTTTTCAAACCCACAAAGACCTTATCATTTTGTGACAAGGTAGAAAACTGTTGGGGATTAAACTTTTTCGCAAGCTCAACCAACTCCCTAACCAAGTCGTCTTTGATATTCTTGTCAGTGAGGGCAAGTTTGTCATAGAATGGTGGAAGAGGATTCTTTTTACCATATCTCTTTTTGGCAGCCTCAGTTAACAGCCTCTTCAGCTTTTTGTTCATGCGTGACACAACCTTCATTCCTCATCATCTGTTATCTCAAACCTATCATTGAAGCATTCACGCTCTTGACCTAACTTATCCGTCACCAAAAACATTTCTGAATCAACCTTGTGACGTCGAGCAATATAGGTCACATTCAGATCAAAGCAATCCTCCATTCCATCGTTGTTGGTACACTTAACAACAAAATTCTCCTCAACCGGCTTCTTTTTCACCGTAGATGTTTTGCCGATTCCAGGATGTCCGTAAACACCGACCTTCTTTGCCCCCTTCTTTGCCACCTTCTTTTTCATCACTTTACAATCACCCAATTCAGGTTCCAAATGCTCCCGAACATCATGATATGTAACAGGTCCGTCATAGTTCGGACTATCAATATCAACATAGCCCTTTTCTGTCTTGGAACGGAAAAGTGCCTCTGCTTCTGCAACTGCAACATTGACATCTGAGTATTCTCCAGGCTTGATGTGTTCCTTCATCCACGAGCCTCTGCGCCCATACTTCCCTACAACAATGAACTCGCCAGGTGAAACCTCTCTCACCGACGCAATATATACTTTGTCACTACGTCCACCATAGTAGTGTGCTACACGATTCATTCTTAGTTTGGTAACCATCTTAACCTCCGGCTCTGTTTCTTCGTCAGCTTCATAAACTTCACTCATGCTCTTCATAATATTAACAGCTAATTCTGTTCCTGTGCCACCTTTATCAATCCATCGCATGGCTTTTTGAAACAGCTTTCCTACGTTTTCTGGTGTTCCTCTCATACCCTGACTCTGCCTTTCGTAATGATATCAGCAAACACTTTGAAAAACTTGATCCCCATCGAGCCAATATCAGCCAAATGAACAAAGAATTTTGTACCATAAAACTGTCTTGGCTCCTCTGTTCCAATCCCAAATCCATAAACCTCTATCCCGCGCTTACGACAGTCATTGCAAACCTTACGTAGATAGGTCCCCATCTTCTGTCCATTCCCATGCCCCGCATCAGGTCTGCCATCACTAAGACTGAAAATAACCTTGCGACTCTCTGGTCTCATCATCAAACGTCGTGCACAACCCTCAACAGCTTCTCCATCAGCATTGTGGTTGTAATGGAACGATTTCGTAATTCTGGAACGCACCCTCATCCAGTTTTCACTGAACGTTTTGAAAATGTCGAACACCAATGGATTTGTCCGATCATAGCCTTTTATCGACCTCAACTCCCAAGGAATACGGCTACCAATATACTTGGTCGTCGATCCAATCATTTCAAAAGGCACTTTGATCTTTTGCAGTGTTTCACCTAAAGCAATTGCCAACAGCTGAATCTCATGGTAGTTGTAACTCATCGAACCACTCTCATCAAGAACAATCGAAACAGCAGTGTCCAATGTTTGACCTTTGTCAATAGTGTAGAATACTCGCTTCGAAAGATTCTTGCCAATTGCTACCAGCTGCTTCATATCCAACTTGCCTCTGACTTGCAGAGGTCTCTTTCTGCAACGTGCCAACGTACGCAGTGCCTGATCCAAGCAGCGACTCATCCCTTGAATTGGATTTGCAACTTGCTTGCGTCGATCATCAAATCTCTTATTGTCCTCCAACCTCGTATTTGGCACCCGGTAAACATCGTTTTCCCGAACGCTGGCATATTTCTTATCACCTGGCGGAATGTTTTTCAGCTCTTCTTGCAATGCTTTTTGTAACACTTCGCCAGCAGAGTCTCCTGCTGACTCTTTCTTCAGCTGTTCTTCAATTTCATCGTCATCAGGCTCTGGCAGTTCATCAGTACCATCTCCGCCCTTTCCTTTATCTTCTTTCCTGTTTTGCTCTGGAGTGTACTTTCCTCCACCATCACCTGGTTGTGCATCTCCTTTTGCTTCTTTCTCTGTTCCCTCTTTATTTTCGCTCTTCCTTTTTCCTTCACCAGTTTCTTTACTGCTCACCCCTTCTTCACTATTACTTTCTTCCTCTTCTTCACCACTTTCACCTTGCTGTCCTTTGCTGTCTTCCTTACTTTCTTCCTCTTCTTCTCCACCTTCACCTTCGTTATCGTTTTCCTCTTCTGGCATATCACCAGCAGAAGCTAAATTGTCGTGGTCCACTTCACCCTTCTTTTCTTGCTGCTCCTCTTCACCCTGGCCTTCGCTTTGTTCTTCACCCTGACCCTCGCCCTGCTGCTGTTGTTCTTTCCCATCTTGACTTTTGTCTTTCTGCTCTTTCTTATTCTGCTTTTGCTTCCCACCTTCTTGTGACTGCTCTTCGTTTTCTTTCGACTGACTTGTGTGTGACTCCTCACCGTCACTTTGCTGCTGTTGTTGCTGTTGTTGCTGTTGTTGCTGTTGCTGCTGTTGTTGCTGTTGCTGCTGTTGTTGCTGTTGCTGCATTTGCTCCTTTTTTACCTGCTTGAAAAGCTCATATAGCTTTTCTGCAACCACAAGAGCATCTGCTGTTGATTTCGCACTCCGAACCTCTTGGAACACATCCAATCCAGCATCAACATATTGCTGAGCAAGAGTGGTTGGCTTCCAAACAAGAGATACCCCATGCGTCATCAGATTCATTGCACAGAGTGCCTCCCACAAAGGTGAATTTTGTGCTTCACCCGAAATCACTTGCGTAGCAATCTTCTTGTTATAAAATTCGTGTTCCCAATCAAACACAACTCTACACCCTGCCAAAGCTCTGCTACCCTCATGCTCAATTCGCCAATCTTCAAGCGAGTTAAGTATCGCAAACAACGTCTGGTTTTTAGGCGGCTTTAGTTTGGTGTGTAAGATGTGCAATGCCTCATGGTAGTAATACGAGCGTGCTTGCATCAAATCCTTCAAACCATTCATCGGTGGAATGTACAGTACTCCCTCTCTTATGTCTGCATGTGGTGTGCCACCAGGAGCAATATGGACAATTCTGATCTTGTGATTGCCACCGATCCATGAAGCAATCACCTTCAGTGCTTCTTCTACTTCAGATACTGCCTGTCGCTCAACAGCACTAACCATATGTAGCTCCTTCAATTATTTAACTGAGCGACATATCATTTTGTCGGCGACTTTCTTAAAAATTTCACTCGTGCCTTAGCTTTCAGAACGTCTTCGAATTCAATTGTAACTAATGTCATTCGAGCCTTGCCCCCATCTTTCACTTGATGGCAATTCTCAAAATAGTATATCGCATCGTCTTCCTTTTCACATGCTTGCACTCCTACACTGCCATCAGCATGCTCAACAACAAACAGAGACAGCTCTTTTCTCATTTCGCCCATACCCGAATTTTGTGCTTCTGGTTGCCCCACTGTAAAGCCTCCTCGTGCGTTTTGAATCGCACCTCAATCACTAAACGTTTTTCCTTTTTCCACCACTTGGTCAAATTTCCACCCACATCATCCGCTACATAAGCACCGTAACCAGGTACTTCTACTATTGCTCCCAATGGGATAGGGCCATTTTTTGGGACAGCAACTCCTGGTTGATATGCATCTGTTTCCAGTTTGGTCAAACCATCTGCCCACTCTCCACAACAAAGTTTGCATGGACAATACGCTTTGACCGTTATTTCGTATTGCTCGCATTTTGGTACTACAGAACACCCACAAAAAAACAACAAAGCAATCAGTTGTAGTGTTTTCATTGCTTAATTATATCACACAAAAAGAAAAACTTTACTGATTTTTAAGCACCCCCGCAATGAGCTTACCTTCGCGAAGCAGCATTGCTCCTTCTTGAAACTCTGTATCTTCCTTTTCACAAAACCACTCACCGTCTACAAAACTCAAGTGAGGTGTCATACCACCTTCCGAACGAAAATCTCCTGCTGTCTTGTGGTTGGCACATTCTCTTTTATGCATACAACTTTCCTCTTGACATTCAGGAAACTCTTTCTTAGGTCCAATCATCTCTACTTTGATCTTCTGTTGCCCATGAAGGTTACGCCGTACTGCTGCCAAAAAGTTTTTCCAACCCTTAAGCTGTTTCACTTTGTCCGTGATGGGAACATCGATCTCATCAGGAAACATTCCGAACACAGCAAATGCAATTCGTGGTTTGCCATCATTATCAGCAGACATCCCACATGCTGTAATCTTCATCTCATGGAACGTATTTTTGACGTCTTCAAAAGTCTCAAACCCAAATGCGTCCCAATGCTCTTGAACGTACTCATAGTACGCCTTAAGAGCTTTTTGCCTGGCACTCACAACGTGATGCCAATAGAGTGGGCTAACCATGTCTCATTCCTTTCATGTAAAAAATCTTTCCACAGCTCCCACATTTGATCTTTCCACCTTCTTTGCGAAGCCTTTCCATAGCACTCTGCAAGAAAAGCTGTTGCAAAACCCCTCCCAACAAACCTTCTGTTTCCACCTGCAATTCCTTCTTGCAATGAGGACAGAAAATATTAGTCCCTGTTGTCATTTTCATTTGCTTCCCTCCACTATAACCCAGACAAACAAGTAGCTTAGCATAAAAATCATCAATAGCCACCCAAACTTGTTATGGCACTTGGATATCAATTTCTTCTGGCGTTCTATTTTTGCCCCATTCCAAAAAGAATAGGTGACAAAATGCATCCAAACCCACCCACTAAAACATCCAAACCAAACAAAAATTGGGTTAATCATTCCTTCATCCTTTCAAACCAATCGTCAATAGCATAGTCAATTGAGTCCCATCCGTATTTACACATATCCTCCTCTATGTTCTTTTTGTTCTCCATCAAAATTTCTCTTGCTTCTTCCATTGTAATGGCGCGTTCACTCTCTATTGCACGATCAAAAACATCTTCAGGTTGCCAAAAGCAACTGGGCAATCTTGTAAGCTCTCTTGCGTCTCTCACAAGATTTTGAATTTCACCTAACGTAGGATAAACATGAGCCTGTCCGCTCAATGCTGTAGTTGCTAAAGTGTGAATCCGCTCCAATAGAATATCTATCTCATACATTTTTGCTCCTCAAAGCGAACTTGTTATTCCAAGCCAACCGTGCTGTGTATTCTGCTTCATATTGTTCTGTTCTCAAACCACACTTGGAACATTTGACCCAATACTTATCCCTTTCCCTTTTTTCGTCATGATCATATTGCAAGGCTGGTGCCCCCGAGCAATCACATTTCCGCAGCGGTGGGGTATCTGTAAAAATGCTCACTTGTGCTCCTTCTTCAATGCTTTCTTGAGACCCAGCAAATCAGGTGCTCCTCGATGTTTGATTTTTTTGCCCTTATATGTTTTGAGCGTCTGCCAATTCCAATAATGCACCAATCCTTCTTTCAATTTGCCTTGCCAATAATCCGCCTTTCGCTTATCACGCCAATACCGAACAAGTTTGTCGTGATCTTTTTGAGACAATTCAACACTAAACTCGACAGCATGAGTATGACCATCGCTTTGGTTGTAATGTGGAATCTCAATTCGCTTAACGTCAGATACGGCTGGGTGTACTTTCAAAACCTTCTCCGCCACATTCAAATCAAAATTGTCATTGCACACACCACCAATGTAGTCAAAGTGATACGGCCTCGACCAAGGCATATCAGAATCCAACAGATAAAAAGTGTGAGAGTTGCCATCAAATCGCAACAGCTTGTTCTTGTCAAAATCCTCCTCGTGTAGCACAGCAAAAGCGTCTTTCTTTTCTGCTTTTCTGATCGCATCAAAAAACTCAGTCGTCCCGCTGGCTAACCCACGACGCAAAAAGTCCCACGTTTGACCCCCGTAGTAATGATAAATTGGCCCAACATTCCACAAAACAGACACGATATTCCACGTGGGATGCTTTTTTTGAAATGCTTTGAAATCCTTAACACTGATGAAATGAGACCGAGTATGCTTCTTAGGACACCTGAATGGCCGTAGACGAATAGCCATCACTCCATCTCGTTCTTCAACATCCACCTTGTCAATGTGAACTGTCTTTCTTTCGTGTGTTTCCACCTTACACCTCCATCAACTTTTTGAGTGCTTCCCAAGTGCAATCTTCAGGCATTTTGTCATCTCGAAAGCATTTGAATCGTGGATGCCGAACCGCACCACTCTCAAACACTTTATTGCACACAATCTCAATAACTCGTCCTTTGTATTTGTAAAAATTAGCCGCAATATCATAACGCATCTCGGCTGTCATATTTCCAACCCGAGTCATTAACTGCAACTTTCCATCCTTGTAAACTCCGCATATAAGCCGTTTTGCCGCAGGTTTAACAAAGGACGAAGCATTCGATAACTCATAATCCATCACAACCATATCCACTGTTATTTCTCGCTTTACTTTGATCCAATGTGGATTCAGTGAGTCACAGACATAAAAATGTGCTGTACGATCACCCACTCGCTTAAGCACCAAACCTTCATCTTGCTCTTTGAAGTGCTTTCGAAATCGTGAATCCCAACGCGGCACCAACCTGAACCATTCTTGCAGCTCTTGAGGCCATTTGTCCCACACGTCAAACAGTACTCTGCGTCTGTCATTGTCATCCCATTGAGTCACATCTTTACCCTCAATCCGCAACACATCGAATACATCCATAAATTCGTGTCCGATTTCTTTTTGACGTTTAACTGCTTCTTGCTGTCCTATCCCCAACTCTCCTACTATCCAAGTACCTTCAGGCAAGCGTGGAAAGTCAACACCAAAAGCTTGCGGTTTCATATAGCGGCTGTGAAATTTCTGCACCCGAAATGCTGATCTGCAAATGGACCATTGGCCATCGCACTTTGGCTCTGCAACGTAATGGCCTGTCTTTTCATACGTTTCCAGTTGCGATTCGTTGATCTGCGAACCACAACCCATATAATACCCCATTACACAACCTCCACGTACTTCATAGTCACAGTCAACAGATGATCGTAATCCCCACTGGTAGCCTCTTTTTGGTACGCTTCAGCCTCTTTTTTCATTCCGGCTTTCATCAGAGCTTTCTTTACCTTGCCAAGAATGGCAAAAGCATTTCCGTCTTCACCAATAAGTCTGACTTTAGGCTTCGTCTTCGTCCCATTCTTCTTCATCTTCTTCCTCCAATACCGGTTCGTCATCAATGAACACTACCTTCACAGCAATTGCTTCGCCATCATCGTTTTTGGCAACAAACAGAGGATAGAATCCATCACCAAATCCAGTAGAAGATGCAACTCCGTGAATCGAGTGCTCATCATCCAAAGCACTCACAAGGCCAGCACTCTCTTTCGCGAGTGTAGCCTTGCAAATGTCATCGTACAATCCTTCCCCACAATCAGCAGCGATGTCATTGTCCACCACAGACATCTGACCGCTATCAACTCCAAGTCCTCCATCCTCTTCCAAATTGGACAAAAAGTTGTTGTAGTCAGCATGGCGTGCCAACAAAACAGCAACGCGAGTTCCCCAACTCCCTTCGTCACTGTATTCGACAAAACCTTGCCACCTACCATTCATGGCAGTCAGACGTCTGTCACCTCCATAACAAGGGTCACCAACGTTGATCTCGCCACTAACAACTTCAAAATCGCCAACCTTATGCATTTTTTGCCCTCCAGCAAATATGTTTACTCATTTATTTAACAGGTTAGTCAACCCGAATGTCGTCAATTTCTTCCTCACATTTTGATCCTTCCCATGTGGAATGGTTAAAGCAATTCGTTGTTTTACAAGCCTCTGTCCGTTCGTGCAATACGGCATGAGGACATTCATCACAACGTGGAAAAGCACCAGCATTGTCACAAATTACCTTAGCCATCAAAATTCCTCCCAACCAACAAAAGCACAGCGAAAACGCTTGCCTTCTTCATCCACGATCACATCACCCACGCTTGTCGAACGACAGCGATCCATAAATGTTTCCTGGACCGCCTCGTTTTTCGTCCAGTCACTTTCAACATGTTGTGTAATCGCCCACACAGATTCCAATCCACTGGCAGTTTCGACAACAGCAACCTTTTCAAATCCTTCAGGAAAAGGTACTTCGTCACCCAAAACTCCAGCAGCAAAACTTTCGTGCTTCGTATGGTACACTGTGTACTTACTCAATTTCTCGCTAACTCCCATTCCAAAGTCATTTCAATGATCGCTCTCAGTTCACCTTCGACCTTCTTGAAGCAAATAATTGGCTCCGTCGCAACCTTGACCGTATAATCAGCACCATCGTGATAGTCATCTCCTCCGCACGTCTTGTCAACCGAAACACCAAGCTCAGCAAGCTCCTTTGCCAGCTCAACTCCTTCTTTCAGCTTCAGGTGTGTCACATCAATCTCCAGTGTGACATCATCGTCTTGCCACACTTCCCAATCCCAACCTTCAAAATGCGTCCCTCTTATGCTGCCGTATTCGTAGTCGAACTCACTTGGCGTGACGTTCACGTGGTGGTGCACTTTTTTCATAATCTCGTAGACTGCATCGGTAACTGCATCGAATGCATCTTCCACGTTGTTTGGCACATTGATCATTCGGTAGTGCGAAACATTTGCATTGAACTCGAAGGCATGACCGTGCGAATAGCTTTTGACCTTCTTTTTCCTCTCCTGCACCAGCTCGAATGTGTCAGCCATTTTAATCCTCCGTAGCAGTTAGTGTTTGCTCTTCAATTATTTAACTGCTACGACATGAAAAGTCGAGCTCTTTTTTTGATCTTTATTCGTCCAAATCCACCAGCGGCGCTATCTTCCTTGAGTTAAGGAATTCGGCCACTTCTTTTGCTTCCTCCCACGTAGAACAAAGCAAAGAGCACCCTTGCGGTTCGAATCTGGCCTCAAAGATACTCGGTGCTTTTGGTGCTAATGGGTCCGGCCTTTTTTGCACCATCCATCTTTCATCAGGGTCATCGCCTATGAACATGTGTGTCCCTCCTCTTCACCAATTTCTCTTGCAATGCTTTGTTCAGTATCTTCAGGTTTTGATTCTCCAATTCCAGCTCTGCAATACGCTCTTCTTGTGTGCGTGGCTTTGGCGCAAAGTCAGCAAGCTTACTTTGATGATTG
>Ga0180431_10000214_pt1 | contig 80624 bp, 78 predicted proteins | sample SS_ome_11_FD_132459 | JGI IMG/M metagenome (GOLD analysis project Ga0180431, IMG submission 132459) | Hypersaline lake sediment archaeal communities from the Salton Sea, California, USA - SS_1_MS_1 metaG | ecosystem: Environmental > Aquatic > Non-marine Saline and Alkaline > Hypersaline >...
GAATTCCTGGCCGCGGCCTATCTTGATCCCCTGGTCGGAGGAGGCATGCGGGATTTAGCCCCTTTTATAATCCTCCTTATCGTATTGATCATTCGGCCATATGGCATTTTTGGCTGGCAGCGCATTGAGAGGATATAGCTTATGTGGCGACCAAGTGGTTTATTCCATGTAAATTACAAGCAGGAAATCGCTTTTGTACAGACCCCTTTCCAGTGGGTTATGCTGCTCTCGACATTGGCAGCGGCCGCCATCCTACCCCTTTTTCTCCCCTTAAGTGCCCTGGATTTTGTCATTAAGACCTTGATCACTATTACCGCGGTTTTAGGACTTACCCTTCTTACCGGTAACTGTGGCCAGATTTCCCTAGGGCACACGGCTTTTATGGCTGTGGGCGCTTTTGTCGGTGCCATCCTTCTGAATAAAGGTATGCCTTTGCTTCTGGCCTTGATGATAGCCGGCTTGGCCAGCGGCGTGGTCGGCATGATATTCGGCCTTCCCGCCCTTAGAATCAAAGGATTCTACCTTGCCTTCGCCACCCTGGCGGCCTTTTATATCATTGAGTTCGCCCTTGTACATTACTTTGGAGGTGAGGTGGGGCACAATGTCCCCCCCCCTAGTATACTGGGCTTAAGTTTTAATTCTGACTTGCGCATATATTATCTCATTGCATCAACATGCTTTGTGATGACCTTCTTTGCAAAAAATATTACACGTTGTAAATGGGGCCGGGCCTTTGTGGCCATCAGAGACCATGATATCGCCGCCAATACCCTGGGCGTTAACGTCTATTTCTACAAACTTATGGCCTTTTTCATTGGCTGTTTCTACGCCGGCGTGGCAGGCTTGTTATTGTCCGTTTATATGGGTTGGGCTTCCGTGGATCATTACAGCCTGGCCAACTGTGTTTGGTATTTGGGGATGATCATTGTTGGTGGTATGACTTCCATCAGCGGCGCCTATATGGGAGTCTTCTTCATTTTGGGCATTGAGGAGGTCGGCGTTCGCATATCACCTCAACTGGCGGAGCTTTTCCCCCAACTCGCAGGATCGATGATCGGAGCGGTTCCCATTATTTTTGTGGGAGGCGTTCTGGTTTTATTCATTATGTTTGAACCACGAGGATTGGTTCACAGGTGGGAAATCATAAAGACGGCAACCCGGATTTTTCCCTTCAGTCATTGAGCAGAATGTTTTTACCCTTCTATTTGTCGAACAGGGCTGAGTATGAGGCGCGAAGCGTCTATGTCATCAGCCAGCTTGAGAGGTGCCAAGTCGAGTAGCGGAATGAGGCTCCTCCTCAAAGCTGATGTACATTTCTATGTAGTTTGACGAGACATTTCTTGATATGAGAACTCCCAGAGCCCTGCATTAGCTCTTGCATGTTCAATTGTCATACTCACAATGTTGCCCTTTAGATCGACGTCTATGTAAATGTTTTCAGTTATCTCCTTCGTTTCGTACACCCCTTTATCTGTGAATTCTATGTGGGCGGTATCCGTATCAGAAAAGTATTTCACCTTCATGTTTTATTCCCCCTTGCATGATCTATCGAAAAATGCGTTATGAACTGTCTTCCCATCTTCAAGCAAGATAACCCTCAAATATTTTCCCATTTCTGATATACTTGCCCACTTTCTGATCCTTCCATCGGATTGAATCTCAACTTTTTGAGGGTTCTCGATAACGGCCTTTATCCGTTTCCTCTTTGATATGAGCACGGTCTGGACGTTTCCTCGTATAATCAAAATATTGTGTGGTCTTCATTTTTCAATTTCCAATCGCATTATGCCTGCCGAACGGGGAAGCTAAGGGGCACGGCGGTATTTTGCCGCGTCCGCCTTAAGTGACTTGTTGGCCTCCTTTTTAAATCTATAAGTTTTGATCTTTCGATTGAACTCATAAAGATCACTGAGTTTTTTTAGTATCTTATCGATCTTTTTCATTCTCAAGCTTCTCTATGTCAGCCTGATCCTGTTTAGAGCCTCTACCCTTCTTGAGAAAGATCAGGTCCCTTTTGTTTGCGACAATCACTTTTCCTTCTTCGGACTCCGCTTCGAGAGCATTGCTGATAATCTTCCGTATCTCGTCACTTTTCGGGACGAGAATGTCGATCAGCATTTCATCTTCTTCGTTTACGACTTTCAGAAATCGGTGAAGCTCAATGGCCACGTTCCGGAATAGCCACGGCGGTGCGGATGCGAAATATCCATCCTTCTCTAAAATACCTTTCGCTTTATCGAAATCATCGGAGTCAACAAGGAGGTCAATGTCCCTGGTAAAACGCGGCTCGGTATAGAATGCCATTGCAACCCCTCCAACGAGGGCATACCTCACCCCCTGTTTCTCCAATTCCGATACCAACCGCTTAAATCCCTCAAACACGTTCATAATGCTACCCTTTAGTTCACACGACGGGGGCTAGCCGCCGATTATTTCATCCAATCCGTCGATAATTCTGACAAGCTCTTCAGGAGAAGCACTTACAATCTTTTTTCCGATTCTTTTCGTAGACAGGGTTCGAACCTGACTGATCTTGGCCCAGGATTTTTTGGGCAGTTTTGTCTCTGAAAGCTCAAGCGTAAGCGGGAATCCAGCCCGCTGGGCTTGACTTGTAATCGCCACCGCGATAACGGTGCCAGAGCGGTCATTAAAAATGTTATGACTCAAAATAAGAACAGGGCGGAAACCGCCCTGTTCACTTCCAATGACAGGATTCAAATCAGCCCAATGAATATCGCCTCTCAATATTCCGGCCATCCATCCATCTCCATGGAAAGCCCCTCTTCCGCTATATTTTGTTCATAATGGGGATCCAGTTTGGCGCATTCTTGTGCCAAGCGTGTCCTCTCAAGGCGATGTAGCTTGTCTACTACAGCCTCCTGGATCGCCTTGCTACGGTTCGGATATACCTTGGATTTCACCATTAAATCCAATTGTTTTAATAGCTTATCATCTATTGTAATTGCAATTTTTGAAGCAGCCATTTCGATCACCTCCGGTATGACGATATATCATACCGCGCAACGTTTCAAGTAAAAAATTTTCATTTGCTGCCGGCTAATCGGGAGAGGGGGAAGCCTAGTGGCTTCCCCCCTCCCACACCACCGGACATACGGATCACGTATCACGGCGGTTCGGCTGATTAAGTGGTCTCAATCTTCGACTCTGGTGAGTGCATGAAATCGATGAAACCGTCGTTAACGTAGGCATAGCCGAGGCCGTATTCCCGGACGAAAGGCTCGAAGTGCGCACAGGTACAAATGGTGATTTCATGGCCGGACTCCATCAGTGCTCGGCCCAATGCGACATAGGGTTGAACATCACCTCGTGCACCAATCGTCATAATAAGGATCTTCATGTTGATGCTTCTCTGGCGACATATGAGTAGTGAGAAATAATTCCCGTTTACTGTTATTCGAGAATTATTTCGCGTTTATTGGGCGGTGTCATTCATCTTTGGAACAAAACTTTGCACAGATTTCTGTACAAAGTTACCCCAGAAAAATGGGCAAATCTTGAGATCGCCTTCACCACATGCTCCCGAACCTTTTGAATTTGTGTAATAAGTTGCTTTAGAATGTCATATGCTTAAACGGCTTTCATGGTCGGGACCCTGTAAACAGAGGGTACGGTTTGAAGGGAATGTAGATTGCGAGGAATCACACAAAAAATGGCCTAAAAATCAAGAAAAATCCAAGTCTTTTGAAATTTGTGCTCTTGGGAATGGGGGGAGGGTAACTTTGATGAGCAAGCGGGTATGGCAGGAAGGAAGAGGCCGGATATTTGCTGCCTGAAAACACCAATCCCTTGACTCAAAGCCGTTACAAAACGTACCATTTCGCAGTTTTGCCCATCATATAGGATTTTGGTGGCTTCTTCTGAAACACCCCTGTTTCCCAAGGATCATTTCGACCTGGGCCATTAATCGCTGTATTTGGAGGCTGTCGTCATGAAAAATGTCCTCGCTCTCATTGGATCCCCCAGAAAGCTCGGCAATTGCGAAACCGCTGCAAAGGCCCTAAGCCGGCAGATCAGCGAGCCCCATCAATTGAGGCTTTTACGGATTTCAGATTTCAATATCGGGCTGTGCACGGGCTGCTATACGTGTCTTCTTAAAAACAAATGCGTGCTGAAAGATGATCTGCCGATGGTGATTGAGGCCTTTGTGGAGGCCGATGCCTTTATTATCGCGGTCCCCACCTACTGCCTCGGCGCCAATGCGTCCCTTAAACTCTTGGCAGACCGGGCTTTGGCCTTTTACAGCCGTCATCAAGAGATATGGGGAAAACCGGCCGTAGCCCTGGCCGTTGCCGGCATGGAAGGCAAGGAAGGCTACACCAAATTAAATATCGATAGTTTCATGCGGCTTTTTCAAATGAGGATCAAGGGAAGTGAAATCCTCTATGGCGCCCTACCCGGTGAGGTCCGCTTAAATGAAACAAACAATCAAGCGATAGAAAGACTGGCGGCCGCTTTATTCGGACAAACCCCCGCCCCTTCGGGACCGGTGTGTCCGGTCTGCGGTGGAGACACTTTCCGGTTTTATGAAAACAACCGCATTCGCTGTATGTTGTGCAGCAACGAAGGAAACATCGAGACCAATGGGCCCTCGCCTGTCTTTCATATCCAGCCCTCCTCCCATGAACTGTTTTTGAGTCACCAGGACGCCGTCAATCACGGCGAATGGCTCCGGGCAATGAAGATCAGATTTCGGCATGAAAAGGACCGGCTCAAACAGGTGACCCGGGAATTTGAGGACTACGGCGAGTGGATAAAACCCAACAAGCCATCCCTTTAAGCCAGGCTGGATGGTGTTTCCCGGGAGCATGGCTTAAACCGGAATAAGGACCTCTCCATGGAAATTCGCGTTATCCGAAGTAAAAAACGGCGCAAGACGGTTGAGGCCCGTCAAAAAGGGGAGGTATTTGAGGTCCTGGCGCCGGCCCACATGTCGGATAAAGACCTTGAGCCCATCATCGATAATTTCAAAAAACGGATGAACCGTCAAAAAGCCCAGTCCACCCTGGACGATGAGGCCCTGGCGAGGCGGGCAATGAGGCTCAATCATCAGTATTTTGACAACCGATTGAAATGGGAGTCCATCCGGTGGGTGACCAACCAGAATAAGCGCCATGGGAGTTGTACGACCCACAGGGGCACCATCCGTATTTCCCACCACCTTGCAAAAACGCCCGGGTTTGTTCAGGACTACGTGGTGATGCATGAGCTGGCTCATTTGATCGAGCCCAACCACGGCCGGCGGTTCTGGGAACTGGTATACCGGTATCCAAAGACAGAAAGGGCCAGAGGTTTCTTGATGGCCCTTGGTTTAGAAGATAAGGAAGCGTTGTAAAAACTGCTCTGGGAATAGCCCCCGTGACAGGATGAGATATCCGCCCTTGCCGGCGGCAATTGGTTGACACGGCCCTGGAATGCCTTCAAACTGGAAAGAGCCGGGAGGCGCCATGATGCATTTCATTTTAAAGCCGGCCGCCCTTGGGGTGGTCCTGGTTCTTTTTCTGATAGCGGGTCTCTTCTCTCCCGTCCAGGCCAAAGAGCGCTATGCCGAACAAACCGACAAGGGCTGTATCTTTTGTCATGAACAGAGCACGGGCGGGGCCATCAACGCCACGGGCATCGCATACATCCGGAACGGATACCGCTACCCCATCCCCCCCAGAATATTGGAAAAGGCTCAATCCCTGGATTCTCCCCTCCACAAGGTGCTGCGCTTTATCCTGGGCTACCTCCACCTCCTGGCCGGGGTGGTCTTCTTTGGGGCCATCTTCTACATCCATATCTTTGTCCGACCCTCGCGCCTCACCGGAGGCATCCCCAAACACGAGCGTATGCTGGGACTTACCTGCATGGGGGTGCTCGCCGCCACAGGGGCTTATCTCACCTGGATACGGATCGGAAACTGGGAGCACTTTTTTGACAACACCTTCGGGCTTATGCTCTTCATCAAGATCTGCCTCTTTCTTTTGATGGTCGCCCTGGGTCTCACCGCGGTCACCATCCTCCACCGCCGTATGAGGGAGGCGGCCCGCACCATCCCTCTGAGCCAAGACGCGGAATCGGGCGTGGATGAGATCAACAACGCCAATTTGAGCCGATTCCACGGCTCTGAAGGAAGGCCCGCCTACGTGGTGGTTGAGGGGCGGATCTACGATGTCACAGAGAGTAAAAAGTGGCCCGGCGGTCGCCACTTCGGCAAGCACGCGGCCGGGGCCGATCTCACCTCGGCCCTCAAAGGGGCACCCCACGGGCCGGAGGTGCTGGAGGCGTTCCCCCAGGTGGGGGAAATGGCCCATGAAAAGGCAGGCCCTTCCCACCCTTCACCGGCCGGCCGGGTTTTTGTGCTCATGGCTTACACCAACCTGGTAATCGTTTTCTTGATCCTTGCCTGTATCGCAATCTGGCGATGGGGCTTTCCCGTGCCCATCGTCCATGAAAAACGGACCGAAGTGGCGGCCGCCCAGGGGTGCATTGGCTGCCACCGGGAAAGAAATCCCGGCATTTATGCGGACTGGGCTGCAAGCACCCACGCCAGGGTGGGAGTGAACTGCGCCACCTGCCACCAGGCCTTCCCAAAGAGCCTCCTCACCTATAAGGCCCACCTGGAGAATGCTCAGACACCCATCCACGTGGTAGTGACACCCAAAACCTGTGCCGGGTGCCACCCGGACCAGGCGGCTCAGTATGCCCGGAGCAAGCATGCCCATACCCGGGAGATCATGTGGAAAGTGGATCCCTGGCTCAACCACGGCATGAACAACGAGCTGGAGCGCACCAGCGGGTGTTTCGCCTGCCACGGGACCCAGATCCGGCTTAAACAAGGCCGTCCTGTGGCCGGCACCTGGCCCAATGTGGGCGTAGGTCGCGTCAACCCGGACGGATCCCTGGGGAGTTGTTCAAGCTGCCACACCCGCCACCGGTTTTCCGTGGCCGAGGCGCGAAGGCCCGAGGCCTGCGATCAGTGCCATCTGGGGCCGGACCACCCCCAGATCGAGATCTACAATGAGAGCAAGCACGGGACCCTGTACCATGCTGAAGGCCATGAGTGGACGTGGTCGACCGAGGACGGGGAGTGGAAAGCGGGTAGGGATTTCCGAGCTCCTACCTGCGCGGCCTGTCACATATCTGAGGCCGGAGAGGTGCGCGAATCCCATGACGTGACCGAACGTTTGGCCTGGGAGACCCAGGCGCCACTCACCGTGCGGCCCGCGGACTTTAAGCCCTTCCCTGCCCAAACCAACTGGAAGACCGAGCGGGCCAAGATGCGGGCCGTCTGCCTCCAGTGCCACTCCGAGGGGTGGGCGGACGAACACTTCCGCACCTACGACCGCATCGTGGATCTTTACAACCAGAGCTACTACCTGCCTGCGCAAAAGGTGATGAACGAACTTTACAGCTCAGGGTATTTGTCCCAGGCTCCCATGTTTGATGAGGCTTTGGAGTGGGAGTTCTACGAGCTATGGCACCACGAGGGCAGGCGGGCTCGCATGGGCGCGGCCATGATGGCGCCCGACTATACCTGGTGGCACGGCTTCTATGAGCTCAAACACCGTTTCAGCCTTCTCATGAATGAGGTCCAAAAGGTCCGGAGAGGAGATCCCCCCGTTGTTTACCCTGAATTTCCCGGCAAGATCCGTCCCGACCGGTAGGGGAAGAAAGACCTGCCCTTTCTTGACCCAGGTCAAGGACTTTTCCATTTCTTTGGATCAACATGGATAACAAAGAAAGGAGGCCACATGAAGACCGTGCATCTTTACGAAGCCAACGATTTCAGCGACAAGGGCATGAAAAAGCTCCTGGTCCACGATTCGCCCTACTTCAAGATCCTGAACTTCAACTTCCGGGCCGGACAGGAACTCCCCGTCCATCACCACGAAATCGACGGTCAGCTCTCCATTGTCGTCTTGGAGGGAGAAGGTGAATTTCTGGGGGCCAAAGGGGCGGCCCTGCCGGCCCGGGCGGGCGACGTGCTCATCTCGGAGATCGCAGAACCCCACGGCATAAGGGCCGCAAGCGACATGCGGGTGGTCGTGACCATCGCACCTCCGATTTAAGAGGACCCCGTTGTTGCAAACGCACCGAGCTCCTAGACATATAACTACATTAAAACCAGAAAGTTATGTCATTTTATATCCAGGGCCTGGATAGCACTATTGGTGAATTCCAGATTTCAAGCGTTAAAAGCGGCATTTGAAGTCATAAAAGGCGAAATGCCGAATCCTTAAGCGCCTTTCATGCAATAACGGGGAGGATACAAGGGGGAAGAAAGCGGCTGGAAGACATGGTTGATCCCTTTTAATACTGAGGTGCCTGGGTCCGGATGGTGGCGTGAACAAAATGAAAAAAGGGACTGACCCTAATTCTCGTTTTTTCCGCCCCGAAATAGACCGGCCCCATAGATTCGGCGCTCACGCTTTTGATGTCGCAAAAACCCCTCTGGGAAAGAAAGGCCTCGATTTGTTTGTGATCAACACCGAATGTGGGCGGCTCCCCGATTCTGGCATGAAAGCGATGAAGGACGGCCGCTTCTTCTGACTGCCCCGGTTCTCGAATAAAAGAGATATCCGGGTAGTCAAATATGATGTGACTCCCTTCTCCGGAGCCGCCGGTTATGAATTTTAGCACGTCATCAACCGCATCCGGTGACAAATAGCCGGACACGGCCTCCCACACAAAAAGGGTTTTGCCCCTGGAATCGTAACCGCTGGAGCGTAACCGTTGACCGAGATCGTCTGTTTCAAAGTTGATCACCACGTAAATGACATGATCCGGCAGGGTTCCAAGGGTCTTTCTCACCAATTTCATCTTCCGGTTCATGGTGCCGGCTTGATCGACCTCGAATACCTTAACCTGCCCTTCCTTCAACGCGTCGACCCGATAGGCCCGGGCATCAAAACCAGCGCCCAGGATGACAACCTGGTCAATGCCCTTTCTGAGGCAGTCCTCAAGATAGTCGTCAAAATACCGGGTGCGGGCGATAACAAATCCATAGCCCCCCGGGTAGACGCGGTCCATGTACCGGATAATGGCTCTGCGGGCCACTTCTGCCTGCCACTCTGCCACAGAACCGAATGGGCTTGCCCGGCTCAACGTGTCCAGAAATCGAAAGCCCGAATACTTGAAAGGAAGGAAATGCTTGGCCCAAGGATCGTAAATCAGCCGACGGTGGCCGGGCAGCATGGACTCACACCCCCGGGCCACGGCCGACCCCTCTGCAGAACTCCAGGTCTTTTTTCCCCTCATGCATGGCCCCTTAAAGAAGAGAAGTCCTATACTAGCAGAACTGCACGGGAAAGGAAAAGAGAACAGTGGGTCAATGCCTTAAACAAGGGCTTGCCCTATTCCGGGCTTGATTTTGGCCCGGCTTGCAAGTATTTAAAAAGGATGTATCCCTTAAGGACACCTTATGTTGCCTGTCTGGAATCAAGGGTCATAAAAAGGATCTAATGGAGCGCCTATGGCAATATCGGATAGATTGATCATCGCCAATTGCAGCGGGTTCTTTGGTGACAGGCTCTCAGCGGCCCGGGAGATGGTCCGAGGAGGGCCGATCCACGTCTTGACCGGGGATTACCTGGCCGAGCTGACCATGGCCATTCTTTCCAGGAAAAGGATGCACGATTCAAAGGGCGGCTTTGTCCCCACTTTCCTGAAACAGATGGAAGGAATCATGGGTGAATGCCTTGATCGAAACATCAAGGTTGTCAGCAATGCGGGGGGGTTAAACCCTGAGGGGGCGGCTGAAGCCCTGGATGCCCTGGCACGGCGTCTGGGGCTCTCTCTCAAAATCGCGTACATCCACGGCGATGACCTTATGGGCCGCCTCACCGAATTACAGAATCAAGGTGAGGCCTTCGTGCATTCGGACAGAGGTGTCCCTTTGGAGCCGAAACGAACTCCCCCGGTTACTGCAAATGTTTACCTGGGCTGCTGGGGCATCGTGGAAGCCCTGGGCCAGGGGGCGGATGTTGTCATCGGCGGACGCCTTGCGGATGCCTCTCTCACCGTGGGCCCGGCGGCGTGGCATTTCGGATGGGCCCGGGATGATTGGGACCGGCTGGCCGGAGCCACTGTGGCCGGTCACATCATCGAGTGCAGCACTCAGGCCACGGGCGGCAACTATCCCTTCCTGGAGGAAATCCCTACTTTCAAGAACATGGGTTTCCCCATCGCCGAGGTATTCAAAGACGGTTCTTGTATCATCACCAAACACCCGGGGACCGGGGGTCTGGTTTCGGTAGGCACCGTCACGTCCCAGCTCCTATGGGAGATAAGAGAGCCCCACTACCTGACCCCTGATGTCATCGCCTTCTTTGACACGGTCAGGCTTTCCCAGGAGGGTCCGGAGCGGGTTCGAATAACCGGGGCCAAAGGACTGCCCCCAACCCAGACCGCCAAGGTCAGCCTCAATGTGCAAGGCGGATCCCGCAATTCCATGACCCTTTATCTCACAGGCCTGGACATTGAAAAGAAGGCGCAGATTATCGAGGAAACCTTGCTGGACAGCCTGGGCGGTGAAGGGCAGTTTGCCAGGATTGAGACGCAGTTGACCAGGGTGGATAAGCCGGACCCCCGGAGCAATGAGGAGGCGTGGGCCTATTACCGGATCTCCGTGATGGATCCGGATCCCAAGAAGGCGGGCCGCTTTTTTTCTTCAAAGATTATAGAACAGGCCCTGGCCACGATCCCCGGTTTTACCAGTGCGGCCCCGCCAGGGGCGGGTGATCCCGCCATTGTCCACTGGCCGACACTGCTCCCCTGGAGGCACGTCCGGCAAACCGTCCATATGGCAGGAAAAGAAATCACTATTGATCCCGTGGTGCCTTCACAAGTCCAGCCCCGGCCCCCTGTGGAAGGGGCCCCTATCCCTCCCATCCCCTCGGGGGATACAGTTTTTGTGCCTTTGGGCCGGGTGTTCGGGGCCAGGTCGGGCGACAAAGGCGGAAATGCCAACCTGGCCGTCTGGTCTCGCACGGCGGAAGCCTACGCCTTTTTACGGCATTTTCTGACCCAGTATCGTCTGGGGGAACTGTTGCCCGATTTGGCGGGATACCCCATCGAGCGATATGAGCTCCCCAATGTGTGGGCACTGAACTTCTACATTATAGGCCTTCTGGATGATGGTGCCGCTTCCTCCCTGAGGAGTGACCCACAGGCCAAGACCCTGGGTGAGTACTTACGGGCAAAAAGAATAGACATGCCCAAAAAGATTGTTCCCCCTGGTGTTCTCAAAACCTTTTGACCTCCTTGAACAAACCGGACTCTCTACGTCTTGAGCCACACAACGGCCTCATCAGTGGTGTAGAACACGCCCACATCTTGGTGTATGTCCCCACCTCCCAGGAGATCATACATTCTTGAAAGGCCGAATCCGACCTCCTCGCTTTTAATTTTTTTATCGAATCCTATTATGAGTGTCAGAATCCTTGAGGCAACCCATGTAAAGGGATTAGGCTCGCAGTCAGGGCTCAGCCGGGCAAAGAATAGTGGATCAGAGGGAAGAAAATGTGTTATGGCTGGACCAGGGCGAAAAAGAACAAGGAGGAAGTGATGGATGATATGAATCCAAGGACGGTCTTGATTACAGGGGCCAGCTCAGGGTTTGGAGAGGCGTGTGCCCGGCGTTTTGCCGCAGCCGGGTCAAAGGTAATCCTTGTGGCCAGGCGGGCCGACCGCCTTGAAAAATTGAAGTCGGAACTGGCGGCCCCCGTATATGTCCTGAAAATGGACATTCGAAAACGGTCCCTTGTGGAGGAAGCAATCCGCAGCCTTCCCACCGAATTCTCAGAAATTGAGCTCCTGGTCAACAACGCCGGTCTGGCCCTGGGGTTCGACCGGGCCTACCAGGGGTCGCTCGATGACTGGGATGTCATGATCGACACCAATGTCAAGGGACTCGTGTATTGTACCCGTTTCCTTCTGGAAGGGATGGTCTCACGAAATCGCGGGCATGTCATTAACATCGGTTCTGTGGCAGGGTCTTTTCCCTATGTGGGCGGCAACGTCTATGGTGCCACAAAGGCCTTTGTGAAGCAGTTCTCGCTGAATCTCAAGGCGGATTTGCTCGGCACCCGGGTTCGAGTGACCAATGTTGAACCCGGCCTGGCTGAAACCGAATTTTCCCTTGTCCGGTTTAAGGGGGATGAAAAAAGGGCCGGCGCAGTCTATAAAGGCACCGAGCCCATCAGGGCGGAGGATATGGCCGAAATTATCTTCTGGGTGGCCAACGTGCCCGATCACCTGAACATCAACCGCATTGAAGTCATGCCGGTGTGTCAAGGCTTTGACGCCTTTAAGATTGACCGGAAATCGTCCTAGATCTTTGTGGGCTTCGGCCGGGATCAAACAGGCAAAAAGTTCATATTTTTATTGAAATTACAAAAAAATACCGGCATTTTGGCCTGTGAATGGCCCTCTAAAAATAGTACCCGGAACCATGCCCGGTAAAGAGGGCCTTCTACATCCAACAGAAAGACAGGGTCACCATGGATAAATATTTCGAGCCCGCATTTCTCCTCTCCCAATTATCGTCGCTGTGGCGATGGTTCACCCAAAAAGTGCTGACCATCAACACCCTCATCGAGGCCATGGTCATCGCCGGTGTACTCGTCATCGCCCCACTTCTGGCCCGCCCTTTAATAAAGCGATTACAACGGCTACTGGAAGTCCAGAATTGGCGGGATCGGCTGCCCGGACGGCTGATCGGCGCCTTTTTGCCCCTCCTCTCCTATGTCCTTGCCATCCTTGTGCTTCGCATCGTGGCGCAGGGCTTTGCTGATTACGGGCTGCCGTTTTTTTTGATCGACACCACTGCAAGGCTTCTGACCGCTTGGGTCATCATCCGATTGACCACCGCTATGCTCCGCGATTCAAAATGGGCCCGCCTCTTATCCATCACCGCCTGGACCGTGGCAGCCCTTCACATCCTGAACCTCCTGGGACCCACCTTCGATTTTTTCGACCAATTGGCCATCACCCTGGGCGGCATCCGCATTTCACTGCTTTTGCTGATCAAGGGCGTCATCCTCTTTACGGTGCTCCTCAAGCTGGCTTCCAGTGCTTCTCTGCTGATGGAGAAACGCATCCTGAGCCTGGAAGAACTCACGCCATCCGTCCAGGTGCTTCTCACCAAGGCATTGAAAGTCACCCTGTTGACTGTGGCCGTGGTCGTGGCCCTTAGCAGTCTAGGTATCAATCTTTCGGCCTTCGCGTTCATCGGCGGTGCCATCGGTGTGGGCATCGGTTTCGGTTTGCAGAAGGTGGTTTCCAACCTGATCAGCGGTGTGATCCTGCTTCTCGACAAATCCATTAAGCCCGGGGATGTGATTGAAGTGGGCGACAGCTACGGCAGAATCCAGTCTCTGGGGGCCCGCTACGTGTCGGTGGTCACCCGTGATCGATACGAGTACCTCATTCCCAACGAAGACCTGATCACCCAGCAGGTCATCAACTGGTCCTTTAGCGACCGCTTGGTGAGGTTGAAAATCGGCGTGGGGGTCTCCTATGATACGGACGTGCACAAGGCCATGGATTTGATGGTGCAGGCGGCCCGGGGAATCAACCGCGTTCTTGACGATCCCGGACCGGTATGCCAATTAAAAAATTTCGGTGACAGCTCGGTGGACCTGGAATTGCGGATCTGGATTGGAGATCCGGAAAATGGTATTTCCAACGTGAGCAGCGCCGTGCGTCTCGCCATTTGGGATGTGTTTCAAGAGCAGCAAATCGAAATACCCTTTCCGCAGCGGGACCTCCATATCAAGTCCTGAGCGAAAACCCACCACACCTTAAAATATGCCCCGGTATAAACCATGGTTCAATGGATTGGAAGATATGTTTATATCCCCGCAGAGCCGTTCTTGTCCTCTGCCAGAAGGGAAGCACCCTTTTTCAATTGACCTTCATGTGCCCATCGAAACATTTTCAGGAACTGGAGTCTCAGTATAGGAGGACACTGGAGTCGTTCAGGATCAAATAGGGAGGACCGACGAGGATTTTTATATACAAATGAGGCGCTTTAGAGGCGAGAGCAGAGAAAGGTATTACCTATTAAGATTGTCGTTTATGGTTTGAACAATTCTCTCCACCGGAGTCCCTACCGGAAACACCTCCAGGACGCCCATGGCCTTGAGTGCGGGGATATCTTCTTTTGGAACCACCCCTCCAAGAATCACCATTTTATCTTCCATACCGGATTCCCTGAGCTGTTCCATGAGTTTTCGGGTCAGGCCCAGGTGGGCCCCGGACATGAAACTCACCCCCACAACATCCACAGCCTCCTGAAGTGCTGCGGAGGCCGCCTGCTCCGGGGACTGCTGCCTCCCTGTATAAATCACTTCCATTCCCGCTTCTCGCAGGGCCCGGGCCACCCATTTCGCGCCAAGGTCATGTCCATCCAAACCCAGCTTGGTGATCAATACACGGACCGTTCGCATTTCAATTGCTCCTTCATTCCTTCTAGTACGAGGGAGAATCCACGTACTCTCCGAACACCTTTTTCAACGCAGCGGTGATCTCCCCGATGGTGGCATAGGCCTCCGCTGCATCCACCAAGTAAGGCATGAGATTCTCCTCTTTTTGCGCCGCTTTGCGGATGCCGTCCAATAAGGCCTTAACCTTTTCATTATCCCGCTCATCCCTAACTCTTCTGACCCTTTCGAGCTGTCTATTTCTGGAGGCAGGGTCGGGTTTATGAACTTCCAGCCGGTCCCATACTTGTTGGACGTCCTCACCGGGGACCTTGTATTTATTCTTTCTCACAATAACCTTTTCCCCGCTCTCAATGGCCTTTCGCTCTTTGATGAAATTCTCCAGAATGTCGGAGGGGATGAATCCCTTTTCCATGGCCGCAACGGCTCCACCCAAATCCTCTACCTTATTCATCTTCAAAACAACCTGCTCCTCGATCTTACGGGTCAAGGTCTCAACATAATAGGAACCGCCCAAGGGGTCGACAGTCCTGGTGGCATGGGTCTCTTCGGCGAGAATCTGAAGCGTCCCCAAGGCCAAGCTTTGACTCTTTTGCGTGGGGATGGCGTAGGCTTCATCATAGGCGGGATGGGGCGTGCCGGAGGCACCGCCGAGGGCGCTTGCCAGGGCCCCGTAAGCGGCCCGCACCAGGTTCAGCTCGGGCTCCTCGGCCTGAAGCATATTGGGGTTTGCAATGGCCGTGAATTTGAGGGATTGGGAGGCCGCCTTCTTGGCCCCAAAGCGCTCTTTCATCATTCTTGCCCAAAGCCGCCTTGCAGCCCGATATTTTGCGGCCTCCTCGAAAATATGGATACCGGAAGCAAAAAATATGGAGAGCTTGGGAGCAAAGGAATCAATATCCAGACCCCTTCGGAGCAGTTCTTCAATGTAGCAAATGGCGTTGGAAAAGGTGAAAGCCACCTCCTGGACAAAGTTCGCCCCGCCCTCGCTGAGATTTACCGCCTTCAGGTTAATAGGATAATAAGAGGGGAGCTCTTTGCTCACGTACTCGATCAAATCGCAGGCCAGACGCACGCCATATCGTAGAGGAAACACGGTGGTTCCCTTGTGCACGGCCCCCAGAGGGTCGTTTGATATGGCCCCCTTCAGCTTGTCCAGGGGAATGTCGCGTTTTCTGGCGGTGGCGATGTAAAAGGCCAAGATCACCGCGGCCAGGGTCTCCTCGTTGCAACTGAATAGCGCCTCGTCCATGGGAAGGCCGTCAAACAAGATCTCGAAGTCTTTGAGAGAATCCACGGCAAGCCCCATCAAGCCGACCTCCTCTGTTGCCAAAGGATGATCAGAATCGAATCCCATGTGGGTGGGAAGATCGGGAAGGACACTGAAGTTCCTCTGACCGCTTTCATAGAGGAACTTCCACCGCTCATGGGTGTCTTCAGCAGTTCCGAACCCCGTAAAGACGCTGTACCTCCATGGACGGCGCCTCCACATCTCCGGATAAGGCCCGCGCGTATAGGGGTAGCGCCCGGGAAGCCCCAAGTCCCTGGCATAGTCCAAATCTGAAACTTCGGAGGGCGTGTAGACCGCCTTAATTTCGATGCCTCCATCTGTGAAGAGAGAGGGTCCTTTATTGATACCGCTCTCTTCGGCCCAATCTGCCTGTTTCGTAACTATCTCGGAAATCGCTTTTTTGTTGAAAAGGGTAGTCATCGGCCGTCCCCTTGTCTTTGAATGGTATAAGGAGTTAGGGTTTCCCTGGAAGTCGATTAATATAGCGTTTTTCACCCCATTCCTCAACCGTGTTTTAAAGGGATCCCTTGGTCGTCCTCTGTCGTGCCTTCCCAGGGGCCGCGATCCAAATGCATGCCATTGAAGCAACCATGGCAAAATAGATGAGGGGAAATATCCCGGCATAGCTCCCGGTCACATCAAATACAAGCCCCGCCAACCAGGGGCCGACAGCGCCCCCCACCACAAAGCCCCCCATGGCCACGCCGTTGATGACGCCGAAGTTCCTGCCGTGAAAAAGGTCGGCCGCAGTGGCTCCCATGATGCTGGTGGTCATGCCGAAGGGAAGCCCAAAGGCAACGGCATAGGTATAAGGTACCCAGGGGACGGCCGTATCCCGTATGATCATAAAGACGATGACCCCAAACATGGCCACGGCCGAGGAGAGGCTGAAGGTGAGTTCCCGTCCGAGTTGGTCTGAGATGAAAGCACACAGGCTTCCCACAATGGAAAAGACACCAAAGAGGGCCACCACCTGGGCCGCGAAATCCTTGCTGTATCCCGCATCATTGAGGTAAGCCACCTGGTGCACCAGGAGGGTGTAGAGGTAAAACCCCAAAAAGAGGCACATGCCGATGAGCCCCCAGAAGCTGCGGGTCCGGGCTGCGGAGGTAAGCGCCTTGGCGGGGGACCTCTTTTCATAGAATAATTCTCCCGGCATGGCTTTTTCTTTAAGAATGTTTCCCTCTGCCAGGCCGTCCACCTCGAGCCCCTTTTCCTCGGGACGCTGCCTGTGAAAGATACCCGCAATCGGGGCCAGGATGATCGCCGTAAAACCGGCAAACACCAGAAAAGCGCCTCGCCACCCAAACCGGTCTATCAGGCCTTGGACCACCGGTGCCAACAAGCTGCTGGCAAGGATCCCCGTGTTGACAATGCCAATGGCCAGTCCTCGTTTTCTCAAGAACCAGTTGGGGATAACGGAGAGGTGGGGCACAAATCCCACAGCACAACTTCCAAAGGCCGTAAGGGCGATCACCACATAGAGTTGGCCTATGCCATTAATACGGCTGCACCCCGCCAGGGCAAGGCCCAGAAAAATTGCGCCACAGGGGACAACCCTTCTTATACCGAACCTGTCCACCAATCCTCCCACCACGGGTGCGCTCATGGCATAGACAATCAGATTGATGGAAAAGGCCAGGGCACAGGCCTCCCTGGTCCAGCCAAAATCCTCAAGGATGGCCACATAAAAAATGGAAAAGCTGTACCTCAGGGCATAGGCAATCACGTTGGAAACAAAGGCAACCCCCACGATGATCCAGCCGTAATAGAGTATGCTTCTCTGTCTTTCCATGCCTTCCCCCTTGGGCTTCGGCATCCATGCCTGTCTGTGGCTTCGGCCCGCGGGCCTTTCTAAGGGTTTGCCAGAGAGAGGATAAACATGATATTTAAAGACGATTTAATTTGAAAGGAGATTTTCCTATGGATCTCAAGCTCATGCTTACCACCTTTGGGATGATCTTTCTTGCGGAACTGGGGGACAAGACCCAACTGGCCACCATGGCCTTTTCCGCCCAGGGCAAGTCCCGTCTCGCCGTTTTCATAGGCTCCGCCGGTGCCCTGACCCTTACATCCCTTTTGGGTGTTCTTCTCGGAGCAGCGATCGCCAAGTTAATCCCTCCCGGCTATATCAAATCGGGCGCAGGCGCCCTCTTTGTGGCTCTCGGCCTGTGGATGCTCCTCTCCCCCGGCGGCGAATAACCTTTCCACAGGGAGGCTCCCGGCGGGCAAAAAGCGCGTTTGGGTTTTTAGAAGGAGAAAAAAATGCTCAAACCCGGTATTCGTTGCATAAAGAAAAAGGATCTTTTCTATATCGCCCATAGCGACCACCAGGTCAAAAAATATAAACCTTGGCTTGGGGACGCCTTTTCATTTCTCTACGATTTCATTATGAAAATCTCGGTCTTTCCCAAGAAACTGGGTGCAGACATGGGCCAACATTATGAGATCCTCAGCCGGGAGCTCAAGGATACCCATGCAAAGCCCACCCTTGAGCTGGGAACAGGCAGTGGCAGTGCCGTCCATTTCCTGCCGGTGGACAACCCTTACACAGGTACAGACGTGAGTCCCGGACTCCTTAAAAAGGCCGTAAAGGCCTTTCACGCCACCGGCTTTGACCAGGCCGAGTTTTATGTGACCGGTGCGGATGACCTCCCCTTCAGGAATGATACCTTCTCCCTGTGCCTGTGCATCCTGTCACTCAATTTTTTTGGTGACGCCGGAGGGGTCTTCCAAGAAACAAAGAGGGTCCTGGTTCCTGGGGGTTTTTTTATCTGTAGCGTCCCCGTCCCGGAGCGCAACAGGCTTCAACGCACCATCAGGGGCAGGTTGTATTCAGAAAAGGAGTTGGCAAAGATATGCGGTGAGACGGGTTTCAGGTTCGAAACCCTGCCCTTTGAAAACGGCGCCCTCCTTTATTTCAAGGCCATACTACAGTAATGTCTGCAAGCGCCTGATTTCGGCTGATGCGGAGGAGACTGTCTCCTCAAGCAGTTCCCTGATGGACATGATCTCCCGAATCATACCTGCGACTTGTCCCATCATGAGGGAGCCCCATTCCACGTCTCCCTCCACTGCGGCCTTTCTGAGGGAGCCAATGGTAAAGGCGTCGATCTCCGATTTGGGCCGCCCTTCCCTTTCCATGTCAAGGACATGGCGGGATAATTGGTTTTTATAGACCCGGAATTGAAGGCCTGTAGTTCTGCCCGTCATGGTCGTCCCCGTGTCTTTTGCCCGGAGGACGGCCTCTTTGTAGTTGTCGTGAAGGGTGGCCTCCCGGGTGGCAAGGAAGCGCGTCCCCATCTGGATCCCTTCCGCCCCCAGGGCCAGGGCCGCGGCAAGCCCTTTTCCATCGGCGACGCCCCCTGCGGCCACCACCGGCAGGTCCGTCTCTTCCACCACTTCCCTGACAAGGACCATGGTGGATATCTCGGCGGGACTGATATTACCCCCACCCTCGGCCCCCATGGCGATGATGCCGTCCACTCCCGCCTGGTTACACCGCTTGACCATGTCCACGGAAAAGACCACCTGAAAGAGGATGATCCCTCTTTTCTTGACCGCCTCCGCATAGGGCAGGGGGTCCCCGGCGGAAAAGACAATGACCGGCACGCGTTCATCCATGGCAATGTCCAGGGCCTTTTGAGCCGTACCCAGTCTTAAGGGGATATTTACGGCAAAGGGCCTTTTGGTGGCCTCTCTGGTCTTGTGAATATGTTCAACGAGCTCGTCCGGCTTCATGGTCGCGGCAGCAATGGTCCCCAGGCCCCCGGCTTCGCAAACGGCGGCCGCCGTTTCCCAGCCCGTGATCCACGCCATGGCCCCCTGGAGGATCGGATACTCGATCCCCAGCACCTTGTTGACCCTTGTCTTTAACATTTGTTTTCCTCCCTGCCCTGGTCCGTGAAAGCAAAACAGGGGCCTTGATTGGATGCATGGAGACTTGGAGCCAGTCTCTTGCCTAAGCCCGCCGGCACGGGCTCAGCCCGGCCCGGAAGTGAGCCTGTCCTTGTGCACCGCCATGAGCGAGAGCAGGGCCTTGGTGACCACCACCACCTCCCCTTTCCTCACGTCGGACACCTCGGATTCGGCGATGATCACCTGACTGCCCTCCCGGATCACCCGGGACCGGCATATCAGCGCCTCTCCATAAGCCGGCCTCAAGAAGTTGATTTTGAATTCAACGGTCAGGATCTGGTATTCCTCCGGCACTATGGTAAATGCCGAATACCCCGCCGTATGGTCCGACATGGTGGCCATGACCCCTGCATGGATAAAGCCGTCCTGCTGACGGTGGTGCTCCTTGATCTCCACCCGGGACTGGAAATATCCCCTTTTGATCACCTCGGCCTTGAAACCGCAGTATTCAATGAAGCCGCGGCTGTAATCCCGTGCCAGGAAGGCACGCCTCTCCTTAGACACATCCTTTTTCATGGCTGAACTGCAATACCCCTTGTCTTAGAATCCCGGCCCCTTTCCATTTGCCGTGCCTGCAAGTATACACATGAGCGTCCTTCATACAAGCCCTTTCATGATGGGCTTTACTTTCAACGCTTGTGTCGAGGCCTTTTTACTGACATTGTTCCCTCCATAATTTTAGGTGCTATACGGTGGTTCTGTCCCGGAATTTATTCAAAAATGTCTCCATCTGTAGTAAAAGGGGGGAACATGAAATGATTTCTCTCGAGGAGTCCTGTGGATAGGATAATCATCATTATTATCTCGCTGTGTATTTCGCTTGTCATGTACTTCGGTTTTGTATTCGCCTTGAGAAGCCAAAGGGGACGCGGTTATCTGGGCGCACACTGGTACTACCATCCTAATGCCATTTGCGTGTGGAGGGTCCTTATCGGGTTGGCTGCGACCCTTCTCTACTTCGTGGCCCATCAATACACCTGGGCCATTCTCCTATTTACCATCTCAGGGATCCTGGACGGTGTTGACGGCCTCATTGCCAGAAAATGCGACCTGGTAACCCCTTTCGGGGAGGAGATCGATCCCCTCTGCGATAAATTGACCTATCTCCCTCCCCTCGTCTTTTTTGCCTACCAAGGTCTGCTGAGCGTTCCTCTTGTCTGGGCCTTGGTACTCATAGAGACCTCCGGTCAGTTCCTGGTGAGGTACATTATAAAGAGTTTTACACGATTTTCAGTGGCGGCCAATAATTTTGGAAAAATCAAGGCGGTCCTGTGCTATGCCCTGATCATTTACTGCGCCCTCCTGGATGATGCCCTGGTGATTCCGGATTTTTCCAGGCAGATGTTGGACTTGTGCGTGATTCTTTCTATTTCATCGAGCATGTTCAAGCTCATTGCCAACCGTTTCTATGCAGACATCCTCTCACTCCTCAATTTACTCTGCGGCATCACCGGTATTTATCTCGTCTTGGAAGGCCGCTATGTCTATGCAGCAATCGCGATCCTGGCCGGACAGATCTTTGATGTCTTTGACGGCCGGATGGCTGAAAAGCACGGCGGAACAAAGCTTGGGCCCTGGCTTGACGACATCGCCGATCTGGTCAGCTTCGGCATATGCCCGGGGCTGATGGTTCTCCTTAAAGGGGACTTGAAATTGCCCTCTTTTATTTTCGGTACCCTTTACACCCTGGCCATAGGATTTAGGCTGTGGCGCTACCTGGCCCGCGACAAGTATGACAAAGCCCTCCCTCCCGGGGCCTTCAACGGGCTTCCCAGTCCCGCCGGGGCCATGGTGGCCCTGGGGGCGTGCCTGCTCTGGAACAACCTCTGGATCATATGGGCGGTAATCCTTGTCATTTCCTTTTTACTCGTGAGCCACATCCGGTTTTTCCACTTCAGGAAGGTCATATTAAGGCGGGTACCGCGGACCTTTATTGTTATATTTGGATTTATTGTGGTCTTTGTTATCGCCTATCTCATAAAATCACGAAATTCCCAAATCCTGGGGGCCTCGCTTTTGGCCTGTTTCCTGGTTTATGTCATCACAAGCGGGCAGCTCCTGGTCAGGAAGGCCGCCTGAGCGCTGGTCCTGTTGGGGAAAAAGCCACGGGGAGGAGAAAAAATGCTGGAGGAGATCAAAAAGGGAATGCTGGCCGGTCTTGGTGCCGTTGTATTGAGCAAGGAAAAGGTCCACCGTATCACGACCAGGCTTGTAGAAGAGGCCAAGCTCAGCCCGGAAGACGCAGAAAAATTGGCCGACGAAATCCTGGCCACAGGGGAACGGCAGTGGGCCGACTTGGAGTCGTCTATCAGGGATGCCATGAGAAAAAGCCTTGACCATCTGGACATCTGCCGGGGATCTGAGCTGGAAGGCCTCAGAAGAAGGGTCCGCGCCTTGGAAACCCGGCTGAGCCTCCTTGAGAAGTCGAGCCGGGAATAGGGGAAAAATAAATGGATTTCAAGACCCTTACCAACCTGACCCGTTTCAAGGACATCCTGATCATCCTGATCAAGTACGGCTTTGAGGACCTTGTAGAACGCCTCGAACTGCCCACAGGCCTGATCAAAAAAATCCACAGGACCAGCCGCCCGGACTTGGACACCTACGAACGGATCCGCTGCGCCCTGGAAGATCTGGGGCCTACTTTTGTAAAATTCGGCCAAATTATGAGCCTTAGGCCCGACCTCCTCCCTGAACCCCTGATCCGTGAGCTCAGCAAGCTCCAGGATGATGTGGAGCCTGAGGAATCAGGGGAAATCAGAGGGGTGCTCGATGAAAATCTGGGCCGCCCCCTTGAAGAAGTATTTTCCATATTTGATGCTGAGCCGGTGGCCGCGGCCTCTCTTTCCCAGGTTCACCGGGCCGTACTCCGCGAGGAGGGGCTCATTGTATCGCTCAAGATCCAGCGTCCCGGAATTTATCACAAAATCCAAACCGATCTGGACATCCTGGAATCCATTGCCGTGCGTCTGCATCATCGTTCAGAGGAGTTGCAGGCATATGATCTTCCCGATCTTGTTCGGGTAACCAGGCGCAACCTCCTCAGAGAGCTCGATTTCAAAAGAGAAGCCCGGTACATGACCATCGCCCGTTTCAACTTAGCCGAGGCCGCTGAAATCTCCATCCCCCGCGTCTATGACCGCTACTGTACCCCACACCTCCTGGTTATGGAATTCATCCAGGGATCCAGGTTAAGGGACTTGGACACGCAAAGGCTGGAAGATCCCGAAGGTCTGGCCAAACAGGGGTTGAGGGCCGCCATAAAGCAGATTCTTGAGGACGGCTTTTTTCACGCCGACCCCCATCCCGGGAATCTGTTGATCACCAGCGGAGGGGGACTGTGCCTTCTTGACTGGGGTCTGGTAGGCCGCCTGACCGACTCGGATCGCTTTGAGCTCATTGATCTGCTCAGGTCTTTAATGGATAGGGACACAAAGGGGATGGTGGGGATCCTCTTATCCGTCACCTCGGGGGGCGGCGATACGGATCCCCGAGCCCTTGAAAGGGAGATTCTGGAACTCCTGGATTTTTACTTCACCGTGCCCCTGAAGTCCTTCAATCTGGGCGAGCTCTTGCTCCAGATCACGGGATTGATCCGGGACTACCGCTTGAGGATGCCTCCTGACTTTGTGATTATGGCCAAGGCGCTGGTAACGGCGGAAGGTACTGCCCGAAAGATCTACCCTGACTTGAACATCATGTCCGAGGCCGAAGAATACGTCCGGAAGCTGGCTGGAGAGCGATACCGCCCTTCCACCCTTTTCCGGAATCTCCGTTCATCCCTGACTCAGACCTTTTTCCTCCACCGTCACCTGCCGCGCCATGTGGCCCGGATCTTCAACAAGATTGACCAGGGGCAACTGAGCCTGCGCTTCGAGCATCAAAACCTGGACGCCCTTCAGAAGACCCTGGAAAACATCTTCAGCCGTCTTACCTTCGGCATTATCATCGCGGCCATGATCATCGGCTCCTCCATGATCATTACCACTGGAATGGGTCCCCTTTTCCTGGGCCTGCCCGTGCTGGGTATCGTAGGCTATCTTATATCCGCGCTCATCGGTCTGTGGTTGATCTTTAATATGATCAGGAGCAGGAAATACTGAAACAGCGGTAAGACTTCAGGTGTTTTCAATGCTCGTGAGGATCATGACCTCCTTTCTTTAGTTACCCACAATGAGCACGCTGATGGTGGCGGACCCTGGCGTGCCGCCCAGATTATGGGTCAGGCCCATCCGGGGGTTCTTGATCTGCCGGGGCCCTGCCTTCTCCTGGAGCTGCTTGTAGATCTCGTACATCATGCGCAGACCGCTTGCCCCGATAGGGTGTCCGAAGCATTTGAGACCGCCGTCCGTGTTTACGGGAAGGCCCCCCTCCAGGTTAAAAAGGCCCGCCTCCAGGTCCTCCCTGGCCCTACCTCTCTGGCTGAACTGCAGGTCTTCATAAATCACCAGTTCTGTAATGGAGAAACAGTCGTGGACCTCGGCGAGGCTGATCTCCTTTCTCGGGTCCTTGATACCCGCCTCCGCATAGGCCGCCTGTCCCGCCCGATAGGTCTCCTCCACATGGGTCCAGTCATATTCAGTGCTGATATATCCCTCCTGGGGGCCTACGGCAATCTGCAGGGCCTTTATGTAAACGGGGTCGGGCCTGAACTTTTTGGCCAGATCCTTACGGGTAATAATGGCCGCCGCCGCCCCGTCGCTCACGCCACAGCAGTCAAAGAGACCCAGGGGCCAGGCAATGATAGGGGCCTTCAGGGCCTTGTCCAGGGAGATCTCCTGCTGAAAATGGGCCTTGGGATGAAGGCTGCCGTTGTGGTGGTTCTTAACCGCAATCTCGGCCAAGGCCTTTTTTCCCTCTTCGGCGTCCAGTCCGTAACGGTCAAAATAGGCGGTGGCCATCATGGCAAAGTGGCCCGGTGCGGTAAAGGTGCGGCTCCTGAAGGTATTTTCGCTGAAATTGAGCCCCTGTACCAGCTCGGTATCGGGAAGACCGCTGAAGCCGTTGTCTTTGAGTTTTTCCACTCCCAGGGCCAAGGCCACGTCACAGACCCCGGCTGCCACGGCATAGGCTGCATTCCGGATGGCATCCGATCCAGTGGCGCACATATTTTCCACGCGGGTTATGGGGATATAGGAAAGCTTCAAGGGCTTTGCCAGGGTCTGACCGCTCAATCCGGACATGTAGGTGCCCAGCCATGCGGCCTGGATGTCCTTGGGCTCAATGCCGGCGTCTTCAAAGGCCTCGTAGGCTGCATCTACAATCATATCGGTGGAACTCATGTCCCAATTTTCACCAAACTTGGTACATCCCATACCGATTATGGCGACTTTGTCTTTGATACTCTCCATTTCAACTCTCCTCTTTAAAAAGGTCTTACGTTCTCACCGGTATGCATTTCCACCAGTAATCATAAATGCTTCCCGCGTAGCGGACCTTTCTGAAGGTCATCTCAACGGGCATCCCCACCTTGACCTCCTCAGGGTCCTTATCGGTCATGTCGCACATGATCCTGCCGCCTTCTTCAAAATCAACCACCGCGACGGTGGCCGGCGGATCCGTGGTGGCAGCCAGATTGTCATGGCTGAAGGTGGTGAGGCGCCCCCGCTTGTCTGCAAACCGATAGGGTTCAAAGCGGTCCTTACTCTGGCACTTGACACACACCCTTTGAGCAGGATACTGGATGGTGCCGCAGTTCCTGCACTTGACCCCGAAGAGCCCCATGCCGCCCCGTCTATCCCTCCAAAGGGCCACGGCAGACGGCCTTTCGAGGGGAGGGCGCGAGGGGGGTTGAACCGGCACGATCCCCCGCCATCTGAGATACTTCTGGTAGTTGATCATCCTTTTCACATTCACCTGCTCATCGAGGCCTTTCACCGAAAATCCCCTGATCTCGTCCGTCACCCTCAATGCAAAGGCCTCCCCACCATCTCCATACCCTCCGAAGAGGATTCGATCCCCGGGCTCGGCCTTTTCCAGGGCCGCCGCAAGGACCATGGGCGCCAGGGCCGTGCCCGCATTTCCCACCGTCTCATAGAGGGGATCCTGCACCTGAGTGGCCGGGTCAAAGCCCAGCTTTTTCGCCACCGTGGAAAGGAGTTTGGGGTTGGGTCCATAGGCGGCGAGCCGGGAAAAATCCTTGGCCTCCAGATCCATTCGCTTCATAAGCCCTGAGAGGGCTTCCACCAGGACCCTGAGATACCCCTTCTCCCGGACAAAGCGCTCTTCCCAGGATTCCACGAAGAAATTCTTATCCGAGCGCCACACATCGTTGATTTCGTCAGACAGGGCATAGGTGCCCTCGATTTCAGCCACCACTTTGTCTTTTCCCACCACAAGACTTGCCGCCCCGTCACCAAAATCCATTTCATGAGCTCCGTTTGGATAGCCCGTGCGTATATCCGCCGAGGCGACCATGACCTTTCGGGCCGAGCCCGCGGCCACGGCATCCATGGCCGAGCGCAAGGCGGATGCACCGGCCCGCAGGGAGCCGGAGAAATCAGCCGTAAACACCTCATTTCTCAGACCCAAGGCAGCCCCCACCAGGGCGGCACACTGTTTTTCTTTATAGGGCGGGGTCGTAGAGGCGAGAAAGAGCCCGTCCACGGCTTGGCCATCACCGCCTTTCAGGCAGTTCATGCCGGCCGCCACGGCCATGGTCACGCTGTCCTCGTCGTGATTTGCAACCGCCTTCTCTCCCCGTCCGGCCCTGCCCCCCCAAGCCTGGGCAATTTCACTCCTGGCCAGGCGATAAAAGGGCACATAGACACTAAAACGCTCTACTCCTACCATCGCTATCCTCTCCCTTGTTGTTGGAAAAATCGAAACCCATAAGGTTCCAAATCTCTCTTCTCATATAGGAATATCTAAATCACTTTTCAGAAACCTAGTCAAGAAAAAAGTGGATTGAATCCCATACTCAAAATGCAGGTACAGGAAAAATTCATAAAAGCATAATCTATTGTATTTAAAAGTTTTTATGAGATCTGGCGTCCTTGAAATCGGGGAAAGCATTTTTTGTCTTGACAAAAACGTGGATCTAATATTACTAACTAAACAGGCCTGAATTTGGTGAAAACCACACTTGCCAAGGGTCTTTGAAAATAGTGTAATAAGGAGTGCTCGAAATGAATATCCCATTGAGCCCTATTCGATTTCTTGAAAGAACGCTTAAGGTTTATGGTAAAAAGACAGGCGTCATTTGTGGTGACCTTCGGTTCACCTATATTGAATATGGGGACCGGGTAAACCGTCTGTCGAGTGCCCTTCTTAAATTAGGGGCCAAGCCCGGGGACCGCATCGCCTATTTGGGTTACAACTGTCACCGCCTCCTGGAGTGTTTCTATGGAATTCCTCAAATCGGGGCCGTGCTCGAACCGCTTAATATCCGTCTGGGACCGGACGATTTTGAGTATATTATTAAGGAATCCGCCCCCAGCATCCTTTTACTGGACAGTGACTTCATTTCCGTCATTGAATCGATTCGTTCCCGCCTCCCCTCCATCGAACACACCATCCTTCTGGACACACTCGGGACCCCTCCGGGTTGGATTTCCGGCAACTACGAAGAGATCCTTGCCCAGGCTTCACCTGAGCCCCCCCATGCCCCGGGTGAATATCCCTTTTCAGAGGATGATACGGCTGAGATCTTTTACACCAGCGGTACCACAGGCAAGCCAAAAGGGGTCATGTTGACCCACCGCAACCTCTACCTTCATGCCCTGGCCACCCTCGCTTCATCCTGGATGGATGAGACAGACATTCAGCTTCACCTCATTCCCCTTTTTCACGTGAACGGCTGGGGGACGCCCCACTATCTCACCGCCAAGGGGGGCGCTCACATTATGCTCAAGAAATTCGATCCCTTGGATACTCTCAGGATCATCCAGGACGAGAGGGTCACCCGGCTCTATATCATCCCCACCATGGTCAATGCGGTGCTCAACCATCCGGATTTCGACAAATACAATGTATCCAGCATGAGAGAAATCCTTATCGGAGGAGCCCCGCCGCCCACAGGGATCATCGATCGTACCGAGGAGGCCTTCGGGTGTCTGGTCCACACCGCCTTTGGAATGAGCGAGACCTGCCCTCTCATCGCCTGGCCTGAGCTGGGAGAACATCTGGACCCCGAGGTACGGGAATACCGGGCCAAAAAGACCTGGGGTTTTCCCATGCAAGGGGTTGAATACAAGGTTGTGGACCTGGACGGGAATGAACTCCCCTGGGACGGGGAGTCCATCGGGGAACTTCTGGTGCGGGGCGATATGGTCATGAAGGGTTACTATGACAACCCCGAAGAAACGGAAAAGTCCTTTGAGGGAGGCTGGTACCACACCGGTGACCTTGTCAGCATGGGGCCTGACGGGTCCCTCTTCATTAAAGACAGGATGAAGGAAATCATCATCAGTGGCGGAGAAAATATCTCTTCCCTGGAAGTGGAGCAGATCCTCTATTCCCACCCTGAAATCATGGAGTGTGCGGTGGTGGGAAAGCCCCACGAAAAGTGGGGTGAGGTGCCTGTCGCCTTTGTGGTTCCGACAGAAGGATCAATGCTCACCTCCCAGGAAGTACTCGATTTCGCCCGTTCTAAAATGGCCCATTTTAAGGCGCCCAAGGAGGTCATGATCATAGACGAATTTCCGCGGGGTGGGACGGGAAAAATCATGAAGTCCGTTTTACGCGACCAGGTTCGTTCCCGATGAAGACGCCCCTTTTTTTGAGTCATTATTCTTTCGGCCCTTCCATCGGTGGACATTTTTAAGCAGGTTCATGTTTAAGGAGGTGATAGGAAAAAGATCAGGCGCGGCATAGATAACCATGTTTTTTGGAAGTCTCCCTGTGAGGGGGGTTTATCCGCACAGGCAAGACATGAATCAACCCAGGCATTGAAAGGGGGATACTATGAAAAAGGTTCTTTGCTTCGGATTTATTGCACTGCTTTTTTCCTTTTTGTCCATGGGGCCTGTCCAGGCCGCGGAGCCTATTACCTTCGGATTTATTCACAGTTTAAGCGGTGGTATCGGGCAGGTTTACGGTGTGCCCGACCTGGAGGGCGTAAAAATCGCTGTTGAGGAAATCAACGCCGAGGGGGGTGTTCTGGGCAGACCCCTGGAGGTGATTCCCAGAGATGACAAGCTGAGCCCCGAGACAGGGGTTCGGGAGGCCAAAGACCTTATTCTCAATAAAAAGGTCAACTGGATCCAGGGAACGGTCAGCAGTGCCGTGGCCCTGGCCATATCGGCCTATTGTAAAAACGAGAAGGTTCCCTTCATCGACAGCATTGCCCAGTCGGCGGCCCTGACCGGGGAAAAGGGGCACCGGTATGTGTTCAGGGTGAGCACCAACACCACCACCTATACCCGCTGTGTGGCCAACGCCGCAGCCGAGTACTGGGGCGGCAAAAAGGTCTTTATTATCGGCCCGGACTATGAGTACGGCCACCGGTGCAAAAAGGACTTCATGGAGGCCTATACCAAACATGTTCCCGACGCCAAGGTGGTGGGAGAACTGTGGCCGAAACTGGGCAACCAGGACTGGACTCCTTACATTTCAAAAATCATGGCCACTGACGCCGACTTTGTGTACTGCTCCCTGTGGGGCGGGGATGTGATCTCCTTTACCAAGGCCGCCCAGGCCTTCGGCTATTTTGACCGGGTCAAGCACTGTGGCCAGGACTGGGGCAACATTGAGGCCCTGGGAAAAATGAACAAGAAGACCTATCCCAAAGGGGTCCTGGGAGGAAGCCATTACCCCTTCTGGCTCATCGACAATCCCAAGAGCAATACCTTCTGGAAAAAATTCAATAAGAAGACCGGCATGTATCCCGGGATCTCCGTGGCCGGATACGTGGTGGTCTATGCCATGAAAGACGCCATTGAAAAGGTAGGCACCGTGGACATGGAAAAGGTCATTGATGTCCTGGCAGGAGTGGAACTCGACACGGTGGTGGGCAAGCTCAAGATCCGGGCCTGTGATCATCAGGCCCTGTGGCCCTTCTGGGTTGGACCGGTTGCGGTCAGTGCGGATCTGCCCTTCCCCCATATCACCAAGGCCGTCCTCTTGGATCCGGTCAAGGGTTACCGGAGCTGTGAGCAGATCGAAGAGGTAAGGAAGGCCCAATAATAAGCGCTTTTTTAAAAGGTTTCCGGGCCCCGGAACATCCCGTGCCGGGGCCGGAGATCTTATCAAAAAAGAGCCGCCACCCCTTCACCCATGGAAACAGGTTAAGAGGTCATGACGCTCCAAGGACTTGTTATCCAGTTACTAAGCGGTATCAGTACCGGCATGGTCATTTTCCTCATCGCCGTTGGCCTGTCCCTGGTGTTCGGTACCTTGCAGATCCTGAACCTGGCCCATGGTGCCCTGTATATGCTGGGGGCCTATCTGTGTTACTGGATCACCGCCACCCTCTCCGATGTGAGCGGGAGCTTCTGGTGGGCCTTGCTCCTGGCCCCGGTCGGAGTGGCCCTTTTCGGAGGACTGGTGGAATTTCTCCTTCTCCGGCGGATCTATGACCGGGAGGTCCTGGACCAGTATCTTCTAACCTTTGCCCTGATCCTCATCATCGGGGACCTCTGCAAGCTCGCCTGGGGCGTAGATTTTCATATGGTCTCCATGCCCTGGCCCCTGAACGGCCCCGTCTTCTTTTTGGGTCTGGCCTTTCCCAGGTACAACATATTCCTCATTTTTTGCGGCCCTGTGGTATTCATGGGACTGTGGGCCCTTATCCGCTATACCAAACTGGGCAAGGTTATCCGGGCCGTAACCTACAACAGGGAAATGGCCAACGCCCTGGGCACCAACGTTCCCATGGTCTATACGGTGGTCTTTATGCTGGGATGCTGGCTGGCCGGGTTGGGAGGGACCCTTGTGGTTCCCATGACCTCGGCCATGCCGGGCATGGATATGGTTATCCTGATTGAATGCTTCATCATTGTGGTCATTGGCGGACTGGGAAGCCTCTCCGGGGCCTTCCTGGGTTCCCTCATCTTTGGGCTGGTCAACGCCTTCGGGATCCTCGTGGTCCCCAGGCTGGCCATCGCCTTTGGATTCATCTTAATGATCGTCATTCTTATTATCCGGCCCTGGGGGCTGATGGGCAAACCTGAATGATGGAAACTTCACCAGATAGAAATATCAAGGCGACGGTCATCACCCTCGGCGGGGTTCTCGCCTTTTTTGTGATCTTGCCGCTCTTTTTGCCTGAAGGGTACCTGAGCCTCGTGAACGAAATGCTTATCCTGGCCCTGGCCGCATCTGGCCTTAACTTGATGCTGGGTTATGCGGGCATGGTCTCATTCGGACCTGCCGGTCTCTACGCGGCGGGGGCCTATACCACGGCACTTATCCTGGTCTATACGAATACCCCCTTCTGGATCGCTTTCATCGCGGGTCCGGTCTTTGCAGGGATCATCTCCATAATCATCGGATGGTTTTGTGTCCGTCTCACCCATGTCTACTTCGCGTTACTCACCCTGGCATTCGCCCAGATCATCCACACCATCATCTTTGAATGGTACGGCTTTACCAAGGGAGATGACGGCATTGTGGATATTCCCATACCCGCGGTTCTTGACTCCATTCCCAGCTATTACTATTTCAGCCTGATGATCATTTGTATCTGCCTGCTTCTTATGTGGATGATTGTCAACTCCCCCTTTGGAAAAACGCTTCAGGCCCTGCGGGAAAACCCGGAGAGGACCGAGTTCATCGGGATTAATGTCCGTCTCTACCAGCTGGCCGCCTTTGTCCTCTCCGGGTTCTTCCTGGGCGTTGCAGGCGCCCTCTTTTGCGGATTCAACAAGAACGTCTTTCCCAACTACGCCCACTGGATGAAGTCTACCGAGATGTTGGTGGTCTGTCTTCTCGGCGGGGTTTATAACTTCCTGGGGCCCATTGTAGGATCCGTGGTTTATGTCCTCCTCGACAGGATCATCACAAGCTTTACCCAGTTCTGGCCCCTGGTTTTGGGCCTGGTGGTTATCGCCCTCCTGCTCTTTTTGAAAGGCGGCATTGCCGGTGCCATTGCTGATAAGTTGGCCGTGAGAAGGCAAAAAGGAATTGAGGCCCAAAGGTATGTTTCGCGTTGAGAAAATCAAGAAGTCCTTCGGCGGCCTCACGGCCGTCAATGACGTCTCCTTTCAGCTGGAAAAGGGGAGGATCACCTCTATCATCGGTCCCAACGGGGCCGGAAAGACCACCCTTTTTAACCTCCTGACCGGTCATATCAAGCCGGATTCAGGGGACATCTTCTTCAAGGACAGGAGGATCACCGGTCTTCCCCCTTACAAAATATGCAAGAGGGGAATCGGCCGGTCCTTTCAAAGAACCAATATCTTCCCCCGCCTCACCGCCTTTGAAAACGTCCAAGTGGCGCTTATGTCCTGGGAGAAAAAGAGCAGAAACATCTTCGTGCGGTCCAGAAAACTCCTTGTTGATGCGACAAATGAGATCCTGGACAGCGTGGGCCTGGGAGAAAAAAAGAATGTAACCGCCGGACTCCTGGCCCACGGCGACCAGCGGCTCCTTGAGATCGGGATCACCGTAGGTTCCCACCCCGAGCTCATCCTGCTGGATGAACCCACGGCGGGAATGAGCCCCGAAGAATCAAACAAGACCGTGGAGCTGGTCCAGAGACTGGCCCGGGAGAGGGATCTGACCCTCTTGTTTATCGAACACGACATGAACGTGGTCTTTGGAATCTCGGAGAAGGTTCGGGTCATGCACATTGGGGCCATCATTGCAGAGGGGAGCCCGGAGGAAATCCGGTCCAATGACGAGGTCCAGAGGATCTATTTGGCCGAGGAAGCGTGATGCTATTGCAAGTCAAGGACATGAATACCTTTTACGGGATCAGCCATATCCTTTTCAACGTCTCTGTAGCAATCCAAAGGGGTGAGGTCGTATGCATTCTCGGCAGAAACGGTGTCGGAAAAACCACACTCCTCAGAAGTATTATGGGACTGGCGCCGGCCAAGTCCGGGGCCATCCTCTTCGACGGCCTTGACATAAGGCGAAAACAACCCTTTGAAATCGCCCGCCTGGGAATAGGCTTTGTCCCTGAAGACCGGGTTATTTTCCCGGCCCTTACAGTGAAAGAAAACCTGGAAATGGGTCTCAAAAAGGACCGCAAGGGCCCCTGGACCTTTGAGCGCGTCTACGACATGTTCCCTATCCTTGATAAACGTCAGACCCAGATGGGGGGGACCCTTTCAGGGGGGGAGCAGCAGATGTTGACCATTGCCAGGACCCTGATGGGAAATCCCCAGCTCCTCCTCCTGGATGAACCTTCGGAAGGACTCTCTCCCCTTATCGTCAAAGAATTGGAGGGTTACGTGCACAGGCTCAAGACAGAGGAGATGCCCATCCTTCTCTCTGAGCAGAATTCGGCCTTTACACTCAAGCTCTCCGATCGGGCCTACATCCTGGAAAAGGGAGAGGTCCGATGGGAAGGAGGCATCACCACCCTGAAAGAGGAACCGGAAATCTTGCGGACCTATCTGGGTGTTTAGGCCTCATCCCGGCCCTCCCGCCTCTTGGATCCCCCGGGTCCATTGAAAACAGCAACCATGACAGAAAAACAAGGAGGTATCTATTGTGAGAAGGGCATTTATGGAAATGGACAGGCTCTCCGTGTTCCTCGCCCCCAAAAAGACCATCCTGGGCAAGAACGCCGTTCATGAACTCGGACAGACGGCAGGGGCCCTGGGTGGAAAAAAGGTCCTCGTGGTCTCCGACCCCGGTGTGGCGCAGGCCGGACTGGTGGAAATCGTTGAAAAAGCCTTGAAATCAAAGGGGATCGAAACAGGCGTCTTTGACCGGGTAGAACCGGAGCCCCCGGTGGGGGTGGTTGACGCGTGCACAAAGACCCTCAGGGAGGACAAATTCGATCTTGTTGTGGGTCTGGGGGGCGGCAGCGCCCTGGACGTTGCCAAGGGTGCAGCCACCATCGCGCCGAATGAGGGTAACGCATTGGATTACGTGGGTATGGACACCCTCCCCAAGGCAGGCCTCCCCAAGATCCTTATTCCCACCACAGCCGGGACAGGCAGCGAGGCCACCCGCGTTATTGTCATGACCGATGAATCGGATAATACCAAAAAGGTGATTTACAGCGATTTCCTCCTGGCGGAAGTGGCCCTGCTGGATCCTATGCTGACCCTCTCCATGCCCCCTGCGGTCACCGCGGATACGGGTCTTGACGCTTTGGTCCATGCCATTGAGGCCTATGTTTCTGTAAACACCACCCCCTTTGCCGAGATCCTGGCCCTGGAAGCCATCCGCCTTATTTCCCAATACCTGCCCGTGGCCTTTGCCAAGGGCAACCAGGTGCATGCCAGATACCATATGCTTCTGGCCGCCAACCTGGCCGGGGCCGCCTTTACGAGCGGGGGTCTGGGGGCCGTTCACGGGCTGGCTTACGTGTTGGGAACCGATTATCACATGGCCCATGGGCGATCCAACGCCATCATGCTTCCCCATGTCCTGTCCTTTAACAGGACGGGGAATCTCCAGAAATTCGCGGATATTGCCCGGGCCATGGGTGAAAAGGTGGACGGGCTTGGCCTCTATGACGCCTCTGAAAAGGCCGTGGAGGCGGTAAAAATACTGCTTGAAGCCGTAAACATCCCCTTTCGGCTCTCCCACTACGGCATTGCCAAAGAGGATTTGCCCAAGCTTGTCCAGGGCGGGCTGAACCAGTCCAGGCTCTTTGGGCCGAATCCCCGGGATCTTACTGAAGAAGATGTAAGAGGGATTTATGAAGCGGCCTTCTGAGGCGTTGACGCCTTGCTCGGAAGGCGGCATAGTTGTCGGAAACGCAAACAAGGTTTTCCCCTTGGATTTAAGAAAGGCCCCGGTTCTTGTGACCGGTCAAGCTCCAGGGGGAACCCTGTCCGGCCATTGAAGACTTTTTTGGTCATGACTATAGACTATAGAAGGAAGGTTAACAGATCATGTTGATTCCATCCATTTTGAACCGTGCCCTGGAACTCTACCCCGAAAAAGAAGCCATTTCATCCGGAAAAGAGCGTTTCACCTATGCCCGGTTCGGAGACCGTGTTAATCGTCTGGCCCACCACCTCCTCTCCTCAGGGGTCTCCAAAGGCGATTGTGTGGCTATCCTCATGCATAACACCCATGAGTTCCTGGAGGCCTACTTTGCCACGGCCCTGATCGGTGCCGTGTTAAATCCCCTCAATTTCAGGCTGTCAGCCAGGGAGCTCGCTTTTATACTCAAGGACTCGAAGGCCGGCCTTCTTATCGCGGCCAGGCGTTTCGCAGAGGGCGTGGAAAAGCTGGCCACCCTGGACACGGCCCTCGAACATGTGCTCTGGACCGGCCCCGGAGACACACCCCCGGGGTTCGATCCCCTGGACTACGAGACGACCTTGCACGAGCACTCCCCCCTCCCCCCGCCTGAGACGGATCTCTCTGAGAAGGACGTGGCCCACCTCTATTATACGAGCGGGACCACCGGCCTCCCCAAAGGCGTCATGTTGACCCATAAGAACGTCGCCACCCACGCCCTGTGTGCCATCGCTGAATTGAACCTGAACGACACAGACGTGTGGGCCCATATAGCCCCCCTGTTTCATCTCGCCGACGCATGGGCCAGCTTTGCCATTACCTGGGCCGGAGGAAGGCATGTGATGGTCCCGGTCTTTGATGCCCCGGAAGTGCTCAAGACCATTCAGGGGGAGCGGGTCACCCTGAGCAACCTGATCCCCACCATGCTTAACATGCTTGTAAACACCCCGGACGTTGAGACCTTTGACTTCTCGAGCCTCCGGGTCGTCCTGAGCGGGGGCGCCCCCATCGCCCCCGAACTGGTCAGGAAAATCATGGACACTTTCAAATGCGATTATATCCAGACCTATGGTATGACCGAGACCAGCCCCTACCTTACGGTATCTATTCTCAAGAAAAACCTCCTCCATCTCCCCGAAGAGGCACGCTTCGAGTACAAGGCCATGACCGGGAGGCCCCTTATCGGCGTGGATCTGAGGGTCATCCGTCCGGACGGAACGGATATCGAACGGGACGGCCAGGAGGTCGGAGAGATCATCGTGCGAGGGGACACCATCACCCCGGGATACTGGAACCGGCCTGAGGAAACCCAGAAGGCCCTGAAAGAAGGCTGGCTCTACACGGGGGACCTGGCGGTCATGGAAAAGGAAGGATATGTCAACATTGTGGACAGAAAAAAGGACATGATCGTTACAGGGGGGGAAAACGTCTATTCCACGGAGGTGGAAAACGTCCTTTATATGCATCCCCAAATCCTCGAGGCGGCGGTCATCGGCGTGCCTGACGAATACTGGGGTGAGGCCGTCCGGGCCTGTGTTGTCTTGAAGAAGGGAGAAAGGGTGACAGAAGAAGAAATCATCCAATTCTGCAAGGAACACATCGCCTCCTACAAGGCCCCCAAAGGGGTGGATTTTCTCGATGAACTCCCTAAAACAGGATCAGGAAAAATCTATAAAATGGGTCTCAAGGAGCGATATGGGAAATCATAAGCCGGTAAGATTATAATGCCATTCAAAAGTACAGGGGAACCACCGCTTACCTTGGATTTAGTGATTTTAATCCTATCATTTCAGTTATTTGAATACTGCTTTTCGATAATTCTCTCCTGTCTTGAAATTTAAATCCGGCTCTATCCTGTGGTAATTTTACAATTTTTTGAATCTTGTTCAATAACTTATTTCCTTGACCATTATTCGGATTTTTGTTAGATTTCTTCACGGAGGTCCTGTTTAAGGTCCTGAAAGTACACAAAGAATCTAAAAAGCAAGGGGTAAACCATGGATTTTCGCTTATCAGAAGAGCAGCAGATGCTCCGGGATATGGTGAGAAAGATCAGCATCAATGAATTCGCACCCAGGGCCGCAGAGGTCGATCAAAACGAGCAGTTTCCCTGGGACAACAAAAGGGTGCTGGAAGAAAACGGACTCCTCGGCATCCAGATCCCGGAAGAATACGGGGGGGCGGGCGCCGGGATGCTGAGCCTCGCCATCGTCGTGGAGGAAGTGGCCCGGGTATGTGCCTCCACCTCCGTCATACTGACCACACAGGCCCTGGCCACGGATCCTCTCATGATTGGGGCCAGTCACGAGCAAAAGATGAAATGGCTCAAGCCCATGGCCGAAGGATCCGTGCTGGGGGCCTGTGCCATTACCGAGCCCGGGGCGGGTTCCGATGTCATTGCCATGAGAACCACGGCGGAGGAAAAAAACGGGGGATATGTGATCAACGGCAACAAGGTCTTTATCACCAACAGCGGGGTCTCCGATATCATCACCGTCCTTGCCTATACGGACAGGGAAAAGGCCCATAAAGGCATAAGCATGCTTGTGGTGACCAAGGACACGCCGGGTTTTACTGTGGGCAAAGAGGAAAAAAAGATGGGCATACGCGGCTCGGACACGCGAGAGCTCGTGTTCGAAGACTGTTTCGTCCCCAAGGAGAACTGTCTTGGGAACCCGGGAGACGGATTCAAGATACTCATGAAGACCTTCAATTACACCCGCCCTGCCGTGGGTGCCCAGGCCCTGGGGATCGCCCAGGGAGCCATGGACCAGGCCGTGAACTACACCAAGGAGAGGATCCAGTTCGGCCGCCACCTGACCGAGTTCCAGGGTGTCCAGTGGATGCTCGCTGAAATGGACCTCAAGATCGAACTGGCCCGCACCATGGTCTACCGGGCCTGCTCCATGGTGGACAACGAGCCGGATTCCAGGGATATCCCCCGGGTGGCGTCCATGGCCAAGTGGTTTGCATCAGATACGGCCATGCAGGTGACCACCGACGCGGTGCAGCTCTTCGGGGGGTATGGATACACCAGGGAATATCCGGTGGAGCGTATGATGCGGGATGCAAAAATCACCCAGATTTATGAAGGGACCAATCAGGTCCAACGGATCATTATTTCAAACCAGCTCCTCAGGTAGGGAGTGGACCACCAGGAGGCGACAAGATGTACAAGGACATTGTTATCGTAAGCGCGGTTCGTACCCCCTTCGGCCGGTACTGCGGGGCCCTCAGGGAGTACGACTACTTTGATCTGGGCGCTTTGCCCATGAAGGCGGTCCTGGATCGGGTCAAGGTTCCGGGAGAAGAAGTGGAAGAAGTCTTCTGGGGTGTGGGAGACACTTCGGTCTGCAAGGATGTGTACACCCCCGTGGCGGCCCGCCAGACGCTTCTCAAGGCCGGCCTCCCCCCGAAAACCCCGTCTGTGGCCATTGATAAGGCTTGCGTGTCGGCCATGTCCGCACTCCATTATGGATGTCGGGCCATGGTGGCGGGAGATATCCGGTGTGCCATAGGCGGGGGGGCGACCTCCTTCAGTCAAGAGCCCCTGATCGTAAGGGGCCTTAGGTGGCAGGGGTTTCGACTGGGAGACGTCAAAATGGAGGACCCCCTTTACGCCCTGGGTTATAAGGACTTCAACCCCGTGTCCGTGGACACGGACAACGTGGCCGCTGAATACGGCGTTTCCCGGCGGGAACAGGACGAGTGGGCCCTCAGGAGCCACCAAAACTACGGCCGGGCCTGGGAGACGGGGAAATTCAAAGACGAGATGATGCCTCTTGAAATCCCCCAAAGAAAGGGCGACCCCTTTGTCCTCGATATAGATGAGCAGTACAGGCCCAATACGAGTCTGGAAAAACTGGCCAAGCTTCCCGGCATATACGGATGCAAAGGGGTGACGGCCGGCAATGCCCCGGGCCTCAACGACGGGGCCACGGCCATCCTCTTCATGACCCGTAACAAGGCCCAAGAGTTGGCTCTTGAACCCCTTGCTGAAATCGTTTCCATGTCCTCTATTGCCATCAGTCCTCTCCGAATGCCCGAGGGCCCTGCCTACGCGGCCATAAAGGCCCTGGAGCGGGCGAACATGACCCTGGATGAGATCCACGTGATGGAAATCAACGAGGCCTTTGCCGCAGTACCCCTGGTGAGCACCCTCCTGCTGGTGGATAAAGACCAGGCAAAGGCCCGGAGCCTTCGTGAAAAAACCAACATCAACGGGAGCGCCATCGCCATTGGACACCCTAATACGGCCAGCGGGGCCCGTCTCATCATGAATCTCCTCTATGAGCTTCGCCGCCGCGGGGGCGGTTATGCCCTGGGCGGAATTTGTGGGGGACTGGCCCAAGCCGATGCATGCATCATCAAGGTTTAGGGATTTATGAATCAAAGCGCACAGGAGGCACAACCATGGACCTGAAATACATCAAGCTCACCGCTCAAGAAGGTATCGGCTGGATCCAGTTCAACAGACCTGAAAAACTCAACGCCCTTAACCCGGACGTGCTCAATGGCCTGGAAGCCGCCGTGGTCAAATGCGAGGAAGACGATGCCGTAAAGGTAGTGATTCTCAAGGGCAATGAAAAGGCCTTTGTGGCGGGTGCTGATATCAAGCACATGTCCACAGGCGATATCTCACTGGCCTATGACCTCACGGACCTCACCATGCGCGTGCAGGAGCGGTTGGCTGATTTACCCAAGCCCACCATCGCCGCCATATCGGGCTACGCTCTGGGAGGAGGGCTGGAGATGGCCCTGTGCTGTGACTTTAGAATAGCGGCTGAAAACGCGGTCTTGGGGCTGCCCGAGATCACCTTGGGCATCATTCCCGGTGGAGGGGGAACCCAAAGGCTCCCGCGCCTTGTCAACCTGGAGGTGGCAACCAGAATGATCTTCCTGGGCGAACCTGTAAAATCGGATGACGCGGACAAGTTCGGTCTGGTCCACAGGGTGGTCGCCCTGGACCGCCTGGAGGAAGAGGCAAAGGCCTTGGCCCTCAGACTCATGAAAAGTCCGGCCATGGCCCTTCGGGCCGCCAAGACGGCCATACGCAAGGGTCTCAGCACCGGTCTCAAGGAGGGTCTCACCATTGAGCAGGATTGCTTTGCCATGCTCTTCGGCACCCAAGATCAAAAGGAAGGCATGACCGCCTTTCTGGAAAAGCGCAAGCCGCAATTCACTGGAAAATAGGAGGGATGGGATATGGAACAGACAAACAAGGCCGGAGTTGTGGGCGCGGGCATGATGGGCGCCGAGATCGCCCTCTGCTTTGCCATGCCAACCACCTGGGCCGGAAGACGGGTAAGGGCTGGTTTGCCTACTCAAAATAGGGGACTCTGTACCGGGAAAGGCCATTCCCCGGTAAAAGGGTATCCCTCGTGAAAGGAAAGCCCATGACGGGAAAAACCGTGGATGACCTCCACCCGGGTGATGAGGGGAGGTTTTCAAAGACCCTTTCGGAAAGTGACATCTACCTGTTCGCAGGGGTTACAGGAGATTTCAGTCCGGCCCACGTGAACGAGGTCTTTGCAAAAGGTTCGTTTTTCGGCGGTCGCATCGCCCACGGTCTCTTGACGGCGGGCCTCATTTCCACGGTGATCGCCACCTCGTTGCCCGGACCGGGAAGCATTTACCTCCGGCAGGAGCTGGACTTCACGGCCCCGGTCTATGCAGGGGATACCATTACGGCCCACGCAAAGGTTTTGGAGGTGGATGCCGAAAAAAACCGGGTTCTTTTGGAGACAGTCTGCACGAACCAAAAGGGCCGGACCGTGATCAAGGGCCGGGCCCTTGTCTCACCCCCAAAAAAGCAATGATCTTGGAGAGGCCCTGTAGGCCCCTCCAGAGGGAAAGAGGACCGACTTGAAGGCAGAGGTGAAAAAGGCAAAGATCCTGGCCGCCGCCGAAGAGGTCATCTCCCAGAAAGGCCTCGCCGAATCCACCATATCGGAAATCGCCCGCAAGGCAGGCGTGGCCGACTCGGTGATTTACCAGTACTTCAGGGGAAAGGAAGACCTCCTCTTCTCCATCCCCGGCGAGCGGATGAAAGAAGCCCTAACCCTGGTTGACGAACAGCTCCAGGGCATTCGTGACCCGGAAAGTCGAATCAGCAAGATGATCTGGTTTCACCTGAGGTATCATGACACTCACCCCGGGTATGCCAGGATCCTCCTGTTGGAGTGCCGGTCATCCTGGGAATTCTACAAGACCCAGGCCTACCAGTTGATCCGCCAATATGCGGGCATTCTCCTGGACATTATCAACCAGGGTGTGGAAAAAGGCCGTTTCCGTCCTGACCTGGACACCCGTCTTATGCGGGACATTATCCTGGGGACCCTGGACGCCGAGATGGTAAGCTCTCTGGCATCCGGAGAGATCACGGAAGGCGCCGCCGACCTGGAGGATATCATGTCCCTGGTCCATGCCATGATCACCTCCCAGGAGCAAATGGAGATCAAGAAACCGGACAAAATACTCCTTGCCGCGGAGCAGGTCTTTGCCGAAAAGGGCTTTGGCAAGGCCAAGGTGGCGGATATCGCCAAATTGGCCGAAGTGGCGGAGGGAACGGTCTATGAGTACTTTCAGAATAAGGAGGACCTGCTTCTCTCTATCCCCGTTAAACGCTTTGACCATTATATCGGAGGGCTGTCAGAGACCTTTTATATAACAAACCCCCTCAGAAAACTGAGGCGCTTTATCACCTATCATTTCACCCTCTTTCTTACGGAGCGCAATTTTCTCAAGGTATTTATCCTCCAAATCCAGCTCAACAAGCGCTTTTACGGCTCCAGGGCCTATGAAAGCTTCAGACAGTATTTTACGTCCATCGAGGAAATCATTGAAGAAGGGAAAAAAGAGGGTGCCTTTCGCCCGGATGTGAACGCCCGGGTGTTTCGGAACATGTTTCTGGGAACCTTTAATCATTTGGCCCTGAGATGGTTCATTCTGGGAAAGGACAGTGAGGTGGATAAAATGCATGAAATTCGCCAGGCCACCGACCTGCTCACCCTGGCTGTGGTTGGCCATGAGGAAGAACCTTAAAGCCCGGGAAACCACAAAGGCAAAAGGAGGCAAGGCATGTCCATGATGACGGCTCAAGAATACGAAGAAAGCCTGCGCCATCTAAACCTGCAAGTATACATGTTCGGCAAGCGGGTGGAAAACGTGGTGGACGACCCCATTATTCGTCCCTCCATGAAGGCCGTGGCCAAGACCTATGAACTGGCTCATCGGCCTGAATACGAAGATATCATGACCGCCGTTTCCCACATCACCGGGGAGAAGATCAACCGGTTCACACACATTCATCAGGGTAACGAGGACTTGGTCAAAAAAAGCAAGATGGGCCGGTTGCTGGGCCGTGAGACGGGATGCTGCTTCCAGAGGTGTGTGGGCATGGACGCCCTCAACGCCCTGTCCATTATCACCTTTAACATCGACAGGAAATACGGCTCAGAGTACTACAAGCGCTTTTTAAATTACCTTGAGTATGTCCAGCAAAGGGATCTCACCAGCGACGGTGCCATGACGGACCCCAAAGGGGACAGGCGGCTGCCTCCCCACAAGCAGTCCGACCCGGATCAGTTCCTCCACGTAATCGAAGAAACCCCCGAAGGTATTGTGGTGAACGGGGCCAAGGCCCACCAGACAGGGGCCGTCAACTCCCATGAGGTTATCGTCATGCCCACCATCTCCATGCGTGAGGAGGACAAGGACTATGCCGTGGCCTTTGCCCTGCCCAGTGACGCTGAGGGGATACTATACATTATGGGCCGCCAGTCCTGTGATACGAGAAAGCTGGAGGGAGGATCCATGGATCAGGGCAATATCCGCTTTGGCGGACACGAGGCCCTGGTGGTTTTTGATCATGTCTTTGTCCCCTGGGAACGGGTGTTCATGTGCCGGGAATATGAATTTGCCGGAGAGCTGGTGGAGAAATTCGCGGCCTATCACAGGCAGAGTTACGCCTGCAAGGTGGGGGTGGGGGATGTGCTTATCGGTGCGGCCCAGACGGCCGCCGAGTATCACGGCCTGGAACGGGCTTCCCATATCAGGGACAAGATCGTTGAAATGAATCACCTTAACGAGACCCTTTACTGTGGTTGTATCGCCTGCGCCTCGGAAGGGAAAAAAGAACCCAGCGGGACCTACCATGTCAATACCCTCCTCGCCAATATCCACAAACACAACGTAACCCGCTTTCCCTATGAGATTGCACGGCTTGCTCAGGATGTCGCCGGGGGTCTCATGGTCACCATGCCCTCGGAGAGAGATCTGAACTCCCCGGAAACGGGCCAGTGGATCAGGAAGTACTTCAGGGCGGATCCCAATGTACCCACCGAGAACCGGATGCGCATCCTGAGACTCATAGAGAACCTCACCCTGGGGACGGCGGCTGTGGGATATCTTACCGAATCCATGCACGGCGCGGGCTCTCCCCAGGCCCAACGGATCATGATCACCCGAACCATCAACCTGGATGAAAAAAAGAGGGCGGCCAAGAGGCTCTGTGGCATTGCGTAGGAAGAAAGGCAAGCGATTAAGGCTTGGCCTCAAATACTGCGGCGGATGTAATCCCGAGTATGACCGTGTGGCCCTGGTGGAGGACCTGGCAAATCGGCTGGGGTCCAAAATAGAATTTGTCTCCCCCCACAGCCGAGATGTTGACTTCATCCTGGCCGTTGAGGGCTGCGCCACAGCCTGTGCCGATTTAAGTCCCTTTGAGGGCCTTGTAATCCGGATCATCACGGCTCCCGAACAGGCCGAGGCCCTTGTGCGGGAGATCACTGGGGGGGATGATCCGTCCGGGGCATGAAGAAAAGCATGTGGAGGTGTTCTATGAAGCTCAAAGACAAGGTGGCAGTTATCACAGGGGCAAGCAAGGGCATTGGCAAAGGCATAACCGTCCGTTACGCTCAAGAGGGGGCCAAGGTGGTCTTGGCGAGCCGGTCCCTGGACCTGCTCACGGCCATTGCAGATCAAATTAATGACACGGGGGGCCGGGCCGTTGCCTTACCCGTTGACGTGAGAAAGTCCGAGAGCGTTCAAGAGCTGGTGAACAAGACCGTAGAGGAATACGAGCGCCTGGATATCATGGTCAATAATGCAGGCATCTCCATGGCCCAGCCCTCAGAGGACCTCCTGCCCGAGGACTGGAGCCGGGCCGTTGAAACGGATCTCTATGGTGTCTTTTATGGGTGTCAATCGGCGGGAAGGCAAATGATGAAACAGGGAGGGGGCTGCATCATCAATATCACCTCCATTTACGGGATTGTAGCCGCCCCCATGCGGGCGGCCTATTGTGCCAGCAAGGCGGCGGGCAATATGCTTACCAAGCTGCTGGCCGCTGAGTGGGCCGGTAGAAATATCCGGGTCAATGCCATCGCCCCGGGCTATATCCGGACCGAACTGGTCCAGGATGTGATCGACCGGGGGGTGATGCCTTTGGAGGCGGTCCAGAAGCGGACCCCTCTGGGGCGGCTGGGGGAGGTGGAAGACCTGCTGGACCTTGCCGTCTATATGGCCAGCGACGGTGCCGCCTTTATGACGGGCTCCGTGATCAGGATTGACGGCGGGTGGACCGCCTACGGATACCTGTAAGAGGCTGATCTCCGGCCTATCCCAGAGCCTTGGTGAGTTCAGTTACCACATCGCCGATGCTGACCGGGCATCCCTTGACACGAAACGCATCGCTCCGGTCCTCATTCATCTTGATAGGGCACTTCCCCAGGAGCACCACAGGGCTGGCGCCGGGATCCGCTACGGCACTGCCCATGCAGATCTCGGCACCGCCGAAATCCTTGCCTGCATGGTTTTTCAAGTAGTTCCGCAATCCCGCGAACAAGGTGATGGTACAGCCTGAGCAGAACATAAGTCCAGGGTTCTTGACGGTGAGGCCCTTGATATCGAAGGCCTGAAGGAGTTCGTCTGTCCAAGGATACCACCACTCAAGGGGATGTCGGGCCTCCTCCAGGGTCTCCCCTTCCAGGGTGAGTGCTTTCAAATCAAAATCATGACCTGTCATCTCGGCCAGGGTCTTCAGGTGGACCACCTCCCGGTAATCAATTCCCATGACCTCGGCGCCAACCATGTCTGCTGCGATGACATCCTGGCTGGCAATGATGAGATCCAGAGGGTGTGCATCTTCGCCGAAGGGGCCTTTTTGGAGGCCGAAAAGAGCGTCAATCATGCACAGATCCACCTTGATCTCCTTGCCCAGCAAGGCGATAAATTTCTCCAGGCCCTGTTCGTGAAAAGTTTTGCGGCTTGTTGCGGAAAGGCAGCCCTTGAGATTTTTCAGTCCCAGGGAAACCCGCGTTTGGGTGTGGGTCTTTAAGACCGGCACATCGATGAAGAAGTCGGTCTCAAAGGCTGCCTCCGCAACCCTGACCTTGTGACCGTCAAAATCAAAATTCCTGTAAGGTCCCTCATTGAAATCCACGAGGGTCACACCGTATTGATCCCCCAGTTCCTTTATCCCGGCCCAGGTGAAACACCCGGCGGTGGAGGTCTTGAGCTCCTTGATGACAATGGTCCCTTCCCCTATGCTGATTTCACCGGCACCGGCCTCCTTGAGGGCCTCCACCAGCTCGGCCAGTACGGCTGCGTTGTTCACCGTTCCTTTGGGCCTTTTCTTGGGGGGCCCCGGAAACACGCAATTGGGCTTTATCAGGACCTTGCTCCCGGGCCTAAGCTGAGACAGGCCCTCACACAAGGTCAAGGCCTTTACCACGCTCTTGTCCCCGGGTATATACTTGACAATGCTTGCTTTCATGAGCGGCTCCTATCAACTTTTATAGTCATAGAGTCCCTCTCCCGTCTTACGGCCCAACCGGCCCGCCTCGACCAGCCGGCACAGACGTTCAGGAGGACGAAACATGGGATCTCCCGTATCCATCCATATGGACAACATGGCCCCATGGATGACGTCCAGCCCGGCAAAATCGGCCGCCTCCAGAGGACCTTTGGCCCATCCATACCCCACTCGCATGGCCCTGTCTATGTCTTCGGCCGAGCCCGCTCCCCGTTCCAGGAGCCGGATGGCTTCGGCCGCCGCGATCAAGTAGATCCGGTTCATGATAAACCCGGCCGTATCAGCGCGGACCTCCACAACCTCCCGGTCAAGGGCCTCAAGCAAGGACCTCGTGGATTGGACCGTTTCGGCCGATGTCATAAGCGCGGGTATCAACTCTACCAGTCTTTGTATGACCGGCGGACTCGCAAAATGGGTCCCGATGAATCGGTCGGCCCGGTCGGTGAGAACCGCCAGTTTTCCTATGGGAATGGCCGAGGTGTTGGAGGCAAAAATGGTCTTTCCCGGACAGGTCCGGTCATAGTGGCGGAGGACTTCGGTCTTTACGGACAGGTCTTCGGGCACACATTCAAAGAGAAAGTTCACGTCAAAACGGGCCATTGCGTCCGTGGAAAGATGGATCATTGAAAGCACCTTTTCCGGTCTGTGGCTCACCTTCCCTTTGGAGAAAAGCTTTTCCATGGACCACTGCATCTCCTTTTGCGCCTCGGCAAGGGCCCGCTCATCCCTGTCAAGGAGGGTAACGGAAAAACCGCTCTGGGCGCAGATTTGAGCAATCCCCCGGCCCATAAATCCACTTCCAACGATAAGGATCCGCTCCAGGCCGTCTTCTGTCCGATTCATGGTCAATGGACCTGCTTTTCCATGCCCTGCCAGTGGGGCTCCCTCAGAACCCTTTTGAGGACCTTGCCCGCGGGATTGCGCGGCAGGGACTCCATAAAAGTCACCGACTTGGGGATCTTGAAACGGGCCAGCTTGCCTTCGAGAAATGCCAGGACTTCCTCCTCGGTCATGGTCTCCCCTTGCCTCGGGCAAATTACGGCATGGCCCACCTCTCCCCACTTTTCATGGGGCACGCCGAAGACGGCCGCCTCGGCCACCTTGGGATATTCGTAGATGAGCTTCTCCACCTGAACAGGATACACATTTTCCCCGCCACTGATAAACATGTCCTTTTTCCGGTCCACGATAAAGACATAGCCTTCATCATCCATGGTGGCCAGGTCTCCCGTGCGGAACCACTCCCCCTCAAAGGTCTCTGCCGTGGCTTCGGGCTTGTTCCAATATCCCGGTGTAACAGCGGGACCTCGAAACAAGAGTTCCCCCACTTTCCCCGGTGCGGCGTCCACCCCGTCCTCGGTCACGACCCGCAGGCCCGCATGAAAAGGGGGTTTGCCAATGGAGCCGGCTTTTCTTACAGCGTCTTCCGGGGGCAGGATCATCGCGTCCGGTCCCACTTCAGTGAGACCGTACCCCTGCCTGAAGGGCACGCCCTTTTTCTGGTAGGCCTCTATGACCGGAACGGGACAGGGTGCCCCCCCGGTCCAGGCGAGGCGCAGGCCCGAGAAGTCGGTCTTCTCAAAGTCCTGGTGCTGGTACATGAACTGCCACATGGTGGAGACAAAAAAGACCGTATTAACCTGCTTTTCATGGATGATCCCCAGAGCCTCCCCCGGCTCAAAGGCCCGTTCAATAACCACCGTTCCCCCTGCATGCAGGGTTGGTGTGGTCATTACGTGGAGCCCTCCCGTGTGAAACAGGGGCAGACCGCAGAGGGTCACGTCCGTAGAGACGATATCCAGGGCGAGATTGGCGTTTACCGAGTTAAAGAGGATATTGCCATGGGTTTGGATGGCCCCCTTGGGATAACCGGTAGTGCCGGAGGTGTAAAGAATAACCTGGGGGTCATCCAGGCTGTTGGGCTCCTCCAGTTCAGGGGTTTCAGCATGGGCGGATTCCAGAAAATCCTCGTAAGGGATCATGTCCGGGGCTTTGGCGCCGTCCAGCAAAAGGGTGTTTCCCATGTGGATCTCTTCCTGGACCTCGTAGATAACATCCAGGAAATCCTCCCCCAGCACCAGGCCCTTGGGTTCACAGTCATGAAAAATGTAGACCAATTCTGGACCGGCCAGGCGGATGTTGATGGGGACCAGAATGGCCCCGAGCTTGGCTACGGCAAACAGGGCCTCGAGGTATTCAGGACAATTCTTGGCCAGGATAGCCACCCTTTCCCCTTTCTTTATCCCCCACTCTTGCCTCAGCGCGTTTGCCAGCCTGTTGGCCCGCTCATTGAACTGGCCGTACGTATAGCGTCGGCCGGTAAAGACATCCACGAGGGCCTCTTTGTCCGGAGACAATTCTTGGCGTCTCTCCAGCCAGTCAAATGAAATGCGTGCATTGTCAACCATCTTTGTTCCCCCAGGATCAATGCTGACGTTGCATGAAAGCTTCGCTTCTACAAACCCCTCTCCCCGGTCCAGCCCCCGGGCCGCCACTTTTCTGCCCGAGGAGCGGCGTTCCTTTGGGGTGGAGGCTTACAGTGATTTCTTCAAAAACTCTTGATAGAGCTTTGGAAGTTGAGGTGTAAAGAACTGATAAAAAGGGACCGGATACCGGGCTGCCCCGGTCACGTGTTCGTTTTCCATGCCCCCGATGAGATCGTCCACCTGATCTGCCGGCACAAAAAAGGCCATTTCATGATCATTTGTCATACCAAAGATTCTCTCCCCGTTTCCTGGTACGGCGACCTGGGCCCCATGGGAATTGAGACAGGCGTTGAGGGGCTCTGCACAGCCGAGTCCACCCAAAAAGGCTGATTGAAGGGGGAGCCCGGTAAAATTGACGTACCCCCTGATGAGCCGCATCACCTGGGCAGGATTTCCGTAGATGAGAACCACTTCGGGTTCTACGGCCGGCCTGGAAAGGGGCGTAAAAATGACACCCGCACCCCTTTTGGGCCGGTCCCTTAAAAAGTCCTCGGTCCTCTTTCCCGCCACTTCTATGTCCCGGCAATACCTGGCCTTTGTAAACCACGCCACCATGTCCTCTTTGCTCTTGACCCTGCGCCAGCCAAAGGCAATGAGGGGGAAAAAACACGCCTCAATCTCCTCAGGAAGGGCAACGGTGGTCCATTCGTATCTCCGAGTGAGGGTAACAAGTTGGCAAAGAGCCATCTTCTGCTTGAAATCGCTTGGTCTCTTCCCCTTTTCCGGTATCTCTTCAGGCCTTGTCAGGACCCGGATGCCCACAGGCACGGTCTCCAACCTCAACAACCTGTCCAGGTGGTCAACCCTTTCTTCCCAGTTCCCCATAACTTTCCTCCGTGCCTTCACAATCCAATCCTACGGGCGATCACGGTTCGCAGAATTTCGGAGGTCCCCCCACCGATGAGCAGGGCCAAGGCGTCACGGATGTAACGCTGGGCATCGAACTCCATGCTGTAGCCGTATCCCCCCATAATCTGGACCGCCGCGAGGGCCGCCTTTTTGGCTGTTTCCGTGGCGATCAGTTTGGCCTGGGTACTTTCCAGGCCGGCCGGCCGGTCCTGCTCAAGGATCCAGCACACCTGATAGAGGAGGGCCCGGGAGGCGGCGATCTCTGTGGACAAATCAGCCAGCTGATGGCTCACGGCCTGAAATTTCCCGATGGGTCTTCCGAATTGGACCCGTTCTTTGGCGTAATTCAGGGCCTCCCTGTAAGCCCCCTCCGCCACACCCAGGCCGCATGCGGCCACCTCCAGGCGTTCCACATCCAGGGTGGCCAGCATTTGTGACCAACCCCGGTTTAACATCTCCGGCCCTCCCAGGATGCTCTCCTGCCCCACCCTTACATCCTCCAAAACGACCTCGCAATAGCTGGAGCACTTATAGCCCAGCTTTTTAATGGGCCGTACGGTCAGCCCTTTGCAGGGATTGTCCACGAGAAACATGCTTAATCCCTTGTGCTTTTCCGCCTCCTTGTCCGTTCGCATGAGGATGTTCAAGGTTCCGGCCACGTCAGCGCCGGTGATAAACATCTTGGTGCCGTTGACCAGGAAGCCATCCCCGTCGGGTGCGGCAAAGGTGGCGGCCGCAGCTGCGTCTGATCCGGCATTGGGCTCGGTCAGGGCATAGGAAAAAAGACGGGCACCGGATGCGATCTCCGGCAGGTAAAGACTTTTCTGCGCTGGACCGCCCAGTTTGTTGACGGTTTCACCCCCGTAAAATACGGCCTGCACATAGGCCCAACCCAAGCCCGGGAAACGGCTCGAGAGGATCTCCAGCACCGTAATGGCCGAGAAGAGATCCCTCCCCACACCGCCGTACTCTTCGGGAATGGTCAGACCCAGGACACCCAGTTCGGAAAGCTTTGAGAAGATCTCCCTGGGAAAGACGTCCGCCTCGTCCAGCTCCCGCACAACCTCTCTAGGACATTCCCTTGCAATAAAGCGGGTCATGGTCTCCCGCAACATCTTCTGCTCTTCAGTCAGGCTAAAATCCATATATCCCTCTCTTGATTGGTCTTGACAAGACCTAACAAGGCCAGATCACCGCTGGAGCGGAACCATCACAGACCCAGATAGGCCTCTCTTACATGAGCATCTTTCTCCACCTCAGGTGTGGGCCCTTCCAGTACGACCTGTCCGTTTTCCACGACATAGCACCGGTAGCTTATGCTGAAGGCCAGTTGAGCGTTTTGTTCCACCAACAGAATGGCCGTACTCTCTCCCGCGATCTGCCTGAGCTTGGCCCCCAGTTCCATACACACCAGGGGGGCCAATCCCAATGTGGGTTCATCCACCAGAAGGAGACTCGGTTTGAGCATCAGACCGCGGCCGACACTGAGCATAATCTGCTCTCCACCGCTCAGACTCCCCGCAGTCTGGGATTGTCTGCTCTTCAACGCGGGGAAAAGGGAAAAGACATGGTCCAGGTCGCCGGAAATATCATCCTTGCGCACATAAGCCCCAATTTTGAGGTTTTCCAAAACGGTCATGCCCTGGAAAACCTTGCCTCCTTCAGGACAATGGGCGATTCCCTGTTTGGCCACATCCGCCGGGACCCATCCCAGCACCTGAACCCCCTTGAACAGGATGCTCCCCGACGCTTGCGGGACCAGGCCGGATACGGCGCGAAGCAGGGTGGTCTTGCCGGCGCCGTTAGGTCCGATGAGTGCGATGATTTCCCCTTTATCAAGCCTCAGAGAAACCGAATCCAAGGCGCGTGCCTTGCCGTAATCAACCGTCAGTTTCTGAACCTCGAGTAGCATATTCCCACCGTTTTCCCAGATAGGCCTCTATTACCTTTTCGTTTTGAACAATGTCCTCCGGAGAACCCTCCGCCAGTTTCTCCCCGAAATTAAGCACAACAATCCTGTCGGCCAGGGACATCAACTCCCTCAAGACATGTTCTATCACCAGCAGGGTGATGCCCCGGTCCTGAAGGCCCTTTAATACCTTGGTCAAGCCCCTTATCTCGGATATGCTCAAACCGGAGAAAGGCTCGTCCAGGAGAAGCAGCTCAGGGGAAGTGGCCAGGGCCCGTGCGATATCGAGCCGTTTCAGGAAACCGTGGGGAAGTTGGCCGGGGAGTTGATCCTCAGTGCCCTGCAATCCGACCAGGTCGATGCTCTCCTGGGCCCTTTTTTCCGTTTCTACTCCCTTACTTCTTCCAATGGTGGCGATCTGAATGTTCTCAAACACCGTCATTTCCGGGAAGGATTCCGTCATCTGAAAGGTCCGGCAAATACCCACTGATGTGGTTTGATAGGGTCTTATCTTGGTTATCTCTTTGTCCTTAAAAGTAACCTCGCCCGAATCCTTTGCAAGTGATCCGGTAATGAGGTTAAAAAGGGTCGTCTTCCCCGCTCCGTTGGGGCCGATAATGCCCACGATTTCCCTCTCATTGACCTCAAAAGTCACATGATTCAGGGCCACCAGGCCGCCAAACCGCTTTGTCAAGCCTTCCACTTTCAGTAGTGCCATGCCTAACCGCCCCTCCTGGTCCCGAATTTCGGCGTCCACGGCAACAGCCCTTGAGGCCGAATAAAGAGGATCACAATTAAGGCCAGGGCATAAATCATCATACGAAGTTCATTAATATACAAGAGATAGTTGTTGAGAAAGGTGACCATAAAGGCGCCCATAACCGGTCCTACGGCACTGCCCAGCCCGCCGACAATGACCATGATGATGACCAGAATGGACATGTCAACAGCCAGCAGCTCCGGTGTAATAGACTTAAAAAAATGGGCGTAGAAGGCTCCTGAAACCCCGGCGATGAGTCCGCTCAAGGCAAACATGAGCACCTTGTACCGGCTCACGTGAATACCTACAGACTCGGCCAGGACCTCATTATCCCGAATCCCTCGTATGATGAGACCGAAGCGGGAATTGACAATGGCCAGCTTTAATACCATGGCCAGAACGATCAAGCCCAATGAGGCATAATAGTTCACATTATATGATGAAGAGAGCCCGTCATAGCCTGAAATGCCCATTTCTCTCCCGAAAATCTCTCCGAAATACATGACAAACCCGATCAGGATCAGGGGAAAGGCCCAGGTCATGAGAGCCAGGTAAACGCCCCTGACTCTCAGACAGGGATAGCCGAGCAAAAGACCCGCCGCGCCGCACATGACACCGCTCGCGCATATGGCCAGAGGCACAGGAATACCCAGGTATTTGTTTAACACCACGGAGGCATAAGCCCCTCCCCCGAAAAAGAAGGCATGGCCGAAACTGATCTGGCCGGTATATCCCACAAGAAGATTCCAACTCAGGGCATATACTGCGAAAAGATTGGCTATGATCAGGATTCGGACAAACCAAAGATTGGGGGCCCACAGGGGGGCTGCAGCAAGGACGGCCAGAATAACCATCAATTGGTACCGGCTGTCCTTCAAAATCTTGGACATCTTACCTTCCGCCAAATCAGCTCTCCTCCTTTTTGCCAAAGAACCCATAGGGTCTCACTAAAAGGACAATAACCATAATCACCACATACACGGCCTGTCTGAAAAATCCGCCCTCGGGAATCAAAAAACTCACCAGGGTCTCTGAAAAAGCGATCACCACCATGGCCAAGAGGGCTCCGCCCACGCTTCCCATTCCCCCCACCACCACTCCTGCAAAGGCCAAGAGGATGGCATCCAGCCATATATGCGGGGTCAGTGTAAAAACAGGGACCACCATAATACTGCCCAACGCACCCAGTCCCGCGCCGATACAGGCTACGGTAAGGTGCATGGTCTTGGGCCGGATTCCCATCATCTCCGCCACCTCGGGTTGCTGAATGAGTGCCCTTATGGCCATGCCCTGCTTGGTTTTATTGAGGTATAGCCACAAAAGGGCCAGGGCGACAAGGGCAACAACGCCCGCGAGCAACCTTTGGTAAGCGATAGTGGCGCCGAAAATCTCCACACAGCCATCCCACAGGGGAGGGACATACTTGTATTCCGATCCAAAAAAGAGGGTGAGGCACTCGGCGATCGCAATCGCCAATGAAGCGGAAACGACCATCACCACGATGGGCGAGTCCTTGAATTTGTACAGGATAAACTGATGAATAAGCCAGGCCAGGACACAGGCCAAAAGGATGGATAGGAACAGTGCGGGCACCTTGCCCAGTATGCCATGGCATACAAAATAGGCATAGGCACCCACCATGTAATAAGACCCGAAGCAAAGATCAAATATCCTGGAAGTGCCTAATATGAGCGCAAATCCAGCTGCTATCAAACCGTACATGAGGCTCAGGGTCACCGCGAAGACGAGTATATCCATGTGTGAGCCCTTCCCAAACGTTTGGAGAATCCCATAGGGGCGCCGGGAGCGATCCCCTTAGGGGATAGCTCCCGCGCTGATCATCATTTCTTCCAGGCCTTGACCACCCAGGGCGGTATGGTCAACTTGCCGTCTACATACTGATCCTGGGTTTCTCCCGCCTTGAGGGGACCGATGTGGACCATGACGAACTCGCCGCCCGGCTGATGTTGAAGGGTCCAAAGGGGAGAGCCGGCGCCCACCGGTGCATAGCGGAAGGTATGGTTTTTCATGTAATCTATGGTGCCGCCAACACTGTCGAAGATAATCTCCTCCAGGGCCTTGATGATTGCTTCCGTCTCAAGGCTGTTCGCCTTCTCCGCAGCATATTTGATGGAATAAATGGATACATAAGGACCGTGGGAGTTAAAATAGCAGGTCCCGCTCTTCTCCTGCAGATAATCCCACATCATCTTGGTCTCGGGCGTGATGGGGACATGGGCGGAACCCATATTATAGGTGGTTACATAGGCACACTTGCCTCCAGTCTGCTTCCAGAACTTGGGAGACATGGCCAGGACGTTCACTCCCGCCCACATAGCGGGTATTTTCATGTCATACCACTGCCTGATAAGAGGAAGGGTGCTTTTATAAGCCATCCCTCCCACGATAATGTGGGCACCGCTCTTTTTTATGGCCGTTAATTCCACGGAGGCGTCGGTGGCCGTTGTAGAAAGCCTTGACTGGTAGGCGATCTCATAACCGTTTGCCTTAAAGTCCTTGAGGAAAAGCTCATGACAAAGGTCCTGCCATTTGGCCGCATCCGTGAGAATGGCCAGTTTTACCTTGTCAATACCCAGTTCCTGTTTCAGTATACTGGCCATGTAAGGGACCTGCTCGTCTATGACGTAGCGTGCCTCCGCATCCAACTCATCATGGGGGGAGTTGCGAAAGGCGTATTTGTAACGATCGTAGTTTTCCTCTGTTTTGGTCACCCAATCGTGGGTGGCCCCCCCGGAAAAGACGGCCACTGTCTTGAGATCACAGCAGGCTTCCCGCGCGCCCATGGTCTCTTCACTGCCGAAGCAACCCATCAAAAATTGGACCTTGTCGACTTCCACCAGTTTGTGTACCGCATTGGAAGCCCCTGCAGATTTGAGCTCGCTGTCCGCAATGTAGAGTTTCACAGGCCTGCCCAGTATGCCCCCCGCCTTGTTGATTTCCTCTACAGCCAGTTTTGCCGCTTCTATCTGTGTCTTCCCGTAATCCCACGAAACCGCGCCCACATAACCCATCCTAATGGGCTCACCCTTGGCTTCGGCCAAGGCATTGGAAGAAAAAACAAAGCACATGCCCAAAACCAGCATGGCTATACCTATGAGTCCCAGTGTCTTTTTCATGTTTGCCTCCCTCTAAGGTTTAGACAATGCTTCACGTCATACTTGAAAGACACTCATCTCAGAAGACCGAACCCTTTTCACCTCCCTTCTCCCTCTTAAACCCCTCCTGTTGGACCCACATCCTTCATGCCCAACGCACTTCCACCTCCTCCCTCCATGGCCGTTGCCTTTTGCCCCTGGAGGGTTTACCCCGTTGTTGCAAACGCATCGAGCCCCTAGACATATAACTACATTAAAAACAGTAAGTTATGTCATTTTATATCCAGGGTCTGGATATCACTATTGGTGAGTTCCAGATTTAAAGCGTTAAAAGCGGCATTTGAAGTCATAGAAGGGGAAATGCCGAATCCTTAAGCGCCTTTTATGCAACAACGGGGTTTAGATCCCCTTGAAATGGGGCTCCGGGTCATATAAAACCGTAGGCACTCCAGCCCCCATCCACCACGAGTGTATGGCCTGTGATGAAATCCGCATCCTCTGAAATGAGAAATAGGACCGCCTTGGCCACATCCTCAGGCGTGCCGATCCGGCCCAAGGGAGTCCTTCTGGCCAGGACTTGTTCGTCCAAAAGGCCCTGTTCCAAAAGCCGGGCCACCAGTTCAGTCTTTACATAGCCCGGTGCCACGGCATTGACCGTGATATTGCGGGCGGCCCATTCAAGGGCCAGGATCTGGGTGAGGCGGATCACCCCGCTCTTGGCGGGGCCGTAAGCGGTCCTGCTGGGGAAGGTCACCATTCCAGCGATGGAGGCGATATTGACAATCTTTCCCCTGGGGCTCTCAAACATCAGGGGGGCACAGGACCTGCTCACTAAATAGGTCCCCTTCAGATGCACATCTATCAGCCTCTGCCATGTATCCACATCCTGTTCAACCACAGGACCGTGCTGATCCACCAGGCCGGCGTTATTAATCAATACATCCAACCGGTGCCACTTCTCCTTAACGACGGAGACCATGGATTTGACTTCATCCTCCTTGGATACATCGGCGACCAGGGGCATGGACCGGCCGCCTTTTTCGCGCACCTCCCCGGCCGTGGCCCGGGCCCTCTCCTCATCGATATCATTCACGCCTACCCGATAATCCCGGGCGGACAGGCTCAAGGCAAGATACTTTCCGATTCCCTCGCCGGCGCCGGTTACCAAAGCGACCTTCAATCTGCCCCCCTGTTTTGTTCTTTCCCCCAAAGGCCTCGAATGGAGACAGCCTCCGCGGCCTTCGCACCGTGCTTTATGAAACAGGTCTGAATTTGGGGAAGGTCACCTCTTCGGTGGCCTTCTCAAAAACGACCTCCACCTCCATGTCACACCGGACCTCTTCGGGTTTGCAATCCACGATATTGCTCATGAGCCGCACTCCCTCATCCAGATCGATAACCGCTACAATATAAGGTACATCCTCTGAGAACTCCGTGGGTTGATAGGCATAAACCACGGTAAAGGTATAGACCTTGCCCGTCCCCTTGGCTTCAATCCATTCCAGCTCCTGGGACAGACAGAAGGGGCAGAAGAGTTTTGGGTAGAAGACTGGCCGACTGCACGCCTTGCACTTTTGAACAAGGAGCTTTCCTTGGCTGCATCCATCCCAGAAGGGCTTGCTCCAAGGCATGGGACTGGGTAAAGGTTTTTTGTATTCGGTCATGGTGTTTCCCTCCCAAGAATGACGATGTGTGAGTCCATAAAGGTTCCCCCCAGGGAAGATTCAACGGCTGTCTTGGCGCCTCTCACCTGACGCGCACCGGCCTTTCCCATAAGCTGTCTTATGGCCTCCACCAGGACGGCCACCCCGCCGCCCGCAGCCGTATGTCCCTGTCCCAGCATGCCGCCGTTGGTGGTCATGGGCATCTTACCCCCCGGCCAAGTGTGCCCTTCGTGGACAAAGGCACCCGCCTCCCCGCGGCCGCAGATTTTTAGCCCCTCCAGGGTAATCAAGGGGAAAATGGGGTAGCCGTCATAGAGTTCGGCAATGTCAATATCCTCTGGCCCCACGCCTGCCATGTCATAGGCTTCCTGGGAGGCCTCATAAAATCCCAGCCTGGTCAGATCCATATCCTGAGAAATGGCATAGTGACAAACCCTGGATCCGAAACCCAGGGGATATACAGGCGGGTTCGGGAGATCCTTGGCCCTTTCAGCGGTGGTCACAACAAAAGCAGCGCCCCCGTCGGCCAGGACATTGCCTTCTCTTGTGGTAAAAGGGGTGGCCACCATTTTGGAATTCAAGACCTCCTCCACGGTCAGCTCCCTGCGCAGCATCGCATTGGGGTTCAAGGCCGACCATTTTCTCATGGACACCACCACGGAGGCGAGCTGCTCGGGAGTGGCCCCCGTCTCATGCATATATCTTGTGGCAAAAAGACTCCCCGTACCTGCCATAAAAAAGCCATAAGGGGTTTCCCATTCGTCCGGGATACCAAAGGTTGCAAAGAGATCAATCATCTGCTGCACGGGAGCGGAGCCTGTCTTGTCCGATTGAACGCAAAGAATGATCTCGGCAAGGCCTGAATTGATCATGCCACAGGCCGTCTTAAGCATACTGGAACTGCTCGAGCCTCCCGCAAAGACCTGGAAGTTGTTTTTGGCCTTGTTTAAAAGCCCCAGTTCCTCCACGAGTTTTGAGAAAATCATATCCGTATTATACCGCCGGTCAAAAAAGGTCCCCGTGGGTATAATGGTATCAATGTCATTTTTGTTCACACCCGAATCCAGGATCGCGGCCCGGCAAGCCTCCAGGGCGTTCTGGAGGCACGGCCTTTCCGGAAATTTCCCGGAAGGGACCTCTCCTATTCCTACCACTGCCACTTTACCCTTGAATGAAGCCATACTCCCTCCCTTGTTTGCTTGCGGATTTCTGTGATCGCCATCATGAGCCCTGTTGATATTAAAAAGTCCCTATTCCGGGGACGCAGGCCCCTAATGCGACTTACACCCCGTAAGAGACTCCGCAAGGAGATCGGTAATTTGATTAATTTCTTCCATCTTGTCTACGACCACAGCCTGACTCAAGAAAAGCCACCTGATCACCATATGGGTGAAGGCCCCGAGAAACATGTTTCGAAACACCCTTACTGAGACCTCCGGCTCGAAGCGTCCCTGTTCAATGCCCTTTTCCACCAAGCCCTCCAACACCTGGACGTAGCGGCTCAAACCCTCATAGGCCCTGGACTCGTAAAATCTCCTGTTGAGGAGAATCAGACTCAGGTAGACCCTGAGGAAATCCCGGTCTGTGAGATAGAGATAGAAATGAGATTGAATAAATCGGCGAAGCCTGCTCATGGGATCGTGGATACTGAAGGCCTCCTTGAGATGATCCAAATGATCCTGAAAGCGCTCTTCCGGGATAAAAAGCAGCAGTTCTTCCTTGTTCTTGAAATACTCATAGACCGTACCATCCGCCACGCCGGCACGCTGGGCGATCTCGGAGATCGTGGCGTTTTGGTAGCCCTTTTCTGAAAAGGCCTTGACGCCCGCCAGGATGATGCGGTGCCTTTTCTCCTTGATAGACGAACCGCCCCTATCTCCTGCATGGCAAAGCAAAAGCCGGTCGATCAAACCCATACACGCTTCGTGATCAGGGGTTGCCTCTTCAATCTCTTTGATAATCAAACAGGTGATGGCCTCAAAATCAACCAGTCCCAGGATCAAATCTCTTACCAGAATCAGATTCACATCCGATCTGAAGGTCTTCTCCTTTACCCCTTCTTTGAGAATGTCCATCAAGATCCCGGCGTACTCCCGTATGAGCTGGTAGGCCTTTGTCTGGTAAAAGCCCGGGTTGGACCTGCACTCGAGGATAACCAGGGTGATGTATTCCCGATTCACATCATTGTACCGCAGATGGGCCCACACCAGCTTGCGGAGTTTGTTGTAAGATCCGCTGAGGGCCTCGAGCTGGTCGTTGAGAAAGAGCAAAAACCGGTCCATATGGTCTGCAACCACAGAAAAGAGAAGGTCTTCCTTGCCCTTGAAATGTTGATAGATAACAGGGTCCCTTACCCCGGCCTCCAGTGCTATCTCACTGATGCTGGATTGGGTGAACCCCTTTCGATTCATGATCTTGGAAGCGGCATCCAGGATCCGTTGCCTGGCAGGCGGCTCTTGAATTTGATGCTTGGGCAACGCCATGTCGTGCCATTTGTGCTGGGGTTTGGATGCACCATAGCGCCAAAGGTGCAATTAATGACATTCAGTATAGCTGCTTACTGAACATAGTTACAAGGGTTTGTCAACCCTTTTGGCGGCATTTCTTCTTTCATCCGGGTCCAACCCGGGCCATGTCATGCCAAAATAATCAGGGACAACCGAACATTTCAAGAAAAACAATAATTCATTAAAATTCCCTCCTTTAAGGTTGTTAGGCCATATTATTAATGTAAATTCATCCCTATTTAGAAAGCTCTGATTCAAAGCCACTTCATTCTGAACCTGATTAATGTCCACCCACAGGACTTTCCTGGAAAATCCGGTCTATTTTGAGAAAAAATACATACTTTACCCTATTGGAGGTCTGTCCTTTATGTATTAGTTATTATTACGGTCTTTTTCACGGACCCAACCAGGTTGGCCAGCAATTTCTCGACCGAGCTGGAAGGGATACCAAATCTAACGGAAACCAAGGAGAGCAAACCATGAGTAAAACAGAGGACAACCTCAGGGAGGCCTTTGCCGGGGAATCACAGGCCAACCGTAAATACCTGGCCTTTGCCGAGGCCGCTCAAAAAGAGGGTTATCCCCAGGCGGCCAAACTTTTCAGGGCCGCCGCCTACGCCGAGACCGTCCATGCCCATGCCCACCTAAGGGCCCTCGGTGCCGTGAAGGGCACGGCCGAAAACCTAAAAGAGGCCGTGGCCGGGGAAACCCATGAATTCAAGTCCATGTATCCGGCCATGATCCAAACGGCCCAAGAGGAAGGAAAAAAGGCGGCGGAACGCACCTTTACCTACGCCAACGAGGTGGAAAAGGTGCATGCCTCTCTTTACCAGGAGGCCCTGGACAACCTGGATGATTTCCAGGAGCAGGACTACTATGTGTGTTCCGTTTGCGGGTATACCTGTGAGAGGGAACCTCCTGAGACGTGCCCGGTCTGCAAATCCAAGGCCAAGGCCTTTTTTAAGGTTGATTAGGGTCGCAAATAAAAATGAATGAAATTTTGGGGGAACATCATGGCAAGACCCGAGGACATGTATCAATGTCAAACCGTTAACTGCGGGTATATCTACGATCCGGACCGGGGGGACCGGAAAGGTAAGATCCCGAAAGGAACCCCTTTTCAGGATCTTCCCGATGATTGGAAGTGCCCGGTGTGCGGCGCCAGCAAAAAGAATTTCCGGCCCCTCGCAGGTCCGGGATCCGTGGCTGAAGAGGGGGCTTGACAACAGCGAGGCGGAGGTTTACTATTAATAATAGTTATTAATAGTAAAAATTCTCAGTGGGGTCCCCTATTGGCTTCAGCACAGAAATACAGAATGACCACCCAGAGGGAGGTAATCCTGGAGGTGGTAAAAAAATCGCATTCTCATCCCACGGCCGACGAGATCTATGAAGAGGTAAGAAAAGTCATGCCCCGGGTGAGTTTGGGAACCGTCTATCGCAATCTGGATATCCTGGCCACCTGCGGCATGATCACGCGGCTTGATCCGGGCCGAACCCAGATGCGTTTTGACGGCAATGTGCAGGAGCACTACCACCTGACCTGTGTCCGGTGCGGTAGGATTGAGGATCTCCCCATGGGTCCCTCTGAAGACCCCACGGAGATTATTGAAGGGGCCCTGGGAAAGCTCACCAAGTACGGCGTGTTCGGCCACCGGCTGGAGTTTATCGGGCTCTGCTCTCAGTGCCAAAAGGCAGGGTACCGCTTTCCAGAAGATTTTTCAGTCCAGTCCAGGGAACAAGGAGGCACCAAATGAGTGGTTTAAAGGGAAGTCGTACCGAAAAGAACTTGTTAACCGCCTTTGCCGGGGAATCGCAGGCACGCAACCGCTACACCTACTTTTCCAGTCAGGCCAAAAAGGAAGGTTACGTGCAGATCTCATTTATTTTTGAAGAAACCGCCAACCAGGAAAAAGAGCATGCCAAACGGCTGTTCAAGTTCCTGGAAGGGGGCGACGTAGAAGTCCAGGCCGGCTTCCCTGCAGGGGTTATAGGAAGTACCCTTGAAAATCTCAGGGCGGCTGCAGCCGGTGAACATCACGAACACACAGAGATGTATCCCGATTTTGCGAAAACAGCCCGGGAGGAAGGTTTTAATGCCATCGGGGATGTATTCGAGGCCATAGCCGTGGCGGAAAAGCAGCACGAGAAACGTTACATTGACCTGGCCGCCAACATTGAGGCGGGACGGGTCTTCGAGCGGGAAACTGAAACGCTGTGGCGATGTCGCAACTGTGGATACATTCATGTGGGGAAAGGAGCTCCGGAGCAGTGCCCCGCGTGTGCCCATCCCCAGGCCCATTTTGAGCTTTTGGGAGAAAATTATTAGGAAATAAGGAGTGGACCGTGGAAGAAAGAAGCGGTTTAATTATTTTTCTGTATAACACAAAGTATGAAGGAGGAGAACATGGCCGAGAAACTGGAAGTCTACAAGTGTGAAACGTGCGGTAATATTGTTGAGGTACTCCATGGCGGAAAAGGAGAACTGGTTTGCTGCGGTAAACCCATGAAGCTCTTTAAGGAAAACACCGTGGACGCGGCCAAGGAGAAACACGTGCCCGTGGTGGAAAAGCGTGAGGATGGATTCCTTGTCAAGATCGGATCCGTGGCCCACCCCATGGAAGAAAAGCACTACATCGAATGGATCGAGGTAATCGCGGACGGCAAAGCGTATCGTCAGTTCCTTAATCCAGGTGATACGCCTGAGGCCCTGTTCAAGATCGACGCGGATCAGGTCACAGCCCGCGAATACTGTAACGTCCACGGCCTGTGGAAGGCATAGACGAAATTATCCCCGAGAGGCCTCCGGGGATCAGCTCAGAAAAAAGGAGAAAAAAGCATGGCTGACTGGAAATGTAAAGAATGCGGTTACACCCTTCAGGCCCCAGCACCGCCTGACGCGTGCCCGTCTTGCAAACAGAAGTGTGAGTTTATGGATATTTCTTGCTACATTCCGGACTGTGGGCAGACCGGGCGGGATACCAGGCTTTCCTGAGCCGCCCCTCCGCCCTGCCCGTACTTGGTAACCGGTGAAAGTCCAAAGTTGACCGCGGGTCACAATGGAGGTGAAACATGGGTAAGGCACTTCTGGTCTATGCCACGAGAACCGGCGAAACAAAGACCCAGGCGGAACTGATTGCAGAAGGAATACGTATGGAAGGCCATGAGGCCGAGATGGTTAATGTGACCACCATCAAAAAAGAGGCGGCCCTGGAAGGCTTTGACGCCCTGGTATTAGGATCTGCAACCTACCATGGTGAGATGATGCAGGGGATGAAAACCATGCTCTTCCTGGCCGAGAAGGCGGATCTCAAGGGCAAGGCAGGGGGTTCATTCGGCGCTTTTGGATGGAGCGGGGAGGCCCCCGGCCGAATCTTTGACACCATGAAAAATATCTTTAAAATGGATATGGTTAAAGGGCCGTTGCGATTGAAATCCGCTTCCCTGGGGGGCGGGACCAAGATGGCCCAGGACTATGGACGGGAAATCGCAAAAAAGATAGGGAGTTAGAAACAAACGACCAGCCAAAAAGGAGGAGGATCATGACTACACCCCAACATTGCCCCGGTTTTGAACAGTTCAAGCACCTGAAATCCTTCACCTGCAAATGTCCCAATTGTGGAAAAGAGATCGAGATCTTTTCAGATGAGTTTGACAAGAAGCACAATTGCAAGGGATGTGGAAAGGAGATCGACTTCACCAAGTGCAGCCTTGATGCAGGGGCCTAAGGCCTGTATTTTCCAGTGTGTACCCCGGGGGGGCGGCCTCGGGGGCTGTGGTATTCGCTAAATGGGGCTGGAGGTCCCTCCTCGCCCCATTCACGGAGGGGATATGAAGAAGTTTGAATATGAAATCACCAAACACCCCAACGAGGCCTTTACCCAGGTGGTTTATTTCTGCTCCGGGGAAGGGGAATGCAGCGTTGATCACGTACCCGGAGATCAGATAAGCATCCTGGAGAACCTCCTCAATGACAGAGGTGCCGAAGGCTGGGACCTGGTCCAGTTGGTTTTTGGAACGGACGGGATCCTTTGCTTCTGGAAAAAGGCCATATAGTAGCCTTTTTAAGTGTACTTTTAACGGTAATAGTTACTAATAACTATAGCAATTTCAAGGAGAAAAAAATGGCTAAAGAAACCAAAAAGGGTCAGGAACCCAAGACATTAAACCCCAGAGATGTTACCGTGTGTGATGCCACGGCCCAGATGCTGGAAAAGGCGAACCAGGACGGGGTAGAAACCGCCTTTCACCGGGCAGCGTCCATGAAGGCCTGTCCTATCGGTGCTGATTCAGCCTGCTGCAAGCACTGTTCCATGGGCCCGTGTCGGCTCAACGCCAAAGATCCTTATGCCAAGGTAGGCGTATGCGGAGCCACCATTGATACGATCATGGCCCGCAACTTCGCCCGGATGGTCGCCTCAGGCACGGCGGCCCATACAGACCACGGCATGAGCATGTTGGACGTCTTCCGGGAGGTGATCAACGGCAGTATTAAGGATTACACCATCAAAGACCCGTTAAAGCTGGAAGAAGTCGCCCTGGAACTGGGTATCGAGGTTGAGGGCCGGGAAATCAAAGACATCGCCAAGGACGTGTATAAAGCCCTGGAGAAGACCTATACCCAAATAGAGGGAGAAATCCCCTTTTTAAAGCGGGCCCCGGAAAAAACCCGGGAAATGTGGAGAAACAACGGGGTTACCCCCCGGGGGGCCATGAGAGAAATCATGGAAATGATGCACCGCACCCATATGGGGGTGGATCAGGATTATGAGAACATCACCAAACAATTTACGCGAACCGCCCTTTCTGATGGATGGGGGGGCTCCATGGTGGCGACAGAGGTCTCTGATATTCTCTACGGCACCCCCACCCCGGTGCGGGCGGATGTCAATATGGGCTGTCTCAAAGAGGACCAGGTCAACATTATCATCCACGGTCATGAACCCAACCTCTTTGAATCCATGTTGGAATCGGTCAACGATCCCACCCTGATCCAGGCGGCCAAGGATGCAGGGGCGAATGGAATCAACCTGGTGGGCATGTGCTGTTCCGGCGCCGAGATGCTCTCCCGTCACGGCATTCCCCATGCAGGGAATTTCATGTCCACGGAGGCGGTCCTCATCACAGGGGCCGTTGACGCCATGGGCGTGGACGTCCAGTGCATCAAGCAGGGCCTGGCGAGCGTGGCCGAGTGCTACGGCACCAAGCTCTTTACCACCAACCCCAGGGCCCATATTGAGGGGGTCGAACATATCCAGTTTGAGGAACATGAACCCCGGGAGTGTACAGACGCTATAGTGGAAAGGGCCATTGTGCGATTCAAAAACCGCAATGTTCGAGTTGAAATCCCGAACATCAGAAACGCCGGGGTCCACGGGTTTTCCCACGAATATATCAATTACATGCTGGGCGGGACCTTCAGGGCCTCTTACACCCCTTTGAATGATAATATCATTAACGGAAGGATCAGGGGTGTCGCCGGCGTGGTGGGGTGCACCAACCCGCGGGTGAAGCACGACTGGGTTCATGTGGAACTGGTCAAGGAACTGATCAAGAAGGATGTGCTGGTGGTTCAGACGGGATGCTCACAAATCTCCCTGGCCAAGGCCGGGCTTTACACCCCCGAAGCCGCCCACCTCGCCGGACCGGGGCTCAGGGAAGTGTGCGAAACGGTGGGGATGCCCCCCGTGCTCGGCGTGGGATCCTGTGTGGACAACAGCCGGATCCTCATCGCCTGTGCGGAGATGGTGCGTTTCGGCGGCCTGGGCCAGAGCATTTCAGACCTGCCGGTCGCGGGTGCAGCCCCGGAATGGATGAGCGAAAAGGCCATTTCCATCGGCCAGTATTTCGTCGGGTCAGGGGTCTACACCGTTTTCGGTGTTACCTTCCCTATTATTGAAGGGACCAAATTCCACAAGCTCCTTTTCGAGGGGCTGGAAGAGGCCGGATATGGCAAATGGGGATTTGCGAAAGACCCCCATGAAATGGCCCGGATGATGGTCGATCATATCGACAAGAAAAGGAAGGCCCTCGGCATTGACAAGGCCAGGGAAAGGGTCCTCATGGACATGTCTGACAGACGTGACATTGAGGCCGCTTAACCAAGCCTATTCATACAGGGGACCGGGGAACAGATTCCGGTCCCCTGTATGCCCTTTAAACTTGCCCTTTAACCCGGCTGGAGCACCATGAAAAACAGAAGACTCAAAGGCCGAGTGCTCAAACAAAGGGTCTACGAACTGCTCCAAGAAAAAGACCTTGAAACCGCCTTGATTGAACTGCGTCAATTCCCGGCCCGCCGGGTGGTGAATCCCCTTATTTCTTTTTTTTACCATGGTGAGGCAGCCATAAAGTGGAAGGCGATCACGCTTATGGGTGCGGTTACGGCGGACCTGGCCCAAGAAGACATGGAGGGGGCCAGGGTAGTAATGCGCCGCCTTATGTGGAACCTTAATGATGAGTCCGGCGGGATAGGCTGGGGCTCGCCTGAGGCCATGGGGGAAATCTTGGCCTCCCATGAAGGGCTTGCAAAGGAATATGCTTCTATACTAATATCCTATGCGAGGGAGGACGGGAATTACCTGGAGCATCCAGTCCTCCAGCGCGGCCTTGTCTGGGGGATAGGAAGGCTCGCCCAGTTCAGACCTAGTCTCTTAAAGCATACCGCCCCCTTTCTACTGCCCTTCCTTCAATCGCCGGATCACGTGGTGAGGGGTACGGCCGCGTGGACCGTGGGATTACTCGGCATCCAAGAAGCCCGCCCCGCCCTTGAGGCACTTACAGGAGACGAAAAGGAACTCCTCCTTTACCTGGACCGACGCCTCGCCAAACGCCGGGTCAAGGACCTGGCCCAGGAAGCCCTGGAAAGACTGCCCCTGTGAGCCTTGAGGAGGGGTGCGCGGCTGTGGACGGAGGTAGACGGCCGTAACCGAAAAGGGAGAAGAAAGCAAAGAAGGTCATGCCGCGGCTGTGGTCAAGCTTGTGCATGACCAAATCGAACAGAGGAGGAAGGTGATGGCAGAAAATCAGGTCAAAATGTACACCCTCAGCACGTGCAGTCACTGTAAGGCCACCAAAAAACTGCTTGATGATTGCAAGGTAAAATATGAATTCACAGACGTGGATCTCTTGCATGGGGAAGAAAGGGCCGCCATTTTGGAAGATGTCAAGAAATGGAACCCCAGCTGCTCCTTCCCCACGATTATCATCGGGGACAAGGTGATCGTGGGATACAAAGAAAAAGAGATCAGGGAGGCGCTGAAGCTATGAAGGAAGAGGTAGAAAAGCTCTACGAGATGTTGAAAAAGACCCAGGAACCCAAAGGGTATTATTTCAACAAGGACAAGGATAGGGTCCTTGAACTCCTCGAGGCCCTGCTGGTGAATAAGGACCGGTACGGATACATGTCCTGCCCCTGCAGATTGGCTTCAGGCGACCGGGAAAAGGACAAGGACATTATATGTCCCTGTGTGTACAGGGCCGCGGACGTGGAGGAGTTCGGGAGCTGTTATTGCAACCTCTATGTTTCCGAGGCATGGAATCAAGAAAAGATTCCACACGACTACGTCCCAGAAAGACGCGCCCCGGCTCTCTAACGGTTCGGGGCCGTCCCTCCAGTAAAGGCCTCTGCACCCCAAACCTGAAGGCAACTCCCCCGGAGGAAGGCCTATGCAAACAGCCATGGTCGGTCTGGGTCGAATGGGCATGAATATGGCCAAACGGCTGCTCAGGGACGGTCACCAGATCATAGCCTATAATCGGACCCCCTCCAAAACCGATGAGATCGCCCAAGAGGGCGCTGTGGGCGCCTACAGTCTTGACGAAGTGATTCAAGGGCTTACACCCCCCAGAGTCGCCTGGCTCATGCTCCCTGCGGGTCCCCCCGTAGATGACCTCATCCAGCGGATAAGCCGTCGTCTTGACCCGGGGGATGTCATCATAGACGGAGGCAATTCCTTTTATAAAGACGCTGTCCAACGGGCACAAGATCTGAGCGCCAGGGGAATCCACTTCGTGGATGTGGGGGTAAGCGGGGGTATATGGGGCCTTGAGCAGGGTTATTGCCTCATGGTTGGTGGTCCCAAGGAAACCTATCCCTTACTGGAACCCCTTTTCCAGACCCTGGCCCCCCCAAAGGGCTATCTCTACTGCGGGCCCGCCGGGGCCGGCCATTTTGTAAAGATGGTCCATAACGGCATTGAATACGCCATGATGCAGGCCTACGGCGAAGGGTTCGACCTCCTCCAGTCCTCCCCCTATTCCGAGTGGCTCAACCCCGGAGACATCGCCCATCTATGGAACCAGGGAAGCGTGGTCCGGTCCTGGCTCCTGGAACTCACAGAGGCCGCCTTTGCCCGGGATGAAAGACTCTCCAAGATCTCAGGCTATGTAGAGGATTCCGGAGAAGGGCGATGGACCGTGCAACAGGCCATAGAGTCGGGTGTGGCCACCCCGGTGATCGCCCTTTCCCTCATGCGGAGGTTCAGTTCCCGTAAAAAGGATGCCTTTGCCGACAGACTCATCGCCGCGCTGCGAAGGGAGTTCGGGGGCCACACCGTGTTGCCCGAGGGGAATGAAGATTGAGGAGCCTAAAAAAAGGAGGTCATGATCCCCATGCAAGGCCCGGAACCCCATGAGAAAGAATCCGTGACCTTGGCCCGCACCACCGCACCCGATCTGGGGCTCCCCTTTGAGTCCTGTGTGGTGGAGGAGAGGCCAGATCCCTGCATGATTGTCATTATCGGGGCCTCAGGGGATCTCACAGCAAGGAAACTCCTGCCCTCCCTCTACAACCTGTATTTGAAAAACGCCCTGCCCCCTTCCTTCCTTATAGCGGGATGCAGCCGCACCGAAATGGATGATGAAACCTTCCGGGAAGGGATGAAGCAGGCCCTTTCAGCACGGGGGGGCCTGGATTTGTCAAAATGGGACACCTTTGCTTCCTCGCTCCGCTACCTGCCGATTGAATATAACGACCCCGGCTCCTTCTCCCATCTCTCGGCTCGTTTAAAGGAATGGGACCGGTCGGCCATGACCCTGGGAAACTGTATGTTTTACCTCGCTGTCCCTCCGGCACTTTACGGCCCCACTGCGGTCAACCTCGGCCGGGCCGGGCTCACCCTGGAACAGGAAGCGGGCAAGGGCTGGACACGGATCGTGGTGGAAAAACCCTTTGGCCGTGATCTGCAGACCGCCGTCGACCTGGACCGGACCCTTCACGAACACTTTCAGGAGCATCAGATATTCAGGATCGATCATTACCTGGCCAAAGAGACCGTCCAGAACATTCTCATGTTCCGCTTTGCCAATGCCATCTTTGAACCCCTTTGGAACAGGAGCTATATCCAGGCGGTGAAGATCAACGCGGCGGAAACCCTGGGTGTGGAACACCGGGCCGGGTATTATGAACAGGCCGGGGTCTTAAGGGACATGTTCCAAAACCACATGATGCAGCTCCTTTCCCTCACGGCCATGGAGCCCCCTTCCCTTTTTCAACCGGACCGGGTCCGTGATGAAAAGGCGAAGGTGTACCGCTCACTAAGGCCCTTCCCCACCGAGGCCCTACGCGACTACCTGGTCCTGGGGCAATACGGCCCAGGCACCACCCAGGACAGGCGAGTCCCGGGCTATCGCCAGGAACCAGGGGTAAACCCGGACTCCCTGACGCCCACCTTTGCCGCCATGAAAGTCTTTTTGGACAACTGGCGATGGCAGGGGGTCCCCTTTTATCTCACTTCAGGAAAGCGGCTTGCCAGGAAATCCACGGAAATCAACGTCCAGTTTAAGGAAGTCCCCCACTCCATGTTCCGGGAAATCCTGGGAGGAGCGATCTCAGCCAACAGCCTTTCCCTGGGTATTTACCCCGAAGAAAAGATCTCTCTCACCTTTCAGACCAAGAACCCGGGCGCCCGGGTCTGTCTGAGGTCCGTGACCATGGACTTTTACTATCACCAAAACTACAGGGGTCCTGTCCTGGATGCCTATGAAAAGGTGCTCTTGGACTGTATGCTCGGCGATCAGATGCTTTTCTGGCGACAAGACGGCGTGGAACTCTGCTGGTCCTTTCTCACTCCCATCCTGAGAGAGTGTGAGACCTGCGGCGACCGGGCTGCCAACCTCCTGCCCTATGAAGCCGGAACCTGGGGACCGGAGCTCGCTGCAGACCTTTAGCCCGCGCTCTTTTACCGGGAAGAGCCTCCTTCCTTGCCAAAGGCCCTGCACCCTGTGTTATGATGAATTAAGAGACTTTAAAAGGAGTTCCCCATGACTGCGGAATACACCCGCTCGTCCTTTCTTGGCCCGTGGGAACCGGAGGTGGCCCGTGCCTTGAAAGACATAAGCGAACACCGGATTATAGAGCGCATATGGGCCCACGATCATACGGTGTGGAAAGAGGATCCCTCTGATATCCAAAACCGCCTGGGGTGGCTTCACGCACCCGAAGGCATGGCGGATGCCGTGCCCGAAATCAAGACCTTTGCAGATCAAATCCGACAGGAGGGATTTGCACGGGTCCTCCTTCTGGGCATGGGCGGTTCCAGCCTGGCCCCCAGGATGTTCCGCTCCATCTTCGGGGTGACTCCGGGGTCCCTGGACCTTGCCGTACTGGACAGTACGGATCCCGGTGCGGTACTGGAGCAGGAGAGGAAACATCCGCCGGAAAAAACCCTTTTCATTGTCTCCACCAAGTCCGGGGGGACCGTGGAGACCCTCTCTTTCATGGCCTATTTCTACAACCACGCCGCCCGCACCCTGGGTCCGGGTCTTGCGGGGAGCCGTTTTGCGGCTATTACAGACCCGGGAAGCGCCCTGGAGTCCAGGGCAAAAGAATTGGGCTTTCGCAGGACCTTCCTGAATGACCCCGAGGTGGGAGGCCGCTATTCGGCACTGACTTACTTCGGACTGGTGCCCGCCGCGCTCCTGGGCATTGACCTTGAGAGACTCCTGAATGGTGCCACAGCCATGAGTCTCCACGCCCGACCCCAAAACCCGGTTTCCCCCGGGGCCAATTCCGGCGCATGGCTGGGGGCGGTTCTGGGTGCGCTGGCGCAAAAGGGCCGGGACAAGCTGACCCTTTTAATCTCGCCTCCCCTTGGCCCCTTTGGGGCATGGGTGGAACAGCTCATTGCAGAGAGCACGGGAAAGGAGGGAAAGGGCATCCTCCCTGTCGTGGACGAGGCCTTGGCTCCACCCAAAACCTACGCCCGGGACAGGGTCTTCGTCCACCTCCGCCTGGCCCATGATACCACCCTGGATCAACAGGCCCGGAGCCTGGCAAGGGCGGGACACCCGGTGGTGGTGTTAAACATCGAGGATACTTACGACCTGGGGGCCGAATGCTTTCGATGGGAGATGGCCACGGCCGTTGCCGGAAGTTTTCTGGAAATCAACCCCTTCAACCAACCCAACGTGGAGGCGGCCAAACAATCGGCCCGGGACATGGTGGCCGCGTACAAGCGGGAAGGGAAACTGCCCGGTCTTGAACCCACCCTCAAAGAGGGGGCCATCACCCTGTACACGGATTTTGCCTGCACCACCCTGGCGGAAGGATTGGACCGGTTCCTGTCCCAGGCAGACCCTGGAAAAGAGGGGTCAAGAGGGAGGAGCTACGTCGCCATCCAGGCCTACGTCAATCCCTCTCCCGAGACATGGAAGGCCTTGCAGGCCCTGCGCACCCGGATCCTGGAGACCCGCCGGATGGCCACCACCCTGGGTTACGGCCCCTCTTTTCTCCATTCCACGGGCCAGCTCCATAAGGGAGACGGGGGACACGGTCTCTTCATACAAATCCTGGCCCCTATGCCCGAAGACATCCCCATACCCGACCGGCCCGGGGAGGAGACCTCCTCCATCAGCTTTGGGACCCTCAAAACCGCGCAGGCCCTCGGGGACCGCCAGGCCTTGATTGAGGCGGGACGAAGGGTAATGGTCCTTGATGTAGGGGGGCATCTCTCAGAAGGATTGAAACGCGTGACCCGGGCCGTGCAGGCATAGGGGGCATATAGGATGTCTTGGCGGGCAGATACAGAAAAGGTTCTGGCAGGTGATATTGGAGGAACCAAGACCCACATAGCCCTCTTTTCAGGGGGCAAGAGCCGTCCCTCCCTCAAAGTCATCCAGACCTATTCCAGCGGGAAATTCAAAGGTCTGGACCAGATCATCGAGCGATTTATTAAGGTCCATCCCTCGCCCGTTAAGAGCGCCTGTTTTGCTATCGCCGGTCCCGTCGTGCGGGGCCGGTGCCGGGCCACAAACCTGCCCTGGGTGGTCTCGGAGCGTCGTATGAAATCCCGCTTCGGCTGGCCCCACGTACAATTGATCAACGACCTGGCCTCCACGGCCCTGGCCATACCCCGCCTGGCGAGTCGGGAGATCTCCCCCCTAAACCGCGCTCGGACCCAAAAGGGCGGCCCTATAGGCCTGGTTGCGCCCGGCACGGGTCTGGGAGAGGCCCTCCTCATCTCTCACAGGGGCCGGCACATCCCCCTGGCCACGGAAGGAGGACATGTGGATTTCCCGGCCAACACGCAGGAAGAAGCGGCATTATGGCAATACCTCCATGCCCGCCTGGGCCATGTGAGTATTGAAAGGGTGGTATCCGGGCCGGGCCTCTTTAATATCTATTCGTGGCTCAAGGATTCAGGACAATACTCCGAACCCCGATTCATGCGCCGCCGGATCGCCTCCGGTGACCCCCCGGAGGTGATTGCCCGGGCGGCCATCCAGGGTGCCCCCCCCATTTGCGTGGCGGCCCTGAACCGGTTCATGGCCGTGCTGGGGGCCGTGGCCGGAAACCTGGCCCTCATCGGCTTGACCTATGGAGGGCTCTACCTTGGGGGGGGAATCCCCCCCAAGATCCTGCCCGCCCTCAGGCAAGGGCCCTTTATGAGGGCCTTCACCGATAAGGGCCGCTTCCAGGACCTTCTAAAGAGGATCCCGGTCCGGGTTATCCTCAACGACAAGGCCTGTCTCCTCGGGGCCGCCTGGGCCGCCTTTGAGAGGGAGCGGGAGGGGCAGGAGGCTCTATTTCAAAATACAGGAGGTACCCAATCAGGATGAGTCGAATCAAAAACCTTGTAAAAAACAGCCCCATACACGAGAGAAAACTGGAAATCAGGACCTTTCCCCTTGACGGTGACCGGGTCGTGGTAGAGGGCTGGCTCAGAGATGAAAGACTGATAACGGGCTATTACTGGGACGGAAGGCCCCGCCCTCCCGGGGTGGTGCATCACATGTGCGTTCGCCTCCTCATCGGAGGAGAACCCATTTCCATCCTGGATGCCGAGGCGGAAATGCCGCAGGTGCCCAACGATATCTGCCCCACCACGGGAGATTCCATTACCAAGATTATCGGGATCCCCATTGTCTCGGGCTTCAGCAATGAGGTGCGCCGGAGACTGGGCGGGGTGGAGGGGTGTGTCCACATGATGCACCTGGTCCTGGCCATGGGTCCTCCGGCCCTCCATGGCTATTGGACCCATCATTCGAGGGAACCCCGACCCCTGCCCCGTTCCATGGACGAGGTCCCGGGCTTGGCCTACCTCATCAACAGTTGCCAGCTCTGGCGGGAAGACGGCCCCATGCTCCGGGGAATCCAGGAAATCATAGAGGGGGGAGGCCAAGACACATGATTGATTCGGCCGCTTCGTACCACGCCCATACCGCATACCGGCGGGATAACATGTCCCCCCACTTCCTGGACTGGGAAAACCGCCCAAGCGTTTACAAGACCTATCCCCAGGGAGACATCATCGAACTGCCCCGAGAGGTGGATTTCCCCCGCCTGAACCTTTCCACCCTGATCAGGGGAAAAGGCGCGCACCGGCTGGAGCCCCTCGACGTGGAGGGTCTTTCAAGGCTCCTTCTTTTTACCAACTGTCTTTCCGCAAAGGCCAGGCAGGGACAGGAAACCGTTTATTTCCGCAGCGTCCCCTCCGCCGGTGCCCTTTACCCTACCGAGCTCTATATGGCCGCCCTGGGCGTAAAAGATCTCGAAAACGGCTTGTACCACCTCTCCCTTGCCCAACACCGTCTTGTATTGCTGAGGCCGGGCCATGTTTCTCTCTCCGGGGCCATCCATGCCGATGTCGGGCCTTGCCCGATCCTGACCCTTTTGCTGACCACCATATTTTTTCGGAGCACCTGGAAATACGGGAGCCGGGCTTACCGGTATCACCTCCTGGATACGGGCCATGTACTGGAAAACCTGATCCTGGCCGTAAAGTCCTTGGACCTGCCCTTTACCCTGGCTTACGACTTTGATGACCACCACCTCAACCAGGCCCTCGGGGTGGACCCCTCCAGGGAGGTAACCCTGGCCGTGGGTGCCGTGCCGGGAAAAGGCCAGCACCCTTTAAAAGACCAAGGGGAACTCTCTTCCTTACCCCCCTCCTTCAAAGAGGCCAGCCGGGTTTCCCCGAGAGAAACAGACTATCCCCAGATCGCAGAGATTCACCGGGCCGGAAACCGTATCCTGTCCGGGTCCGGCCCGCGCGTGATGGATAACCTGGGCATCACCCCGCCGGAACGATGGGTGTCTATTGAGGAAGGCCCCTGGCCCGAGGTCAGAGGCTATGGAGACACCGTGTTCCTTCGCCGGTCGAGGCGCAATTTCGTTTCCCAACCCCTGACCCGCAATAAGGCCATGGCCCTTTTGGAAGGCCTCTGCCACGGGGGGTCCGGAGAGCCCCCAGGCTCCCGGCCCCGGACCCTGGCGACCGGGATCCTGCTGAACCGTGTCCAGGGGTTTGAGCCCGGGTTTTATCTCCTGGACGGCGATCAAAAGGCCCTGGGTCTGATCCTGCGGGGGGATCTGGTAAGCAATATAGCCCCGGTATGTCTTCATCAGGATTGGCTTAAAAACGCGGCCGTGCATGCCCTGTTCCTGACCAACCTTGAGATCCTGGACAGCCGGTGGGGACCCAGGGGATACCGCTATGCCATGCTGGAGGGGGGCCGGATGGGAGAGCGTCTCTACCTTATGGCCACGGCCCTGGGATTGGGCTGCTGCGGCATCGGCGCCTTTTACGATAATGAGGCATCTCAACTCCTTGGCCTGAACCGGGAATCCGGGCTTCTCTACCTGGTGGCGGTGGGCACTGTAAAATCGTCGTAACCATCGCCCTTCACCACAAAAGATACTGCCCTGCCGCTTTTGATGTCCACCAAACCCTCTTCGCAGATGCGCAGGAAGGGGATGGCCGCGCCCGTGAGGGTCACCAGGGTCCTGTGGGGATCATCAAAGGGGAAACCAAGTGCCTTGACCGCCTTCAAAAGCTCTTCCACCCGGGAGGCAAGCTCTGGCAGGGGAAGGGACGACATGAGCCCCACAAAGACCTTGTCCGAACCATGGACCCTGTCCAGGGCCGCCACCTTAAGGATGTCCCTTTCCGGGTCGGCCTTGATCTCTCCATCCGTGACCGGGACCTCCGCGATCCGTTCTCGTGTCACCAGGCTTGAGACCTGATCAATCATCCTGACCCGAACCCGGGACATCCCATCCTCCACCTCCAGACCGAAGTAGGACGAATCGAGCCCGGGGGGAAGATGAACGCTCCAGAGACTTTCCTGGGAAAAATGGTGTTCCCGGGGACCTGCCAGCAGTTCCCCCTCGGCGACGATCACGGTGCCCTTGCTGATCACCATTTCGGCCCGGATGTTCCGGGCCTCCGGTATTACAACCAAATCAGCATACCGGCCGGGACCTATGCCGCCGATAACGCCGTCAAGGCCGAAATATTCCGCAGGGTTGATGGAGGCCATCTGCACCGCCTCCACCGGCTCAAAGCCACAGTCAATGGCCTTTTGCACCACGAACTCCATATAGCCCTTGGACAAGAGGTCTTCAGGACCCACGCCGTCGGTCACCAGGATGAGCCTCCTGGGATCAACGCCCATCTCTCTGATCTGAGATATGGCCTCAAGATCCCGCCTGATACTCCCTTCCCTGATCATCACATAAAGGCCCAGCCTGAGCCGCTCCAGGCTCTCCCGGGCGGTAATGGGCTCATGGCAGGAGGATACACCCGTGGCCACACAGGCCTGCAGGGTGCGTCCCCTGGCCCCGGCCGTATGCCCTTCCAGCCGCTTTCCCGCCTTAAGGGTCTCCTCAAAATTGGGCAAAAAGGAGTCCGGATCCTGTAAGACCGCCTGCCAGAAAGATTCTCCCAGACCGATCACATCCGGCCTTGCCAGGAGCCGTTGAAGGATTTGCCGGGGCATGCCGTGGGAAAGCCTGCTGGTGGACGCCATGGCCGGGACAGTGGCAAAGATCTTGATGGGCTGATCTTCAAGGGCCCCCAGAAAATCTGTGATACCCTGGTAACCGCCGACGGGAAAGGGCTCGATGGCCTCCGTAATAATGGTGGTGGTTCCGCCCTTCATGGCATAGCGAAGGAACTCCGCCGGGCTGCACAGACAGTCCGCAATATGGGTGTGGCTGTCTATAAGCCCCGGGATCACCACCTTGCCTTCGGCATCAATCACCCGGGTATCGGAGCCGATGGCATCCCCGGGATCCTCTCCCACATAGGCGATCCACTCCCCCTTTATCACCAAGGACAGGCCTTCCAGCATCTCCCCTGAATACACATTGACCAGGGTCCCGTTCATGACGGCCAGATCCCCGGGTCTCTTCCCGAGACTGACCTCCATCACCGCTTCGGCCGCTTCTCTCCCGGCCACAGAAAGCAAGCTCAACCGTTTCACCGAAGTTGCTCCTTATTGAAGGGTTTTTGAAAAATCTTTTGGCTTCAGGCCCGACCCAAGGCCTTTAGACCCTTGCTTTAGCAGAAGCATGCCACCCTGTCGAGCCTTTGTGTCTCCCAAGCGATTTCAACTCCCCTTCCCCCCTATGCAAAATCCTTGATCAAAATTCTCGATAGACAATGATAATAAATGATTTTTGGAAATCCCCACTATTTTCCACGATTGCCTTTTTCCGTGTTTGGGGCCATACTCACACGCTGAATCCTTCTTCCTTATGGACCGAATTAAGACCCCCTCATGACCTCGGCTTACCCGGCCGTTGCAGAGGGCGTGATCCGTCTCGTCTGAGCCCGGCCCAAGCCGCGGACCTTGTGCTCGAACCCTAACATGGCTCTTAGAGGGGCCCTTCATGAAGCTCTTCATTTACATTTTGGCTGATTCATGAAATATTGTGATATCTCTGATTTTTAAAACGGAACCGAAGAAAAGTTATCGTTACCCGAATTAACCATGCTGGTTTTTCAGAGGATCCTATAATTACATTCCCACAAAAACCAAAGGAGGTCGTCATGAAGATTCCCCAGTACGTCACGGTCGATGAGGTCAAGAGGGTCTGCAAGGAACTCAAGATCAGCAACTGGAGCCGAAAGAAGGTCCCCGACGTATCACTCAAGGAGGCCAAAATCATTCTGGCCCAGGTCAACACCAAGGGCATGGACATCGATCCAAAGGCCTTCCGGACCGGCCTGGAAGTGGAACTCGAGCATGGCATGCAATTCAAGGATGCCAATGTGACCAACAATCATCCCCTCCTCACCGGCCTGATCGTCCTGGCCCATCTCAAGGAATCCCTTGATTACTACAGCCTCCTGGAGGTGGCGGAGCTGGAAGGGGATCTTCTCAAGGCCGTGGTCCGGGGTCAGACAAAAAAGATCAAGTCCTACTATACGAGGCTGGCCCAGGCGCGAATCGCTTTGAGAAAGGCGGAACTGGCCCGCCTGGAGGCCAAGTAAGAGCCAGGAGGAGGATCAAAGCGCATGTTCAAGTTCATCCATGCCGCCGACCTCCATCTGGACAGTCCTTTGCACAAACTGACCACCTACGAGGGATCTCCCGTAGAGGAGCTTCGCCATGCCACCCGGCGGGCCCTGGAAAACCTGGTAGACCTGGCTCTCCATGAAGAAGTGGATTTTGTGCTCATCGCCGGGGACCTCTATGACGGCGACTGGAAGGATTATAATACTGGTCTTTACCTGGTCTCCCGCCTCCGCAAGCTCCGGGAGGCGGCCATTCCGGTCTTTCTGGTGGCAGGCAACCATGACGCGGCCAGCAGGATCACCACTACCCTTCGCCTGCCCGAGCATGTAACGCTATTCCCCGCCACCGAGGCTGAAAGCGTTGAGCTCAAAGCACTTGGTGCGGCCGTACACGGCCGAAGCTTCCCCTCACCGGCAACCACAAAAAACCTGGCAAAGGGCTATCCTCCGCCTCTCCCCGGCTGTTTTAACATCGGGCTGCTCCATACCTCTTTAAACGGGCGGGAGGGTCACGAGCCTTATGCGCCCTGCAGCCTTGACGACCTCCGGCGCAAAGAATACGACTACTGGGCCCTGGGCCACGTGCACCAGCAGGAAGTGGTGGCCGAGGCCCCCCTGGTGGTTTTCCCCGGCAACACCCAGGGGAGACACATCAGGGAGTGCGGCCCCAAAGGGTGCATGGTCATCACCGTGGACGACCGGGCCCGGGTGACCACGGATTTCAAACCCCTGGATGTGGTGCGATGGGCCAGGATCCCCATAGACGCATCCACCGCGGACCGGGGCTACGTACTGGTCGATCAGATGGGCCAAGAACTCGTCCGCCTCCTGGACGCCAACCCCAATATACCCCTGGTCGTGCGCGTCGAAATCGAGGGCCCTTCCCCGGCCCACGCTGAACTCGCAGGCGATGTGGAACGCTGGATGAATGAGTTCAGGTCCGCGGCTATTGACGTGGCCGGCGGGAATGTGTGCGTCGAGAAGGTCAGAATCCACACCACCTACCCTGCCCGAGGCCAAAGGGCCATGTCCGACGAGGGCCCCCTGGGAGAACTCCATCGCTGTCTGAACAGCCTGGAATCCGATCCCGCGGATTTGGCCTCCCTGGGACGGAGCCTGAAAGATCTTATAAAAAAGATGCCTCGCGAGCTCAGGAAAGGTGAAGACAGGATCGACCCGGAAGACCCTGCCTGGATCGCCGAGAGGATGAGGCAGGTGAGGCCCCTCTTGTTGCAGAGGCTCCTGAAAAAGGAGGCCTCCTCATGAGAATACTCGAGCTCAGGCTCCTGGCCTTTGGTCCCTTTACGGACGGGGTCATTGACCTGGATGGAGGCACACAAGGGCTTCACCTCATTTACGGCCCCAACGAGGCGGGTAAGAGCTCGGCCCTCAGGGCACTTAGGCGTTTGCTTTTCGGGATCCCTATGCAAGACCCGGACAACTTCCTTCACCCTTACCAGAAGATGCGCATCGGCGGCGTCATTCAACACAGCGACGGGACGGTTCTCGAGCTCATTCGCAGAAAAGGCCGGGTGAACACCCTTCGATCCGGAGACGACAAGGAAATCCTGGACGAGGCCCTGCTCAAAAAATTCCTCGGCCCCATGGAGGCCGGGGTCTTTGAGACCATGTTCGGAATCGATCACACGGACCTGATCCGCGGTGGGGAGGAGATCATTAAAGGGGGTGGTCACGTAGGCCAGGCCCTGTTTGCAGCGGGCTCCGGCATTGCCCATCTCCGCCAGGTTCAGGCAGATCTCAACAAGGAAGCCGATGAACTCTTTGCCCCGACAGCCACCAAAAGGACCATCAATGAGGGCTTTTCAGAGCTCAAGAAAAACCAGAAGGCCCTTAAGGAGGCCGAGCTCCCGGGCCGGGAGTGGGAAGTCCACCACCGGGCCCTGGCTCGGGCCACCAGGAGAAGGGCCGAGCTCGACGAGGCCCTGGCAAGGCATGAACAGGAGAAAAACCGGATCGAGCGCATTCACGAGGCCCTGCCCCTGATTGCCCGGAGGAAGGAACTGGTTCAGGCGTTTACGCCGTATGCCGACGCCGTGTTGCTCCCGGAGGATTTTGGGGAAAGGCGGCGCAAGCTTTTGACGGAACTTGAAGTCCAGGAGCATTCCAGAGACCAGTCCCTCCGCGCCCTGGAGGACGTCCGCCAGGAGATGGAGCCCCTGGAGAAGACACCGGCGCTTCTCCTTGAAAACGCCCGCATCATAGGGACTCTGGTCCAGGAACTGGGAAGCCATCGGAAGGCCGCCGGGGACCGCATCGGGCTTTCAACCCAAAGGGACGTGCTTCTAAGTGAGGCCCGGGAAACCCTTTCACTGCTCCGCAAGGATCTCACTCTGGAAGAGGCCGAAAAGCTCAGGCTCAATAAAGCGGAAACGGTGCGCATCCAGGAACTGGGCGGCAGGTATGAGCGACTTATGGCCCGGCGGGAAGGTGCCCTGGAGGAGATTTCAAGACTCACGGCCCTCAAGGGCCATTTTGAAAAAGGCCTTGAATCCCTCGATTCCCCCAGACCGGTGGATGATCTCGTGGCCGCGGTGGAACGCGCCCAGGACTATGGACCCGTGGAAGTCCAGTGTCAAAGTGAGTTCTCTGAAATCCAGGCGACCCGAGAGCGGCTCAAAAGGAATCTCTCACGCCAAACCCTGTGGACGGGCACTCTGGAAGGGCTTGAGGGCCTGAATATGCCGTCCCTCGAGACCATAGACCGTTTTGAAAAGGACCTGACCGAGGCAGAGGCCGAAGTGACCCGTCTCAAGTCCGCAAAGAGCGACACCGAGGAGGACCTGCTCACCCTTCGGGGAGACATGGAGAGTCTCAGCCTGGAGCAAGAAGTCCCCACCGAGAAGGATCTCCAGGAGGCCAGAGGGGTGAGGGAAAAAGGCTGGGCCCTCGTCAAAAAGGCCTGGAAAGAGGGCCGGCAAGACTCCGAGGCGGAGGCCCGTTTTTCAGTCGCCCTCCAGTGGACCGGGCCCTTGGCCGAGGCCTATGAGCTGAGTGTCCGGCGGGCGGACGAGATTGCGGACCGGCTCAGGCGCGAGGCGGACCGGGTGGCTGCAAAGGCCAGGCTTCTGGCGGAGGAACAAACCAGGACCACCCAGCTGAAACACCTGGAACAAGACCTCCAGAAAGCCCTCCAAAAGCGGGCGCGGGTGACCGCGGAATGGACCGAACTCTGGAAAAATCTGGGGGTGTCTCCTCTCTCCCCCAGGGAGATGCGGGCCTGGTGCCAGGATCAAAGCGCCATATCAGAGGAAGCGGCCAGATTGAGAGAACGCAGGGCCAAGGCCGAGACCCTGGAAGCCGAGATCCAGAAACACCTCAGTCACCTGGACCGTTGTCTCCAGACCCTCTCCCAACCCCCTGCCTCCCAAGGGGAGACCCTGACGGGGCTGATCAAGAAGGCCCGGCGGCTTATCCAGGAACAGGAGGAACTCCGAAACAAAAAGGAGCAGCTCCTCTCTGATATCAAGGCCCGGGAAGGGGAACTCCAGGAGGCCCGGGCCAAGGTGGAAAGGATTGATGCAGAGCTCGCTCAATGGAAAAGGGATTGGGAAGAGGCCCTCGGGCCTCTGGGTCTGGATGGGGATGCACTCCCGGCCCAGGCAAACGCGGTTCTTGAAGAGCTCAAGGCCCTCTTTGACAAAGTGAAAGAGGCGGAGAGCCTGCAAACGCGCATCAGTGCGATAGACAGGGATGCAGAGACCTTTCGCCATGATCTCAACCAACTGGCAAAGCGGGTCGCCCCGGACCTGGTAGGACCCCAGCCCGAACAAATCATCTCAGAGCTCAACGCCCGGCTGGTCCGTGCCCGGGAAGGCCAAACCAAACGGGAAGGGTTCGAAAAACAGCAGGCCAAACTCACCCAAAGGGTTCAGGAGGCGGAGAAAAAAATTTCGGAAGTCACCGCCCAACTGACCGGTATGTGCAAGGAGGCGGGCTGCATGGACCACGATGCCTTGCCTGAGGCGGAGCGCCGGTCTTCCCTCCGGCGGAAGATGGAAGAGGAACTCGAAGACTTGCAAGGGCGCCTTAGAAGGCTGAGCGCCGGGGCAACCGTGGAGGAATTCGTGGCCCAGGCCGAAGAGGTGGACCCGGACTCCTTGAAGACCAGGATCAACCGTTTGGAGGAGGCAATCAAAGACCTGGATCGAGAGCGCTCGGCCCTCGACCAGCAGATCGGCAGTGAGAGGACCGTGCTCAAAGGGATGGACGGGGGCGGTTCAGCGGCCGAGCTCGCCGAGGAACGCCAGCAGCTCCTGGCGAGCCTGCAAGAGGATATTGAAAAATA
>Ga0180431_10000215_pt1 | contig 80562 bp, 112 predicted proteins | sample SS_ome_11_FD_132459 | JGI IMG/M metagenome (GOLD analysis project Ga0180431, IMG submission 132459) | Hypersaline lake sediment archaeal communities from the Salton Sea, California, USA - SS_1_MS_1 metaG | ecosystem: Environmental > Aquatic > Non-marine Saline and Alkaline > Hypersaline >...
CGCGAACGTCCTCGTCGTAAGGTTTCAAGTTCTCCACCCGCTCCCAGTACACCCGGCCGAACTCCCACGCGACCGGAACCTCGTCCTCCGACCACCCCACCTTGATCAGGTGCTCGAGCACCTCGCCGCGACCCGGCTCCCGGGGGAAGGCGATCGACCCCGACCACGCCCGCGGGTCCGTCTGATCGAGGACCACCCCTCGGTGGGGACGCCCCCAACAATCCGGGTGAGCGCCGGCGTACGGCCAACGCTCCGCCCCGACCTCGAGTCCCGGTTCGATCTTCGCGCTCATCGCCACCCCTCCCGCTCGCAGGACTCGACCAGCGCCCGGAGACACTCCAACGCCCCCGGCCGCGGCGCCCGACGCTCCCGCTCCCGCCGCTCCGCCGCCCTCCTCCGGTTCTCAACCGCCCGCTCCCAACTCCGCCGCCCCAGATCCGTCCTGTGCTCGTACTCCTTCATCGTCACACCCTCCTCGGGGGCCCCGGAGGGCCCCCCGTCGAAGTTCTACCTCGTGTAGTGGGCGACCCACGCCCGGATCCAGCTCGCCATCCGCGCGAGCCCCTCGTCCGAGGAGTCCCGCACGTGGGACCAGTCCCACAGCATCGTGGAGACCGACCCCGCGGGGAACACGCCCGAGGAGAGGTCCCCGAACCCGTCCGCCAAGAAGCGGACCGCCCCGTGCTCCTGGTTCGTCAAGAGGGAGTAGAAGGTCCCGTCCCAGTGGAGGAACCGGAGGACCAGGTTCCAGTCGTCGTCGCCCGTCATCCGGGAGACGTCCAGGAGCCCCGCGGCCGCGGCCGGGGAGATCGAGAAGTTGTCGTTGCGGGTCGGGAAGTTGAAGGAACTGGACATTTGGTCCTCCTTGGTTGGGGTTTGAAGTTCGTTTCGTCCGTCGCTCATAATATAATCTTGACACGCGATAAGATTTAGTCAAGGGGGAAGTGTATTTTTTTTTCAGAAAAGTGTATAGAAAAAATCCCCGAGTAGCTCCCTCTTCTAATTGTTCAGTCGTTGTCGATAGATACACTTTTTCAAAAAAAAATACAGTTTCCCTATTGACCTAATCTTTCCCTGTGCTAAGATTTAAATATGAACGACGGAACAACGACGAAGGAGAGCACGATGAAAACCACGAAAGAGATCGCCCAGGGTATCCGAAAAGCCCTCAAGTCCCGCGGTTGGAGCGCGCGTCAGGTCAGCGTCCGGGTCCGTCACCTCGGCGTGGATTCCGGACTCGCGGTCAAAGTTCGCGACGCGGGCGTCCCCCTGGCGGAGGTCCGGGAGATCGCGAAGAGTCACGAGAGCGTCGACCGCGATTCGGAGACCGGCGAGATCCTGCTCGGCGGGAACCTGTACGTCGACGTGGACTACACCTCGGAGGCGCTCGAGCCGACGAAAGCCGAGATCCTGGCGAAGCTGGAGGCGGCCGACGAGGGCGAGCTCGTGGAGCTCGAGAACGGGCTGAAGCTCCGGCGGATCGACCGGTACTACTGGCGGATCGACCACGCGAAGTGGAACCGCGACCGGGTATGCTGGGGCGCCGATTTCGCCGCCCAGCAAGCGGCCGAGATCACCCTCGGCGAGGACGTCGAGAACCTGTACCCGATCGCGGAGTAGGGGGCCACGATGAAGATCACAGTGACCGCCAAGTTCAAGCGCGCCGTGTTCACCTGGGACGAGGAGCTCGAGACCTGCACCGTGGACGCGATCGGGTTCGAGGAGGGGGAGCTCGACCTCCTCGTGGAGGCCAAGGTCCACGAGGGGGCTGATCTGGAGGGGTACCTCGTGGAGGTCGAGTAGCTCCCTCTTCTAATTGTTCAGTCGTTGTCGATAGATACACTTTTTCAAAAAAAAATACAGTTTCACTATTGACCTAATCTTTCCCTGTGCTAAGATTTAAATATGAACGACGGAGGGAACAAGATGAACGACGCCACCCAGACCGCAGTCCTCGCCCTGACCGTTTACCAGACCGCCCTCGCCGCCCTCGGCCACAAGTTCTCCCTGGGGGTCGACGGCTCCGTCGAGCTCGAGGCGAACCCCGAGCGCGCCGGCCGCTGGGGCGAGGTGACCGAGGAGGACCACCGGATCGCGGAGGACGCGGTCCGCGCCGCCTGGGACGCCGGCGAGCGGTCCGGTCGGGTCCTCGGGGTGGTGCTCCACCCGGACACGGACGAGATCGTGCCCCGGAACGACGAGGTCCCCCCGCCCATCGGACAGTGGTCGACCTACCAGGAGGTGTGAGATGAGCAATTTCAACGACTGGTTCGAGACCTTCCTGGAGGAGAAGAACCTCCCGTACGCGTCCTGGGAGCTCACCGCCCCTAACGGGACCCTCCACCTGATCGACTCGAACGTGGTGATCGAGGCGATCAAGGGCGCCCCGGCCGGGAAGCAAGCGGGGATCAAGGCGACGATCGTCAAGATCGACTTCCTGAACGGAGACGTCAACGACTTCTTCCGTCACCTCGCCCAAGCTTTAGTCAATAGATTCTAGTTGATACACTTTTTCAAAAAAAAATACAGTTTCCCTATTGACCTAATCTTTCCCTGTGCTAAGATTTAAATATGAGCGACGGGGGAAACAAAAAGGAGGACGAGATGGAGTTCACGATCAACGCCCTGTTCCTGGTACTCAACGCCGACCTGATCGCCCGGTTCCACCGGGTGTGGAGGCTCCGCCTCCGCCGCGCCGAGCGCGCTTGGGCGCTCGGTCTCCCGACCTCCTCCTACGACCTCGGGCTGGAGACTCAGCTCGAGAACCTCCTCGCCGCCCACCCCGAGGTGGTCCACGCCGCGAGCTCCTCCTTCGACTGGGAGGGTGAGCGCGCGGCCGCGGAGCGCGCCTGTCTGAAGCGAGGCGAGTACTCCGACCTGACCCTCGAAGTTTACCCCGAGCTCGGTGAGGTGCTCCGATGAGACGCCGCCCCCTGGCCAATTACCGCCGCGAGATCTCCGAGACCCGGACCCGCCTGGAGGTCCGCGCCGCGGCCGAGAACCTGCTCGCCGCCCTCGTCCTGGAGGACGGGGACCTGGACCCCCCGAGCCTCCCGACCCGGGAAGCTTGGGCGATCTTCCACGCCGAGTTTCACGAGAGTCACGCCCAACTGTTCGCGCGGAGCTGGAGAGCGGCGCGCGACTTCCTGAGAGGAGCGTAAAGATGAAGTTGACCGTGTTCCGAACCGACGACCAGGGCGAGGTCCTCGCCCACTGCCGCTCGATCCGAGCGGTCCTCGGGTGCGCCCTGCGCGCCCCCCACCACACGGCCGGCCCGAAGGCGGTCGCCGGGGAGCTGGAGCTCGCCGCCGGCGGAGTCCTCCTCCTGGACGAGGCGGCCGACTTCCGGCGGGCCTGCTTCGAGGAGCTGGCCCGCCGGGTGGCGAGCCGGGTCCTCCGCGGGAAACCCCTCCCCCTGGCGATCGTCCTCCGGGTCGACGCCGACCCGAGCGAGCTCGAGCGCCTCGCCCGCGTCGCCTCCTCGATCCTCCACCCGGACGACGTCGAGGCGCTCCGGCGCGAACCGACGGCGTCCAACCGGACCTGGAGGTGACCCGATGAGCCGGCGACCGAGAAGTCACTTCGGGCGAACCTGGATCGACTGGAGCACGGGGGCGTGGTACCGGCCGGCGCCGGCGCGGGTCGGCGGAGTCTACACCTGCCGCGGGGGTTGGACGGACCGCGAGCGAGTCCTCCGGGCCCTCGACTACGTGGGGTCGAGTCCGGCGGAGGTCGAGATAATCCTGGCCTACCTGGGGCTGGAGGTGACGTCGTGAGGAAGCGGATCGACTGGATCTTGAAGGGGAGGACGTTCACGTGCCCGGCGTGCGGCCGGAGCTTCCGGAGCCCGAGTCGAGCGGTCGCCCACGAGCGACGGGTCGGTCCGGAGGACGACGCCCGGCTCGCCGCGCTGGAGCGGGCCCTCGCGGGGGTGGAGGGTTGCCTCCGGACGATCGACGAGCTCGAGCGGGACCCCGACCACGTCCGCTTCGGGCCGAACCTGGGGGAGCTCCGGAGCGCCCTGATCGACCGGCGGGTGACGCTCCTCCCGGACGTCCGCGCCGCCCGGAGGGCGGTCGAGCTCGGGTGTCGCGGGGAGAACGCCGGCGCAACCGCTCAAAGAAAAACCGGGGGCGATTAGGTTTGCTCAAACGGTGCTTTTCTTCATCGAGAGGAACGACGGGAGGCCGCGGTCGTAACGGTACTGACACGGATTACACCGCGCCTTGGATCCCAAGTTCGAAAAGACCTTCCCGCACCCGAGGCACGCCTTCAACCCGTCCGCCCGCCTCCTCCTCCGCTTCGTCGGCGTCACCGCCGCCTCCAGTGCGCTCATACCAGCGTTTATCCGCTCCCGGATCGTCCGCTGAGTCACCCCGAACGCCTCCGCAAGATCTCCGACGGACATCCACCGACCGTTCACCTCGTGCCTCCCGAAGCACCTTCCACACCGCCGGGAGAGGCGGAGGTCACTCGAACGCCGGCGCGCCTCCGCCCCACAACGAACGCACCTCACGAGGTAAAAATCAAGCCCCTCGACGGGGGCGAGCACCTCCCAGGTTCCACAAACGGTCCCAACCTCAAACCGCTCCCCCTCCGCTCTTTTCCTAACGGCGTCGAGACACTCCGCGCAACGCTTGTTCTTCCCCGCCTTCCCGTTCCCCTTCCCGTGAAACATCTCCGGCGGAAGCTCCCGCTTGCACTCCGGACAAACCCTCTTCGCGCGTGGCTTCGGCGCGGTTCGACGCGCGTCCTCCGCCGCCGCCTCGACGTCCATCCCATTCCGCTCCAGGCGGTACTCGAGCACGCTCCACGGAACGTCGAGAACGCGGGAGATCTCCGCGTGATCGACCCACTTCCCGCGAAACAGAATCTTCCCGGCGCAGGCGCCGCACCAACCGCCCCTGTTCTTCCGAACGTCAACGGCGGACCTCGCCGCGGTTGACCCGCAGCGCCGGCATCTAACTTCGTAGAGAACCCTGGAACCGCGTCGCGCCGGCCTCCCCGGCTGGATCTCCCGAATAACCTCCCAAATCCCGCAGACGTCACCGGGTTCAAGCCTGGGCATCTTCCCAGACCGTAATCACGGAGTCGATCCACGCCTCGTCGTTGTCCCCCCGTGCCGCGAGAAAACTCCGGAGCTTCCCCCGGATCTCCGCCTTCATCTTCGCGGTGAGCTCCACGAGCGGGATCCCCCGCTCCTCCCGCGGAACCGAGATCCGCTCGATGGAGGGGAGTTCCACGCCGCAGAACGAGCAGATCCGGTCCCTCCGCGGAACCGCGGCGCCGCACTCCGGACAGACCCTCGGAAGGTTCTCCTCCGGAAGCTGGTGAGCGCCGAACTCAAGCGTGAACGTCCGCTCCGCCTCCGGCAACCCGAAACGAAGAACATTCCGCGCGTGGTCCAGAACGATCGTCCGGAGACCATCCGAGCGCGGTCGCATCGCGCGCCCAACCTGCTGAAGGTAGAGAGTGAGGGAGCAGGTCGGCCTAGCCAGAACGACCGCGTTGACCTCCGGGAAGTCGAAGCCCTCCGAGAGAACGCCGACGTTGACGACCACGCGCGTCTCCCCTCCCCTCAGTCGATCTCGGAGACCGTCCCGCTCGGAGATCGACGTCCGCGCCGTGATCACCTCGCTCGAGACCCCGGCGTTCAAAAACCGACGCGCCAGACGCTCCGCGTGCTCGACGGAAACCGCGAATACGACGCCAGTCCCGTCCGCCGGAACACGTCGGCGAAACGCGTCCACGACGTTCCCCACGATACCGCGGCGGAGAACCCGCGCCCGGAGCTTCCCCGGCTGCCAGTCCCCGCGGAGGAGCTGAAGCCCCGCCAGATCGGGCTGAAACTCCTCCTTCGCGACGAAGCAAACCGGACTCCCGAGGAACCCGTCCCGAACGAGACGCCCGGTCCGCTCCGCGACGACCATCGAGTCGAAGTGAGCCCCCAACGGCTTCCCGTCCAACCTGACCGGCGTGGCGGTGAACCCGGCGACCCGCACCCCCGGGTAGGACGAAACGAGCCGCGCGTAGGTCCGCGCCGCGACCCGGTGCGCCTCGTCGACCAGAAGAACGTCCGCCGGTGGTAACTCCCGCCTCCTGGCGAGAAGCGGGTGGGAGGCCACGAGGACGGGTTGTCCGTCGTACTCGGGAAACGGGGAGCCCGGGTAGAGCGCCGCGAGGTCCTCCGGCGGAACCCCAACCGCAACCGCGGAGTCCGCGAGCTGCCGGAGTATCTCCCGACGGTGGGAAACGAGCAGGACGGAGAGCCCGTCCGCGGAGAGCCGGCGGGCAAGCTCCGTCGCCACGTGGGACTTCCCGGACCCGGCGGCGGAGACGACAAGCGGTCTCCGCCCGCGCCCGAACTCCGAGAGAACCCCCCGCACCGCCCGCCGCTGATAATCACGAAGTTCGATCGGCATCGTCGTCACCTCCTCCCCCGTGTAACCGGAATGAGCCGGATGCCGGTGACCCCCCTCGAACCCCGTACACTTTCTCACCCGAGGCGAAACCCCGGGTCGGAATCGCCTCGTCGGGCGCCAACCCCCCGAGATCCCTCGACTCCCGAGCAAGTGTACGAAATCGGGCGATTCTCGCCGCGATGAGGGGCCGCGAAGCGCGAAACTCCAGTGATTCCAGGTGGATACAGTCTTGTATGGGTGGGTGTGTATGGACGCGGGCCCAGCCGAGGGGCGCACCGATCGCTGCCTAGCCCCGGGGTGCGACACACGCCCACCTCGCCCGATCGGGCCCCACGCCCCCCTCGTCCGCTCGCCGGCGCGAGCCCCCGAGTCGCCCCCGGCGACCCCCCGCGAGGAGCTCCGCGGAGCTCCCTCGGCCAGCTCCCCGGAACTCCAAGCCTTTGACTTGGTTGATATACACTCCCTTTAGGGAGTGTACACAGGGGTCACCGAGACCGAGGTCTCGAACCCCCGGGGCGAGGCGCCCCGGACCCCGAGAAGGCGCAGTAAACGACATCCCCCTCCGTCGGGCCCCGTCGTCCCCCTCGGGGTCGGGTGGGGGGCGTCCTCTCCCCCGGTTCGGTTCAGTGAATTCGATTGGTTGCGAGTCGGTTGAGGGTGGGTGGGTTCGTCGGTTCGGTTCGTCCGTCCCCCGCGGTTCCCCCTCGTCGTTTCCCCCGGAACTCGTTCCACGCTGGAGGGTGGTCACCCTCCCCCCTGAGTTCGGTTCTGTTCTTTCCTCTTCATGAGGGCCTCCAGAACCACCTGATCACCCACTCGAGGACGCTCTTCGGAACTTCTTTGAGCGTCGTCCCGAACGTCTCCCCGGTGACGATCTCCACCTCCGGCTTCGCGTTGGTTCGGTGCGGGTGATTCCCCCTTCGTGCGATCCTCACCTCGAGGCCCCCCTCGAGCACCTCGGGCACAGGTCCACGCGTTCGCTCTCCGTCCTCCTCCCGGTCCACTTCGGCGGCGGTTTCCCGTCCAGAAACCACTCCGGGGGCGGGTTCCTCTCGATCCTCCACCTCAACCCGCAACCGTCGCAGATCACCTCGGGTGGACCCGGAACCAACCCGAGCTTGCTCATCGACGCCCCCACTCCGCAGCGGTAGCTCATCACTCCCTCCTTCGGTGCACTCCAACCCCCTTCAGTAGACTCTGACCTCCCACACGATCGCGTTCCTCCCCGGAAGGTCCCCCAGGTTCCCCTCGTACACGGAGACCTCGAGCGCGTGGTTCGGGAACCGCTCCAGCAGAGCCAGGTAATCCTCCCTCGAGCTCGGCGTCATCGGGCTCGTCAGCAGGCGGAACCCCCGCCACTCGTCCACCTCGAGGCTCTCCTCCCGCAGGGCGTCCCTCATCTGCGCCCTGACCGTGGTGTATCGTACGCTTCCCCCCGGCTCGTTCAGGTGCTCCCCCTGGATCACCACCCGGTGGTCCGGGGCCCGCTCGTTCACCGTGAACCTCCTCCGCTCGAACCCCTCGAGCGTCAGTCGATCCACCTCGAGCTCCACGTCCCCCTGGCGAACGTCGTACAGGCAGGGACCGCCGCCCCCCTCCCCCAGGTACCGGAGAACCACGTTCCCCTCGATCAGACCCGGGCGCCACTCCTCGAGCGTCCAGCTCCGGAGTCGGTTCCCGTACACTCCCCTCCGGAAGTTGGCGTGATTCCTGGCCTTGCTGGTCACCGGCGGGAAGTTCACGATCCCCGCTCCGGGGGCCACTCGTCTGCGGCTTGCCTGATGAAGTGACCGGACGCGTCGGTCGGCAGATCGGGCAACCCGAAGGCGCGCCGAACGCACCTCTCGCCGTCCAGGTAAGCGAGGCGCGCCGCCTCCCCGGGCGTGCAGTGACTAACACCCGGCAGGATCCGTCCCAGCTCTCTAATGTGTTCGATCGCATCGAGCGCCGCTCTTTGCGCCTCCGTGAGCCGTTCCCTTGGAATCAGCGCCGGCGCCGGCGGCTCCGGTCTCGGCTCCCGCGGCGCCTCGTTCACCCCGCCCTTGCGGACCTTCCCCTCCTCGATCGTCGTCATCTCCGCCTCCTCGGCTCGATCGGCGGGATCTCCGTCCCCTCGTCCTCGACCAGAATCACGAGATCCCGGTGCACCTTGGTGATCCTCGGCTGAAACCCGCACCTCTCGCAGGCGTCGAACTCCAGGTTCACCCCCGATTGCCAGTGACCCGAGACCGTGGCCAGCGTCCCCGCCGGAAACCGCCCGAACGCGTTGCTCAGCGATCGCACGATCCGAACCCTCCGACCCACCAGTTGACTCATCTTCAGCTCGAGCGTCCGCCCGAGCGTCGTCTTGACCTTCGCCACTCGTTCACCACCTGATAGAAAGCCGACGGGCGGACGCTACTCACGCCATCTTCCCCCCGGTTCCCCGGGGGGTGCTCTAAGCATTTGAGCTACGCCGGCATAATTACTTCTCTCCGTTCAACTTGTCGATCGTCTCCTCGGCCGAGAACGGAACCAGCTTGACCCGACTCGCCTCGAACGAGGCGAACGCCGCCAGGCGGACGTCGCTCTCCCGGTCCTCGAGCGCCGCGAGGACCCGCTCCACCCGCTCGCGGTCCCCATCCTCGACCTCCGGCTCCAGGTACGACCGCAGGTGAGCCCGGACCGACTCCAGGTGCCCCTCGAACGCCTCGGCGTGCTCCCGGACGCCCTTCAGCCAGAAGTCCAGGAACCGCTCGCTCTGCGCCTCCGTGAGCCGCCCGCCGCCGGCGAGCTCCGCGGTCGCAATGTTCGCCTTCCGGATCAGCCTCTCCCGCTCCTTGGGGTGCGGTTCGCGGGGGATCGACTCCACCGCCCTCTCGAGGACCTCCTTCGTGAGCTTCGTCATCTCGCCCCCTTGGCGTCCAGGATCAAAGCGAGGGCGGTCGTCTCGCTCACTCGTTCGTTGACCGACCCCTTCCGCACCGACCAGTGAACTCCGCCGACGTGCTCCGTCGGCTGATCCTTAACGTTCGCCAGCAACACGAGCTCCCACCCGTTCCGAAGCGTTCGCTTGCAGATCTCCTCGGTCTTGACGCTCATCTTCGCCTCCTGACCCGCGGCGCGAACTCCCGCCCGTCCCCCGGGCAAGGTTGACCGCGCTTCCTCCGGTCGTCCAGCACGTAGTCCCCGCCGATCCCGAACCGCTTCGACCGCTCCCCGCAGACCTCGCATCGGTAGGTGTCGTAGATCGCCTTCCCCCGCCGCAAAGTGAAGAGGTTCGTCTTCTCCCAAACGTGCTTCCTCGGAGGCGCCCGGTCCGGGGGGACGTAGTATACCGCCATCAGCTCCCGCGGGGGCTCCCCCGACTTCAAGGTATCGTTGAACCACTCCAGCGTCTCCTCCGACCACCGCCGCGGGTCGTCCGTCCACTCCCGGTGAATCTCCTCGAACGTCTGCTCCGAGCCCACCTCCCGCCAGACCAGCGCGAAGGTCCGCGAGGCGACCTCTCGACTCCCCTCCCCGCACGCCGGGCAAGGTGTGATCAAACCGGGGTTCTCGTGCCAGGGGTGGTCGCACTCGCTCATAATCGCCTCCTCCGGTCCACTATCCTCCGCTCGGTCTCCGTCATCCGCCGAGCGTCGAGCAACTTCAGTCCCCCGATCCAGCGGAGGAGCTTCCGAAACGTCGATAAACGTATACAGACCCACCCACCGCGCGAGTCCTCGATCGTCAGGGTGAGGAACTGACTCCGGGCCCGCTGGAGAGCGTCGTCGGTCTGGACCAACTGCCCCACCTTGGCGACCACGTGGTCGCTCAATCGCCGCTCCCAGATCGTCACGTTCAGCGCCTCGACCTCCTCCCTCAACGTCGGCATTCTAAAGCTCCTCGAACAAGTTCTCCTCCAGGTCGAGCGCGACCTGGTCGCCGATCGACCCGATCACCTCCTCCTCGAAGGTCCGCCTCCGGGGAGGTCTCCCGCGACGTCTCCGCCGCTTCACTGGCACGGTGAGGCGGAACCGGTGTCCCCCGAGCTCCAGGAGAAGCAGGGCGTCCGAACCCGATATCCGCGCCGCCAGGAGCCGCAGGGAGGGGATCCCGAGCGTCTCCCGCGCCCTCGCGACCTCCGCCTCCGCCCACTCCCTGAACTCGCTCATTTGGAGAACCTAAAACCGCTCACGAGTGGGTAGGGAGCGATCCTCCACCTGGATACTCGCCCGTACTCCACCGTGATCAGACCGCGAGCCCGAAGTCGGTGGAGCACCTTCGCCGCGTTTCGGGCGAGCGACTGCACCCCTCGACCGTTGGGTCGACTCCACCCCTCGGAGTCCGGCCAAAGCGCCTCGGCGACCTCGACGTTCGTCCTGGGCCCCACGTAGACCTCGAACAGAGCTCTCAGCTCCACCTCCGACAGGTCAGCGGGGAGAACTCTCATTCCTCACCTCGCGACATCAACTCGGCGTAATTGAACGGAGAACCCAGGGCTTCCTCGATCGTGATACGCTCCTCCGACCACCCCAGAACCTGATTATTATACAGGTGGACGCGCTTGGGGATCGAGATTCGGTTGTGAACGAACCGAATTCCCTTCTCGGTCGGTTTCCACAAACCGGACGTCTTCGTCTGACCGTCGTCGTCCTCCGGGTCGTGCGGTTTCTGCATCAACAGACCCCAGTGTCTCGTCGTTCCGTACTCCTTGGTCCGGAGTACAAAACGCGGCGCGTCGCGAGGAACGTTGATCCAGTCCCGCTCACGCTCGTAACGTCGAACGATCCAAATCAACGCAGCCGACATCCCGCTGTTGAGTTTTCGTTTGTAGAGCTTGCAGAACTGACCGCAACACGGACAGAAGCTCCCATTATCCAGGTTGGCGAACACCCGATCCCGAGCTTGATCGAGCGTTCCTCGATATCTCCTCTCTTTCCGTCTCTCTCCCTCCTCGAACATCGATAGTTGCATCAGAGGTACCCCTTCATCCAGACCGAGACGCTCCGGAGCGCGTCGTAGATCGCGTACGACCTCCGCGCCTCGTCCACGTTGATCAACATCCGGTTGGTCGCCTCCTGATGCGCCTGAGAGTCGATCGACTTCAGCTCGGGAACGTTCTCCGTCACGTTCTCGCGGATCTGATCCAGGCGCTCCTCGTACCGCTCCAGAACGCTACGCATCGTGTCCTCGACCTTGGCCTTGAGCTTCCCCCACCGCTCGAGCGCCCTCCGGAGGCGGTCTTCCGCGTCCTCCAGGAACTCCTCGAGGTCCTCCACCGAGAACTCCCTCGCGCGCTTCTCCGGCTCGCTCCACCCTCGATCGTCCGGTACTCCACCGCGTGACCGTACTCCCGCGCGCTCTCGACCCCGAGCTCCATCCCCTCGGTCACCCCCAGGTCGGTGTAAATCGCCGTCGCGTGCGCCGCCCGGCGCCACTCGAACCCGGCCCGGATCCCGAGCTTCCGCTCCGCCTCGACCGCGTCGTTCAGGACCCCCCGCTGAGTGTAGAGCAGGTGCGACGCGTAGGGCGACTCCCCGCGGCCGATGCAGTCCCGGAGCGCCGCCCTTGCGTACGCCACGTTGAGCCGAACGTTCCCCTTGTAGGGGGACTCGACGATCACTCTCCTCATTTACCACCTCTCGGGAGCTCAAACGTCTCGACGTCAACCACCTCCTCGCACGTCACGAGGTGGGTGAACTCCCCGGCCGCCGAGACCGCCGGCTCCGGCTTGGACAGGATCCTCCAGACGCCCGGTCTCCGCCCGTCCGAGTCCTCGAACCTGGCCAGGTCCCCGGGAACCAGGGTCTCGAATGGGACCTCCTTCCACGTCTCCCCGTCCCTCTGGAGCACGAAGGTGTGGATATCCGTCGGAACCCGATTGAATTCATCCGTTTCGCTTCGCTCGTTCGTCATCTCAACACTCGAACCTCTTGAACCAATTCGCCCAGCAGTCGTCGCAGAGCTCCGGAGCGTCGTCCGCGGCCCCCTCCGACCAGGGCTTGACCTCCCCGCAACCCGGGCAGGTCCAGCTCCGCTCGATCTCCACCCGCGTGGAGTCGATCACCTCCGTGATCACGAACGTCCCCGGGTACTCCCTCCGTCGGCGGAGCACCTTGGTCTCGATCCACCACCACAGACGCCTCCACCACGGCGTGCGAAACACGAGCGGCCGCCCCACGTCGAACTTGGAGAAGTCCCCGACCCCGTGGAAGACGTCCATCACCACACCCCCAGTCCACCACCAGGGCGAGTCGGACGCTTCAGGAACATCCGATCGTCGTAGACCTGCACGAGCTCCCACCCGTCCTCGCCCAGGGCGTCCAGCTTCTCCTCCGCGAGTTCCACGGTCCCCGGGAGGTCCAGAACGTGGTACGCGAACCGCGGCGGCTCGTACTGAAACTTCGTCTCCGCGCTCTTCGGTCCGTCCTCGACCTTCTCCCCCTCCCAGAGTCGACTCATCTCCCGAGCGGCCCGCGGCAACTCGAACTTGCTGGCCTTCTCCCGCGGCTTCGACTCGCCCGCCGGCCAGCCCGGCCAGGGCTCCCTGGAGCGAATCTTCGCCCCCATCGAGAACCCGCCGAGCTCCCCGAACCGAATTTTGTCCGCGATCGCCCTCGTGGTCCGCATCGTCAGATCGACGTCGATCAAATCGTCCTCTCGCTTTTCGCGCTCGAATTCAACTCGAACCCGCCGATCGGTGACCCTCGAGTTCAAGTCGTCGACCAACTTCTGGAGCGCGACGGGATCACCCTTGACCAGCTCGATCTCCGCGCGCTCCTCCCACCGAAGGACCCCGTTCTCCACCGTGATCAAGGCGACCGCCCCCTCGGTGTTAATCGTTCGCTCTTCCATCTCGCTCGGCCTCCACGCACGGACAGGAGTTGTCCTCCCGCGTGCACCACTTCCCGCAGGTGTTGCACTGGCTCATCTCACCGCAAATCGGGCAGATCCCGCGGTAGTTGCCCCGGATCACCCCGACCCCGACGTCCACCTCGTCGTAATCCAGGTCGAACCCCTCCGACCCGCAGATCGGGCACTTCGTCTCGTCAGGCACTGGGCAAACCTCCCCCCTCGATCAGCAGGACGCGGAGGTCCACGTCCATCCCGTTGATCCGTCCCCGCGCGGCCCCCACCTCCTGGACCCCGAGCGCGAAGATCTCGGCGCAAGCCCCGCAGAGGAGGTGAGACTGACCGTCTCGCAGGATCAAACCCGGCTTCCCGGCGTCCAGGAGCCGATTCCTGCACCCCGCCGCCTCGCAGAGCGGGAGCACGTGTCGCGCGAACTTCACGGCGGGTCCTCGTCCCCGAGGAACCTCGCGACCGCGTCGAGCTGCTCCTCGCCGATCGCGTCGTCCCGACCGTTGAGCACCTCCCCGAGCCGGTGGGTCGCCTCCGAGGTCACCGCGTCCGCGACCCGCTGAACCTGCCTCGGGAGCGTCTCCGCGCTCGCCTGGGCGTCCTCGAACGCCTCGATCTGCTCGGTCCCGATCTCGAACCACTCCCCGAGGTCCACCTCCCACGCCGGGACGAACTGCGGCTCCGGCGACTCCGGCGCCTCCTGCTCGACCAGGGCCCGCTTGACGAACTTCACCCGGAGATCGAGCCGCGCCCCGACCTGAATCCTCCGCCGCGGCCTCACAGCGACACCCACGGCCGATCACCGCCCACCCGGATCCAGCGCCGACCAGTCCCCGGGTCGAACAGCGTCAGGTTGCTGTGCTCGAACTCCGATGCTATCGCCCATGCTCCGAAGAGCGTCAGCTCCCCCTCGAAAAGCTCGTAGTCCCCCCGACCGTTCGAGATCCTCGCGCAGGTCGGCGTCAACCACGCCCCACCGCAGATCACCACCGCCTTCGTGGGGACCCCCTCGGGTACCTTCAGGGTGACCTTGCGGTCCTCGTCCGTCGTGACCTTGACCTCTCCGTTCATCTGGACCTCCCTCGGCTCGGCATCTTCGTCGGCTCGACCTTCCCCTCCCGGTAGAACATGATCAGCGAGAGGCAGTGGAACTCGCTGTCCGAACTCTGGACCACCTGGCGGTCCACCACGTTCGGACGCTCCCTCTTGATCCAGTCCGTGACCCGCTCCCCGAGCGACTCCCGCTCCTTCGCCTTGGTCGCCGAGAACACTTTCACTCCGTCGAACTCCATCTTCGTCCCTCCTAACCGAAATGAGCGCGGATCACGTCCTCCGCCGCTCGTTGGTAGGCTCTGACCGCCCACGGTCGCGGCCAGGCCCACAGGTAGTTGCCCCCGGAGAGCCGCTCGGCTCGGTGGGTGGCGTTCGCTCGGATCTCCTCCGGCGTGATCAACCCTCGCTTCATACACTCCCTCCACGCGGCCTTGTCCGCGTCCAACTCCAGATAGAACCGTCCCGCCGCCAACCCGACGGGCAGGGGGAGCACGAAGTAGGCGAGCGCGAACCCCGGCGCCCCGAGCCAGGCCCGGAGCCGCCGGTTGATCCAAGCGACCGGGAATAAGATCCACCCGAACCAGGTCGCCTGCGTCGTGTGACGCCCCTCGTGGAAGATCAGGCGCTCGCTCAGGCTCTCCCAGAGTCGCGAGTAACCCTGCCGCGTGATCAGGGTCGTCGCGTACTCGTCCAGGAACGTCCGACGCGAGATCCCGAGCGCCAGTAGCCCCAACGTCAGGACCGCCCCGGTCCACCACAGGGCGCTCCAGTACCACGCGTCCTTCGTCTCGACCACCGCCACCGGTTCGACCGACTCGACCAGCGCCTGGTAGCGGTACCTCTCGTTCGTCCAGCTTCTCATCTAACCCTCCAGGTCGTACACCTCGGCGATCCTCCGACCGATTATCTTGAGCCCGAGATCCCGCGCCACCTCGAACGCCGCCTCCGGGTCGAGCCGCCCCCTCCGAAACGTCACCGGGACGTCGTGGAGCGAGACGAGGAACCTCATCAACCCGACGTGCTCCCGCCCGGCCGCCCGGAGCTTCTTGACCAGCCCCTCCAACTCCCGCGGGATATCCCCCTGGGGGTGCCCCAGCGCCATCATCTCCGGCACGACGGAGGGGTTCCACCCCAGCAGGGCGACGGCCTTCTTCTCCCCGATCCCGGGCACCCCGGGCACGTCGTCCCCGGTGTCCCCCGCCAACGCCTTGTAGTCCCGAAACAGTCGGAGCGGGACCGGGAGCCGATCGTTCGCCTCCAGGACGTCGACGACGCTCTCCTCCGACCCTATCCGAAGCAAGACGTGAACCTCGCGCGAGACGAGCTGAAGGAGGTCCTGGTCCCGCGTGAGAACCAGGACCGGTTGAGGGAGACACCTCGCGAGCGTCCCGATCACATCGTCCGCCTCCCACCCCACCGACCACGCCTGGTCGATCCCCAGGTGCGTGAGCAGACCGAGGAGGTCGTGGAGCTCGCCCCGGTACTCCTCGTCCGGCTCCTTGCCCCTCCTCGACTTCTTGTAGTCCGGGAACCGCTCCACCCGCTTCGAGACGTTGTCCTCCGGGTCCCAACAGACCACGAGCCGACGCTCCGGGTCGAGCTCCTGAAGCTTCAGGACCCGCTGAAGGAACCGGTGCGCGAGGGTCCGCCTCCCCGGCACGTAGGCGGCCTTCGCGAACCCGCACCCGTCCATCAGAGCGGTCTTGTACCTCACTCGACCACCTCGCCGCCCAGCGTCGTGACCCCCTCCGTGACCAGCGGGAGGTTCTCCTTGAAGTACTCGAACACGTCCCGGACGCACCCGCGGATCTGCCACTGCGCGTGGGCGTCCAGCCTCATCTTGAAGACGTGGCGCCACTGGCGAAGGTTGAAGGTCGTGTAGACCTCGGTCTTCGTCGCGTTCGGCAGGAGCTCCCGAGCGTCCTCCGAGGGCACGCTCCGAAGTCTCAGCTCCTGGTAACCCTCGTACGCCGCGAGAGTTTTCTGGCAGAAGACCTCGAACTTGTGGGTGATTTCCTGGTAACCCTCGACAAAGACGCCACCACCCTCCGTCCGCCGGATCACCGTCCCCTCGGACACCTCGGCGATCGACGGCGGGACGATCACCCGGAGCCGCCCCGACTCCTCCCCCGCCGGCGCGTAGTCGCAGTACCTTTGACTCTCCTGGGTGAACGCCGCGAGCCGGTGGCGGACGAGCTGGTGACTCATCGAACGCGAGCCCACGAAGCACGCCGTGAAGACCGCGTGCTCCAGGATCGACTCGTGCTTCCACTTGATCCCCACCTTCCGGATGAAGGGAGCCGCGCTCCCCGACTCGATCCGGTCCTCGGACTTGTGCGAGACCCGCCCGCACTCCTCGACCAGCCGGAGGGCGTGATCCGCCCACGCCGAGTCGTACTTCGGGGTGATCATCTCGGCGTGGGGTCTCACCACGACCAGCTCCGCTCTCTTCTCGGTCATAACAGCCTCCCTTTCAACCGCTCGACGCCCAGTTGCGCGAGCTCGACCCCGGCGCGCCGGAGCAGTTTGCAAGCCTCCTCCGAGAGCCCGTACCGGCTCCCGTAGTCCTCGGCGAAGACGACCCGCGAGATCCCGACCCGAAGGAACCGCTTCGAGCAGTCCCAGCAGGCGCTCGCCGTCGTGTAGACCGTCCCGCCCTTCGGGGACACCCCGTCGAGCGCGCACTGGAGGAGCGCGTTCTCCTCCGCGTGAAGCGTCCGAACGCAGTGACCCCCGCTCATCAGGTGCCCCCCGACCAACTTCGCCCCGCACTCGGGGCAGAGCGGCGGTCCGTCGTCCCGCGGCCTCACCTCCAGGTTGGGCGCGGCCGCGATCAACTCGACCTCCGCTCGATCGGCCTCCCACTCGCACTCGGGACAACGATACTCGTCGCAGTGGGGCTCCCCCGGGGGGCTCCCGTTGTACCCCCCGGCGATTATCCGGTTGTCCACCGTGATCACAGCCCCGACCCCGTGCCTCCCCGGGTCGAAGAGGAGCTCCGGTCCGCGGTCGCAAGTGGAGCGCGTCGCCGCCAGATGAGCGTGCAGCATGAAGAACTCGTCCCAGGGGAGACGTGGAATTCTGAACATCTCAACCTCCTACACCACGTTGGGGGCGGTCGCCGCCTTCCTCCAGATCTCGAGGTCCAGCTCCCGCGGGGTCTGTCCCCGTCGATCGGCCTCCTCCAGGAACTCGCGCTCGAGCTCCTCGTACTCCCGGACTGTTTTGGGGGGTCGAGCGTTCATCCACCGTAACACGTGTCGATCGAGGACCGCGAACCGCGCTTCCGGTCGCGTCCATACGACGAAGAACCGGCTCGTCTTTGGTCCGATCCCGGGAATCCGCTCCAACTCCCTCGGGTGACAAGTCCTCAGTTCCGGTTGTCTCCGGGAGAACTCGAGAAACGCCTTCTCGAGAATTCCATACCGCCCCGCGTTCGCCGCTCGAAGATCCTCCGGATGCGCAACCAAGTGATTGATTGGACTCCCCTCACCTCGAGCGAGGTGTATCTCCTTTAGTCGAGCGATCACCACGTTAGCGAATCGCGCCGACTTCCCGGCCACCACGATCGCGTAGATCAGGTGCCACTCGAGCTCGACTTCGCTCATCTACGCCCCCTGTTCAGGATCGCCCGGCACTCGTGGCAACGTGGTTGCAGATCCACGACTCCCGGCGCCGTCACCCGGAGCCCGACCCGCTGGACCGTCTTCCACCTCCCGCACCCCCCGCACTTCACCTTGACCCGCGCCTCCGTCTCGCCCGGGGAACCGCTCTCCTTGTTCGCGAACGTCCGCAGGAAGCGGAGGTCCACCCTCGCCCCGTTCACGAGCACACTCGTTCCGTTCACGCTCATCAGCTCGGGCGTCTCGTCCTCCAGGCCCAGCTCGATCAACCCTCGACGCAACGACCGCACCTCCGCCGCGCTCAGGTGCCAGGACCGGCTCCCGACCCTCAGCTTGTACCGCTTCCCGTCGCTCGCCCGCTCGATCTCAATCGCCATCGAGGACCTCCTCCACGCGGTTGACCGCCTCCGCCATCTGGTGATGCGCCTCGCCTCCGATTGTCTTCATCCGCCGAACCATCAGGCGCCCGGCGGCGACCCGAGCCGTCAGGCGCACCGCCGCGATCGTCTCCTGCTCCTCCGGAGAGATCGCCTCCCCGTCCTTGATCTCCTCCGCGGCCCTAAGAAGCGAACGACAAGCGGCGATAAACGTCCGAATCGGCGCCTTCCTGTCCTCCCGCTTGGCGACCACCGCGACCGGCGTCTTCCGCCCGAAGAGCCCGAGCTCCGCCACGCGGTAACCCGCCGCCTCGAGCTCCCGCTGGAGCCGCTTCAGAGCCGCCACCTCCGCGGGGTCGAACCCCACCGCCAGCAACTTCGTCTCGCTCTCGTTCATCTCGACCTCCACCCCTTGTAACGGCGTATGCGCCCGCTGGAGGCGCCGGTGACCCCGGCGTCCCTTCCCTCGTCCTCGGTCGTTATGAGCGCCCCAAGGGGCCAGATTTGGACGGAACCGACCCTCTAGCCGCAACCGTTGGTGGTGCCGCACGTGGGGCACCGGTGACAAGCGCCGTTCGGCTCCATGATCGAGCCGCAGTTCGAGCAGGGTGGGCCCGAGACGTGTCGGTGTCGATTACTCGGAACCTCCTCCACCTCGATCGACGGCGTCCTCTCCCCTCGCCGCACCCCGTCCGGAAACTCGATCTCGAGCCATCGGAAGATGTAGTCCAGGACGGAGGTAGTCAGTCCGATCTCCTGGTTCGAGCTGTACCCCGCCGGCTCGAACCGGGTCCGGACGAACTTCTCCTTCAGCACCTCGAACGGGGCTCCATACTGGAGCGCGATCGACGTCGAGGTCGCCCACGCGTCCAGGAGCCCGGAGACCGTGCTCCCCGTCTTCGCCATCACCACGAAGATCTCCCCGAGTCGTCCGTCGTCGTGCATCCCCGCCGTCACGTACCCCTCGTGACCGGCGACGTCGATCTTGTGCGTCAAGCTCCGCCGCGTCCCGGGGAGCTTCCGCCGACCGATCACCTTCTCCGGGGGCGTCCACGCGAGGTCGAGCGTTCGCTTGTTCCCGTTTCCGTTCTTCTTCTTGACCTTGGTCTCGAGCGGCTGGGACTCCTTCGACCCGTCCCGGTAGATGGCGATCGACTTCAGTCCCAGGTGCCACGACAGGTCGTAGACCGCCTTGACGTCCTCCACCGTGGCGTCGGCCGGGAGGTTGACCGTCTTCGAGATCGACCCGCTCAGGAACGGCTGAACCGCCCCCAGCATCCGGACGTGCCCCTCCCAGGGGATCGACCTCCCCGCCGTGTCGGGGAGCGCGCAGTCGAAGACCGGGAGGTGCTCCTCCCTCACGACCCCGTCGAGGCGCCCCGTCTCCCGGAGCTGGCGAACGGCTCGCTTCATATCACCCACCGGGTACCCGAGCCGCAGGAGCGCCCGATCGACCGCCCGGTTCTCGTAGGTCATCTCCCCGCCCCCGACCAGCTTCTTCGTCTTCAGAAGCGCCAGATCCGGCTCGATCCCCGTCGTGTCGCAGTCCATCATAAACGCGATCGTCCCCGTCGGCGCGAGTAGGGTCGTTTGAGCGTTCCGAAACCCGTGCTCCCCCCCGAGCTCGACCGCCTCGTCCCACGCCTCCCGAGCGCGGACGACCAGGTCCACCGGGGCGAGGGCGTACTCCTCCTGAATCGCCGTCCGGTGCCGATCGATCACGCCCCGCATCGCCGCGGCGTTCGCCGCGTACCCGACGAAGGGCCCCTTGACCGCGGCGATCTCCGCCGCGCGCCGGTAGGCGACCCCCGTCATCAGAGCGGTCACCCCCGCGGCGAACTCCCGGCCGGCCTCCGAGTCGTAGGGGAGACCTCTCGCCATCAAAGTCGCCCCGAGGTTCGCGTACCCGAGCCCCAGCGGTCGAAACGTCCGACTGTTCTCGTGGATCCCCTTGGTGGGGTAGCTCGCCCGGTCGACCAGGATCTCCTGGGCGAGGATCAACGTCTCCACCGCGTGGGTGAAATGATCGATCAGGAACCCTCCCCCCGAGTCCAAGAACTTCAGGAGGTTGATCGAGGCGAGGTTGCAGGCGCTCTCGTCCAGGAACATAAACTCCGAACATGGGTTCGAGGCGTTGATCCTCCCGTCCGTCGGGCAGGTATGCCAACGGTTCGCCGCGTCGTCGAACTGGAGTCCAGGATCCCCGCACGCGTGCGACGTCTCCGCGATCAGGTCCAGGAGCTCGCGAGCGTTCACCTCCCCGACCTCCTCGCCCGTCTTCCGCGCGATCAGCGGCCACCTCTCGCCGGCGTCCGCCGCCCGCATAAAGGCGTCCGTCACCCGAATCGAGTGGTTCGCGTTCTGGAAGAACACCGACGCGTAAGCCTCCCCGTCGATCCCCTCGCCGTACCCCGCCCGCACGAGCGCCCGCGCCTTCTCCTCCTCGGCGCGCTTGCACTTGACGAACTCCACGATGTCCGGGTGGTCGACGTTCAACGAGACGATCTTCGCCGCCCGTCGCGTCCGACCCCCCGACTTGATCACGCCGGCGAACGCGTCGTAACCCTTCATAAAGGAGATCGGACCGGACGCGGTCCCGCCCGTCGAGAGCTGCTCCTCCCGACCGCGCAGGTTGGATAGGTTCACGCCGGCGCCGCTCCCGTACTTGAAGATCATCCCCTCGGTCTTCGCCAGGTCGAGGATCGACTCCATCGTGTCCTTCACGTGGTTGATGAAGCACGCCGAGCACTGCGGCCGCTCCTCCACCCCCACGTTGAACCAGACCGGGGAGTTGAACGCCGCCCGCTGCGTCACCAGGAGGTGGGCGAGCTCGGCCTCAAACGCCCCTCGATCTTCACCCACCTCGAAGTACCCGTCCGCCAACCCCCAGTCGGCGATCGTCCGGACGACCCGCTCGATCAACCCCCGAACCGAGTCCTCCCGCTCCGGCGTCCCGAGGCGCCCGCGAAGGTACTTCGAAGCGACCACGTTGACCGCCATCTGACTCCAGTTCTCCGGCGCCTCGACCCCCGTTTGCTCGAAGACCACCCCGCCCTTCCCCTCGATCCTCGCGTCGCGTCGCTTCCACGGTCCCGCCCCCTCGAAGACCCGATCCAACCATTCACCCCTCTCGGTGAAGAGTCGCTTGACCCTCCTCCGAGGTCCCATCTCCTCGCGCGTCTCCGTCCTCCTGACTTCCTTGACTTCCGTCGTGACCGTGAGCTCCGGTGCCATCTCTCCTCCTAGAATCCGCAGGCGTCCAGGCGCCTGATGAACTTGGTTTTGAACTGCTCGAGCGTCCAGCTCGACGCCGGCGTGCTCCCCCCCTCGAACTCCTCGGAACAGAATCGGGCGATCTCGCCGGCGATCCGCCGATCCTCCGGCGCCAATCTCTTGATGAACAGCGAAACGTCGAAGATCCCCTCCTCCACCGGACTCCACCGGATCAACGACGACAACTTCTCCAGGTCGTACCGCCGCGCGAACGACGGTCGCTCCCACTTCCCGAACCTCTTGACGAACTCCTCGTCCCCCTCCGTCGCCTCCCTGACCCGCTGCACCGCGCTCTCGACCAAATTGTCCACGACCGAACCCTTCGACATTCGGCTCCTCCTCTCGTTACTGGTTGCAGTCGCCGCAGACGTAGATCCGCGGCGAGTCGGGTCCGGCGTTGGGTGGGATCGTCTTGAGCTTGGAGGCGGGGAACTCGCGACCGCAGCGAACGCAGGTGATCAGCTTCTCACCGAACAGAGATCCCGGATCTTCCTCCGGTTTCGATCTCCTCGGTCTTATTGCGTTTCTCCTGCCGGATGGCGCGATCTTCACGGAACGAACTCCTCGCGAACCCTCCCAGCTTACCCACCCGCTGGACCCTTCGACAGGTTAATGGTTTCATAAAATCAAGGTGTGATTATCCGCCGCTCACCCGGGGGCGGGAGCTTCGGTCCACCCTCCTCGTCCAGCTTCGCCAGCCGCGACTCGAGCTGCTCCACGAGCTCGCTCACCTCCTTCGAGAGGGCGATCCCAGAAGCCCGAACCTCCTCGACGAACTCCCGCGCCCGCTCCAGATCCCGCGCCTGGAGGTACAGCGAGAGCACCATCGGCACGTCCACCGCCTCCGAACCGAGCTCCCCGGAGAGCTCCCGGAGCCGCGCGGCGATCTCGAGCCGCCGGTCGTTCTCGACCCCCTCGCTCTGCGCCTCCTGCGCCAGCGCGGCGCGCTCCTTCATCAGGTCCGCCTTCCGCTGCACCGCCTCGCGCGTCCCGCCGTCCCACCCCGCGTGGTTGGCGTCGAGCCACTGCTCGATACAGTTGATCACCGTCGAGGCGGAGTTGTTCGCCCGCACGAGCTCCCGAACGGTCTTCGAGATCTTGTTCTGCTCCGCCGCGAAGGTGTGGAAGTTCGTCGTCAAGTCGTCGACCTTCCGAACGAGCGCCGGGAACTCCCCCTCGAGCCGCGCCACCTTCTCCGCGAGCTCCTTTCTCTTCTTGCCCTCCAGTTGCGCCCCGAGGACCTTGATGTCGCTCAACTGCTCCTTGACCTCGGCGATCTCCTTCTCCAGATCTCGCTTCGTTTTCGTCGCGCTCATTCGCTCCCTCCTATCAGGCGAAGCACCGCCTCCGCCTCGTTGGTCATCATCGCGTGCACCACCCGGGCCACCACCCGCCAGAACGCCCCGCCCTGGCGGTCCCGCGGAAGATCGAGATCCCGGTCGTCCTGGAGGAGCTCGAGGTGTTGATCCACCGAAAGCACCGGCCCGAGCGTCCGGAGCCTCTCCTCCGGCTCCGGAGCCGAGACGTTCCCCGCGACCAGCGCCTTCCCCAGGTCCCGCGCCACCTCCTCCGGGCAGTCCCTCAGCTCGCCCTCGACCCGCGCCCGCTCCAGGAGCCAGGCGAGCGTCGAGCTTCTGATCACCGCGTAGCCGTCGCTCATTCCAACCCCCTCGCGTCGAACCGCGCCGGTCCGAGCCCGACCCCCGGGAAGTGCTTGTGACGCTCCGTCCCGTCCGCCAAGTCGACCAACTTCTTCGCGGCCCCCTCCACCGGCGCCGTCTCCGCGTCCACCGGGACCTCCGCCTCGGGCAGTCGCCGCACCCCGACCAGCTCCGGAGCCAGCAGGTGGTAGACCCCCAAGTTCGGCGGTCGGTGCCAATAGTCGAGGGCGATCCGGAGCGCGTGGTCCATCACCTCGTGGATCTGCACCTTCGCCCGCGTGGTGAAGGACGAGGGCTCACTCGTCGTCCCCAGCGTCACGAACCGCTTGACCGGCGCGCCGGCGTTCACCAGGTTCAGGAGAAGGTCGACCCCGCCGTTGACGTACCCGCTCCACGCCACCCGGTAGAGGGCCCACTCCCGCTCCACCGGGTGTCGACACGCCAGGTGAATCACCGCCTCGACCTCCCCGAACCGCTCCACCTGGAAGTGCGCGTGGTTCACGTCCGCCCGGACGTAGGTCACCGAATGCTGTGGGTTCCGGAACTTCGGCTCCTCCCCCTCGTCCAGCCAGCACGTCGAGTGATCGTCCACCACGATCGCTCGGTGCCCCCGCTCGACCAACTCGTCGACCACGTGGGACCCCACGAATCCGCACCCACCCGGGATCAGAACGATCATCGGTGAGCTCCGATCCGGCGCTTCCGCCGCGTCGTCTTCCTCACCCGCTTTGCGCTCCGCTTCGGCTTCAGAGTGATCGTCTGCGCGATCACGTCGACGCTAGCCACCTCCATCCACCACCCCTTTACCGGCCCGACTTCGTCGCCGACGTTGAACCGGGGCCACCCGTCGGGAACGGCGGTTCCCGGGAGCGGCTCGCTGTCCGGCTCGAGCTCCTCCACCCTCTTCTTCGCTCGAGCGAGCACCTGCTCCACCGTCTCCGGAGGCTTCCTCGGCGGGAGGATTTTCTCCACCCCGTCCTTCAGGTCCTTCGCCACCTCGTGCAACCTTCCAGTATCTGGGTTCATTTTCCATCTCCTTCAACTTCGCGAAAACCGGGGTCGCGTCCGGCGCGTGTTTCTTCAGGAGCTCGCGGAGCTCCCGGATCTCACGACGTCCGTCCTCCAGGTGGAAGGTCGTCAACCGATCGACGCTCTCGTCCAGAGGAGCGCGACCACCTCCTCCTCCATCCGATCGGTCTGCTCCCCCTCCCCGGTCCGGGCCCGCTGGAGCGCCAAGCGGAGCGCCTCCCGCGCCGGTGAGTTGTTCACCTGCGTCTCGTCGTCGAGACCGATCAGATCCTCGTCCACCTCGATCTCGAACTCGTGCATCACCGCCGGCCGGTACACCCGGACGTAGAACGAGCTAACTCCCATAGCTCTCCTCCCAGTAGTGAGGCGACTCCAAGGCGAGCGCCTCGAGCTCCTCCACCGTCCGCTCCTCCGTCCCCGCGTCCTTGGCTTCGTCGCACATGAACTCCCCGTGCCAGCACGCGGCCCGGTGACAAGCGGCACAGACCGTCACCGTCCGCACCTCCTCACACCACGACGTCACCCCAAGGTTGTCCAGGAGGTTCCACAGAACCTCGTTCAACGCCTTCGGATCCTCCTCCTCGAGATCGACCGTGGTCTCCGCCGTGTCCTCGTTCCCGTTTCCCCGCGAAACCGAGACACCCACCTTGAACCGCTTCACTTGATCCTCCAGGACTTCAACTCGCGGTCGAGTCGCCCGTTCGTCGCCGGCCCGGCGTCCCCGTCCACCTTCAACCCTCGCCCTCGCTGGAAGATCCGCACCGATCGTCGAACCAGGTTCGGGTCGGCCTCGACCCCTCCCACGTAGTAACCGAGGCGATGCAGCGCCTCGATCGTCTCGTGGGGCGTGTCGATCACCCCCTCGATCCTCCGGGGATCGAAGTCGTCGATATCCTCCTCCGCCCGATCGGCCTGACGCTCGTCGAGCTCCTGGATCATCCACGGATCGTCGTCGTCCTTGAATCCGTCCTCGACGTCGTCGTACTCGGCGAGCCAGACCAGATCGTCCACGTGCGTCTTGTCGAAGAGCACCGCGTTCCGGAGCTCGTGGAGATCCACCGGGAGGACGACGTCGTTCTTGTGGGGGTTCACGTTGTGGTGAGCGAGCATCCAGAGCGGATCTAGCGACTCGGGGTACAACGCGTTCAGGTACCGCAGGATCGTGATCACCGTGGCCAACGACCCGCGGGAGAACGACTCCCAGAAGGACACGCCGCCCGACGTCTTGATCCGGATCACCTTCATCCCCGCCGGGATCTTGGTCGTCCACTGCTCAGGCCACCAGTAGAAGTCGAGATCCTCGACGTCGTGACTCCCGAACTTGAAGAACTCGTCCCGCGTGATGTTCTCCGGGTTCGGACTCTTTCCCTTCAGGCACGGACGCAGAATCCCCGCGTTGCGAATCTCGGTCCCCGCGAGGTACCGATTGACGTGCCCCGCGTGCCACGAGGGTTGATAGGGGGGAACCACCTGCACAGCCTCCGCCCGGAGGTCATTGTCGAGCTCGAGCTCCTTCCGGAGCGCGTCGAAGCGCCGGTCGAGCGCCTTCGCGATCACCCAGTTGGAGGACGCCCGGTGCCCGAGCACGAAGTGTCGGATCGTCCCGGAGTACTTGACCCCCGCCGTGAAGTGGAGTATGTGCCCGATCGGGTGCTCGTACAGCCACTCGTCGTAGCAATTCCCCGTCGGCCAGTGGGGGTGAAGCGTCTTCATCGCGACCCGAACGTACTCGGCCGAGTAGGCGGCGAACCTCTCGAAGAAGTCCTTCGCCTCCGCCTTGGTGTAGTGCGTCACTCTGTTCATTCTCGTCTCCTGTCCACGACCACGATCACGTCGTACACTCGCACGGGCGGACCGGGGTCGACGAAGTCCCTTATCCAGTGATCCGTCTCCTCGTTCCTCCGCTTCCGGAGGAGAAGTCGAATCTCGATCATCGTCAACCGAACGAACCCCGGGGGGTTGCCCCTAACCCTGGTCCGCCTCCGGATCTGACTCCGGACGCGGGAGAGGATCTGGTGAACCCGCTTGACCGGAGGCGAGGCGTACCCGTACCCCGGACACTCCTTGCACGTCGCCCCGCAACTCGGGCACCGACACCCCCGATCCACGAGGGGTCGATCCGGTGGCGTCGGGCAGTCACACGCCATCTTCCTCAGTCGCCCCGCCTGCAAAGCGAAGTTGTCGTCCACGTCCATCTTGCAGTACAGTTCCCGATCCTCCCCGGCTTCACTTCGACCGGTAGTACAACGTGACCTCGCTCAACGCCCGAGGTTTCCCGAGTTTCCTCCAGAGTCCCACCGAGAGGTCGACTACCGCGCGCCACCTCCACCCCGGGGGCGGCCGCCGCTTCACCCAGACCTTCCACCGTCCCTCGGCGACCGCCCGCTTCAGCTTCCCGCGGTAGATCCCGAAGGGCCCGGCGTCCTGCACCGTCGCCCACTCGCATCTCTTCGTCCGCCTCGCGCAGACCAGAACCGGCGTCCCGCACCCGATCCGCCACCACTTCCGGTGAGCAATGTGAACCTGATCCTCCGTGAACTCCCCGCCGCAGGCCAGCTCGCCGGAATTGAACCCGTCCCCCGGTCGATAGACCGAGAGTCGCCCCCGCTCCATCTCGTACCCCGAGGAGAGCAGGCTCAGGATCACCGCCACCCAACTCATCGAACCCGCTCCAACCAACGGTCGACGCCCCCGCGGATCCCGCGGAGCGCCGCGTCCTGCTTCTCCGTAACGTGGGACTCCGTGTCGATCCACTCCACGATCCCCTCCACCTTCTCCTGAACCTCCTCCGCGAACTCCTCGGCCCCCAGCGGGAGCCGCCCGCTCTCCGCGTGCTCCCTCAACAGGTTGAGATCCGCGACCAACTCCTCACCGAAGTCGACCGCCTCGTCCGGTGTTATCATCATTGCACCTCCGCTAACCGCTTGACCCGCGGTTTCCGCTGCATCTTAACCCGAGTTACACCCTTCTCCGCAAGCGTTCGATGTAAGGTTTCGTACACCTCGAGCCGCCGGCGAACCTCCCGCACGATCGCCGGCGGGAGAAGTTCCCACCCCCGACGTCCGAGCTCGTCTATCAACTCCGACGCCGGGAGCCGCCGCGGGATCTGCCCGAGCACCGTCGAGACGATCTCCGCCCCCACCTTCTTCCCGATCTTGTCCCCGGAGTAGCTCTCGACCACCTCGGCGACCGCACCCTCGACCGCCGACTCGAGGGAGTCCCGGAAGAGTCCCGTCGCGACGTCCTCGAGCTCCACGCGGTCCCCGCCCCGCAAGTCGTCGTACATCTCAGCCATCTCCGACCTCCTTCGCGAACGGCTGATCCAGCACGTTCACGGGTTGCTGCTTCGTCGTCCGCAGGAAGCCCCGACGCTCCGACTCCGGGAGGTCCTCCAGCTTCACCTCACCGGCGCGGATCCGGAGCTCCGTCCGAAGGAGCTGGGCGATCACGTAGGCGTCCGCCACGTTCCCCGCGGCCCCGTCCGTCTTCCCGAACTCCAGGAAGTTCCGACCCTCCCACTTGTCCCGACACGCGAGGACCATGTCCGCCTTCTCGGCGTCCCCCCGCCCCGTAGCGAAGATCTTGACCCCCTGGACGTCGTAGGCCCTGAAGGGGATCCCCAGAAGCAGGAGCTCGATCCTCACGAGCCCCCCGACCTCTCCGAGCGAGTGCGCGAACGCCTTCCGCGCCAGAGCGTAGTCCTCGAGCGCCGCGTGGGTCGGCTTCCACTTCGCCAGGAACGCCCCCAGGTTGACCCGCAGGTCCGCCAACCGAAGCACTCGCCCGAGCTCGTCCCCCGCCTTCACCTCCCGCGGCGCGAGCGCGCCGAGTTCCCTCTGCTTCTTGCGGCGGTCTTGTTGTCGGCGTAGTACATCAGATCGACCAGCGCGCCGTCGACCAACGCGACGGCCGCCGTCCCGCGCGCCGACTGATCGATCCCGACCAACGGTCCGGACCCCGCTCCGATCAGTCGCTTCACCGCTTCCTCCTGTCTTCCATCAACCGCCTCGCCGCGGCCCGCACCTGCTCCGGATCCCGCTCCACGTAGTAACAGACCCGCTTCGCTCGATCCGCCGCGACCAACGTCGTCCCCGTCCCCCCGAAGAGGTCCATAACCAGACCCCCCTGGGTGCTCCCGGTCCGTACGAGCTTCTCGATCACGTCCAGCGGCTTCTGAGCTCGGTTCAAGAACTCCCCGTCCTCCCTCCGAAGTCGCTCGACGGTGTGCACCACCGGCCGCTCGACCCACCACGGGCAAACCACCGGGAAGAACTCCCCGTCTGGCGCCGCGACGAACCAGCTCCGCTGCTTCGGGAGGTTGTCCAGATAGAAGGGAGCCCCGACCCCCGAGCTCATCACCAGGAATTCGCATGCCGAGGCGACGCAGGCCTTTCTGATCGAGTGTGGCGGGTTCGACTTGGCCCACACGTAGGTGGGCCACACCTTGAGACCCACCGACCGGAGCGCCCGCTTCACGTCGGAGAGCCACCAGTCCGAGGTCCAGACCCACACGTTCGCGTGTGGCGCCAGACGTCCCGCCGCGGACGCCAACCGCTGGAGGAGTTCCTCCATCTGCGCGTCGTCGACTTTGTCCCACTTCTCCTCGAAGTGCTGGTCCTTCCGATCCCTCCGCTCCTTGGAGTTGGTCTTCAGGGACGTCAATCGACTCGCCACGTCGGCGAGTTGGTAGGGCGGATCGGCGACCACGAGCTCGACGTTCCCGATCCCGATCAGGTCCTTCAGGAACTTCGCGTCCGTGGCGTCCCCGCAAGCGACCACGTGACCCACCTCCGGGTCCTCCCAGACGAACCCGGGAGCTATCTCCGCGCGCAGGTTCTTCATCGGTTAGAAGGGGATATCGTCGTCGAAGGGTGAGTCGCCGTATTCTTTCCCATCGCCTCGATCGGACTCCTCGGACGTCCGCTCCGACTTGGGCTTACCCAGGAAGATCACGTTCTCCGCGACGACCTCGGTGATCCACCGCCGTTCGCCGTCCTTGTCCTCCCAGCTCCGAGTCTCGATCCGTCCCTCGACGTAAACTTGCTGACCCTTCACGAGCCACTCGTGACACTTCTCCCCGAGCGCCCCCCACGCGACGACCTTGTGCCAGGTGGTCTTCTCGTTCCAGTTGTCGTCCTTGCCCTTCCACGACCGACTCGTCGCAATCGCGAAGTTGCAGATCGCCGTCCCGCTCGAGATGTACCGAAGCTCGGGGTCCGCCCCGAGCCGTCCGAGCAAGGTCACCTTGTTGACCGTCTTCTCCATCGAATCCTCCCTAATCGGTCCAGACCGCGGACCGATCCTCGTCGTCCCACCGGTGCACCGTCACGACCGAGTCGAACTCGCGCCGCACGTCCGCGTGGGTGATCAGGAGCACTTGCCTGATCCCGAGGTCGTTCATCTTTCGCCTCAAAAGCCCGTGGAGCGCCGCTCGGTTCGGCTCGTCCAGCGCCCCGTCCGGTTCGTCGATCAGCAGGTGCTCGCACCGCACCGCCCGGATCGCCCCGGGCAACGTCGCGAGTCCCAGCCTCGCCCCGAGCGAGAGGAGGACCTTCCCACCCCCCGAGTCCAACTCGAAGGAGCTCTCGTTTCCCCCGTCCTCCACCTCCAGACGGAGCTCGTCCCGCCGGCGCTTCCGCCGCGGCGCCCCGCAAACCTTGCACACGTGCGTCCGCTCGCCCTTCTCGAACGCCTCGCCGCACGCCAGACACCCCGGCTCCCAGTCCTTGAGCTCACGGGTCGGCTCGAACCGGAGACGAAGCGTCGTCCCGAGCACCTCGAGCACCGAGTTCATCGCGTCCTCCGCCACCCCGAACGCGTTCTCGAGCTCCCGACTCGGAATCCCACTCGCGCCGAACGCGTAGCTCGTCCAGGCCAGCCTAGAGATCCGCTCCCTGATCTCCTCTCGCTCGGACGCGATCCCATCGAGCTGCTCCCTCGCGCGCTCGTACTCGGCGACCGCGGCGCGAGCGTCCGCCGCCCGCCGCTCCAAGTCGTCCCGGTGCTGCACCGCTCCGTCGCACCGCTCCACCGCCTCGGCAAGGTCTCGCACCACCCGAGCGTCGATCCCCGGGATCTCCTCGATCCGCTTCTCCAGTCGCTCCAGGTCGCGCTCGATCGGGTCCTCTCGCTCCAGAGCCGCGCTCGCCTCCTTCAACTTCCGCTCCACCTCCGCGAAGTTCCGCTCCGCCTCCTCCGTCCCCGGGCGCTTCCGCGCCTCCTCGAGCTCGTCGACGGAGCTTTCCAACTTTCTCCGGAACCTCGAAGCCTCGCTCGACCGATCCTCGGCCGCCTCGATCTCCCGCTCCAGGCGCTCGAGCGCCCGACGCGTGGTCAGACCCTCCCGCTTGATCTCGTCGAGAACCGACGAGTCCGCCTCGATCCGGTCGCACGCCTCGCGCAGTACCGGACACACTCCCGTTCTGGTCTTCTCGAGCTCCTTGTACTTCTCGAGCAGGGAGTTCCGTCGATCGGCGTTCTCGTCCCGCTCCCGCTTCAAGCGGATCACCTCGTCCCGGACTTTGGCGAGATCGTCGCGCACCGCCCGGAGCGCCTCCTCCTCCACCTCGAGCGTCCGAACTCGCTCGTCCCGCTCCCTGGCCTCCCTCACCGCTTGCTTGGCCCTGGTCAACGCGAACTCCGCGTTCCGGTGGTCGCTCTCCTTCTTCCGAGATCGTCGGTCCCACTCCTCCCGAAGATCCTCGAGCTCGCGCTCGAGCTCCCGTCGGCGACCTTGCTCCTCGTCCTCCGCCTTCATCGCCGCCTTGAGCTCGCGAACCCGCTCCTCAGCCCGATCGACCTCGACCCTCGACCTATCGAGCTCCGCGACCAGTCCCTCGAGCTCCTCGGCCCGAGCGTCCCCGTCGTTCAACACCTCCTCGAGCTCTCGCTCCCGACGATCCAACGCGCGCAGGTCCGATCGCGCCGCGTTCAACCGCTTCCGCGCCAGGTCGGCGCGAGGTACCCACCTATCCGTCCGGAACCAGGGGGAGACGATCCGCCGCTTCTCCGCCGGCGTCGCCTTCAGGAACCCGTGGATCTCCCCCTGGACGAACGCGTTCGTGTTCAGGTACTCGTCATAGGTCAACCCGAGGATCTCCCGCTCGACCGCCCGCTTCAGATCCTCGTCCGAGATCTTCGATCCGTTGAGCTCTCTAATCGGGTCTCCACCGGCGGTCCGCCCCCGCTTGATCGACCACTCCCGAGCGTCCGAGCTCTCGACCTCCACCTCGACGAACGCGTCCTCCTGCCCTCGAGCGAGTCGGTGGGCGAAGTCGTCCACCCGCTTCCCCCGGAACTCCCCGTGGAGCGCGTACATCGGAGCGTCCACCGCGAAGAAAGACTTCCCCGCCCGGTTGCTCCGAACCTCGCTGTCCTCGTACCTGGCGATCACCACGGTGGGCCCGAGCGGAAGCTCGACCGACCACTCCCCCAGAAACGGCCCGGCGTTCGTCACTCCTATCCGTCGATAGATCACGCCATCCTCCTGAGTCTCGAACTCCGCTTCATTCTCGATCCCCCGAGTCCGCGGCCCGGGCGAGCTTCGCGGCGAACTTCACCAGCCCCTTCGGGTCGCTCGGCTTCGTCTCCTCCGCGAAGAGACGGAGCGACTCCTCGATCGTCAGCTCCACCTCGTGGCGCGCGTCCCGCTTCACCTTCCGCCGCGCGACGTGCACCGTCGGCACCTTGCAGTAAATCGCGCCGGCCTCCAGGATCTCCGTCCGGAGCCCGTGGCGATCCACCTGGTCGGAGAGCTCCTCCGACACGTAGACCACCGGCTTGACCCGAGCACCGGCGACCGACTCCGGGATCGCGAACCTCCCGTTCCACCCCGTGTCGAGCTCCCACCTAACCTCGAGCGTCGGGTCCGCCCCGGTTTCGATGAAGCGATCCCTCATACCCCCTCCTGATCTCGCATCACCTCGAGCACGTCGTTGAACTCTCGGCGAAGCTCCGAGAAGAGCCGCTTGACCCCGTCCGGAACCGTGTCCCCCGGCTCCAGGGTAACCGAGGCCCCCAAGTTGATCGCGAGGGACTCGAATTCGGCGACCCGGTACTTCCGCTCGAGCGAGAGCCACACTCGATCCTGCTCCACCGGCGCGCTCGGAGCCTGGACCCCGAATCCCCCCGGTGGTGGTTTCAACTTCTTCAACCTCTTCTCGTCCATCTCATACCTCCGCTAAGATCATCCCCTTCGGATCGTCGGCCTCCCCGAAGTCCACGTGAATCGAGGAGCCCACGACATTCACCTTCCCGACCTCCTGGTGCTTGTGCACGTGCCCGGCGTACACCCGGATCACCTTCTTGCTCTTGATCAGACGCGCCGGGATCGAGACACCCGTGTCCCGCTGCACCGGGTCGAACTCCCCGAGCTTGACCCCCGGGACCTCCAGGTGCGAGAAGACGACGATCGGGAGGTCGGCCTTCTTCAGGATCTCCTTGGAGCTCTCCTCCAGGTACTCCTCCGCGCTCCCAGCCTCGCGCCGGAGCGCCCGGTCGTCCGTCACGTGGGGCAGGAAGACCAGAAGGTGGTCCTCCACCCGGTGACTCGAGACCCACTCCTCCACCGAGACCCGGTCGAAGTATCCCTCCAGCGGAACGAAGGGGTCGAGCGGGTGCGACAACCCCCGAGTCGGGTGGTCGTGGTTCCCGACCAGAAGGAACGCGCGCCCCGAGGTCCTGGAGGCCCACTCGGCGACCTCGACGAAGTACCTCATCGCCACCTCGTAGACCGCCGGCGTCGGGCGCGAGTTGTGGAAGAGATCGCCCAGGTCGACGTAGACGTCCGGTCGCTCCCGCCTGAGCACCTCCACGATCCCCCCGAGCACCCGCTCCTGCTCCTCGAGTCGCTCCATCCCGTCCGAGACGAGCCCGAGGTGCTTGTCCCCGCTGATCAAGATCCTCACGACTCCCCCCTCGTCTCGAGCACCGCCTTCAAGATCTCTTCCTCGCGGAAGTCGAGCTCGACCTCCCCGAGCGCGATCTTCTTGACCTCCCGGAAGTACGCGACCGTGGCGGCCGCCAGCTTCAGGAGCTTCCGGTCCTCGTCCGGCAGACCGAACTCCCCCGCGAGCGTCAGCGCCGCGCAGACCAGATCCGCCGCGTGCAGAACGTCCGACCCGAGGTCCCCCCTCCAGTTGCACGCCCGGAGGAACGCCTCGAAGCGCGTCAACCTACTCTCTGAACTCGTCATTCAACTCCTCCGCCATCTTCTCCCAGTTGCGCTTGACCGCGCCGTTCTCGTCCGGCGGCGCCTCCTCCTTGAGCCAGGTCAGAAACTCCGCCTTGCTCCCGGCGAGCCGCTCGTCGCCCTTGAAGTACCCCTTCCCCGTCCGGTGCTTCACCAAACCGCGCGTGATCGCCTCCTCCCGCACCTCGCGGGCGAAGTCGAGTCCCAGGGGCGTTTGATTCGTCGCCCCCACTGACGAGTAGAAGTAGGCTACCTCGTTCAAGTGCGGCCCGAGGGAGTTCTTGACCACCTCGAGCTCGTGCTTCTCACCCACGAGGACCTTGTCATCCTTGTTCTTCACCTCCGCCTTGACCCGGCCGCAGGACGTCACCCGACAGATCCACCCCCCGTCGTAGATCGGGGACTCCCCGCCCTTGACTTTGTAGGTCCTCTGCCCGGGCATCGTGTCCATCCGCTTCGACTCCCGCTGAACGAAGACGAGGATCTCGTCTCTGTTCAACGTGGGGATCAACTTGTCGAGCCACTTGGAGGTCAGGAGGGCCCGAAGCGGATAGCCCCGCGCCTCGACCTTCCCCTTCAGGAGCTCCTCGAGCTCGCTGGAGGGCGTCAATCGGTTGACGGAGTCCACCGCGATCGCCAGGAACGCCCCCTCCGGGAGTTCCCCGCCCTCCTTGGCCTTCTTGAACTTGGCCCGGTACTCCTCGATCTTGGCGATGCACTCCTCGTAGGTCCGCGGCTTGTAGTAGGCCACCTCGTCGAGCGCCCCGCAGATCGTCGAGAACCACTTGAGGTCAACCGCCCGACACTCCGCGTCAACGAAGAGCCCCCACCCCCCGGTGGCCCACGCGTCGTAGAGCACCTCGGCCGCGAAGAGCGTCTTCCCACCCTGGCTCGGTCCGTGGACCACCCCGAGCATCCCCCCGGGTATCCCGCCACACTTCAGCCCCCGGTTCAACGAGGTGAAGCGCGTGGGACACACGAGGGGCGGCGGGATCTCGCTCCAGAGCTGGAAACCCTCGATCGACCTCACCGCCTTGGAGAGCGTCTTGCTCCGAGCCGAGACGGGCGGGGGACGAACCGAGGCCACCTCCTCGGAGGTCGCCGGCTCGGCGGCCTCGGTCGTCTCCCGCTTCACTCGGCGGGACTTGCCCTTCTGCGCCATCAGAAGGGACTCCCGTCGTCCGGCGCGTACTTGGCGTCACAGTCGGGGTGAGGACACTCGATCGCGTCCTGGGGCACCGGCTCCCGGCACTTCGGGCAGATATCGTAATCCTCACCCTCGCCGGGGGTCCATCCGAGCTTCTTACTCGGAGCCTCCTCCTTGACCATCTTCTCCCGTGGCTTGCGCTCGGTCTTCTTCTCCAGCTTCTTCTCCTCCTTGGGCTCCTCCTTCTTCGCCCGCCGCTTCGACTTCTCCTCCTTGGGCTCCTCCTTCTTCCGACGAGTCCGTCGCTCGACCTTCGGCGGAGGCTCCTCCTCCTTCTCCTCCTCGCCCTGGTCGTCCTCGCCCTGGTCCTGGTCGTCCTCGCCCTGGTCGTCCTCGCCCTGGTCGTCGCCCTGGTCCTGGTCGTCGCCCTGGTCCTGGTCGTCCTCGCCCTGGTTGTCGCCCTGGTCCTGGTCGTCCTCGCCCTGGTCGTCGTCACCGTCCTTCGCGCGCTTCGACTTCCCGCCCTTCGACTCCTCCTCCTTCGGCTTCTTGAACGTTGCCGCGTCCACCTCGACCTCGAAGTCGTCGAGCACGATCGCGGCGTTGAGCACCGCGCACATCGCGTCGGGATCGTCGAGCTTGATCTCGTCGTCGAGGTCCGGCGGCTCGGCGTCGAGGATCGCCATCAGCTTGGAGTCCTTCTCCAGACGCTTCGCCTCCTGCGGCCGCGCCCTGGCGGAGTACATATCAGTCCCCTGCTCGTTCTCGTCGAACGTCAGGATAAACGGATACGGTGTGATAAAGGGGTTCCCCTCCTCCTCGCCGCTCTCGTCGATCTCCGACTCGATCTCCTTCCGGATGTCGTTCCCGAGCGACTTCGCCCCGGATAGAATCTCGGCCTTGAGATCGGGCGGGCGGTTACCCTTCGAGTCCTCCACCATCACCGCGACGCAGACGAAGTCGCTCTGCGGGACCAGTCGCTTCCGGAAGTTGTACCCCTCCCAGCCGAGGATCTCACCTTTGCAGAGATCCATTTTGTTCCGCCCGCTCCCCACCGAGATCACGATATCCTCCGCGTCGATGCTCTTGTCCTCCTTGAGCATCTTCCGGAGCTTGGCGAAAGGATCCTCCTTCGGATCGTTCGAGACGTTGTAAGGCACCGTGACGACCTTGACCTTCGGTTTCCGCTTCGAGTCGTCACGCTTCCGCTTGCCCTCACCTTCGCCCTCCTTCTCCTTGACCTCGACCTCCTTCGGAAACCAGACCCGAAGTCGATCCACGATATCCGTGTCCGGGTGAAGCACGACCTTCGCCTTCGGTCGCCAGTCCATCCGATCGGTCCTCGAGCGCGTTTTGGTCGCCTTGCGGAGCTTCTCCATCTTCTCCCGAGCTCGCTTGATCCTTTCTTCCTTCGTCATTTCGTCTTCTCCTCGCCCCTCCGGGGCAGCATATCCGGTGAAATTCCACGACGGCGCTCGACTAAATCCGCCTGCTTCCTCAAGCTGGCCGACCTCGACTCCCACGCGGCGTGCATCTGCTTACACATATTCCGCTCGCGCTCGAGCTCACGCCTCGCCCGCCTCCACTCCCGGTAGTCGTTGACGTGCGCCGCGATCCAGTTCTCGATCAGGTCGGTCGTGATCTGACCGCTCATCCGCTTCTCGCGCTTGTCCCGCTCGAGCGCGTCCCGGGCGTGTTGCGACCACTCGGCGAACGCCGCACGCCAGTGAATCTCGAACTCGTCGAGCTCCTCGATCGCTACCTGGAGTAACATCCCAGAGCGCCGGAGGTTCGCCTCCCCCTCGTCGAGTGCCCTCAAAATCCTCTCAGCCGAGGCCCGCCCGTCCCCGAGCGAGAGGTCCCCCTCCAGCTTCTCCCAGACCTGCTCGATGTTCACGTTTCGTAGCCGCTGGTTGAGGAACGCGAACCGCTCGCCCCGCTTCTTGTGCTCGTCCAGCGCCGCGGACGAGGTCAATTTCTTCGTTCGTCTTCTCATCTCACCCCTCTATAACCGCGATGCGGACGCGCGGCGACCTGCGGAGTTCGTCCAGCTCTGGAGGTCCGAGAACCCCCTTCGGGTTCGCCCGGATCTGATCGATCGCCTTCTGGACCTTCTTCGGGTCCCGAAGCCACTTCTTGTAACGATCGACCAACTTGACTCGTCGCTTCCGCTGCGAGACGAGCCACCGCGTCCAGTCCTTGCCCGGGTAAACCACCTCCAGGATCCGCTGAGACGCCGGATAAATCACCTTGTCCCAGTAGTACTCGGGGTCGTAGGTGATCTCGTCGCTCTCCTCGTACTCGTCCCTGGTCACCCCCTGGAGAGGAGACCCGGACTTCGTCACCACGTACTCAACCTTCATCCCGACGAAGAACTCCCGCCCGTGCTCCCGGATCTGCTCCGCCAACTTCACGTGGAGGGATTGACTCTTGTACCTGTCCGGCTCCTTGCTGATCCCCTTCCCGATCACCACGTCGTCGACCGTGAGCTCCCCGGCCAGACAACTGTCGAACGCCGGCTCGACGATCTCCCGCTCCATCTCGTCCGCGTCGATCCCCTTCATCAGGATCGCGTCGAGCACCGCCTTCTGGAGAACCCGCGTCTTCCCCGAGCAGTCCGAGCGCATCACCTCGAGCCCCTTGACCTCGACGTGGTCGGTCTTCCCGCCCTTGTGAGACAGCATCCGGCCGGCGTACCGCTTCTTCTTGACGAAGAAGATCCGGTCGAAGATATCCTCGAACTCCAGGAGGATCGCGTTCCACTCCAGGTTGCAGTTGCACTCCTTCAGGATCTCGACGTACCGCTCCTGACAGTAATCGACGAACCGCTCCCCGATCGCGTTGAGCTCGGCGATCCGCTCCTCCTCCGTCGCCCACTCCTGGTCGGTCGGCGCCAGTTGGATGTACACCGAGTCCGTGTCACCGTAGAGCGGCGCGAACCCGTTGGCCCGGGCGAACTTCTCGGTCAGTTTGATGAAGAACTGACCGGAAAGGGTGATCGCCTCCGCTAACTCCGTGTCGTAGAACCGACTCCTCGAGTTCCCCATGTCACCGTAGAAGGACAGCCCGAGCCTCTTGAACGAGTAGGCGAGTCGGTAGTACAGGAGGAACAGATCGTCCTGAGTCGTCCCCACCACCTCGAGCCGCTGCTTCTGGAGGTCGGTGTACTTCTTCCGCCGCTCGAGCGTCCTCTCGAACATCTGGGAGATGTACCCCTGTTGATCGATCCGAAAGGTTGTCCCACCCTTGTGAACGACGACCGGCGACCCATCTTCACCCACCTTGTCCAGATCTATCTCAGGGATCCTGCACAGTTGCGTGGGGTCGAAATCCGGCCGAGATTCGGTCTTGACTATCGTCTCCGGCGAAATGTTGAAAGCCCGCACCATCGACGGGTACAGGCTCTTGAAGTCGAACGCCGCCACGTTTCGGTGCATCCCCACCTGGGGCGGGAAGACGTAAGCCCCCTCGTACTGGTCCGGCTTCCTCGGCGACCAGTACCTCGTCCGGAAGTGATGACCCTCCTTGAAGCCCTTCTTCAGGAGAAGCTGATCCACCTTGGTGGAGATCTGGAAGTCGTTGGGAAACCCGTTGGCGATCCGGCAGAAGAGCTGCTCCACCATCACGAACCCGGTGAACGCCTCGAGCTTCCGGAGGATCGTCGAGTCCAACCGGTTGTACTCCTCCAGAAGCTCCGGCTCGTACCGGTACAGGTTGATGAACTTCGGCGTGATCCCCGGCCGCCGCTCCCGGAAGATCGTCCTCCAGTCCAGCTTCTTGATCTTCAGGACCTTGTCCCCGATCGAGTCCAGCGAGAACGAGATCGCGTCCCCACCGGCGCGGACGTAGTGCCGCTTGAAGATCGGCAGGGGGTCCACGAGGAGGTTGTACCTCCAGTCGACGAAGATCTTGTGGTGGTAGAATCGATAGATCAGGACCGGGAAGTCGAACCCCGTCCCGTTCCACGCGCAGTGGACGTCGTACTTGCTCAGGCACCGCCTCTTGAACTCGAGAAGCATCTCCCGCTCGGCCTCGTCCGTCTCCTCCCGCAGGATCACGAAGCCCTGGTCGTCGGGGTCGTCCTCGACCCGGTCCCCCTCCCACGCTATCGACAGGATCCGGTTGTGCTCCTTGTTGTCGAAGCCACCGACGGAGTCGTCCGTCTCGATGTCGATGAATCCCATGTGAAACTTGGGGTTGATCCGAATATCGTAGTCCGTGAGGAAGCGTTGCTTCGGCGTCAGGTCCGCCTCGAGCGGCTCGACTCCCTTCCGGTCGCACCACCGGAGCGTCCAGTGAACGTCGGTCCACCGGTCCCGGTCCTGCGGAAACCTCACCGCCTGCGGCCGCTCCCCGAGCCAGAAGGCGTCGGCCCAGTGACCCCCGTACTCCGGGTCCCCTACCCGCTGAAAGTACCGCTTCCGGTTGAACTTGGGGAAGTTCTGCTCGATGTAAACTCGATAGTAAAGCTCCGGAAAACGCGGATCAGGCTCGACCCGCTTCGCGTGGTTTCGACAGAGCCAGGCCCACTTATCCTCGGGCACCTTCCGGTAGTCCTCCGCCGTGATGTAGAAGTACCACTCGAACGGGTGGACCTCCTTCACCCGCCTCCCGGTCGCCGGGTCCCTCGTCAGGAGGACGATATCCTTCCCGTCCGACCACCCGTGGTAGTAGTAGGTGTGAGGGTTGAAGACGAAGGAGGAGTCCTTCATCTCGTCGAAGTCAGCCGCCTCCGCGAGGTCCTCGAACGCCCGCTTGTCCTTGACCTTCTTGGAGTCGATCGCCTGCTCGTACTGGGCCCGGTGCTCCACCTTCTCCGAGAGGTCGTCCTCGAGCGCCTGGGTGTCCGAGTCCTGGATCAGGTCAGCGCCGGCTCGAAAGCCTCCCTGATCCTCCTCGCGTCCCTCTCCAGGTTCGTCCACTTCCGAAGCGTCGAGATCGGGTGACGCAGGAGCACCGCCTCCGCGAGCGTCCCGTCCACCCTCCTCCGACTCCCGAAGTCGCTTAACCCGAGGGGGGCGCCCGCCGCCCTCCCGAAGACCAAAACCCTCCTCAAGTTCGGAAGGATCTCCAGTTCTCTCCTCAAGTGAATCTTCCAGCACGTCTCGACCTCCTCCGGTCTGAGTTCTCGGTTCCCCGGCGTCGCGCACTTCACCGCGTTCGTCGCGTAGACCTCCCGAAGGTCCAGCTCGGCGACCCTCGACAGATGCCAGAACGCCCGCGCCGCCCCGCGGAGCTTCAGCGCGGCCGCCCTGGACCCGAGCCGCCCGAGGAGCGGCGCCAAAAAGCACCCCACGCACCCCCACCCCTCGGCCACGACAGATGGGTTCAACCCCACGACCGCGATCCTCGCCCCCGCCGGCCCGTACCCGACGCACCTCGGGAGACCGAGGTCACCGAGCCCGCAGGCGCGGCAAGCTCCGGTTCTTCTCAAGAGCACTCGCACCCAAGATCCCCGCGTTCAACGCCGTCTCGACCCCTCGGATCAACTCCTCCCTCGCCTTCGTCCGATCCGAGGTCTCGATCCCCAGCAGGTTTCCCCCGAGCTTCAGCCACTCGTTCGCCACCTGGTAAAACGAACTCTGAATCTTTATCTCCGTCTCCAGCGTCCGCCGCGGAACCCCGTCCCGCTCGATCACCCGACGCCGAGCCGCTTCGACCGGACAGTCCAACAGGAAAACCCACACGCTCGCTGCGAGGTACCGCTTCAGGTCGTGGGAGTACCCCCTCATACCGTCGTACACGACCGAGGAGAGCGCCCAGCGGTCCGCCACGAAGTCGAAGCGCCGCGAGAACGCCAGCAGATCGAAGTTGCACTGAATCCCCAGCTTGTAGATCTCCACGTCCGAGAGCTCCCCGATCGCCCCGTGCCGCACCGAGTCGCGGAAGACGAAGAACCCGAACTGCTTCAGCGCCTCGCACGCCGTGGTCTTCCCCACGCCGTCGATCCCCTCGATCGCGATCAGCACGACGCCACCCCCTCCGAGGGTTGTCCGGACGGCCCGGCCCAAAAGCCCGCCTTGCCATCGACCTCGAAGAGCTGTCGATCGGTCCTCGCCAGGTCCTCGAAGGTGACGTCCTCCGGTCGATCCTCCTTCGCACCCGGTATCACGATTCCTAGCTGCCTGGAGATCGTCTCCCGATCCGAGCACGCCTCGTTGAACTGCGCGACGTTCGGATCAGCGGGACCCGGACCCTTCACCTGGTTCCGCCACACGATCGGTACAGACACCCGAACGCCTCCGCCGTCGTGTGCGCCCGGTGGTAGCAGCACGCCTCGACGAAGTCGCACCGCGGCCGGAGCCACTTCGAGAGGTAGGGAAACGCGTCGTCCTTCCCGAGCCTGTCCCGCAGGAGCCACGCCACCGCGACCGTGTCCTCCGCCTCGCTGAACGTCATCCGCTTGGCGCAGAGGTTCTTCAGCGCGGCGTAGTTAATCGACATCACGAACCGGTGCACGCACGAGATCGGGAGCAACTCCCGCGCCTCCTGCCAGGAGGTCACCCCGTCCGACAGAAACTGACCGTAAGCTCGCTTCGCGTGCTCCGCCACGTCGATCGCCTTCTTCAGCTTCATCGGATCCCGCCACGTCGACTCGTGGAACCGAAAGGGGACGTCCGCGTGGTTGTTGTCCCGCGTCCCGAGCGACGCGAAGACCACCCCGAGCCTCGCCCGGGCGATCTGGTCGAAGCTCCACCTCGAGAGCCCCTGCACCGCGAAGGTGAACTTCGGCGCCTCGAGCGCCAGGGGAAGCGCCCGCCCCATAAGCACCGACCGCACCACCTCGAATCGGTGCTCCGGCTTTGTCCGATCCCACCTTATCGCCTGGTTCGAGACCGCCGATCCCCAGGTCGCCACCGCCATCGTGAAGAGCGACCGGTAGGGGTTCATCGGCGCGTCGATCAGATCCACCTGAATCCCCTCGACCCCTCGGAAGTACCGCGTCTTGACCCGCGGCGCCTGGTGAGGGAGCGTCCCCAGTTGCTCCCGTATTTCCCTGATTATCTCCGCTCTGCTTCTCATCTCGACCCCTCCAAAATTCTGCTCACCTCCTCGAGCGCCCGCCCAAGGTCGGAGACCTTCGTCGCCCCCTCCACGTCGATCCCCCGGTTCAACTCCCCGGCCACCAGCACCACCCGCCGACCGATCCCCACGACGTCGGACGCGACGACCGGGTCGTCCTCCACCATCGCCACGAGTCCCGGGAAGTCGTCGAGGATCTTCCGGTGCTTCTCCGGGTGGAAGAGGATCCCGTCGAACCGAAGTTTGTTTGAGTTGAGCCACTCCAAAGTGTCGGCGTAAATCCGACTGAAGCGCCAGTAAGGACGACGCGAGAGGAGAACCACCGTCCCACCGGCCGCGCGAATCCCGTCCAGGAGCTCCTTCGCCCCCTCCTTCACCCCCTGGAACCGTTTCTCCCCGCTCCGACGGTAGTGATCCTTGCTGATTTCGTAACCCTCCGCCCCGATACTCGCCTTCAAATCGGCTCGCGTCTCCGCGTTCACGTCGTTCGGAAGTGACTTCCGCGCGAACTTCAGGTACGAGGTCGGCCAGTCGTTAAGAACCCCGTCGACGTCCACCCCGACGATCGGGTCGCTCGGAGAGATCGCCCGGAGCCGCCGCTCCATCCCGTACCGACACTCCACGACCTGACTCTTCCTCCCGAACTCCTCGAAGACCTCGGCCGCCGTGAAGCCCCAGACGTTCGCCAGGCCCAGCAGGAACTTGAAGCAGTCGACCCACTCCTCGAGCGCGTTGGACCGCACCACCTCCCCGCCTCCGGCTTGGTGCATCTTCCAGGGCGTCTCCCGGAGGAACTCGTGGAGCTCCCCCTCCACGTGAAGAACGAATTGCTTCGTCCACTCCACCCGGCCCGCCTTCGAGAGCTCGTCCAGGTCGAGCCGGTGGTCCTGGAACACCCTCCGATTGAACTCCCGTTGACGATCGAAGATCTCGTCCAGTCTATCCGATTGCATACAACTCCTCCGCGACGTCGTGGATCCGGATCGCGTGGTCCCACCGCGCCATCCGTCCGACGTGTCTGACCAGACCTCCCCACTCCTCCGCCTCCCTCGAGTCCCCGAGCACCTGCACCCGTGCGCTCGGTCCAACGTGCACCGCCTCGACCGCCTCGCAGAACCCCAACGGGGCGTCGATCGAGTTGAACTCGTAGACGCACCCCCGCGCGGGAGGCCCGCAGAGGAACTTCACCCGGTCGAAAAGAAGCGCCGGCTCCACGTTGTACAGAAACTCCCGAACACCCCGCCGCCGCTCCTTGGCGATCCCCACGTTGAACGGCTTCCCCACGACCCACGTCTTCCACCCCGCTGAATACTCCCGCCGATCTCGGAACCCCTGGGTATTGGTGAATTCGGGGGTCAGAGAGTCCCAGATCGGCGCCGGGAGGGTGTTGATCACCCGAGTCGCCCGAACGGGTTCCTCCAACCCCTGGACCCGAAGAAACGCCTCCACGGCCCCGGAGCTCGTGACCTCGAGCACGCGTCCAGGAACAATCGTCACTCGCGCCTCGAGACGCCGAACCAGTTCATCCACCGAGACGTCGAACGTCTCGATCCCACCCGAGCGCCCCGAGCTCGCCGCCGAGTCCGGAACCAGCGTCTTCAGACCCTTCAACCCTCGACTCCGGCGGTAGTAGTAGGCGCGGAGTTCCTCGGGCACTCGGTCCACCACCTCACCACCCGGGGCGATCCAACCGAACCGCACCGTCCGAGGGCGAAACCCTCCCCCTCCAACCTCCTTCAGGAGCCGCTCCGTCGCCGGAGTCCTCCACAGGTAAGTCGGGGCTAACTCCCGAAGTCGAGAATCACCACCGACGTTGTCCCCGATCACGAGGTCCGCGCGCAGTATCGCCGCGGCCACGAGCCCGACCGGACCCGCTCCCAACACCACCGTTCTGTTCATGGATCACCCGGAGTAACGACGCATCACGCGAAGACAGATCGCGATCACGTCCTTCGCGATCTCCCCCACGTAGAAGTAATTGGACCTCCCGAGATGACGACGCTTTCGCTCGACCGCGTCGTGAAACTCCAGCCCGTCGATCTCGTCCAGAAAACCGTCGTCAACCGAGAAGTGGACGTTGAGACCACGACGAAACACCGCGAATCTCCTCACGAGGTTGTTGTCGTAGTAGGTCGTATATTGACCGTTTCGCTTCTTGGTCCAGCCGTCCGGCAGGTGCTCGGCGAGCTTCTCGTTGATCTGATCCGCCTCGATCCCGGAGAGGTCCGATTGTCGGGTCTTGTCCCGCCGCTCCTTCTCCTTGCGCTCGACCTCCTCGACCACCTCGTTTCGGTCCCGACCGTCGACCTGAACCCCGACCTTCTTCGCCCGCTTCTGGAGTTCCTCGGCGTCGATCTGCGGGTCCTCCGTGTCGTCCAGCACCACCCCGCACGCCCAGCACACCTCGATATCCCCGTCGATCGGCGACTGACACTTCCCGCAGACGTAGGGAAGGTCGTGCTCCTCCTCCTCGAGCTTCTTCAGCACCTCCGTGTGGGCGGTCTGAAGCTGGCGTGCCCTGGGCTTCCACCCGAAGGCTTTCTCGCAACTATCCTTGAGGGTCTTCAAGTTCAAAACCTTGAATCGCGGTCCCTCCAGTTCCGGTGTCGTCATCTTCACCTCCTGTCCCTTCATATCCGAAAATGTACCTACTCGATCAAATCCTCGAACGCCGCTCTCAGTTCGGAGATGATCGGATCGCCCGGCTCCAGAGGTGAGTCGTCTACCTCCAGGATCTTGGCGATCACCACGCGAGCCTCCGCGCTCAGCTTGCGCTCTGCCCCCCGGATCAGGAGCTCGACCGCGAACTCCTCCTCCGTGTGGATCGACCCAAGGTCCCCGTCCGTGATCTCGGTCGGCGTCTCCGGGTTGACCAACCGGCGCGCCTGCCACCACATCGCGGTCCGCGCCGAGCACTCGACGAACGTCCCGAGCGTCACGAGCTCCGAGACGCCCCGGATCCCGTGCTCCTCGAGCGCGTGTTCCACGAGGTCCCTCCGCTGGAGGAAGACCTCGCCGCACCTGGAGCAGAACCAGACGAATCGGCGCGTGCTCTTCGAGATCGACAGGAGACCCTCGTTCACGAGGTCGTCCGCGGTCGCGGACGGGAGGGTGGGAAACTTCTGGAGGGTGACGTTCGCGGTCCTCTTCAACCACTCCCCGTACTCGACCGCCACCTGATTAAACGTGTTGTTGCTTGGCTTTGCCCGATACTCCCTCAGCACGGACTCGTTCATAGGCGACCTCCTTTGAGAAGGTCGCGTCTTATCGCATACCTTATTATTTGTAAAGCTTAAAGTGAAGGGTCGAGGAAGTGTAGTCTAACCGGCGACTTGTGCGGCCTCCTCCTCCGCCTTGAGCCGAGAGAGACGCTCGTAGGTCAGGAGGACGGACCGCACGTTCGAGGCGTACCAGATCCCCCCGTTTTTCGACTTCACGCCCCGGTTGTTCAGCCGCTCGGCGATCGCGTGGTAAGGGAACCCGCTCTCCCGGAGCTGCACCATCCGCAGGAGAACCTTCATCTCGGGCCCGTGCTCGACGAGCTGCTTCCCCTCCTTGGCGAACCCGAAGGGCGTCTTCCCGTAGACCCGCCGCTGGCGCGCGCACCGCTCCGAGGCGTCCCGGCACCTCCGGGAGATCTGCTCCCGCTCCATCTCGGCGACCGCAGCGAGGATCGTGAGGGTGAATCTCCCGTGAGGCGTCGAGGAGTCGATCTGCTCCCGGACACTCACGAACCCGCGACCAGCGCGCTGGAGCTGGGATACCAACCCCAAAAAGTCCAGCACCGACCGGGAGAGTCGATCGATCGCGTAGACGATCAGGGCGTCCGCCTCCCCGTCCAGGACCCGCTCGAACGCCTCCCGCACCCCCGGCCGGTTTAGAGACTTCCCGCTCTTCCCCTCGTCCCGGATCACGTCCACGATCTCCGCGTCGACCAGGTCGGCGTAGGACCTTATCTTCGCCTCCTGGTCCGCGAGGGAAACCCCGTTCTTCGCTTGGTGAGCCGTAGATACCCGAATATACGAGATTAGCTTCATCTCTCCACCTCCCTTATACACTTATTGTAGCAGTTTAATACAGTTTGTAAAGGGAAGTGTACAACTAAGTGTACGTCACTCGACGTAGGTCTTCCGGAGGGCGTCGACGTCGCGCGAGGAGAAGGCGGTTCCGCCGCCGTCGAGAGTGGGGTACATGATCGAGGACCTCTCCCGATCGTGGTCGAGCCCGAAGACGTGCCCGAACTCGTGGAGCGCGGCCCGCCGGAGGGTCTCCCCCTCGAGCTCGCGGTCGAAGCTCACCGTCGCGGAGAGGATCCTCCCGTCCCGCTTGTCGAAGCGGTGCTGAGTCACCGCCCCGTGGCTCTCGACGTCCTCCTCGGCGTCCCGGAGCTTGAGGTAAACCGACCCGTCCGGAGCCCACCTGAGCGCCTCCTGGAGCGCCCAGGGGACGCAGGGACCCAAGAGGTCGCCGACCTCCCGCTTGACCTCCTGGCGGACGCTCTCGTAAGCCTCCAGGTACTTCCCGGGCAGGTCCGCCGCGTGGAAGCAGGAGATCGGAAGGTCCGAGCGCGTCCACTTGAGCTCGTGTCCGTCCCGCTCCAGAAAAGTGAGGTCCCCCGGCCGGACGATCAGAGCGTAGATCACCCCACCGACCGAGAGTATCGCGATCGCCGCGCCGATCCACGCCGTCCAAGGGTCAGTTTTGAACAAGCTCAGCAACCACTTCACGACGCCTTCTCCATTTCCACGCGCCGGTCGTACCCGTCGAGGTACGCCTTCGCGTCGCTCACGTGGATCAACCACCCTCGACTACCGGGCGGCCGACTCGCGCGCAGTTTCCCGGATCTGATGTCGTACAGAACCGCGACGCGCGTGATCCCCCGCGCCGCGGCCACCTCCGGGAGGGTGATGAAGTTTCTGTTGGGGTGTCTGGTCGCTCTCTCTTCGCACATCTCACGATCTCCTGACCCCGGTCCGAAACCTGACCCTGACCCGAGCCACCTCCGCCGGCGGACGAAGCGCGTCCAAGATCACCGCCTCGTCCGCGTCCCCCGGGTCGGTTCCCGCCGGGAGTTGCCTCACCGCAACCCGGGTGAAACTCCCGAGTTGCTCCTCCACCGTCTTAGCGAGAGTTTCGCCGCCCTCGTCTCCGTCGGCCATATGGATGAGGAAAGGCGCCGTCCGGAGGTGCTTCGCCTGCGCCGCGTAGAGACGCCCACCGAGCGTCGCCGCGACCGAGTAGTCGAAGCCGTGGTTTTCCACGATCCCACGTACCCGCTCGGCGTCGAAGTTCCCCTCGACCAGAACCACCGGCCTCCCGGGAACGATCCCGTCGGGCGCCCAGAGCACTCCGGCGCCCTTCCCCAGCGGGAGCCCGGGGCAGTATCGCCCCTTCAGGTTCGATGCTAGCCGTTTGGTCGTCCCCCGCAGGTACCAGTTGACGACCCGCCCCTCCCACCTAATCGGGAAGAGAACCCCCGGGACCGTCTTCCCGATCGCCGTCTTGAGCCGTTCCCCCGCGTTGTACACCACCCGAACGTCGAGCTCCCGCGCCCGCTCGGGTGAAATGAACCTCCGCTCCAGGTACCGCTGGAAACTCTCCTCCGCCTCATCGATCGGCTTGTTCGGCGGGAAGAGGAGCTCCGTCCAGTCCGCCGACCGGATCCGACGATTCTCGATCTTTGGGTCGGAGGTCCCGAATCCCTCCCGGTTCAGAAACTCCCTCCGAATCCAGGCGGCCGCCGCCGACCGTTGCTCCTCGTTCGGCCAATTCAACTTTCCGTCCTCGCGCTCCCCCCACAGGTCGAACTTGATCTTCGCGACCAGGTCGAGGAAGTTGAACCCCCTCATCGAGTCGTCCGGGTGCGACCAGCAGTTGAACCACCCGAGCCGACACCTCCCTTCGTCGTTCTCCTCGTCCTCGACGCAGACGTGGAAGCTCGGGTGCTCGTCCTCGTGGTCCGGATCCGGACACTCCGCGTAAACGTCAGGCCCGTTGTACCAGAGCACCTCGATCCCGAGCTCCTCGAGCACCTCCTCCATATCCACTTTCCGGAGGAGCCGCTGCACCCGCTCCAGATCCCGGTCCCGCCTCGACGTCACTTGCCCCCCTTGCCCCCGAAGTAGTCGTCTGTGTGCTTTCCGATCCGACAGATCTCCGGCTGGAACTCGAACCCGACCGTCACGTTCTGCGGCCCGCGCCGCTGCTTCGCGATCTTCACCTCGAGCACGTCCTCGTCGTCCTCCTCCGGGTTGTAGTACGCCGACCGATGGAGCAGGAGGACCAGGTCGGCGACCTCCTCGTACCCCCCGGAGTTCTTCAGCTCGTGGAGGTGCGGCCGCGGGTTCTTCACCCGTTTGATCCTCCTGATCTGCTGCACCACCACCGCGCAGAACTTCCGCCGCTTGGCGAGCTTCTTGAGGCGCCGGAGCTCAGCGGTCACGTAAGCGGCGTCCAGCTCCCCCTGGAGGAGGTACTCGAAGAGGTCCAGGATCACCACGTCGAAGTCCTCCTGCTCCACCGTCGCCTCGAGCTCGTCCAGGTTGCTCATCTGATCGTCGAACACGACCCTCTCGTCCGCGAGAAGCTCCCGCGCCTTCTTCCGGAGACCCGACAACTCCTCCCCGGTGAGTTCGTCCGGAGTCTTGATCACCTTCTCCGCCTTGACCCGAGCCCTCATACACGCGATCTGCTCGACCACCGACTCCGTCCCGGCCTCCACCGGAACCGAGAGCACCCGCTTTCCGTGGTTCACGAGCCGAGAAGTCAGGTTCGAGCAGAAGGTCGACTTCCCCATTCCTGGACGACCTGCGACCACGACCACCCTCCCCGGCCTCAACCCCTCGTAGAGTTGATCGTCCAACCCGGAGAAGTGCGTGGGAACGAAGTTCTCCGTCCTCCGGTTGGCGAGCTCCAGGAGCTCCCCGTACCACTCGTTCAGGAGACCAGTCCCCCTCCGTGAGCGGGAGTCCGCCGAACTCCCCTCACGGAGCTTTCGGAGGACCTCCATCGCGACCGCCTCGGCGTCCTCGACGCTCGCGTGGACGTCGTCCAGCGTGTCGTAGAGCCGAGAGAACGGCTCCGCCGCCGCGTACTTCGTCGCCCCCGCCCGGAGGAGCTCCAGGTGAATCCGAAAGTTCTCCGCGCTCAGGGCCCCGAAGTTGTCCTCCAGGTCCCGGAGGTACTTGTACTTGACCACCTCCCCGGTGATCTGGATCACCGAGTCCGCCGCGTAGCTCGCCCCCCGCTTCCTCAGCTCCCGAAGCGCCTCCATCGTCGCCCGGTGCGTCGGGTGAGTGAATAGCTCGGGGTCGATCCGGAGGACCTCCCGCTCGAACGTCTCCGGGTCCCCGACCAGCGCCCCGAGAACCACCTGCTCGTTCCCCGTGTTGACGTCGATCACCAGGTTCGTCTTGTCCTCACCCACGGTTCCGCTCCCTTCGCGTCTCACCGATCATCAGGATCTCCTCGAACCGACCCAAGAAGTCGTAGAACCTCGGAGATTGACTTTTGAGCTCCTCGTCCGACAGGTTGCAGGTCAGCACGGTCGAGAGCTCCTCGTCGTACCGGTGCTCGATCACCCTCTCGAGGAAGTCTCGCTCCCCCTTGTAGTCCGCGATCCGCCCGATGTCGTCGATCACCAGGAACGCGCAGTTGAACAACCGCCCCCTGATCTGCTCGTAATCCTCCGAGTCCTCGTCGTCCACCACCCGGTTGAACCGGTACTCCCCGATCTCGGACGCCCGAGCGAAGAGGGGCACCCGCTCCGCGTCGAAGAAGTGGATCCCCCGACTCTTGATCCCCAGGTACGCGCGCCGGAGCAGGCACGCCGAGCTCATCGTCTTCCCCGTCCCGAAGTTCCCGCCGATCAGCAGGTGGACCGGGTCCTCCAAAAACGACCCCTCCAGCAGATCGTCGGCGAGCTCCTCGAGTCGCTTCAGCGACTTCGCGTAACCTTTCCCGCCGAGGTCCCGCATCTCCGAGACCTCCACCGCGGCGAGCCGAGATGGTATCCGCAATCGGCGGGCGATCCTTCGGCACCGCTCCTCGTCAACTCCGTCCTTCATTTCTCCTTCGCTCCCTCTCTGCGATCACGCGCTCCCAGTTCTCTCGAGTCCCGGCCCGGTCGTTGACCTCCCGAAGCGTCTCGCGCCGACCGCCGGCGTTCCTTCCCCTTCTATCCAAAATGTCCAGAAGCGTCTGAGGATTACTCGGGGTGAAAAAGTAGTTGAAGCTCACCGGTTGCCCCCGAGCTTCCGCCCGCTCCAGAATCGCGTCGATCGCGTCCCTCGCTCGAGCTCGATCCCCCTTCAGGTGTCGGTTCGTGAAGCTCGCCGCGTTCTTCGCCGAGGCGGCGATCGCCCGGTTCTTCACCCCGGCCGCGTAGAAGTTCTCGTCCTCCTCCCCAAACGCCGCCAGGTACTTCGTCACCCAGTACCCCACGAGGTCCATCCCGGACCACATCTTCACCAACCTCGAAGCGTGAGCGGAGAGTTCCCACCGCTTCGAGGGGGTTTCTGCGAGCTCGGGTCCGCTCGGGGGTCGAAGTTGCTTCACCCTCCTCCCCGAGCTCCTCGCCTCCCTCTCCGCGATCTTTTCCGCGGCCCGCTTCAAACCCTCGGGCGAGTCCTTGTCGTGAGTGTCCTCGATCTCCTCGTCCCCCAACTCCTCGTCTCCGGATTCCTCGAGCTCGTACACTTTCTTTCCTCGTCCGGGGTGTGTATCAGATTTCTCCTCGTTCACTTTCGCTCGAGGTGATTCACCTCGAGCTAACATAGAACTCTTATCCTCTACTCTTAAAGATCTCTTATTGGGGGTGTCAGTTTGACGCACCCCCCTGTGTTGTTTTGACGCACCCCCCCTGTGTTGTTTTGACGCACCCCCTTCGTCCTCTTGGGGTGCGTCGTTTTGACGCACCCCCCTGCGTTGATTCGCCGCACCCCCCTCTGTACACTTGCTCTCGTCTAGGGTCTGTACGCGATCATCAGCGGTCCGATCGCGGGCCTTCTCGGTGAGGAACTTCTCGTTCGAGGGGTCGTCCAACCACTCCGGCCAGAGCGGCTTGACGTCCACGAGGTGCATCCCGCGCCTCCGCTTCCGCCGGCGCTCGACCAGGCCGAGGTCCTCCAGCTTGTCGAGGATCCGATTCACGTTTCTGCGGTCGTCGATCCCGGACACCTCGGCCAACTTCTTGATGCTGAGGTTGTTTCTCTTCATCTCGTCCCACGTGTGGATCACCGACCAGAGGTACTTGTCCCGAAAGGTCAGATCCTTGCAGTGAGCGATCGGAGCTGGGATCTGATAGAATACGTAATCCTTGGAGTTCACGGTCGCACCTCCCCCTCCTCGAACGTGTCCCAGTCGTCGTACATCTCCCCGTCCTCGTCGATCACCGTGACCCACCCGTCGCAAGCGTAGGCGGCCGCTTCCTGGGCCAGCCACTCGGGACAACGGATCCGGTACCCGCGCTTCTCCACGCTCCAACTGATCACCAGCCCCTTACCCTTCAGATCCTCCATCACCTCGAACAAACGCTCGACGGTGACGCCGACCCGTCCGGCGATCTCCCCCCAGTCGGCCGGTCGATCGGTGTAGGTCCAGGTGTCCAGCGAGCCGAAGACCGCCTTCTCCTCGAAGGTCAACCGCTCGCTGGCCATCACCTCCAGCGGCGTCAAGAATAACGGGAAATTCATCGGACCCTCCTCCGCGAAAGTTTGACGAGGTGTTGTACCGCGTCCCCTGTTCAGTTGTTAACGCGATGTTCGCGGGGCGTGATCCGAGCAGAAGCGGAGGGGCCCGCCGAGGACGTCCGAGGTCGAGGCTTCCGAGCAACCGGCGACGCCGCAGAGTCGGATCGCGTGCCGCGGCCGCACCTTGGCGTGGAAGAACCGCCCCTTGCTCTCGCTCGCGACCAGGGCGTGGAACAGGTCCCGAGCTCCGGGGTAACGGTAGGCGGGTCCGGCCTTGAACCAGACGATCAGGTCCTCCCCTATCACCCCGGCCGCGGCCAGGTTCGAGCTCTCGACCTCGGCGAACTCCTCCACGAGCTCGCGGTCGGTGTCCAGGTACTTGGCGTTCACGGTTTCACCTCCTCCTCTTTGGCGTCCAGCAGGCGGGCCTCCCGAACGTGTTTCTTGGCCTCCTCGATCACCGCCGCTCGAGCCGCGTCCGCCAGCCCGAACAGGACGTTCGCTCGCTCCCACGCCTGAAGGTTGTGGAACCTCCTTCGATCCCGCGCGAGAACCTCCGCGTCCGACCCGAAGACCGGCGTCCGGACGAGGTTAAAGATCCGCTCGACGACGTGCGGAGCCGCCGCCCCACCCTCCAGGAGCTCGGCGACGAACTCCTCGACCCGTCCGAGGTCGTACTTCTCCTCCTCAATGGCGTACAGCGGGCGATCGGGGTCGAACCCGGGGCAGATCGACACCCCGTCGATCTCGATCGAACCGTCCTCTCGTCGCCAGCCGCTCAACTCGAAGTGCGCGTTCGCCTTCTTCATCGTCGACCTCCCCCCAGCGGATCGAAGTGCCACTGAGCCGCCGTCGAGCAGCACCTCGCGATCCGCTCCGGCGTGAATCCGTTTCGCTTCAGAAGCTCCACGGCCAGGTCGATCAGAACCACCGCCGCGGTCACCTTGTCCAACCTCGCTCGGCTCGCGTTGACCAGCACGTGGCGCTGGAAGACGTCGGCGACGTCCTCGTCCACCGTGGGACCCTCGCCCGGTACGAAGAACCGGGGCGCGTGCCCCGGGAGCACGATCTTACCCATTCAAAACCTCCCTCTCGAGCTCTCGCACGAGCTCGGGCGTCAGGGGTTCGCGCGACTCCGGCGTCTCCGAGTACCACACCCGGTGGGGCGCCCTCACCGCTCGGAAGACCTCCCGCAGGTGGCCCTTTAAACCTCGGACTTTCTTATCCCAAAAGTAAAAGTAGGTCGCGTCCCCCTTCGTCGGGTGCTTCCGCTTGAAACGCCCGAGCTGCTGCGTCAAGCGCCCGGGGTTGCTCGCCGTCGGCGTGCACCCGAATCCGCGGGCCAGACGCCCGATGTCCATCCCCTCGTCCCCGACCGTGGTCCCCACCGCGACCAGGAGCGACCCGTCCCCGAGGCGCTCCGCCGTCCGGTCCTGCTCCTTGGAGTTCTTGCCCGCCATCAGACGACCGCAGTCCACCTTCCGGCGCTTCAGCCACGCCTGGAGCTCCAGGCAGAACTCCCGGCGGTCCGCCAGGAGGAGACACGTCCGCCCCGAGTGGATCTCCGGGAGGAGGTACTCCAGGATCCGCGCCTGGCGCCCCCGGTCCCGGGACATCTCGTCGAGCATCTCCCCGTGGGTGTTCAGCGGGCCGTCGAAGAGCGTTTTCCCGGCCCACCGCTTGACCGCGGCGACCGCCGACTCCCGCTCCCTCCGGTCGAAGCCCTCCCGCTCGAGAAACCCCTCCAGGTTCAGGTCGAACTCGAAGTCCGTCGGGACCACCACCACGTCCACCGGGATGATCCGACCGTAACGGTCGAGGTCCTCGTCCCGGATCTGGAACAGGACCCTCGGCCCGACCGTCCGCCCCTCGCCCCGCTTCTTCCGGGTGTACTCCGACCCGAAGGAGTCGAAGAAGAGGACCTCCTTCCCGTCCTTCCGCTTCGGGGTCGCGGTCGCCGCGATCCTCCACCTCGCCGGAAACGAGTTCACGAGCTCGGCGAAGGTCGTCGCCGGCGCGTGGTGCGCCTCATCCAGGACCAGACACCCCCACCGCCTCGCGAAGCTCGGGTCCCTCCGAACCAGGTTCAGCACCGTCTTGACCATCCCGATCGTCAGGTTCCGCTCCCGCTTCGCCTTCCCGTACAGAACCCCGATCTCACTCTCCTCGACGAAGAACCGCTCCGCCGCCTTCTGGAGCCACCCCTTCAGGATCCGCTCCGTGTGCACGAGCACGAGGGCGCGTTCGCCGGCGTCGCTGATTAACTTCAGGAGGATCTCCGTCTTCCCGCTCGCGCAGGGCCCGAGGATCACCCCCTGGCGCCGGAGGAGCGCCTGCCGCGCCGCGCTCAACTGGTCGGCCCCGAGGTTCCACTCGCTCGGCTCGGCGTAGGTGACCCCGAGCGGTCCGGTCCCGCGGACCGTTCGGTCGTCCACCGCCGGCTCCGCACCGTTCCTCCGGAGGATCTCGACGAACCGGTCCCACCCTCCGCGGGGAAGGAGGAGCTCCTCCGGGGTCACCTCGACCAGTCCGATCGTCCGCGGCGTGTCTCCGGTGTAGAACCCGAGGCGTTTCTTCTTCCAGAAGTCCGGGTTGTCGTACTCGAAGGCGTCGCGGAACTCGCGGATCTTGAACCCCTTGTCCAGGAGTTCCTCTTTAGATAATCGTAACTTGGCGTCTATCGTGACGTTGATTCGTTGCATAACCCGTTATAACCGAGCGATGTGAATGGTCCGTTTACAGGGGAGGTTTTCAAAAAGTCGAGGGGGGAACGTTGAAAAGTTCGGGGACCCCGACCCGCGGCGACGATCCGGACCGGGGCCCCCTAGTGGGCCATCTTTTGAACTTGCTCCAAAGAATCCGCAGGTTTTCTCAACTTCGGACGCGCGACGCGCTTCTCGACCGCGGCGAGCGGCTTCCGCTTGGTGAGTTCGGCGAGGTCCTTCTCCGGGATCGGGGCTTGCCGGCGGGGACTCCGCGCTAACTTCACCAGGAGCCCCACGAGCTCCCGGCGGTCGTTCGCCGCCTCCCTCCGGATCTCCGCGAGCTCGCGCCGAGCGGCCTCGAGCTCCGCCTTGTTGGCCCTCACCCACTCCTGGAGGCGGACGATCTGGTCGGCCTTCTCGCGATTCACCGCCGCGACCGTCGTGGTCTCCGCCTGGTACTGACTCCGCACCGCCGAGTAGGCCCCCGGCAGCGCCACGATCGCGTAGGCGATCACCTTCCCGATCGCGCGCCGGCGGCGCGTCCTCGCGTCCTCGCTCATCTCGACCTCCCGGTCACTCGTCGCCGTTGGCCGCCAGCATCTCCGCGGTCACCGCGGGGTGCTCCTGCCCGGTGAGTTTCTTCCGGGTCACCGTGGATTCGCTGCGGGTCGCCGCGGCGAGCTGAACCACCTTGGTCGAGCTGATCTTCGCCAGCTCGGCGGCGGCCAGGGCCCGCACGTGCGGACGGCGACTTCTCAGACCCTCCTGGGCGTGGAGAGCGACCTTCAGTTGACCCTCGTCGATCAGACCTCGATTCAAGAGGAGCTCCCCCAGGATTCGGTCCTCGCTCATTCGGCTCTGCTCCCGGAGGACGTTACCCAACTCCGACCGCGAGATCGCCTTCATCCGAACGAGGATCGACCCCAGGGAGTGAACCCCCGTGTCGTCTCTGCTCATGGTTGCTGACTCCTGCGGATCTCCTTCACGTCCTCCCTGACCTGCTGCAAGGTGGAGTGAACCTGCTCGTCCTTCTTCACCTGGGCGACCGCCAACTCGTAGAGCTTGTCCGACAGTGAGACGGAACGCCTCCAGAGCGCGACGACCCCGACGAGCAAGGTCGCGCAGAGCAACCCCCAGGGGGCGCCGGACTCGAGGAGTCCCTTCAACAGCGAGTGCGTCATTCACTTCTCCAGAGCGAGGGGGCGGCGTCACCCTTACAGGGTACCTCAAAAAGTCCACTTTCCAAGAGGGAGATGAATCAGCGAGCGGCGCTCACGCCGGTGCAGACCCCGCCGGAGATCAACGCCCCGGTGATGAACGCGAGGTACCGGCTCTTGTACCACGGGGGGGAGGCGCTGGCGCCGTCCAGGGCCTTCTCGTAGATCAGCTTCTGTCGGTCTAGGTCCCGGCGGAGCGCCTCGTACTTCGCCCGCTCAGCGGCGACCTCGGCGGCGTGGATCGCCGTCAACTTCTCGAGCCGCGCCTTGGTCTTCTCACGCTCGGCCTCGAGCTCGAGCTTGATCTTCCCGACGTCGGACTCGAGCTCGGTGACCAGCTTCGCCAGGGCGGCGGGGGTGAACAGAACCCCGGTGAAGGGGACCTTCCCCCCCTCCTTCACCTCCGCCCGGCGAACGTCGAGTTTCGGTGGGTCAGCGCCGAAGGATCTCGTCGACGCGAGCGAGCAGAGCGTCGGGATCGTCAGTGAGATCACGAAACTTCTTAGCAGTCTGTTCATCGAGCTCCTCCAGTCGCTTCTTCTTACGCTCGGCGATCGCGCGGAGCTCGGCTTCGAGCTCCTTAACCTGTTTCTCCGCGATCGCGCGCGCCTTGGTCTCCGCGTTCTTCTCCTCGACCAAACGGGTCCGCTCGGAGTCGATCAACCCCGAGCGGTCCACACGCGGTCGGTTTCGGTGGATCAGGTACCAGATCACCCCGACCACCGCTGCGCCGACGCCGACGCCGATCAAAATCCAACCCCAGGTAGGCACGACTCACCCCACCTTCGGCTTCGTGGCCTCGGCCGCGGCGACCTTCGCCTCCGCCTCCGGGATCTTGGCGAGGATCATCCCGCGGAGCTTGGCCTTGATCCGCTCCACTCCCTTCAGTTTGGCGTCGACCTGGTCGACGAACTCCCAGGCCCACTCCTCCTTCTTGGCCCCGTCGCTCTTCACCCCCTTCTCTCTGAGGTAAGCGGCTCCCTTCTTCTCCGCGTAGGTCGCCGCCTTGTCCGCGATCCCGTCGAGCGTCTCGAGTTCGACTTTCAGACCCATCTTCCGCAGAAGCCAGAAGACGAGGACCGACAGAACCGGGATCAGAATCGGCACCACCAGCTTGAAGATCACGTCGTAGAGCAGCGCCTGCCACCAGGTTTGTGTGGGCTCCTGAGCGGCCGCAGGGGCGGTCGCCGGCGCGGTGGTGCTCTCGCCCACGTGAGGCGCCGCGGGCGTCGTGGCGGGCGCCGACGGCGCCGGAGCGCCCGAATCCACGACCGCCCCGGCCGCGGGTTGGGTAGCGGTTCCCACGTCCGGGGCGGCTAGGATAGGTGCGGCTAAGCTAAGAGCGGTCACGATAACCAGAATTTGTGCAATTTTACGAGTCATTTCACTCTCCTTTTCGAAAGTTGGTCACTGCGGGGCGTGTTCCCCGCAGGTGCTCACGTTCTCGGTGTCCGGGGTGACCGGCGCGAGGGTGGCGGCCGGGCGCGCCGGGCGCGTCGACTCCGGGAGACTCGACGCCGACGGGTCCGAGGTGGGCGCCGCCCCGGTCGGGATCGACAGCTTCTTCGCGGCGACCTTCTCGATCACCCGCTTCGCCAGGCCCTCGACCCGCTCGACGGGCTTCCCGTTCTCGATCCGCTCCACCTTCGACTCCTCGAGCGCGACCGGGAGGACCTCCCGCTCGGCGTGGTCGACGGCGTCGAGCAGAGCGGAGACCGAGAGCTTGACTCGCCGCGCGCAGGTGGGACACAACGCGTTGTGGATCGACCTCGTGCCCCGCCGACGGAGCTCCCGGAGGTCCTCCAGGGGGATCTCGACCTCGAAGTCGTGCCCGTCGCAGGGCACCGTGAAGGTTTGAATCATCTCGTCCTCCGATCAGGGGTGCTGCAAGTTGTGGGAGTTCCCGAACCTACCGACCACCGCCTCCTTGTCCCAGAACTCCCAGTAATCCAGGACCACGTTCTTAGCCGCCGCGGCCTGCGTCTGGAGCCAGATCGACGGCGCCACCATCGCGGGGTCCCCCGCGAGCGAGGCGTGGAAACCCGACTCGCCCCCGTAGGAGTTGGCGACGTGGTTCTTCTTCTCGATCGTCCAAAACGCCATCGTCCCGGTGATCTCGATCTCGAACCACTGGTACTCATCGACCGACAGTCCGCAGATCGGGTCGGTGACGTACCAACTCGAGGGAGGCTCGAGCCACCCGCCGCGCCACGTTCCGATCGGGTCGCCGGCGTAGTTGAGGACGAAGTACCACCTCCGGTTGCTCCCGCCGCTGTTCTGGTAGAAGCCGTGGACGAGTTGCATGTCGGTGAACGAGGAGACCTTGACCCTCGAGCGGTACATCCACCGGAAGTCGTGGTCGCTGTCCACGTTGCAGGGGAGGAGATCCAGCCCCATTTCCGCGACGTCCGAGATCGAGGTCCCCGTGATCAGCTCGACGCACCCGTGCCCGAACCCAGCTCCGTCCGTGACGTCCCGAACGTAGGCGCTCCCACCCCCCACGAAGTTGGTGTAGTAGGGTCCGAGGGAGGTGAAGGGACTCCCCGTCCGCGGGTAGGTCAGGAAGTCGTCCCGGAAGTGGGGACCTCGATCCACCGCGCCGTTGGTCTGGACCGCGAACGTCGGCCAGGTGTGCTGCGTCGGGATCAACTCCGGGAAGCCGTAATCCACGACCAGGGCGAACGCCGTGTCCCGGTCGGAGAGCAGCCCGCCGGCGTTGTAGATCCGGAGCCCGTCGCGCGAGTAGTAGTCCTCCTCACCGGTCGCCCCGGTCGCCACCCCGCCGTTGATCAGGACCGACCGCAGGAACTTGATCGGCCAGTCGATCGGGTCGGCTCCGACCTTGCTCGGGTCGATCACGATCATCTCGCGCGGCTCGTAGTACTGCGACGCCCCCGACTTCGAGTGGTCGTAGACCACGATCTTCCCGGCCTCGGTCAGGATCCGGAGATCCGCGGCGTTCCGCTGTCCGTCCTGGAGGGTGAGGATCGTCCCCTGCCACCACTCCGCGTTGCCTCCCCCGAACGGCGCCGAGTTGGCCACCGTGAAGCGCGGCATCAGAACGCTGCACTTGCACGAACCCCCCACGAAAGTCTTCGCGATCCCGTCGAGACGTCGGAGATCGAACGTGTTCGTCGTGAAGGCGTCGATCACGTACAGCCCCTCGTCCGACTCGTCGTCCGCGTCGAACACCCACACGAGGTGCATCTTCGCGTTCAGACGAAGAGCGAGCGCCTCCAGATCCACCCCCGAGCGGTTCAGGGTGAGCGTCCAGCTCGACGTCGAGAGGGTGCAGTCCGTCTCCTCGTTCAGGAGGTCCGTCCCGGAGTTGATCGGCTGGACGCACGCGATCGGGATCGCCGAGACGTCGCCCATCTCGGCCAGCATCATAAACTGGCCGTAGTCGCTCGACCCGTACTTGCTCAGGGTCAAGAGACTGTTCCTCGGCCCACCGGTCTCCGCCAGGGAGGTAACCCGGATCGTGCCGTGCTTCGTGATCCTCCCGTGGACCTCGTCGCCGGCGTTGCTCATGAACTCCGCGGCGTCCGAGGAGTTCCGCCCGTAGATCCGGAGCGGCGCCGGAGCACCCTCCACGTTCCCGCCGGTGAGCGTCAGGGCCCGGGTAACCGCCTTGTGCTGGTCCGCCGCGATCGACTCCCCGCTGGCCATCACCGCCCGGAGGATCGAGACGTTCCCCGTCTCGGAGCTCCCCCAGGGCGTGGTCACCGCCGATCCGTCCAGGTTCTCGAGAGTCAGGACCGCCGCCGCGATCGAGGTGATCTTGTAGAGTCGGTTCATCCCGCTCGTCGCGAAGTCCCACAGGAGGACGAAGTCGGCGTCCTCGTCCACGTTCGCGGTCACCGCGTCCGCTCCCCCGCGGGTCAGGTTCACCGTACCCGCCGCCCCGGTCGTCCCCGGTTCGTCCTCCTGGAGCACCGTGGAGTGGACGATCGGCGTCAGGTTGCAGAGCGCGACCCCCGTCTGGCGCTCGTTGATCAGGGTCAGCGAGAGCGGAGCGCCCTCGGTCGCCCCCTTCCGGTCGAGGACCAGGAGGGAATTCATCGAGTCGCCGGAGTCCGAGCTCTGGATCCGCACCGCCCCGCCGTAGGTCGAGCTCGGGGTGATCGTCCGACCCGAGGTGTAGGCTTCCTGGAGGTCCGGGTTGATCCCGTCGGAGACGTCCACCTGGTCGATCACCGAGTACCCACCGGGGACGTTTCCCGCGCCCCCGCCGGTCACGATCCCCACGAACGCGTAGGGCGAGGTCGACCGAAGGTCCGTCTTCCGCACCGTCACCCCCTGGGCGTGGACCTGGTAGTCCGCGACGTCGGTCGACGCCGCCCCGCTCGCCTGCCCCAGGAGCCCCGCCGTCTGGACGTAGTTCTTCGACCCGTCCCACTGAACCAGGAGGTTCCGCTCGATCGCGACCGAGTCGTCGATCGTCTTCGCCCGGCGGAGCCAAACCGTCGCCAGCCGCCCGGCGTGCGTCACCCCGGACTCGAAGACCGAGTCCACCTGGATCGTGAGCTGCCCGCTCGCCTCCGTCACCGCGTCCGGCTCGTCCACCTCGCCGATCGCGTCCACCTCCACGTCGTAGAACATCGCCGACGAGATCCGCGGGTTCCGAAGAACCCCGTCCGGGACCAGGCAGTGACGCACCGCCACGTAGTAGGGGACCCCGAGCGAGTTCTCGAAGTAAATCGCCGTCCCGTCCGCCCCGTCCAGCGTCAAGATGTTCCCGTCGCCGTCGAGCCAGTCCTTCGGGAGGTTCGAGACCGTGAATCGGTCCGTTCCCCCGGAGACGATCGAGCACGACCCGAAGCAACCCCGTTGACTCCCCCAGACCCGCTGAGAGATCTCCCGGAGCCGGAGCTCGAGGTAGTCGAAGAAGGTGTCCTTTATCCGCTGTTGACCGAGGTTCCGCTTGTCCTCGAAGTAGGTTCTCTCTTCACCCGTCGACATTCAGCCCTCCTTTAAGGCCACTCCGCGCACTCGTTGGAATCCGGTGGATCCCCGTCCGGCGGCGGTCCGATCCGAGCGTACTCGTGGGGGCAGACCGAGACGTCCACCAGTCTGCACGTCGCCTCCTGCCCGGTCAACGACGCGATCGCCAGCTTCCCCTCGTGTCTCTCGTCGTTCGTCGCCTCGAGCACCTTGTCGCCGTCCAGGAACCCCTTGATCAGGAGCGTCGGACCGGCGACTATCTCGGTCTGTACCATCAGATTGTAGTAGATATCCTCCCGGAAGTTCGCCGGGTAGACCCGCGAGTCGAGCTCGGTCCGCACGCCCCCGATCACCTTGTCCAGGTAGACCTTCCGGTTCGCCCCCAGCGGGTCGAAACCGATCGCGTGAAAGTTGTCCTCGTCGAGGTAGTCGAAGCGGAGCTCGCATCGACCGCCCGGCACGTCCGAGAACTTCACCTGGATCCACGCCGTGAGGTTCGTCCAGTTCGCGTCGAGGTTCGCGTCCGTCTTGAACACGCACCCCGCCGGAAGCGTGATCTCCCCCGCGTCGAAGTCCTCGACCGGAGTCCCGCTCACCGTGAGCCACGCCCCCGACCGCTTGAACTTGTCCTGAAAGGCGAGCCACCGGACGAAGATACGCTCGTTCGCCGGCCTCATCACCCGAACCAGGTTCTCGATCAGGTCGCGGTCGACGTCCCCGTCGTCCACCACCCGCACGTCCGAGCAGAACTCGTCGGGGTCCACCCCGACCCGGAAATCGTTCAGCGTGTCCGTCGAGAGCGGCGCCGGCAGCCCGAACCCGTCCGTCACGTGGCACCGGTTCGCGCTCCCGTCCCAGAAGGAGTAGACCGTCCGGACCACGTTCTTCGGGACGTACTTCACCCGCACCCGGTGGGGGACCGCCTCCGTCGTCCCGAGGAGCGTCGAGAGGTCGAAGTCCAGGGTCGGGAGCGGCCCGACGTCGTCCCAGTGCACTCCCCAGGTCTGCACCGCCGAGACGTCGTTGTAACCGAAGGTGTACCCCGACCAGGCGCTCGCCGCGAACGTCGACGCGTTCACGTTTCCGAACACGTCGATCCCGTTGATCGACGCCTTGACGTAGGTCCCCGTCCGCTGGATCCTCATCCGGTACGTCTCCCCCGCCACGAACCGGTAGTTGATCGGACCGGCTCGCACCGTTCCTCCGGCGTCCACCAGAGCGACCGTCACGTCCGACCACTGGAGGAAGTACTCCCTCACCCCGTCCCCGAGCCCGATCCTCCACGGGCGCCCGTTCAGGGAGACCACGTCGGTCCCCGTCCACCTCGCCCCGAACTCCGCCGCCGTCGGGTCCAGCGCGGCGTCCTCCCGCGTGTAGTAACCTCCCTCGTCGTTCCCCACGTGTTGGTCGTGGTAGAGCCGCCCCGCCGAGAGCGAGAAGTGCGTCCCCTCCGCCCCACCGTTCACCGCGTGGTACGTCCACCCCGGATCGTCCGCCGAGGGTAGGAGGTCCATCTCGAGCACCCCGTCGACCTCCAGCGCGTCGGGGTACGTCGAGGGACTCATCCCCGGCTCGTCCAGGAGCCACACGTCCGGGTAGAGCTCGGCGTGACCGATCTCCATCTCCTCGATCAGCACCCGGAAGTGGAACCAATTCAACGTCCGGACCTGCTTCGCGCTCATCGACTCGAGCGTCTCGACCAGACCTTTCGACGTCCCCTTGTACTTCCACATCCGCGCCGCGATCGAGATCAAGCGCCGGAGGTCCGCTTCCGCCAGCCCTCCGGTCAGGTAGTCCAGCTTCGAGGTCAAACCTACGATCCACTTCAGGTACTGGAGCGCGTCCGCCGGCGTCTCCGCCGGGTCGTTGATCTTCATCAGGGACTTGATCCGCGCGTAGGTCGCCTCCCACTCCTTCTGAGGCCCGCGGAGCCACCGCCAGACGAGCAGGTCCCCGTAGTGACGATCCAGGTCCCTCATAGACTGCATCAGGAACCGCCAGATGTCCCACGAGAACTCGGCCTCCGTCGTGAAGCTCCAGCTCTCCGTCGCGCTCAACCCCATCGCGTCCTCGACGTAGACCTGGACCAGGAACGTCGAGGACCCGTCGACCGGGTCGGTCGGGACCAGCGAGACGTTGTAACCGTTGATCGCGTTCGGGTCGATGACGCTCCCCGACCACGCCGCGTCCCAGCTCGAGCCGTCGTAGATCTCCTGCCCGTCCCAGTAGACCTTGATCAACACCACCCCGACGTTGTCCCCCACCGCGAACTCGAAGGGCCCGTCCCGCGGGACGTCCGTCGAGCCCGCCGCCGGGTCCTGGTCCGTCACGTAGGGCGGCGTCGAGTCGAGCTCCTTCGTCTCGAAGGTGTAGGAGTAGCACTCGAAGAACCGGAGCCCGTCCCAGACCTCCACCCGAACGCTGATCAGGGAGTCGTCCGGGAGGTCGCTCGGCGGCGTCAGCTCGTAGTCGAAGCCGTACTCGTCGTTCGCCGGCTTCGAGGCGCTCCAGCCGTTCTGAGCGGCCCCGTTCTCGTAGACCGACAACCACCCCCCGCCGCCCCCGTCGTCCACTGAGACCTTCACCAGGGTGTCCTCGACCCCGATCGACTCCACGTCCGCGTGGGTCTCCCCCAGGACGTTCACCCCCCGCTTCTCCGTCTCCGGCACGATGTCCCCGAGCGGAATCACCAGCGAGAGCCCCTGCGGATCCACCTCCGTCTCGCCGGCGTAAGGCGCCAAGCTCGCCGTGATCACGTAGGGGTTGGTCTCCGGAGTCGGAACTCGCTCGATCGAGAAGCTCGTCGCCTCCCCCACGTACTCCGACCAGATCGGGACCTCCCCCTGCCGCTCCAGGTCCCCGACGAAGAGGTAACTCGCGATCGTCTCCTCGACGTACTCGTCCCCCCACAGGGGGACCTCACCCTGGCGATCCAGGGTGGCGACGTCGAAGGTCGAGGTTTTTCCGGTCCAGGTCATCTAAGCCTCTCAGTGCTGCGGCGTCACCTCGGGCCACTCGAAGGCGATCCCGTCCCTGAAGTGAATGAAGTCCGACGCCCCCGAGCTCGCCTCGTCGAACGTCGTCCGGTCCCCGATCCCCTCGCGCACCGAGTAAAGTCCGGAGATCTTCCCGACGATGCTGTACAGGTTGTTCTCGTTCTGCGGGTCCGCGATCACGTAGGTCCCGGCGATCACGTCCTCCTGGGTGAAGCCCGACGCGTTCGAGCGCCGCGCGTTGCTCTCCCTCGAGCTCCACTGCGTCAGCGTGTCCGAGTACCCCGAGGCGCTCAGGTCCGCCATCCAGAGGTCCACTTGCCCGGCGCGGTCCCACCACTGGTACCCGTGCCCGACGTTCCGGCCCTCGACGTCGTACCCCCGGTTGAACCGGTCCTCCGTCGCCTCGTAATCCGACCCCTTGCACCCCATCAGAGCCACCTGCTCCGCCGTCGCGAGCCCGTAGTCCGCCGGGATCAAGTTCGAAACGATCGCCCCCAGGTACTGACCCCCCGTGTCGTTGTGAACCGCCACCGTGAGGTACTCGCCGGCGTCGTCCCCGAACGCGTAGAGCCAGAGGTCGTTGGAGGCGTCCGCCCCGAACTTCACCGGCCCGATCACCTTCCCCGACCCCGGAGTCCAGTCCGCGTTGGTCGAGACCCGGAACTCCAGGTGCTGGTACCCACCCTCCGCGCTCCCGCGGTAGGCGACCTCCACCTCCCATCCGTTGGCGTGCGGCGTCCGACACCGGAAGAAGTTCCCGTCCATCGACCCCATCGTACCGCCGCTCATCCCGGAGACCCCGAACCGGGAGCTCTCGATCGTCTTGTTCCCGTGCGCCCCGTCGTAGTCGTTCGAGAGGTTCACCGTCGAGCCCGAGCGATTCGCCGACAGCCAGTTGTGACCGTTGTACGAGTTCTTGATCATCTCCGCGATCTCGGAGGCGTCGTCGTAGTCCGGGTCCGCCACGTTGTCCACCGCGTAGTGGTCCTGCGCCAGGCTCGGGTTGTTCTTGTCCCCCGTCCCGGTCAGCCCGAGCTCGGTCCACGCCGTGCTCCCGCTGTAGGTCAGCGTGACGTTGTTCCCGTCCGAGCTCGGCGGGTCGTTCGGCTTTCCCCAGACGCTCCCGAGGTAGGTCCTCCACGTGAGGTGCTTCCCGTTCGAGTCCTCGTACCCCTTCGAGGTCGAGAGGTGGCACACCGTCTGTCCCGCCGCCGCGTTGATCTGCGAGACGATCTGCGCCCCCGTGAGCGGCGAACTTCCCGTGAAGGTGCACACCTTCGAGACCCCGCCGACCGAGAAGTTCAGCACCTTCCCCACAAGGTCGTTGTAGAACTCGAAGGGTTCCTCCGCGATCACCCCGCCCCTCCACTGGTTCGGGGAGTACGTCCCGGGGTCCTGCCGCGAGAAGATCACCACCTTCGCGTCGTTGATCGTGTCGCCGTCGTCCACCCGGATCCAGTCCCCGTCGGAGACCGTCGTCCCGTCCTTCCCCGTGATCGTTCCCGTCGCCGCCGCCGGCGTCCCCGAAATCACCCACCACGAGACCCCCGTCGTCTGCGCCGGGTACTCCGCCGCGCCCGAGCGGAAGTCCACCGTGATCCGCGTCGCGTCCGTGTACCCCGTGATCAGGTAGATCCCCGCGTTCAAGCGGTTCGCATCCGCCACCACGAGCCACGCGTTCACCATCCCCGCCGTGAACCCCGACGCCACCGTGTCCCGGAAGTCCTTGTCCGTCCCCGAGATGTTGAACTCCCCGTTCGTCCCGCTCGCCTCCTCCGTCTTGAAGTCCTCGTCCGACGACCCGTTGACGTAGTCCGTGAATCCGCAGATCTCGGTCAGGAAGTAGGCGAGACACCTCACCAAGAAGGGCGCCCCCGTCCCCGCCCCCGAGTTGCTGTCCTTGATCTCTCTGAGCCAGGTCGAGCTCATCTCACACCTCCCCGTTCGAGTATCCCGGCCAGCGGACCACGATCCCGTCCTGGACCATCATCCGGTTTCGGGTCCCCCCGACCGAGAGCACCGCGAGCGCGTGCGCCTCGCGGTAGCCGTACCTCCAGTCGATATGAGGGTCGGTCGGGAACGCCCTCGTCGTCCAGTGTCCGGTCATCTTCCCGAGGAGCGCGTACCGGTTGTCGTAGTTCTGCGGGTCCGCGATCAGGTACGTCCCCTCGAAGAGCTCGAGCTTGCTCCCGATCCTCCGGTTGTGGTGAATCACGTCGAAGAGGTTCTCGTTCACGAACGAGTCCGCGTACCCCGCCGAGCTCACGTCCACCATGAAGGCGAGTTGCTGCGACTGCGACAACTCGTCCCAGTAGCGGGCCATACCGACGTACTTCTCGAAGCCCGAATCGTACCCGCGAGAGAAGAGGTCGTAGGGTGGCCCCAACGACCCCGCCCCGTTCGACCCGCAGAAGACCAGCTTCTCGTCGTCCACCCGTCCGCTCTCGGTCTCGGTGATTCGGGCGACGATGAACCCCACCGAGCTCGGCTCGAGCTCCACTCGCCCGTTGTCCTGCTGCGTCCTCCAGCAGTGGAACCATTCCCCGTCGTAGTCCGCCTCCACGTAGAGCTTGTCCCAGGCGCTCCCGTTGGAGTGACTGAACGAGAAGAGCGGCGAGTCCCCGCTGGCGTCCCCGAGCACCTTCCCGGTCGTCGCCCACTGCCCGTCGACGGACACCTTGAACTGCATCTCGAAGTAAAATCCCTCGTAGTGGAGGATCTGGATCGCCCACCCCGTCGTATGCCTCGACTGGAGACGCACCCAGTCGTTCGAGCTCGGGAGCTCCTGGTCCTCTCCGACGATCCACCAGTTCAGCGAGCTCGCCGCGGTCGGGAACTCGGTGGGCGCCGTCGCGAAGTCGATCTCCACGACCAAGGAACTCACCACCCGCTTGATCAGATACATCCCGGAGTTCTCCGGGTTGGTGTTGTCCTCGATCAGGATCCACCGCTGAAAGTCCGCCTGAACGAACGACGCCGCCGTCGCATCCGTGAAGAGGAAGTCCGTCCCGGAGAGCGCCCCGTTCGTCCCGTTCTTGACCGTCGTCGTCCAGCTCTCCGCCCCCGAGTAGTTCTCCGCCTGGAAAGTGAACCCCAGGACGTACCGGACGAAACACGCGAACGCCTTGGCGGGCCAACCCTTCAGAGAGTCGTTGTAGAGACGCTCCGTGTTGAACGAGAAGCGCCGAAGCCACCTGCTAGCCATCGATCAACCTCCTCCGGCCGAATCCCAGCTCGTGTACGGGAACCAGTTCCGGGCCCCGTTCCACGGGATCACGAGCCCGCCGGCGACGTGGACCCACCAGTCCGACCCCACCTTGAAGAGCCCGAGATGCTGGGTGTGAAAGTTCGTGTAGAAGACGTCCCGGAGCGTTCCGCGGTACTCCATGTGACCGGTCGTCCGGGACTCGAGGACGACGTGCGAGCGGTACTGCTTCCCGCTGAACTGACTCCACCGCCGTCGGTGGTTCGCCATCCAGTTCCAGTCGTTCGTGTTGGTCGGGACCACCGGCGCGTTGAGAAAGTAGGTCAGGGTCGTGGTCTCGTCGTAGGAGAGCCCCACGATCCCGTCGTGCCAGGTGTGCGTCCCGTACTGGTTCGGACCGATCGGATCGTAGCCGGGGTACCGGTACCGCCCCGCCCCCACGATCACCGGCCGCGGGTCCCGGTCGGGGTAGAACGCGTCGATCTCCCCGATCAAGGTGTAGAACCAGGCCATATAACCGTAGTCGGGAAACTTCCACCCCCGGTGGATCAGGGAGAGGTGATACTCGTCCGCCTCCGCCCAGCAGATCACTCGACTCTGACCGTCGGTCCAGTCCCCGTGATAGGTCTCGGAGGTGTACCTCGAGTCGGTCCAGACGTGCGACCCGTTGTCCCAGGATCCGAACGGGCTCATCTCGAACTTGGGGTACCGGCTCCGCGAGGTCGAGTCCACCTCGATCTTCAGGTGGTAATCGTAGGTGATCGCCCAGTCGAACGTCGAAGTCTCGTTGACGCCCGAGGCGTTCGTGTAGGTGATCTGGGTGGCGGAGACCCGAGACGCGATCGTGAACGTCCCGTTGTTCCCCGGGTTCGTGGCTCCCGAGACCGTGATCTCCTTCCCCACGTCCGACGTCTGAAAGTTGGCGCTGGCGTCCGTAAGCGTCGCCACCGACCCCGCCATCGCGATATCGTCCCCGACCCCGATCCCCGCCGTCGCTCCCGCCCCCGTGGTTCCCTTCCCGGTCAGCACGACCACGTCCAAGGCGTCCGGGGTGTAGGCGTCCTCGGTTCCCCAGAGCTTCCAGTCCACCGTCTCGGCCGCCGTGAAGCCGTCTGAGTGAGGCCCCATCCTCCGGTCGATCTTCAGGGTGTAGTCGTTCCCCGCGACCGCGACGAGCTCCAGGATCCGATAGACCCCGTCCTCCGTCTCGTCCGTGAATCCGGTCAGGATCAGGTAGCGGTCGACGTCCGCGACCGTGAAGGCGTACCCCGGGGAGGTGACGACGATCGTCTCCGCGTCGGAGGTGAGGGCGGAGGCGCTCCCGGTCGCGTAGTAGTTGGACCACTTGGACCCCACCGCCTCGTCGTGGATCGTCCATCCCGCCACCTGGAGGAACTCCACGATCCACCGGCAGAGCGCCGCCCCGACGTTGCTCGCCGTCTTCTCGAGGTAGATCCCGTTCTGGTATCGTCTGCTCATCCCGTCACCTCACGTAGAAGCACCGGCTCCCGTTCCAGGGGATCGTCATCCCCCCGATCAGGTGGAGGTACTCGTTGTTCAACCCGAAGGGCTCGACCCGCGCGTGCTCCCGACCGGTCGCCCACACCCGCCGGAGTTTCCCGCGGAGCTCCTGGTAGGAGGAATCCCGGCACTCACAGATCAGGTCGGAGATCAACCGGTCCCCGGTCAACGCCGAGTAGCGCCGGCGTCGCTGGCTCATCCAGTGGAGGTTGTCGTTCGTCGGCACGTGCGCGAGCATCAGGTGACCGTCCACCGTGGTCACGTCGTCGTAAGTGAGCCACTTCCCGCGACCGTTCAGGTTCCCCTGGGCGTCGTACCCGAGGATCCGTGCGTCGTCCTCCCCGGGGTCGATGTTGCAGTAATTCGACCCCTCCCAGAGCACGCACGGCTTGGCGTCCTGCGACGCGTGGAAGGTGTCGATCTCCCCGAGGTAGAGGAAGTGCCAGCAGTAATAGCCGTTGTCGTAGGTCTCCCCGTGACGCTCGAAGCGCACCATCAGGACCATACGGTCGGTGTCCCCGGCCGCCCAGATCCTCGCGCTCGGTTGGTTGTCGATCGAGTTGTAGTAGTTCGCCCACGCCAGCTCGGAGATGTAGCGCGAGTCGGTCCAGGCGTGCCCGGTGTCGTCCCAGCTCGCGAACGGCGAGAGCTGAAACTTCGGGAGTCCGAGGGTGTTGGTCCCGTAGGCGTCCACCTCGACCCGCAGGTGGAAGGAGTACCCCGAACCGGTCGTCCCCGTCCCCACGAGCACGAACCAGTCGGTCGCGTCGGGGAGGTAGGCGTCCTCGTTCCGCCAGAGGTACCAGTTCAACCCGGTGAGGTTGCAGGGGATCCCCGCGCAGTGGACCGAGTACTGGTAGTCGATCTCCACGATCTTCGTCGTGAGCACGCGCGTGATCCGGTAGATCCCAGCGAACCCCACCGGCGTGATCCCCGGGATCGTGAGGTAGGCCCCCACGTCCGAGCCCGAGAAGTCGTGAGCGTCCGTCCCGATCGAGAAGCGGTTGACGTACCCCGAGACCGACTGACCGTCCGACCCCGTGGCGACGTGGTTGTCCCACTTCGAGCCCGACTTGTCGAGGTCCGTCCACCCGAGGACCAGAGTCGCCCACTCGAAGAGCCACCGGCAGATCGCCCGGCCCGTCTGCTGCGACGCGATCGTCGGGAGGTGGAGTCCGTTCTGGAACTTGTCGCTCATTTAAACCCTCCTATCGAGCCCGGTCGGTGGTCACGATATCCTTCGCGCGGAGCACCCCGCAGAGCGTCCGGAGCACCGCCCCGACCTCGAAGTCTTTGCAGGAGTACAGGTCGAACCGGAACTCCCCGCTCGGCGGAAACGTGTGGATCGACGCGTGCGAAGTGGTCAGAACCGCGTAACCCGTGATCCCTCCCGGGTCCCTGAACTTCTCCTCCCCGAGCGCCGTCGGATCCTCCGGGACGTCGTAGAGATCCAGGTCGATCACCTGCATCTCAGCGACTTTGGCGACCTCCAGGAGGAGGAGCTCGAGCGTCGCCTTGTCCCGCAGCACCTCAGAGGGCGCCACGCCGTCCGCGATCAGGTGTCTTCCGCTTCGGTTCAGAGTCATATCCCCCTCCTACGTGCTCGGAGCCACGATCGAAACGAACACGTTGTCCGAGTCCAGCATCGGGAGCTCGGTCTCCAGGAGCTCGTTGTCCTCGCTCGGGATCGAGATGTCCACGTCGAAGCAGTTCCCCGGGGAGATCTGAAAGACCTCCGACCCGATTCTCGAGTTGGGCACCCGCCCGCCGAACGACCACACGAACTTCGTCCCGTCGGACGTCTTCGAGGTCGGGTTGAGGAGCGAGGCGAGCCGCGTCTTCACGAGGGTCTCGGTCAACGCCGAGTTGGCCTCGACGCTCATCGTAACCGGGATCAAGCGCGGCGTGAAGTTGATCACCGTCGTCTCGACGTTCTGCTGACCCACGCCCTCCACCCCGGTGGAGTCGTTCCCGTTGAAGTACTCCTCGAGTTCCTCCTTGACCGAGTTGGAGATCGAGACCCCGTTCGTCCCGACCACGACGAGCATGATCGTCTTGGGCCCGAAGCCCTCCTCGATCGCCTTCGCCCGGACGATCGGACGCGTGCCCGCGGTCGTCTCGAACGCCAGGGCCAGGTCCTCGTAATCGGAGGGCGCGGAGGCGCGGTTTCCGGTTCGCAGGGACGCCGGGCCCTCCTCCTTGACCAGGGCGAGGGACTCGTCCGAGGCGCCGTCCGCCTCCCTCCAGCCGCTCGCCGGCCGCGGGTTGGTGACCGACTTCAGGAACGCCGCCCCCTCCGCGTTGACCGTGATCGTGTCGGACCCCACGTTCCCGTCGTCGGACGCGTTGATCCGGTAGACGAACCGGACGTTGTCCGTCCCGAGCGGCGGGATCTTGCCCCTGGTTCCGTCCCCGAACTTCACCTTCAAGGTCCCGAGGGAGTCCTGCTTCACCGTGAAGTGGCGGTCCTTGCTCCCCGAGGTCAGGAGGGACTTCCCGAGCGCCGTGAGGTTCGTCCACTCCACCTCGCCGCCGCCCTCGTCGACGTAACACTCGACCGTGTCCCGGAGACCCGGGGTCGACTGGAGCTCGAACTCCTGGCTCGGTTGACCGTTCGAGGAGACCGTCGGCTCGTTGTCCACCGTCTCGCCCTGCGTCGCGTCGATCAGGACGTACTGAGACCCCTCGTCGATCAGGATCGTGTCGATCTCCGGCTCCGCCCCCGAGCCACTCGCGTCCACCACGCGGTAGCGCAGGTAGAAGCCCTCGACGTCCTCCACCGTAACCTTCTGCCAGTTCTTCAGTATCGTCTGAGGGAGCTCGAACTCGACCTTCCCGTCCGTGTCCAGCTCGCCGATCTCGTTCGCCGTGAAGGTGAGGAAGGGGTTCCACGCAACCCCGACCGAGTAGTCCTCCGGATCCTCCGAGGGCGTCCCCGACTGCCCGAGGAACGCCGAGGTCGTGACCGCGTTCCCCGGCCCGATCCAGGTGCTCTCGAGCTCCTCGAAGACCCCGGTCGGGAGGTACGTCACCTTGACCACCGCCCCGTGGAGATCCGAGCTCCCCAGGAGGGTGGTCAGATCGAAGCGGAGCTGCGTCCCCAGGTTCGTGACGTCGTCCGGCGTCTCGTCCCCGAGGTCCGGGTCGTAGTACTCCCAGACCCCAGAGAAGTTGGCGGCGGCCCCCACGAAGGTGAAGTCCATTCGATCCCACATCACGTGGGAGCTCCCGACGTAGAGGAGGTCCCCCTCGTCCGGCCCGTCCGCCCAGGGCGAGAACGTCGGAGCCCCGGCCGAGTTGACGTCGCTCGCCCCGTTGGCGGTCCAGGCCCGGATCGTCCACGACAGACCCGTCTCGAAGATGAACAGCGGCGTGTCGCCGCCGAGGGTGGCTTCCAGGCGGACCTTCGAGGTCGCCCCGGTCTGGAGGATCTCCGCGATCCGAAACGTCCCGTTGTTCCCCAGGATCGACCCACTGACCTGGAGTTGCTTCCCCACGTCGAGCGAGCTCACCGCCATCGCCGCGGACTCGAAGGCGTCCGGGTCCCCGACCACCGACGCCCCGTCCGTCCCGTCTCGGTCGTACTCGAGCCCGAAGACCCCGTCCACCTGGTTCGATGGTCCGACGTCGTAGGCTTCGTCCACGTTCTCGAAGGGGATCGGGTCCGAGTCGTTCTCCCGCTCCGTCTCGAACAGGGAGTCCGCCTCCAGGATCCGGACCGAGCTCGTCGGAACTTGCGTCAACTCCGCCAGGAGCTCGACCGTCGATGGCGAGTAATCCCGAAGCTGGAAGTCGATCAGCTCGAGCAGGAGTCGGACCGAGTCCTGGAGCTTCGCCGTCTCCAGGAGGTTCTCGTTCGCCGCCAGGTCGAGGAGGACGTTGTTCAGGTGCCCGACCAGGGCGAACGCCCGCTCGAGCTGGATGAAGGGCTCCTCGGCGACCTCGGAGGTGATCTCCGGCGCGTACACCCGGTTGTAGAGCCGAACTCTTCTGAGAATTTCGGCGTAATAGAATCCTGAGAACTGAAAGTCCGGGACGATTATCTTCGTGGTCGACACTGTCTAGCCCTCCTTCAAGTCCTCGGCCACCGCGAGGACCTCGGTCGACGGCGTCTTCCGAGTTCCCCGGACGCAGTCCAGCCGCGTCCACATCGCGTGGAGCGCCACGACCAGCTTGTTGATCTCCACTTGCGACGCGTGGATCCCCTTCAGCTCGGTGGCGATCACCTTGTGAGTCCGCTCGATCCGTTTGATCGCGACGTCGTGCTCGTCGAGCTTCTTCAGGATCTCGTCTTGCTTTCGAACGCAATCGAGGTGCGCGTCCATCGCCTCCGGATTCGTGACCACCGTTTTCTCGTCTTCGCTCATCTTCAACCACCGCTGGAGTTGACCGATGGGGCGGTCCGGAGGGCGTCCTTCAGGTTCGTGACCAGCTCGCCCTCCTTGTCCGCCTCCAGGTCGATGTACTTCAACCGAGCGACCAGCTCGGCGCCCTCGTCGTTGAATCTCAACCCGTCCCGCCCGGGCGCCAGACGCGCGATCCCCGCGAGCCGCAACCGCTTGAAGAACTGGTTGATCTGCCTCCGTGCCCCCGCTTGCGCCCCCGGCGCGTTGTTCGCGAACACGAACCGCTCGGAGATCCCGATCTCGACCCCCTGCCCGGCCTGGAAGGGGTTCTTCGAGACGTTCGGCGTCAACCCCGCCGCGATAGTCTGCTCCGTGTAGTCGGTCCCCTCGGTCGTCGCCGCCCCGCCCTTCTTCGTCACCCTCACCGGGAGCACCATTCCTTTCTTGGCCATCCGTCACTCCGTCTTGCACTTGGTCGAGAGCCAGCTCGACAGCTTGCCCTTGAACGCCGTGACCACCCCCTGAAACGCCGTGATCGCCGACGACCACGCGCTCCCGCCCGCCGCCAGGTTGTCCACCGACGGCTTGACCGCCGTCGCGAACGCGATCAGCATGTCCGTCGTCGCCGGGATCCCGGGGGTCAACGCCTGCCACGTTTGGAGCGCCGTCTTCATCGCCCCCCAGAAGGTGGCCTCGTTCCCAGCGAGCGCGTTCTCCGCGATCAGGTACGCCCCCTCCCCGGTCAGGTAGATCTCCAGCTCCTGGTTGTACGTGTCCCCCCTCACCAGCGGGTGACTCGCTTCCTCCTCGCCTAGCCGCACCTTCCCGGAGATCAACGCAGTCAACGCCTTCTTCTTGTCCTGGAGGAAGACCTCGTCCCCGAACTTGACCCCGCCCCGTTTCGTCGGGTCGCTCTGGAACTCGCTAGGGATCGCGTCCTCCGAGGTGTAGAGCATCCCCACCCACCGCGGATCGAGGTTCTCGACCGCCTCCTCCTCGTCCTCCAGGACCTCGAGCTCCAGGAGCGTCCCCACCTGCGGCGCGTAGTAGAAACCCTCGCCTCCGCCGGCGAACGGGTACCGCCCAGGCGTCAGGTTCTCGTCGTCCAGCGCCCCGCCGTCGACCAGGTCGTTGACCTGCACCTTCACCGCCCCGAGCTTGTCGGAGTCCTCGTTGCTCAGGACCTTCGCCAGGAAGACCGCCCTTTTCACGTCGTCGCCTCCCTCTGCTTCACGTTCGAGAAGTTGTTCGCCGACCCGAGGACGTTCTCCAGGGCCACCTTCCGCGCCGTGAAGGACACCTCGTAAAGCGACCTCCCCTGCATCCGGTGGGTGACGCTCGTGAAGTGCCAATCCCCGGAGAGTCGAGTCCCGATCCCCGCGAGTTCGTGCACTTGACCCCGCCGCACGTCGGACACCCCCACCACGGACCCCGAAGCGAGGGCGAACTCGTCCTGGATTCCCTGGAACCACGCCGCCGCTGCCCGCTTGGCGTCCGCCGGCGTCTTGAAGGTCCGCCCGACCAGGGTCCGCGTCCGCTGGCCGAAGATCGTGAAGGTCACCGCCGGCCCGTTCGGGATCTCCCGCTTCAGCTTCTTGTTGTCTACGAAGAGCGTGTCCTCCGCCTTCTTGCGCTTCACCTCCACCTCGAGTCGCCGGGTCTTCCGCGTCTTCGCGTCCGTGTAGGTCATCTCGAGCTTCGTCGCCTGTCCGGCGAGGCTCACGTCCGGTCGGAAGTCGAGGAGCGTCGCGTCCGGTTCGCCCGTGCCGTAGATGAACTTGTACTTGTTCGGTTGATCCTCCAGGTCCGGCGGCCCGAAGTACCCGACGTTCGTCTTCTTCTGCGGGTCGTACTTCAGGTAAACGACGAAGTCGTTGATCCGCGCGAGCCGCTTGAGGAACTGCCACTTCGTGACGCCCTTCTTTCGCGTCCGCGTCTTCAGGTCCGCCGTCTCGAACACGAAGGGCGCCGCCTCGATTTCGGAGAAGAGCTCACTCGCGATCTCGGAGTCCCGCTTCTTCCGGTAGGTCCGCCCCTTGTCGTTGTCGTCGACCTTCATCAACTTGCGCGAGAGGTCGTGGGCGACGATCCTCATCCGAGGGATCCCACCGCGGGGAAAGTGCGGGTTCGGCCGGACGATCACCCCTCGTGCCATAAACTCCAGCGGTCGCGCCACGTAACCCATCCACAGGTCCACCTTGTTCCCCTCGGCGAAGACCTTGGACTCCAGGAACCGAAAGCTCTGGTCCGCCACCCCGATCGAGATCTTGGACGCCGAGTTCTCCTGCTCGGTGAACTCCACCCCGGTGATGAAGCGAGTCACGTCCTCCGAGAGCTTCGTCTCCTCGACCTTGATCAGGTACCGGGGCGCCAGGTAGGCGTCGATCGAGGTCACCGTCGCCATCAGTCGTTCTCCGCCTCGATCTCGTCGTCCGCCCAGACCAGTTTCGTCTTCCCGTGGTGTCCGTGCACCGTCCGCGCGTGCGCCTCCCCGCGGCGCGTCAAGTCCTCCGGGAGCCCCTCGTAGTTGACGAAGGACGGCGTCGCCCCCACCCACCGGATCGAAACGGACCCGTCGCTCCAGCGCACCCCCTCACCCACGATCCCCCGCCCGGAGACGCCCGTCTCGTCCTCGATCCGCACCAAGTAGAAGATCCTAGCTATCGTCACAGGAATTCGTCCTCCGCGGTGTCGGCGAACGCCGTCGTCCAACTGTCCCCGCTCCGATCGTCGAAGATCTCCCGCCGACGCTCCTCCGCCGCCTCGTGGTCGATCCCCCGCTTGAACGCGTGAAACTCCGGCTCCACCTCGAGCGTCACCAGGTACTCCTCCGGGAAGACGTGCACCGGATCCCGCGGGCGGAGCTCGGCGAGGTCCATCCCAGGGATCCGCGGGTTGAGCTGGCGGAGAAGAATCCCGAGCTCCGGGTCCCCGTACTCGTCCAGGGCGATGTCCTCGTACAGGTCCCCCTGCCTCGCTCGCCGAACCCGCGTGAACGACTCCGGCACCGTGGGATCCGTCGCCTGGAACTCCAGCGCCTCGTACCGATCGAGGGTGATCTGGAGCGTCACTCCGCGGAGCGTTCCGTCGTTCCGCGGCTCGTCGTAGGTGATCCCCCCGAGCGAACGGACCAGGCAGTCGACCGATAGGCTTCGCACGTCCCCCACCGAGAACGCGCAGATCGGGATCCGCTTCAGGTCGTCCTGACGTCGAACCAGGTCCTCCAGGCGGTCCAGCCGCTCGTCCGGCGTGAAGTCGGTGGAGTCCTTCGCCCACAACTTCGCCGTGAAGGTGATCGTCTCGAGCTCGCCGGCGACCCACTGAAGGATCGGGTACTGCGAGTTGTAGGAGCGCGCCTGAGCGATCGACGCCGAGAGGTTCTTGGTCAACCCCTGGGCGACGAACTGGCCGACGATGTCCTCGTTCCGGTCCAGGTCGGTCAGCGTCCAGAGCTTCGCCCAGTCGCCGCTCGCTCCGATTCCCGCGGTCATCTGCCACCTCCGAGGAAGCCCCGCTCGAGCAGGTCTCGACGCACCCCCGGGTCGAGGTCCACGCCGCCCCGCTCGAGCTCGTCGAGTTGCACCTCCGCCACCGCGATCGCGATCTGGCGCCCGTCGATCTCCACCGGGACCTGGATCGTGATCGGCGCGCTCGGAGCCGCCGGCGGCGGACTCACCCTCCCGAGGTCACCGCCCCCCAGGGTCCCCGCTCCCGCCTGCCCGATCAGACCTCCTCGCATCTGAGAGACGACCGCCTGGGCTAAACTCGCGCGGTCCAGAAGTACGTCCCCGGCCGAGACCGGGAGGAACCCCCCGCCTGTCACGAAGGCGTCCCGAGCCGGTCGAACCTTCTCCGACATCTTCGGCGCCCCCGCGGCCCCTCCGCCCGGCGTCCTCACCTTGATTCCTCGGAACGTCCCGGCCAGGTTCGAGAGCGTTCGATTGATCTCCGCTTGGCTCATGTTCTGCTTCTGGAGAAACTCCGAGATCCTCGTCTGCGCGAACTGCTGAGTCAGGGCGACCCGCTTCTTCTGCGCCCCGTCCCAGACCTCGATCGTCTTGACTCCCTTCTGAGAGAGCCTGGCGTAGGTGTTGGCCATCTGGATCGCGTTGGAGATCGCCGAGCTCTGCTCGAAGTTGGCGACTCGTTGCTTGCTCGCCGCCTTCTCGCTCGCGTTGAAGAGGTTGTACAAACTGTTGGCCAGCTTGTCCGAGATCCCGAACTTCTGGTCCAACCACTTGCCGAACCTCCACCCCGCGTACCCCGCGGCCGCGACCGCGATCCCCGCCGGTCCGAAGCGCGCCGCCAACTTCGCCGCGGACGTCGCCAGACCTCGCGCGCCGGCGATCGCCTTGCCGAACGCGACGCCCACCGGCATCTTCCCGAGCGCCGAGAGCTTCGCCCAGAGCCCGCCGGCGCCCCCCGCTCCCCCGAAGGGAAGCGAGAGTTGCCCCGGGAGCGCCCCGCCTCCGAGTCCACCTATCCCCGCTTCGTCGAAGTTGACCACGTAAACCCGCTGCGCCGTCGCCTTCTCCGCCACCCTCCCGGCCTTCCCGAGCAGTCCGCCGAGCTTCCCGAGCAGTCCGCCGACTCGCGGGATCTTGCTTCCCACCGTAGCCAGGACCCCGCCGGCGGTTCGCGTCGCGAGCGCCAGGGTGTTCCCGACCACCTTCGCCGCCCCGAGCCCGACGTTCGCCAGCCCGCCGAAGAGCTTCGTCGCCCCCGCGATCGCCAACCCCAGGGGCGCGAAGACCGCGGCGAGCGTCGCGAACTTCGTGATCATCTTGGCGGTCCCCCGAGTCCCCTCCTCGGTCCCGAACCCGAGCGACTTGAACACGCCCTTGACCGTGTCCCACACCCCCTTCAGGACCACCTTCGCCTCCGCGAAGCCCTCCTTGATCCCCCTCGCCGCCTCCAGGAAGGATTGAGGGAGGAGCTTCACCTGTTTCTTCGTCTCCTCGTCGACGAACTTCTCCCCCCGGACCACCCGGAGCGCGAGCGAGAGCTTCCCGATGTTGTCCGCCAAGTTGCCCACCCCGACCCGAAGCTCGCTCGCGATCAGCCCGTAGAGCTCGATGTTCACCGCCTCGACCGCCGAGCGGACCAGCTTCAACTGACCGCCGAGGGTCTTCATCTGGAGCGCCTTCATGATCTCGGCCGTCGAACCGGTCTCCTTCTGGAGCTCGAGCTGCTTCTTCCGGAACTCGTCGAGCTCCGCGCCGGTCAGGTTGAACGCCGACATCACCGCGACCGCCCGCTTCCCGAAGACCTTCATCGCCGTGTCGACTCGAGTCGCCCGGTCGGGGATCTTCCGGAGCTTGGCCGCGAAACCCAGCATGATCTCGGACATCGGTTTCAGTTCGCCCTTGGAGTTCCGGATCACCTCGTTCAGACCCGCCCGACCTCCGATCGCGTTCAGGACCTTCTTGGTCGGCGAGAGGATCTGCGACATCGCTCCGCGGAGCGCCGTCCCGGCGAGCGTGCCCTTCAGTCCGATGTCGGCGAGCGATCCGAGCGCCAGGGCCGTGTCCTTGAAGGCGAACCCCGCGAGGTTCGCCGTCGGCGCGGCGAGCTTCATCCCCTCCTGGAGGCTGACCATGTTGGTGTTGGTCCGTGCCGAGACCAGGGCGAGCGACCCGGCCACCGTCGCGGCCTTCTTCGCCTCCAGGTGGAAGCCCTTCATATTCGAGACGACCATATCGGCGGCCGTCGCGAGGTCGATCCCCTCGGCCGCCGCCGCGGCGAGAGTCCCGGGGATCGCCTGCGCCACCTGGTGAGCCTTCAGACCTCCCCGGGCGAGGTTGGTCATCGCGTCCGCCGCCTCGCTCGCCGAGAACTTGGTCGTCGCCCCCATCGTCTTCGCGAGCCCCTTGAGCCCCGCGGTCACCTTCCCGGTCACGTCGAGGGTCACGGCCTTGAGGTTCGCCATCGACTGCTCGAACTTCATACCGTCCCGGATCATGAACCCGAAACCGGCGGAGACCGGGAGGAGCGAGGTCGCGACGCTCCCCAACCCTCGGCCGAGCTGCGCGACGCCCCGTCCTATCCCTCTGAATCTCTCCTGGAGGTTGGCCGCGACGCGACCGACGCGCCCCATCCCGCGGGACGCGCCCTTGTCCACAAAGGTGAGGATCGCTGCGAGCCCGAACTTCTTCACGTCCCGGTCCTCCTCCCCCGGAACGCCTCGCGGCGACCGCGGGTCAGATCTGCGGCTTCTGCTTCGAGGCCCGCTTCCGCGCCTCGTTCATCTTCACGATCCGCCGCAACGTCCAAGTCCTCTTCTCCGGCGTCATCTCCCGAACGTCACCCGCCCGAAACGCGCCGTCGGATCCCAAGACGATCGCGAACTCCTCCTCCCAGAGCTGCGCCCGGGTGCTCAGTGGGAGGAAGGTGCGAAAAAATCGTCGTAGGACCAGTCGATCGCGTAGCGAAAGTCCTCCTTGCAGTGGGGACAGTCGCCCGCGACCTCCATCACCGCCCCGCCGTTGCACTGGTCGATCTCCTCCACGAGCCGGTTGATCTCCCGCGGCTTCATCGACCGAAGGTGCTCCGTCGTCAGCACCACCGGGCCCTCCGGGGCCCCCTCGATCTCCACCACCCCCTGGCGGAGCGTCTCCGCCTTGAACTTCGCCGAGTTCTTCAGCACCGAAGCGTCGTCCGCCTCCATAAAGGCCCACTTGATCGGACCCACCACAAACACCGTCCGCCGCTCGCCGCCGTACTTCACCCCGTGCTCGAGCACCACCCGACGCCGGGGGATCTCGTCGTAGCTCTTCACCTCGAGCGTCCGGAGGTCCCCGACGAACCCGTCGATCCACTTCCCGCACCGGTGCTTGAAGCGGTCGAGCCTCAACCCGTGCCCGAGCGCCTCGATCCGGATCCACACGTACAGGTACAGAGCGTCCGAGAAGTACAGCGACCGCGCCAGGAGTCGGCGCTGACTGCGCTTCATCCTCGACAGATCCACCGACCCGATCCGCTTCACCGCGTGCCCGATCACCTCCGAGACGTACTGATTCAGCGGCATGTCCGGGTTCTGCTCGGCCAAGTCGCCGAGCTTCTCCTCCATCTCCCAGTCCCACTCGGCGAGCTCGAAGTCCCGGTGCTTCGTCCCGGTGTGGTCGACGAACCCGATCGGGAGGACCTTCCCCACCTCCCGCAGGGTCGGGAGCGTCTCCTCCTCGACCGGCGCCCCGTCGAGCTCGACCAGCTCCGGGGGGATCTCCCCCAGGAGCGGGTCGAAGTTCGGAGATTCCTCCTTCTCCCGCCGGGCCTTCACCTCCTCGTGAGCGCGTTTCTGCACGCCGTCGCTCACGCGTTGGGCAAGCTCCCTCGCCTGCGCGGCCTCGGCCGCGATCGCTCTGCTCTCTCTCTGTTCCGCGGTGCTCATCTGTTCGCCTCCAAGTGAACCCCCGAGCGGGGGTCGTTGTGAGGTTCCGTGGATCCTCGGACGGCCGCCCCAGTTGCCGATCTCTCGGTCTGTTGGCGCGCCGCGGGGGGTTTGACTAGACCGGAATGATCCGGTCGCACTTCATCGTCCACTCCGTGACGTTCAGCTCGCCCTCGTTCTCCATCGCTAGGTCCGCCGTCTTCCGCTTGGAGACGTACAGTCCGATCATGTTGTAGGACCTCGTGTTGAGTCGCGAGATCGATCGGACGAGCAGGGTCGCCGGCTTCTTGTAGGTCGGGAGGACCGGATCCTGACCCTCCGCGAACCACGCTTCGAGGAACAGGTCCTCGATCGTGTGGTGCTTCGGGTGCATCACCGTGAACTCGACCGGCTTGGTGTTCCCCCCGGACGCCGTCGTGCGGTCGGGGAGATCCACCGTCTCCAGCTCCTCCTCGAGCCCCGAGACCTCGGTGAACTCCAGCTTCGGAGGCCCGCCGACCACGATCAGCGAGTAATTGTTGACCGGAATGTGGTCCGGTAGCAGAACCTGTTTCATCTCACTCCTCCTTCAGAGCTCGAGACGTGGTGAACCCCGCGGGTCAGCTCCCCTTGACGAGGGTCAACGCCGCCGGGGAGAACCCGGCCACGTAACCGCCCCCGAGACCGCCCTCGGTGTCCAGTTGCGTGAGGAGCGCGATGAACTGCGTCCGGAGCTCCGTCAGGTCGTCCACCGTCGCGTTGAACAGGTCCACGAGCGGGTCGACGCCGCTCTCGCGGGTGACCCCTCGTCCCTGCCCACCGTCCCCGAGCAGTTGGTCGATCGTTGCCATCTCTCACCTCCTCCGGCCCGGGGCACCCCGGGCGGATAGTTGTCGTCGGATCTACCCCCGGATCACTCCTCCGCGAAGTAGCGGTAGGTGTCGCCC